>Ga0315338_1000138_pt1 | contig 320093 bp, 287 predicted proteins | sample ASW8metaG_FD_204518 | JGI IMG/M metagenome (GOLD analysis project Ga0315338, IMG submission 204518) | Ammonia-oxidizing marine archaeal communities from Monterey Bay, California, United States - ASW #8 | ecosystem: Environmental > Aquatic > Marine > Coastal | place: USA: California | collected... | reverse complement strand
CATTATGGCCAGCGGCCAGGTAACAGCGCCGCACAAACAGGCCGGACACATGGCAGCACCGACCAGCTCTGCATCACCGTCAAAAAAACCCTTGCCAGCAGGGGGCCGTCCACACATGGCTAATCTCGGAAGTCCCGACGGCTGCCGGTTTATGTCCGCTCCGGTACGGTAAGCTGATGTAATTTAGGAAGCGCTGCGAGATCAGCTAATGATACAAGGCGGTCATGGGCGAATGCTGTCTCGATCAGATATTCGTCGTCGGACGTTGAGGGCTGTGTCCATGCCTTAGTCCTCGTAGAGCAAATACACCGCCCCCGTATCCTTCCCGCCATATCCAGCCTCCTGCGTTATTTCCATCACTTTGCGGGCGGTCTCAGAGATGGGCATATCGCAATTCAATCGCTCGGCTAACGACAAAATGATTGAAATGTCCTTATGAGCCAAATCGACCGAAAAGCCAGATTCAAAGTCATTGGCCTCAATTTTCGGGACCTTCAGACGCAATGTGTAGCTATCGCCGTTACAGTTGTGCAGGTAATCCAGCAAACGCGAGCGATCGAGGCCCAGCTTTTTGGCAAGGGCCATCGCTTCGGCGACCAGCGCCGTCGTCGAGACCGACAACGCATTGTTGATCATCTTCACACCCATGCCGGTGCCGACGGGCCCCGTGTGGTGGATATCGGTGCCCATCGCTTGGAAGCAGGGCATCGCGTTGGCGAGATCGGAACCTTCCCCGCCGACGAAGAAGGCCAGGTCACCAGCCTTAGCGCCTGGCACGCCACGGGCGACTGGGGCCTCCATCATTCGGAAACCGACCGCCCCGGCACGTGCCGTGAGGTCGCGACTGATATCCGGATCGATCGTCGCACAGTTGACGACGATCAGGTTGCCATCCAGGGCCTCGCTGTCCGAGGCTTTGACGCCTTGTACAATCCCTTCCTCCCCAAAGCAGGCCTGCTCCACATGCGGCGAGTCAGGCAGCATGATGAAAATAAGCCAGCACTGATTCGCCATCGTGCGTGCGTTTGATGCGACCATACCGCCGTGCGCACCGACGAAACTGTTCGCACGCCTAGCATCGATGTCATGGACGACGAGATCGAAACCCGCCAATCGTAGCCTTGCGGCCATCGGCCACCCCATTGCGCCTAGTCCAATGAAGCCGACGCGATCCCTAAATAACTCGCTCAACTGCTTTGCCTCCCCTTGTCAGCCCAATTTAAGTGGTCCTATGAAAATATTAGTGCATGGCCAGTCTGCGTGACATCGGGACGATGGCCTTGAAGCTAGCAGGCGATACGCGGATGTCGATGTTCCGGCTTGGCGTAGGCGCCACCGTTGGCAGTAAATGGCAGGGGTTTCGGGCCTGATGTCGCCGGAAACCATTCTCACGCGACGTCTGGAATTGGCTACACTCGGACTCTTTCAGCAGCACCCCAGAACGTCCGCTTTTAGGGGGCTAAGCGGACTAGGGATGTCTGCTTTTTCAAAATTGGGAAACCCGCTGCAACAAACAAAGGTGCCCATACGGCAGGACGCACTAAGTATCAGGTGGCAGGGCCACGCAAATTATCCAAACGGTATACAAATGAATTTAAAGTGCGCCTTTGCGTTCTGCGGCCTCATATAGCGCCTCATAGGCGACGCACCCCACGTCGTTCGCTAACTCCGGGATAAGAGCTTTGGAGATGCCGAGGATTTGAACGTCTGGATCGTGGACAAGGGCTGAAATGAAATCCGTGGGGGCTATCTGTGGCATATGCTTCTCAAAGAAATCGACAACTTCCTCCACCATGAGTGCCATCCCGGCAGCCAGAAGCTCTTTAACCTCCTGTTCGACGACAACGCCACGCTCAACCGGAACGGCCAGGATGGCTCTTGGGTTGAGATGAAATTGACCAAGCCCGTGGCAAAACTTTGGATAATTGGTGAGGTTGGAAAATGCCTCATAATGCGGCCTGAAGTGAGCGTGCATGGCTTGATCTGCTAATACGGTGAAATAGAGGCAAATGAGAAAGGCTGGTCGATTGTTTGCCGGAACCTTACTAATCTCGCTACCGCAGTTATGTGACCATGCATGGCCAAAGTATGGCACTCTCTTGCCCTCGAAGAATGCATCAAGGTCTGATCTGAAAGTATGGCGGTAATAATCTTCAATCACGCAGTTGTAGTGCCCATGCCGGCGGAAAGCGTTTTGGTCATCGACTGAACGAATTTGTCTTGGCAGTCAGGGTATCCGTTGTAGTCCGCTTCGGCGCATCCAATGACCAAGTTAGTTATGCCTCTGCGATACGCGAGCAATGCAGCCGTTGTCAGAAACATAATGTTCCTACCAGGAACGAAGGTGGCTGGAAGTGCGTTCTCCAGTAATTCAATCTCACGGTTCCGCGTTAAAGGTAGCGCGGAAAGCTCGTTGATGATTGGCAGATTGAGAACGGTATCGCTGCCGCCCGGATGCATTGCAGCCAAGAGCTTGTCTCTGCACTTCAGTTCAACGGCATGTCGCTGGCCGTAATCAAATCCAACGGTAGCCACTTCATCAAACTTTTGTAGTGCCCAAGAGAGACAGGTGGCACTGTCCTGCCCGCCTGAGAAAAGAACGAGAGAGGATGTCATCACCTATACTCATTGATTGTTATTTCGCCAGAAATCAGGCCGGCGAGTTGGCCTGATAGATTTTGCAAAATCTGATCGTTAACAATGGGCGGACCTTTCCGACGATGTAGGTTATTGAGCAGCTTTTCGACCTTATCCAAGTGGGCCTCCAGCTCTTGAGCTTCCGTCGAGCAAGAGCTTTTTTGCTGTTCAATTTTCTCTTTGATGCTTTTTATGTCCGGGGCCAATTCTTCCTTTAGAGTGGCAAAGGACTTTTTCTGCTCCTTGATGTAGGCATCCATCTCCTTCAAGAGCGTCGTTATGGTTTCCATGCTTTCATTGCTGAATGGGCCGGCATAACAATGAGAATGGTCTGCGCCTAAGCCGACGATTCAGATCGGTGCCAGGAAGGAATTCCCGTCGACACTTTCCGCTTTGATCCAGGCGGTCAATGACGGCCAGCTCGATTCACAAATAGCTGAAGCGAATAGCCGCACGAAGTCCAAATAATGTCTATCCAGATTGTGGAAACAGCCTCATTTGACAGAGGCTGTTTTCATTTTCGGTTCTGTGAGCGTTAAAGAATCACTCGTTTGCACTGCCGTCGGAATGTCCGCTTCGCCGTTCAAAACCAGACATCAAATTCGGAATCTGAAAAAAGCGGACATCGATTTCCGCTTTACCCCCTACAATCGGACATGAAACGGGCGGGCCGCTAGAGTCTCTTATTAGCCAAAACCGGACATTTCTCGAAATCTGTGAGACAATCTAAAAACTGATAAGGAGTGTAAGATTGTACGTATGGGAACGAAAGTCGCTCGACGGCGCTTCCGATTCATCTCCGATATCAGGCGACATTCAAGCGCCGTCCGGGCCCCGGTCGATAGCCAGGAGCTGACAACAAATTTCTTTATTCTGGAGGGACATGGTAGAAAACACATACCAATGTTCCGTTTAGATTTATGCACAATCATGCATACTATTAAATATGCAATATATGCACTGATGTTCGATTGAGGTGGGCGCCCTGAAAATGTCGATGAAATTGCTTAAATGCTTCTACCTACACCGAGAGGCAAACTGGAATTCCATATGAGAACGATTTCACACGTATTTGCAGCGGCAGGGTTGGCGACGGTAATTTTTACCTCGATCGCTGATGATGGACGGGCGGCTGACAATTTGACTATCCTCACCGAGGATTATCCGCCGCTCAACTACGTCGATCAAAAGATCGTCACGGGGCCCGCTGTTGAATTAGTGCGACAAATTAGGAAACGTCTAAACATCGATGAAAAGATCCAGGTTTATCCCTGGGCACGGGGATATAAATTGCTGGAAACACAGCCGGGAACAGTTCTGTTCTCAGTCACTCGCACGGAACTCCGAGAAAAACTGTTCAAATGGGTCGGCCCGTTGGCGGAGAAGAAAATCGGGTTATTTGCCCGAAAGGACTCATCCATTGTCGTCAACACGCTGGAAGAAGCGAAGAAGTATCTTATCGGCGTCCAGCGTGAAGGCGTTGGAATGCAGCACCTGCGCGCCGAGGGCTTTACGAAATTCGACGCTGCAACCAAGCCCGAAGCGAACCTCAAGAAGCTGTTAAATGGCCGCAATGACCTCTGGTATTCGAGTAACGCAACAGCCTTCGGAAATTGCCGAAAGTTGAAGCTGAAATCCTGCGACGTGAAACCGGTGATCGTCCTCAAGAATACCTTCATGTACATTGCCTTCAACAAGGGAACGCCTGATATTGTTATCCAATCATGGCAGAAGGCTTATGACGACCTTTTCGATGAGGGTGTCGTCAAACGCATCTACAAAGACTATGGCATGGAAGCACTTTATCCGACCCGATAGTGTCCGTATGCTATCCCATGCCGGATTGGGACCAATACCATGCCAATAAGGTTCAAATCCCTAACCACCACGCTCCTTTCAATTTTTCTTCCGCTGGTCTGTTTAAGCGTCTTTACGTTGTTCGCTATTCTCGAGGGCGCGCATGTTGGGCGCAGTCTCGATTTGAATCGAGAGACCTTGGACAGGGTCGCTAGCATCGAAGCTGAGGCGCTCAGCCAACCACTCTGGGACTACGACCATGACCTTGTCGCCACAATGCTGGCACGCATGCGTCTTAATCCGGATTTTCGCTCTGCACGGGTACTGAATTCGCGTGGTCTCGTGATCGCGGAAACGGCCACCAAACTGCCGAGCCAGAATTCCAGCCAGTTCCTTGACGACCTAAATACAAAGAAGGTTATCGTCCACATCGTTGGGGGTGAGCAGAAGACCGTGGGCACATTACTTCTCACTTTTCATGCGGGTGCGATCGAAATTGAACTGAAGGAACGCCTATTTCTCGACATCTGTATTCTTGTCGTTCTCTGTGCAGTCTTAGTTGGAATCACTATCGCGGCGACGCGGCGGGTCATCGGCATGCCCATTGGACGATTACAGAGGTCACTCGAGCGCCTAAGCGTGTCGAACGAGCGGGAACCCGTAATCTGGGATAGCGCCGACGAGATTGGTATTCTTGTGCGCACCTTCAACGAACTGCAGGCAAGCCAAGAAGCTGCGGAATCGGAGATCCGCGCTTACCAGACACGTCTTGAAAGTCGAGTTGAGGAACGAACCAAGGAACTTGCCGATAAGCAGGCACAGCTCAAAAACATTCTCGACAACGTGCAGCAAGGTGTCGTCCTGTTCAACGAAGATCAAAAACTTGTCGCCTGGAACCCGCATTATCCCGACAGCCTTAATCTCGACGAACAATTTCTAACACCGGGCCTCGCTCTTTACGACCTGGCACTTATTCTCGCATCGCGTGGTAATTATGGCGATACAGACGTCCAGGAGTTGGCCTGCGAGCGAGTGCGACAACTTTGGCTAGGCGAATACCGAACCGACGTTTCCTTTGGCGACGATAGGACCTTCGATGCTCAAAGCACTCGCACGCCGGACGGCTCGCTGGTTATCACATACACAGATATTTCTCAGCGGAAAAAGATGGAGGAAGCTCTTAAAACTAGAGAACAGCAAATGCGGCAGATTCTCTCAGATAGTCCGATCGCCGTTGCCATTTCTGTGGACGACCAGACAGATGATGATGGGATCATCGAGTTTACAAATACTCGGTTCATGGAAATGCTCGGCTTCCTACCCGAAGAGATCGGCGTTGCCCGGACGAACCAGTTTTTTTCCGAGCGTGTTGGCCGCGTCGAACACGAGAAAATTCTCGATGAGGGCGGTGTGCTGAAGGACATCGAAGTTCAAGTAACCCATCGGAATGGCTCGAAACTCTGGATACTCCTGTCGATCAGTCCCATTCAGTATAATGACCGGCAATCGGCATTAATTTGGTTGTACGACATATCAGAACGCAAAAAGGCGGAGCGCATCATTGCTGAGGCCATGAACCTGATTCACGAGAGTATACAGTATGCTAGCCGCATTCAGCGCTCGGTACTACCGACCGACAATTCTCTTACTGAAGCATTTTTGGATCACCTTGTGATTTGGGAACCCAAAGATGTCGTTGGTGGCGATATTTATCTCTATCGAAAATACAGTAACGCACATCTACTGATGTTGATCGACTGCACGGGTCATGGTGTTCCCGGGGCCTTCATGACCATGATCGCCACAGGTGCCCTCGATCAGGCATTGATCGAAATTCCGGCCGGCGACCCGGCGGCACTCCTGAAGCGGGTCAATCAATTGGTGAAAACAGTTCTTGGACAGGATGCGGACGAAGGCGAATCGGATGACGGGCTCGAATGCGGTCTCTGCCTAATCGACGACGTGGGAAAGACGATCACTTACGCCGGCGCACGATTCGAGCTGTGGTGCGTCAACAGCAAGGAGCTAATGGTGATCAAGGGAGACAAAGTAGGACTCGGATACCGCCGCACAGAGAGAGACTATCCCTTCACCAATCATATTGTACCCATAGAAAAAGGTGCCCGATATTATATGACCAGTGACGGCCTTGTTGATCAAATAGGTGGTGACAAACGCCGTGCCTTCGGCAAAAGACGGTTGAAGGAAGTCATTCTCAGACACGGCCGCATGAACATGACCAACCAAGGGGAGAAAATCCTCGAGGCAATCGATGCCTACCAGGGTGACGAAGTCCGTCGCGATGATATTGCATTGGTTGGGTTTGGACCGAAGGTTTGATCAAAGGCGAGGTGTCGACAGTTGCCCCGCAGAAGCAGGCGTCTTTCGGTGAGGCACGATAGGTCTCTTAATAACCAGAAGCCGCTGTCAGAGAAGGTCGTCTGGAGTCTCCGTTTTCGGAGCGAAAAGTAGAATCCGATTTGATGAGCCGAGTACTACCCCGAAGCCAACAGCGATGCCAACCAACTGGCGATCTAATTATACAGATTTTCGATGTCAAAGCTGCCATTGGGATTGTTGCCGGAAGCCGCTGCAGGGGAGGCAAACAGGTGCCGAATTCCGAAACCGATGGCCGCCATCACCATGTTTAACGAAGGAACATTGTGGGCATATGATTTGACACCATATTTACCTGCCAGATTACTGAATTCCGCGATGGCATTCAAAGCTTCAGATTCGTCGATTTCCAGCCCACGCATCGAGAACCCAGCCCAAGCTACTTGCTGCATCGGAAACATTTTGAACTGTGGTGATACCAGATCGAAACATACGGCAATATCACCAATTGAGCGCGGTAGCATCTCAAGGAAATTGCCAATAGGTTTAAACTGGCGGCTGTCTGGAACATCAACGATTTCAAGTACCCTGCCGACGGTATCATCTTCTTCGACACGGACGAAATTTTCGATCATCGTCTGTCGAAACCTGGCATTTTGTAGTGACCAGAAATGTGTTTGAAACCAAATTGACGCTTCTTGTGGGTCTGATTGGCGATTTTGAATTCGAGAGATGGTTTCCTCGTCTAGCGCGCGGGCCAGGACCTCAAATTCCTGATTGCCCAGGATGTCACTGGAAACAACACTGTCAGAAACAAAACCCTGCGGCGCGACAAATGTGTTGACAATTTTCTGTTGCGTCGTATCCCACAAGTGCCGGTCGACATACTCCATCGTTTTGAACTGACCACGCGCGGCGTCCATATCACTTGTCATGGATTGCCAATCAATTTGCGCAGTCGATTCGTCAGACAATATCTCGTAAGGCAATGCGCTCGCGGTTCCATCCTTATCGCCAGCCTGGACATCATTTGTCTTGCCGTCTCTGTCTTCCGCCGAGCCAGGGACTTCAGCCATGCCCGGGAGGTTCAACTGACTATAGAGGGTTTCCAGGTCGGTAATACCTTCCAGCTTTATGGTTCCGTCGAGGGCAGCAACGGCCGTTTCGACCGTAATCTTTCCGACAACCCGCGCGTCTCCCTTAAAGTACTCCTCAACCCTAGCGCGGATCAGGCCACATTTGATTTCGGCTTCGTTCGGGGTGACCGACGTGAAGACCAAGACACGGGCGTGTTCGCCGACTTGCCAGGTAAAATCGTTCGGGCCCAGGTGTTGACTGATGCTGGTTTCTATTAGCTGTTCAATGCGTTCCGAATAGCGATGCCATTTGTCTCCCAACTCTTCACGCAACTCGTCAAACCGTAATACTTGCACTCGACCTGCCACGGCGACCTTGCCGCTCTTCTCAAGTTGGGTCAAAGATGATTCAATTTCAGCTACAACAGAGGCAACGGACGGTGGGGCGGTGGCTTTGTTCCGGTCATTATTCTTTGTTTTATCCAGATTTTGAGGTTCCGAGTGGGCATCGTCCGTTGGCGCGCGGAACCATCCTGCAATTTGTTCGAGCGTATTTGGCAGCAATTTTTTCATCATTCAGAATCTGCAGTCATAGGCGAAGTAGGATTTGGCTAACTTCGCGGGATGTCTTTAAGCTGGCTATAATATGAGAGCGGCATCACACATGTCACTGTCATAAACGTATCCGTGCAAGCAAGTGTAGTGTTGGCGATGTTGCTCTGTTATTCGCGAATCGCTGAAATGTCAGAAACCTGATCACCCCGGACCCCGCAACGACGAATTTGAATGTCTGATAGGGGTCAAACTCGGAAGTCTGAGCCGACCCATTTTGAAGTCCGCTGTATCCCCTCAAAGCGGAAGTCCATTTTTTGACGGAATAAAGTTTGACCAAATCGGGTCGACCAATCTTGTGGTTTCTCATACTGTTATAATCAGAAATCTGAGCGAATTTCGCTGATCTCCTGGGATACCCACAAAATCATGGGAACATCCGATTCTCAATCCCCGACTATATACTCTCTATATACACTATTTAGGCTCAGCAGCGGGCCGGCGTCACATTACAAACTCAGCGTAAATCGGGCTGTAAGCTGCTATAAGCTGGATACAGCCGCATTACATTGACAGCCCGAGTTCTGCTAACTGGAATTGTTGAAAGTGGCTGTAGCACGAGTTTTTGCAGTTTCTTTGCACCGAGTTGGGAGTAGGGCTGGACGTATTGTATTCCGTGCACTTTCTTGCCCCGATAGGCGTGATCATAATCCGCGTGTCGGGGGTTCGAGTCCCTCCTCCGCTACCAATCAAAAACCCGTTAACTCAATAAGTTAGCGGGTTTTTGAGTCGATATAGCATGAATACGGAAAGAGGAACCAGAGAATTGAGTTCAACTTCTTCAAGCCCGGCAAACTGACGGATAATGCTATTGTCGCCCCCTTCAACAACGAGATTCGGGCCCAGTGTAGCGACCGGGATCGGTTCCTGTCGCTGGACGACGCTGGATCAAAATGCGAGGTTTATAAAGAAGGGCACAATTCGGAGACCGCACAGCAACAGTTCCCAGATGCAGCTCATAAAGGCCATTCGGCACCCCAACCGCCCTATGGTCTAGATAGCATGAAGTTCTGCTGAGAGCCGATCCAAGGTCCGGGGCAAGGTCCAATCCAAGGTCCGGGGCAAGGTCCGGGGCAAGGTCCGGGGCAAGGTCATTGTGAAACCGCGCACTCTCAATGTTTGGAGGGGAGAAGAGGCTCAGGTCATGCTTCGTTTTGCCTTAATCTTGGGGGCATCACGCAAATTGAATACGATTGGGCGATCAAGTTGGATCACCTAATCCACCAATAAGATGTCAATAAGGAACCGCATGAATGACGACAAAAAGAGGCATGCGCAAAGGCCTCACGCGTTATGGGGACGAAGAGTTTTCGCTTTATCTCCGCAAGGCCTTCATCAAATCCATGGGGTTGTCGGATGACGCCCTGGATCGGCCGGTGGTCGCCATTGCCAATACGCATTCCGCCTATAACGGCTGCCACGCCAACGCGCCACAATTGATCGAAGCCATCAAGCGCGGCGTCATGCTGGCCGGCGGACTGCCGATGGATTTCCCGACCATCTCTTTGCACGAATCATTCTCCTACCCGACCAGCATGTATCTACGCAATCTCATGTCCATGGATACAGAAGAAATGATGTATGCTCTGCCCATGGATGCCTGCATCCTGGTCGGCGGCTGCGACAAGACGGTGCCGGCCCAACTGATGGCGGCGGCCAGCGCCGACGTGCCGGCAATATCCATCGTCACCGGACCGATGCTTTCCGGTTCACACAAGGAACAACGGGTCGGCGCCTGCACCGATTGCCGGCGATTTTGGGCCGATTACCGGGGCGGGCGCATTGACGCCGAGGAGATCCACGAGGTTGAAAGCCGTCTGGCCCCGACCGGCGGCACCTGCGGGGTCATGGGCACGGCCAGCACCATGGCCTGTATGACCGAGGCGCTCGGCATGATGCTACCCGGCGGTGCTGCAATCCCGGCGGTCTTCGCTGATCGCCTGCGCCATGGTGAGTTGGCCGGCAGGCGGGCCATTGAATTGGCCGAGGAAGGCTTAACACCGTCGAAGATCATGACCCCTAATGCGTTCGAGAACGCGCTGCGCGTCCTGCTGGCCGTCGGCGGCTCGACCAACGGCATCGTCCATATGACGGCCGTCGCCGGGCGGCTCGGTATTGAGGTCGATCTGGAAGCCTTCGATAGGATCGGCGCCGAAACGCCGGTGCTGATCGATCTCAAACCGACGGGCCAGTACTACATGGATGATCTTTACCGGGCCGGTGGATTGGGTCCCATCCTGCGGGAGTTGAAACCGCTGCTGCATCTCGACTGCCTAACCGTCTCCGGCCGCACCCTCGGTGAGGAGATCGACGATCTGCCGGCGGCGTATCCGCAAGACGTGGTGCGACCGCTTAGCGACCCGATCCACGCGGGTGGCGGCATCGCCTTTCTGAAGGGCAACTTGGCCGGTGACGGCGCGATCATCAAGCAATCCGCGGCAACACCCGAATTGCTGGTGCATTCCGGCCGCGCCGTGGTCTTTGACTCGCTTGAAGACCTGGCCGAACGTATCGACGATCCCGACCTCAATGTCACCAAGGACGACGTGCTGATCCTACGCAACGCCGGACCAAAGGGCGCGCCGGGCATGCCGGAAGCCGGTTACATCCCGATCCCGAAAAAACTCGCCCAGCAAGGTATCAAGGACATGGTACGAATGTCGGACTGCCGGATGAGCGGTACGGCGTTCGGATCAATCATCTTGCACGCCAGCCCGGAAGCCGCCGTCGGCGGCCCGCTGGCGCTGATCGAAACCGGTGACATGGTGCATCTGAATACGCCCGAACGCACCCTGACCATGGACGTCGACGACGCCGAGTTAGCGCGCCGCCGCGCCGCCTGGACGCCGCCGGAAACGATCAACGCCGAACGCGGCTATCGCAAGCTGCACATGGATCACGTCACCCAGGCTGGGGAAGGTGCCGACTTCGATTTCCTGACCAAACGGCCCTACGTAGCGAAAACGCCGGGAACGGTATCCTAAGCGCTGGAAGTAGCGACTCCATCGGATCGCCAAACATAGTCCTATTTGAGGTCGACGGATGTCTGAAGGCAGCCGGGGAAAACAAGGTGCGGGCACCAACATTGGAAATATTTTGCGATATGCTTTACGTTTACGTAAACGTTAACTTGTGATAAGTTGCTCACCGGTGTCGCGCGGCACGGGACGCATGGTTTATACTGGCCCAGGATCAAGGCACGGCTGGCCTTTCAATACAACGGTTCGGACCGCGACAAAAACACACGATGGGGAGAATCGCGATGCCTGATGACGGTGTTGCCAGGGAAAAAGCGCCATCAAAGCTTTATGAGCCGAAATTCCCGATCCGGTTCGTCACGGCGGCCTCTTTGTTTGACGGCCACGATGCATCGATCAACATCATGCGGCGCATCCTCCAAGGCGCCGGCGCCGAGGTCATACATCTCGGTCACAACCGTTCGGTCGATGAAGTGGTCACTTCGGCCATCCAGGAAGACGCTCAGGGCATCGCCGTTTCGTCTTACCAGGGCGGCCATGTGGAATACTTCAAATACATGGTCGATCTGCTGGCCGAGCGCGGCCGGCCTGATATACAGGTGTTCGGCGGCGGTGGCGGGGTGATCGTCGCGCCGGAAATCAAAGATCTCCACGATTACGGTATCAGCCGTATCTATTCACCTCACGACGGCCAGTCCATGGGCCTGCCGGGCATGATCCACGACATGCTGGAACGTGCCGACCGTGACCTGGGCGCGGGGTTGCCTGCGGATTTGAAGGGCCTGGAAGCCGGCGACCATGCGGTGCTGGCGCGGATTATATCCGGGTTGGAACTGGACCGCCTGGGCGATGAACACATGAAAGCCATCCGTGGCGCGGCGGCAAAGCGAAATACAGTCCCCGTGGTCGGCATCACCGGCACCGGCGGGGCCGGCAAATCGTCGCTCACCGATGAAATCATCCGCCGCTTCCGGCTGTATTCCGGGGAGCCGAAAATTGCCGTCATTGCCGTCGATCCGACACGCCGCAAGACCAAGGGCGCCCTGCTGGGCGACCGGATTCGCATGAACGCCATCAACCCGGCCAACATTTTCATGCGGTCCCTGGCGACCCGCGCGTCACAATCGGAAGTGCCGGCGGCAATGCCGGACATCATCAACGCCTGCAAAGCCGCCGGGTTTGACCTGGTTATCGTCGAGACGCCGGGCATCGGCCAGGGCGATGCGGCCATTGTCGAACATGTGGACCTGTCGCTGTACGTCATGACCCCAGAATTCGGCGCCCAGAGCCAGCTTGAGAAGATCGACATGCTGGACTTCGCCGATTTGGTCGCCATCAACAAGCTGGACCGAAAAGGCGCGCTGGATGCGCTCCGTGACGTTCGCAAACAGGTCCAGCGCAACCGCGAGGCCTTCGGCCAATCGCCCAACGAAATGCCCGTGTTCGGCTGCATGGCATCGAAGTTCGCCGATGTCGGCGTCACGGCGCTCTATCAGGAAATGCTGGCGCAGTTCACTGCCAAGGGCCTCGGTGAATTCACCTGTTCCATCGAACCGCTAAGCGTTAAGCAGTCCGAGCCGGGCCAAGCCATTGTGCCGCCGGATCGGGTGAGGTACTTGGCCGACGTGTCGGAGACCGTGCGCGATTATCACAAAACCATCGCCGCGCAGTCACGGATCGCCCGCGAGCGCCAGCAGCTCACCGAAACCAAACGCATGCTTGAGGACGCAGGGCAGGGGGCAGATACCGCCGAGATTGACGCTCTGATCGCCAAGCGAGACGAAAACATGGACCCGCGGGCGCGTAAATTGCTGGAGATTTGGCCGACGGTGGTCGAAAGCCACGCCGGCGACGAATACGTGGTGAAAATCCGTGACAAGGAAATCCGCACCGCGTTGCGGCGTCAAACCCTGTCTGGCAACACGATCCCCAGGGTCGCTCTACCGAAATTCGAGGACCATGGTGAGTTGTTGAAATGGCTGCTCCGGGAAAACCTTCCCGGGTCGTTTCCCTACACAGCCGGCGTCTTCGCCTTCAAGCGTGACGGCGAGGACCCGACCCGCATGTTTGCCGGCGAGGGCGATGCGTTCAAGACGAATGAACGCTTTAAGATGTTGTCGCAACACTCTGACGCCAAACGGCTTTCGACAGCTTTTGATTCCGTGACGCTGTATGGGTTTGACCCCCACGAACGGCCGGATATTTATGGCAAGGTCGGCAATTCCGGGGTGTCCATCGCGACCTTGGACGATATGAAAATCCTCTACAGCGGGTTCGATCTCTGCGATCCGGCAACCTCGGTTTCGATGACCATCAACGGGCCGGCGCCGATGCTGCTGGCCATGTTCATCAACACCGCCGTTGACCAGCAAATTGACAAGTTCCGCGACGACAACGGCCGCGAGCCGACCGATGAAGAGATGGAGAAGATCGCCGGGTGGGTGCATGAGAACGTCCGCGGCACCGTGCAGGCGGATATCCTGAAAGAGGACCAGGGGCAGAACACCTGCATCTTCTCGACGGAATTTGCGCTGCGCATGATGGCCGACATTCAGGAATATTTCGTCCACCACCGGGTCCGAAACTTCTATTCCGTGTCGATCTCCGGCTATCACATCGCCGAAGCCGGTGCGAACCCGATCTCGCAATTGGCCTTTACCTTGTCGAACGGGTTTACGTTTGTGGAAGCCTATCTGGCGCGCGGTATGCATATCGATGATTTCGCGCCGAACCTGTCGTTTTTCTTCTCCAACGGCATGGACCCGGAATACACGGTCATGGGCCGGGTGGCGCGGCGTATCTGGGCCACGGCCATGCGCTTCAAGTACGACGCCAATGAACGCTCTCAGAAGCTCAAGTACCACACCCAGACCTCGGGCCGATCACTGCATGCCCAGGAAATGGATTTCAATGACATCCGAACCACGTTGCAGGCCTTGATCGCGACCTACGACAACACAAATTCGCTGCACACCAACGCCTTCGATGAGGCGGTGACGACGCCGACGGCAAACTCCGTGCGCCGCGCCCTTGCCATTCAGATGATTATCAACCGCGAATGGGGGCTGGCACAGAACGAAAACCCGAACCAGGGATCGTTCATCATCGACGAGTTGACTGACCTGGTGGAAGAAGCGGTGTTGCAGGAGTTTGAGCGCATTGCCGAGCGCGGCGGCGTCTTGGGCGCCATGGAAACCGGCTATCAACGCGGCAAAATCCAAGAAGAGTCACTGCACTACGAAACCCTCAAGCACACCGGCGACTATCCCATCATCGGCGTCAATACGTTCCTCAACCCGGAGCCGGCGGCCGACGTGGTGCCTGAATTGCAGCGCTCCACCGATGATGAAAAGCAAAACCAAATCGCTCGGTTGCGCAACTTCCAGACCCGTCATGATGACCGATCCGCAGCTATGATCGAACACTTAAAGACCGTCGCGACCGAAGGCGGCAATGTCTTTGCCGTGCTGATGGCGGCGGTGCGGGTCTGCTCGCTTGGCCAAATCACTGATGCCCTGTTTGAGGCCGGCGGCCAGTACCGGCGGAATATGTAGGCCGCCATGGACGGCGGCGGTTTCGACATTGTCGAAGGCCACCGTTCCGGCGCGCTTGGCCGCTTGGTTGAGATGCACGCGCTCTACTATGCCCGTGAATGGGGCTTCGGCATTTTCTTTGAAACCAAAGTGGCGACCGAATCGGCGGTATTTTTCGACCGCATCAATGCCGTCACGGACCGTGCCTGGTTCGTCCTGCAGGGCGGCACCGTCGTCGGTTCGCTGATCATCGATGGCGGCGAAGTCGGTTCCCATATACAGGGAGCGCACCTGCGATGGTTCATCCTTGATGAGGCCTGTCGAGGCCAGGGACTGGGTGATCAGTTAATGCGCCAGGCCGTGGATTTCTGCGACAAACATGGCTTCGCACGAGTTTATCTGACAACCTTCGCCGGCCTTGACGCCGCCCGCGCACTCTACGAACGTCACGGCTTTCAATTGGTCCGCGAGACCGCGGATCGGACCTGGGGAAGCCTTGTCACGGAACAGCTTTTCGAACGCTTGCCCGCGACATCTAGCGAGGCCGAGCGGAATATGTAATATGAACAGCCATGGTTGAACCGCAAGACGTCAATCTCCGCGAAGTCCTGTTCGAATTCGTCAAGATCGGACGCCACCTGCGCGTCAACGCCATCGACCCGCGGACCGGGATCGAGGTGTCGATGATCGCCGACCCGCGCTACGGCGAGACTCTGATCAAGCGTCTGGCGGCGCGCAAACTGGCTTATGTGATTTCCAAAAAACGCCCGGGACTACTGAAAAAGCGCCGCCGGCCGTTTGGCAGCCGCGGCCACGGGACCGATGAGATAGCTTAAGCCAGCGACTACAGTTCAGCGCTTGCCAAGGCCCATTTTCTTGGCAAAATCTGAACGCTTTTTGGCGTAATTGGGCGCGACCATCGGGTAGTCCGTCGGCAGGCCCCAACGGGCGCGATATTCTTCGGGCGTCATGTTGAAGGCGGCCCGCAGGTAGCGTTTCAACATCTTCAATTTTCGGCCGTCTTCAAGACAGACGATATAATCGGGATTGATTGACCGGCGAACCGGCACGGCGGGTTTTCGCGGGGCAACCTCGTCGGCTCTTTTGGCGCTGTCATTAGCCAGCAAGTTCAGCGCTTCATGAACCTTGCCGATTACGCTGGTGAGCGTGTCACGGTCAGCGGAATTGCGCCCGGCATAGGCCGCTACGATATCTGTCGTCATCCGCAGAATATCCTGCCGGGAGGCGCCGCCCCCGTTTTCCCCTGTCATGAAACCTCCCTGGCTTATATTTATTGCCTGCATCTTAGGGCTCACCCGCCGCGCCCATCAACTGAAAAATGGCGGAATTCAGCGAAAGTTTTCACGCCGCTCATGGGGGACGCCAGAACTGGTGTGTGTCTTGGCATCCCGACTCCAGATATGGTACAGAAGGGGACGCGAAGAGGTCGATGCGAAAGTTTATTTCGGCCGGAGGCGCATCACGGATTCCAAGGCGCAATTTCATGTCTCAAAGAACCGTCGCCATCGCCTGCGATCACGCCGGTTATCCGATGAAATCCATCCTCCAGGCGGAACTGGAAAAGGCTGGCCACACGGTGCTCGATCTCGGCACAAATTCAGACGAGTCCGTCGACTACCCGGATTTCGGTTTCGCCATGGCCGACACCCTAGGTAGGGGAGAAGCGAACACCGGCGTCCTGGTCTGCGGTAGTGGCATCGGCATCAGTATTGCCGCCAATCGCCACCCTGAAGTGCGCGCGGCCCTGGTCCATGACGCGCTCGGCGCCCGGATGGCACGGCTTCACAACGACGCCAATGTCATTTGCTTCGGCGGACGCATGATTGGTGAGGAAGTGGCTAAGGATTGCCTCGCCATTTTCCTGGAAACGGCATTTGAAGGCGGCCGTCATGCGCGCCGCGTCGACAAACTTAACCGCCCCACATGAACTCCACCCAACACTCATCAGATCAAGGGCGAAGATAATATGTCAGACAATCTTAACTCCTACGCAACGGCGGAACTGGCGTCGTTTTTCGATTCAAATCTCGCTGAACGCGACCCCGCCATTGAAGCCGCCATCGGCGATGAACTGAGCCGTCAGCAAGATCAAATTGAATTGATCGCTTCTGAGAACATCGTCTCGCGCGCCGTCCTGCAAGCTCAAGGCGGAGTGATGACCAATAAATACGCCGAAGGATATCCGGGCCGGCGCTACTATGGCGGTTGCGAATATGTGGACGTGGTCGAAGCACTGGCCATCGATCGCGCTAAGCAACTCTTCGGCTGTGCCTATGTTAATGTGCAGCCGCATTCCGGCGCCCAGGCCAACGGTGCCGTTATGATGGCGCTGTTGCAGCCGGGGGATACTATTCTGGGTCTATCGCTTGCCGCCGGCGGACACCTGACCCACGGGGCCCGCCCGGCGCAATCCGGCAAATGGTTCAATGCGGTCCAGTATGGGGTCCGCGAGGATAACCATTTGATCGACATGGACGAAGTCGCGGCCTTGGCCAAGGAACATCAGCCGAAACTGATAATCTGCGGCGGGTCGGCTTATCCCAGGACCTTTGATTTCGAAGGGTTCAGACGCATCGCCGACGACGTCGGCGCCTATCTTTTGGTTGATATGGCGCACTTCGCGGGACTGGTCGCCACCGGCGTCCATCCGTCACCGCTGCCGCACGCCCACGTGGTCACGACGACCACCCATAAGACGCTGCGCGGACCGCGCGGCGGTATGATCCTTAGCAACGATGAGGATTTGGGCAAGAAGTTCAACTCGGCGGTATTTCCGGGCCTGCAAGGTGGGCCGCTCATGCACGTCATCGCCGCCAAGGCCGTCGCCTTCGGCGAAGCCCTTGAGCCCGGCTTCAAGGCCTACACTCAGGCTGTCGTGGATAACGCCCGCACGTTGGCGGAAGTGCTTATTGAAAGAGGCCTGGATATCGTTGCCGGCGGCACGGATACACATCTCATGCTGGTCGATCTTCGGCCCAAGGGGCTGAAGGGCAACGATACGGAATTGAGCCTTGAGCGCGCCGGCATGACTTGTAACAAGAACGCCATTCCCTTTGACCCGGAGAAACCTGCGGTCACATCGGGCATTCGCTTGGGGTCGCCAGCGGCAACAACGCGCGGCTTCGGCACCGAAGATTTCCGACAAATCGGCGAAATGATCGGCGATGTTCTGGAAGGCCTGGCGGCTCATCCGGCGGACAACGGCAGCGCGGAGCAAGATGCCCGTGCCAAAGTCGAGGCGCTTTGCAAAAAGTTCCCGATTTATCAAAAATTATCGTCGGGCAGGGCGGTATAAACCTGGGGAGGCAAGAATAATATGCGGTGTCCATTTTGCGGTCATTCGGATTCGCAGGTAAAGGATTCACGGCCGACGGAAGATAATGCGGCCATCAGACGCCGGCGGTTTTGCCCGGAATGCGGTTCGCGTTGGACAACTTTCGAACGCGTCCAATTGCGTGAACTGACGGTCGTCAAGAAAGAAGGGGAGAAGGCCCCCTTTGATCGCGAAAAACTGGCCCGGTCGCTGCGCATCGCGCTTCGCAAGCGGCCTGTCGACGCGGAACGCATTGAGCGCATTGTCAACAGTATCCAACGCCAATTGGAAGCCTCCGGGGAAAGCGAAATTCCGACGAAGGCCATTGGCCAAATGGTCATGGAGAATCTTCGCGATCTGGATCAAGTGGCCTACGTGCGCTTTGCTTCGGTCTATAGGAATTTCCGAGAGGCCAAGGATTTCGAAGATTTCGTGGAAAACCTGGGTGACGACGACGCCGCCGACTGACAACGATCGCCGCCACATGCGGGCCGCGCTGACGCTTGCCCGTCGGGGCTTGGGCAACGTTTGGCCCAATCCCGCCGTCGGTTGCGTCTTGGTTCGGGAAGACTTGAATGATCGTATTGTCGGCCGCGGCTGGACCCAGCCGGGCGGACGGCCCCATGCGGAGACGGAAGCCTTGCGCCTAGCCGGCGATCTGGCCGCCGGTGCCACCGCCTATGTCACGCTTGAGCCCTGTAATCATACCGGCGAGACCGGGCCTTGTACGGAAGCCTTGATCGCTGCCGGTGTCGCCCGGGTGATCGTTGCCGCCGTCGATCCCGACCGGCGCGTTGCCGGGACCGGCCTGACCCGATTGTCGGATGCCGGAATCGCGACCCAGCAGGGGTTGTTCGAAGCAGAAGCCCGGACGCTCAACCAGGGGTATTTTAATCGCGTTGGACTCCAACGCCCCTTTATCACGATGAAACTGGCGACAACATTGGACGGCCGCATCGCCAGTCGCACCGGCCACAGCCAATGGATAACCGGGCCATTAGCCCGCCAACGTGGGCATCTGTTACGCGCCAGCCACGACGCCATTCTGACCGGCATTGGAACAGTGCTGGCCGATGACCCAAGCCTGACGTGCCGGCTTGACGGGTTATCCGAGCAATCTCCCGTGCGGGTCGTTTTGGATAGCCAATGCCGAATGCCCGGCGATAGTACGATGGTGAAAACCGCCCACGAGGTTGCCGTTTGGCGTTACTGTACTACGCTCGCTGACCAAGGTTTTTCCAGCCAAGGCATTGTTGAAAAAGCCGTCGGTGCCGACAAGACCGGAAGGGTTGATATTGCTGTCGTCCTTGGCGATTTGGCGGAACACGGCATCACTCGATTACTGGTCGAAGCCGGGCCGGCCGTGTCGGCGTCATTTCTGGGAAGCGGTCTGGTCGATGCCATTGCCTGGTTCCGGGCACCAAGCGTTATGGGCAGCGATGGCCGGGCCGTGGCGGAATCCATAGGCGTTGATGATCTGGCCGACATGGCGGCCTTCCACCTACAAAAGACCTACGCCCTGGCCGACGACACATTGGAGATTTACACGCGGCCCGACGACGCCTAGAACCCGCGTATCATGTTTACCGGAATAATCACCCACATCGGCCAGGTCCGCCGCCTCGAGACTCAGGGCGACACCCGTGTTGAAATCGGCGCTCCCTTTAATACGGAAAATCTTGCGATCGGCGCGTCGGTGGCGTGCTCGGGCGCCTGTATGACGGTCATTGAAAAAGGCGCAGATTGGTTTGCTGTTTCCGTATCGGCGGAAAGCCTGTCCAAAACGACGCTTGGCGGATGGCAGGCCGGCACCGACGTCAACTTGGAGCGCGCCCTGAAGGTCGGCGACGAATTGGGAGGGCACATTGTTTCGGGGCATGTGGACGGCGTCGGCCATTTGCGGAGCCTGAGCGAGGAGGGCGATTCAGTTCGCATGACGTTCGAGGCCCCCGAAGACCTGCGGCGCTTCATCGCGCCCAAGGGGTCGGTCACCATCGACGGCATTTCCCTTACGGTGAACGACGTCAAAGATCCGCATTTCGGCATCAACGTCATTCCTCACACCCAACAAGTGACGACACTTGGTCAACGCCAAATCGGCGACGCGGTAAATCTGGAAATCGACATGCTGGCGCGCTATGTTGCCAGACTCCAGGACTTCGGCACTTAACGTATTGTTGGAAAACGAAATTGTCTCAGGCCTCTAAACAAGATATCGCGCGCGCCGTTGCCGACAGCGACTATCTCTCATCCATTGAAGAGATCATCGAAGACGCGCGGAACGGCCGCATGTTCATCCTTGTCGATGACGAAGATCGTGAAAACGAAGGTGATCTTGTGATCCCCGGCCAGATGGCAACGCCGGAAGCCATCAACTTCATGGCCAAATTCGGCCGCGGTCTGATTTGTCTGGCCCTGACGCGGGACCGCTTGGGCGACTTGGAACTGCCAATGATGCAGCGGCGCAATACGTCACGGCATCAAACGGCATTTACGGTTTCCATCGAAGCCCGTGACGGCGTCACCACCGGCATATCCGCCTCCGACCGGGCGCGCACCGTCGCGGTCGCCATTGACCCGTCAAAGGGTCCGCTCGACATCGTTTGCCCCGGGCATATCTTTCCGTTGGAGGCTCGGGAAGGCGGCGTGCTGGTCCGAGCCGGCCATACGGAGGCGGCGGTCGATGTTTCAAGGCTCGCCGGCCTCAATCCGTCCGGCGTGATCTGCGAAATCATGAACGAAGACGGCACCATGGCGCGCATGCCGGACCTCATCAAATATGCTCAATTCCATGGCTTGAAAATCGGCACTATTGCCGATCTCATCGCTTATCGCCTGCGTCATGATCAGATCGTTTCACGCTCCCTGGACACCAAACTGGACAGTGCCTTCGGCGGCGATTTCCGCATGGTCGTCTATACCAACGACGTTGCCTATGCGGAGCATATTGCCCTGGTCAAGGGCGAGATATCCGGCGACAAACCGGTCCCCGTCCGCATGCACGCCTTAAACGTCCTAAATGACGTGCTGGGCGATCAAGCCACCGGCAAGGCCGGTGAATTGCAGGCCGCCATGAAGATGGTTTCAGATATGGAATGTGGGGTCGTCGTCTTGATACGCGAGCCTCACGCTACCGCGCTTTCCGACCGCATTCGGCGTAAGCTTGGGGAAACGCCGGCACCGAAACCATCGGCAACCGAACCCGGGCACATTCTTCGCGATTACGGGGTCGGCGCACAGATACTGCTTGATCTTGGAGTCCGCGACATGATCCTTCTGTCCAACACCCAACACACCATTGTCGGGCTGGAAGGTTACGGATTGCGTGTCGTCGAACAGCAACCAATCCTTCAAGCTAGCGAAGCGTAGGAGGACACTGAATGGCTGAACGCCCCTGCGTTTTGATCGTCGAGGCCCGATTTTATCCCGATATCGCCGACCAATTGGCCGTCGGTGCGATCCAGGCTTTGGATGCCGCCGAATTTGATCATGAACGGTTGGAAGTCCCTGGGGTATTCGAACTGCCGGCGGCGATCCGCATGGCGCTTCGGTCCATGGAATTCCATTCGGGTTCCAATAACTATGCCGGATTTCTAGCCTTCGGATGCGTGATCCGCGGCGAGACCGACCACTACGATCACGTCTGCCGGGAATCAAGCCGGGCCTTGATGGATTTAGCGACAGAGTATGCCATCGCTTTCGGCTTTGGCGTCCTGACGTGCGAGAACCGCACCCAGGCCGAGGTTCGTGCCGCCGCGGACGGCAAGAATAAAGGCGGTGAGGCGGCAGAGGCCTGCCTGCGCATGATGGACGTAAAACGTCATTTCCGGCTTATTCAGCGATGACCGGCCGTAGCGGCAGCATCGCGCGTCGCAGCGCCGCACGGTTAGCCGCCGTCCAGGCGCTGTACGAAATCGACATGGTCGGCGCCCCGGCGACGCCTGTTTTAAAGGAATTTCTGGAGCGCCGATGGTCGGATGCAAGCCCTGTCGATAAGGAAGATGCCGATGCCATGGTCGACGACGACGCGCCCAAATTGCCGGGGCCGGAGCAGCGGTTCTTAAAACGTCTGGTCAATGGCGTAACACAGGATACAGAGGGCCTGGATAGTACCATCGCGCCGCTTTTGAACTCGCCTTGGGTTATGGCCCAGTTGAACACGCTTATCCGGGCCATTCTGAGGGCCGGCGCCTTCGAGATACAGCATTGCCCGGATGTCGGCGCTGGCACTATCATTTCCGAATATGTCGGTCTATCGCATGCCTTTTTCAGCGAAAATGAGCCGGCATTGGTCCACGCCGTCTTGGATGGCCTTGCCAAACAGTTTCGCTCGGGCGAGTTGGCCGGCACCGTCGTCGGCTCTTCTTAAGGGTCATTCATGCCGGAAACGCCCGGTGAATTCGAACTCATTGATCGGTTATTCGCGCCGCTGACCGCAGGTGCGCCGAATGCATACGGACTGACTGACGACGCGGCGGTCATATCGCCACCGGAAGGCCATGAGTTGGTGGTCACGACGGATACCTTGGTCGCCGGGGTGCATTTTCTGGCCAATGATCCGCCGGCATCCGTCGCGGCAAAACTTCTGGCCGTAAATTTCTCCGACTTAGCCGCCATGGGGGCAGTCCCTCAAGCCTTCACACTGGCCGCCGCGTGGCCACGGAATATTGCGACCGATTGGATTGCGGCTTTCGCCGCCGGCCTGGCGGAACACCAAAACGCCGCCGGCGCGCATTTGATCGGCGGCGACACGGTGGCAACGCCAGGCCCCATGACACTCACCGCCACGGCCTTCGGCTCCGTTGAGATGGGCTGCGCAATACGCCGCAACGGTGCCCGCCCCGGTGATCTGTTGTATGTCTCGGGCACCATCGGCGATGCGGCACTGGGATTGAAAATCCTGACCGGGGAAATCTCCATCGATGTGGATGAGGCCGACCAAACCTTTCTTATCGACCGCTATCGCCAGCCGACAGCTCGAGTTGAGTTGGGCCAAGCCATCGTACCCCTGGCGTCAGCGGCTTTAGATATATCCGACGGGCTGATTGCCGATGTGGGTCACATTGCAGCACAATCCAACGTAATGATTACCATCGATGCCTCGTGCATTCCTATGTCCTCGGCGGCCCACCGCCTTATTCAGACCTCGCCCGAGTGCGCAGAAATCCCATTTAACGGTGGCGATGACTACGAGCTGGCTTTTACCGTACCGTCGAATGCCCGGCGCGCCATCGAAGCAATCGATCATCTCCGATTAACGGAAGTCGGCAAGATATTGGCGGTCGAAGCCGATGAACCAACGGTTGTTCTGTTGGATCAGAGCGGTAACCCGGTTGAAGTGGGACGCGGCGGCTATCGCCATTTTTGATACGGACGGGGTTTCTCCGGCTATCTCGGTCATGATAAGGTTTGCGCCGACGCTTTAGGCCTCTGGGAGATGTGAACGTGAAAAAGATAATGATCGGTTTTGCGGCACTTCTCATCATTGCCGGTGGTGCCGTGGCGGCCATGAAATGGCTGGGTATTGGCCCGTTCGAAGCCGTCGATGTGGCGGCAGTGGAAAAAGAACCCGAAGAGCCGAAAGAGGAAACCATCTTCATTGATATGGATCCGCTCATGCTGCCAGTTATCAAGGGCAGCCAAATTGCGGGCACCATTCAAATTCAGATCAAATTGGAGACCCAGGGCACGGACAACGCGATTTTCCTGAAACGGAGATTGACGAAAGTCAGCGATGCTTTCGTCAAGGATTTGCACGGATTTGTGCCGCGGTTGTTGAAAAAGAAAGAGCGACTCGACGTCATTATTCTCAAAGATCGCCTCAAGTTGATCGGTCAACGTCTTCTTGGGAAGGGCTATATCGATGACGTTCTAGTGCAGTCGGTAATCGAAACACCGGCCCGTTAAACACCTGATAAAACAGGCAAAAACCTCCTGACATCAGCTCGGTAGGGGCAACCGAAAGGCAACGCCGCCGCGACCGCGAAGGTTGGTTGCATTAGGGGGCCTATTCTGTCATTTTCCCGCGGATTTGCTGGCTCACAATGGTGAGCCCGTATGAAATTTTGACGAGGATCGTCTTTGCGCGATCGGCGGAACGGGAAATTCCTCTGCCGCGCGCCAATCTGGAAACGAAGGGTATTTCGGGATGAGTCTTTACCTGTTGGTGATTGTTTGCGGCGTTGTTGCCCTGCTTTACGGCATTTATGCGTCCAAATCCGTACTTTCCGCACCTGCTGGCAATGAGCGCATGCAGGAAATTGCAGCGGCTATTCAAGAGGGTGCGAAAGCGTTCCTGAACCGCCAATATACGGCGATTGCCGTGGTCGGCGTCATCATCGGCGTGTTACTGGGGCTGAAGCTGGGCCTGCTGGTTGCCGTCGGATACTTTATCGGTGCAGTGCTCTCTGGTGCCGCCGGGTATATCGGCATGAACGTCTCTGTGAAGGCGAATGTGCGGACAACCGAAGCCGCCAGAAGCCAGGGTCTGGCCGGCGGTTTGGATGTGGCGTTCAAAGCGGGCGCGATCACCGGTATGTTGGTTGTTGGTTTGGCGTTGCTGGGATTGGCGGGATACTACATGATCCTGCGTGAATTGGTTGATCCAAATACTACCGAAGGCATGCGCCACATTCTGGAAGCCTTGGTCGCTCTTGGTTTTGGTGCATCACTGATTTCCATCTTCGCCCGTCTTGGCGGCGGTATCTTCACCAAAGGCGCCGACGTTGGTTCTGATTTGGTTGGCAAGATCGAAGCCGGCATTCCCGAAGATGATCCTCGAAATGCGGGTGTCATCGCCGACAACGTTGGCGACAACGTCGGTGACTGTGCCGGTATGGCGGCGGATTTATTTGAGACCTATGCGGTCACATTGGTCGGCACCATGTTGCTGGGCGCTATTTATTTCACGGGTGCCGCCCAGGAAACCATGATGTTGTTGCCGCTGATTATCGGCGCGGTCTGCATTCTCGCCTCGGTGGTCGCGACATGGTTCGTTAAACTTGGCGCCAACAACTCGATTATGGGCGCGCTCTACAAAGGCTTTATTGCCAGTGCGGTCATTTCCGCTGCGCTGATCGCCGGCGTGATTTCTCAGGTTGTCGGATGGGACACGACCTACACCATGAGTGTTGGCAGCGTGACGGGAACGGCATTGTTCATTTGCGCCGTCACTGGTCTGGTGGTGACCGGCTTGATCATTTGGATCACGGAATATTACACGGGCACCGAATACCGTCCGGTGCGCAGTGTCGCAGCGGCCTCTGAAACGGGTCATGGCACCAATGTCATTCAGGGCCTTGCGGTCTCCATGGAAGCAACGGCTTTGCCGGTGATCGTGATTTGTGCCGGTATCATCGTGTCCTACCTGCAGGCAGGTTTGTTCGGCATTTCCATTGCCGCTACGGCCATGCTGGCATTGGCCGGTATGGTGGTTGCGCTTGATGCCTTCGGCCCTGTAACGGACAACGCTGGCGGTATCGCTGAGATGGCGGACCTGCCGGAAGAAGTTCGCAAGACGACGGATGCTCTTGATGCCGTCGGGAACACCACGAAGGCAGTGACCAAGGGCTATGCCATTGGCTCTGCGGGACTGGCGGCACTTGTGCTGTTCGGCGCCTTTACTGAGGACCTCAAGTACTATTTCCCTGACGTGAATGTGACCTTTACGCTGCAAGATCCCTTCGTGGTTATCGGCCTGTTCATCGGCGGCATGCTGCCTTACTTGTTCGGCGGCATGGGCATGATGGCTGTTGGTCGGGCCGGCGCCGCGGTGGTCGTCGAAGTCCGTCGCCAGTTCAAGGAAATTCCAGGCATCATGGAAGGTACGGCGAAACCGGAATATGGCAAATGCGTCGATCTGCTGACCAAAGCGGCGATCAAGGAAATGATTGTGCCGTCTATGGTGCCGTTGTTTGCGCCGTTCGTCATGTACTTCGTCGTCAACTGGATTGGCGGGCAGGCTGCAGCCTTCTCGGCACTTGGCGCCATGCTGATGGGTACAATCGTTACCGGCCTGTTCGTGGCACTTTCCATGACCGCAGGCGGCGGTGCGTGGGACAATGCCAAAAAATACATTGAGGACGGCAATCATGGCGGAAAGGGCTCAGACGCTCACCACGCCGCCGTAACCGGCGACACGGTTGGCGATCCCTACAAGGATACGGCTGGTCCGGCCGTCAACCCGATGATCAAGATCACCAACATCGTGGCGATTTTGTTGCTGGCAATTCTGGCGTAAACGCCGGGTTGGCTTGAATAAGGAAAACCCCGGCGCAGCGCGCCGGGGTTTTTATTTCTCGACCTCAGTGGGCTCTATTCTTTTTTGACGAACCGCTGGAAGTTTCCAATGATCTGGCCAAGGATCGTCAACTGTTCGCCAAATGTCGGGGTCACGCGCTCGACGAGCGCTAACCTCCGGCCCGCCTTCAGATCAAGATGCTCGAGCGACTGCAGCAATCCTTTTTTGTCGAATTTAACAATAAGTACCTGGCGCTCTTTAACCTCAGGCTCGAAGAAAGCCACAGTCTCCGTGCGTTCACTGATATAATACCAAGTTTCCTGACCGAATGTGTTGATGCTGGAAGGCGAGCCCAGAATTTCAATGATTTCCTGCTTCGAAATATCGCCGGGCTTAATCTCGGTAACACGCGCCGGATCGGGGAGGTTGCCGCGAATGGCAACGCGGCTGCCACAGGCCGTCATGGACAGCGCCAGGGATGCGATCAGAAACAATGCGGTTCGTCTGTAAAATGGCATTCCGCAACCGTGAATTTGAAAACACGCTTTGATGAAGTTGGTGTATTATGCCATCAAGCGCCGAAAGGTAAATCGCCAACCATACACTGAACCGGGAGGCCGATTTGTTCGGGCTTTTTAAGAAACCATCAAAAGCAAAGACGGCGGCGGTCGATCTCTACGAAACCGTAGTAACGCAGGCGCGCAAGCCGGCGTTTTATCTTGACCTGGGGGTCCCCGATACGCCGGACGGCCGCTACGACATGATCATGGTCCACGCCTTCCTTGTCATGCATCGGTTGAAACGCGACCACGACGAAGCGACGGAGACCACTCAGGCCCTATTTGATTTGATGTTTGAAGACATGGACAAAAATCTGCGTGAGATGGGGGCCGGCGATATTGGCGTATCGCACCGTATCAAGGATATGGCGAAAGCTTTTTATGGCCGAATCGCCGTCTACGAAAATGGCTTGAATGAGGCGCCTGGATCACTGGAGGCGGCCATTGAGCGCAACGTGTTTCGAAAATCCGAATCGGTCGACGGGCAGATCAAGGCAATGGCCGATTATATGCGACGCCAGGTCGCCGTGCTTGGCGGACAAATTACCGCGCACCTGCTTTCAGGGCAGATCGAATTTGAAGACCCGATATCGGTTCGGCCCGTTGATGGAAGCAATTTGGAAGCGAGGCATTAAAATGACGGAGTCAGAATTCTCGCTGCCGGTCCGCATCGCCGAACTGACGCCGAACGGCCTGGCACTGAAAAGGCGCGCCAGTGAGGCTCAGCGTGAAAAACTTGCCGACCGGCTGCGGCTATCAGCGGTTGAAAATTTCGAAATCAATTTGCACATACGGCCAATCACCAAAAAGCCGGCGGCTGTCGGCGTCGAAGGCAGCGTATCGGCAACGATCACACAACCCTGCTCGGTGACGCTTGAACCTGTTGAAACCCGCATTGAAATGCCCGTATCGCTCCAGTTCGAAGAAGAAATAGACGTTGAAGATCAACAGCTTGAAGAAATTGACATCACCAAAAATGAACCACCTGAGCCGATTATTGACGGTGGTTTCGATATCGGTGAAGCGATGGTCCAATTGGTTGCGATTGAGATCGATCCGTTCCCACGCCAACCCGACTTACCGTTCGAAGATTACGCCAGCGCGCCGGGCAACACCGCCATATCCGCGCCGGCGCCGCCGGACAATCCGTTTGCCGTATTGGCGGAATTGAAAAACAAGCTCGACAAACCCTGATATGCGCTTGCTCCGGCCCGGCGAATTGTTTATGTAGTCGGGCCCTTTGTTGAGGGATTATGGACCAAGGATACGGATATGGCTGTTCCCAAGAAGAAGATTTCCAAGTCGAAGCGGAATTCACGGCGCGCCCATGACTCATTGGCGTCTTCGGCTTATGAGGAATGCACGAATTGTGGCGAGTTGAAGAGGCCGCATCACGTTTGTGACGCCTGCGGCCACTACAATGACCGCGAAGTGACCGCCACCGAAGAGGCGGCGTAACTTCTGGTTATTGTTTGCGCCTGACCTTATAAAGGTCGTCATGACAATTCAGGAAATTCAATGTCGGGTGAGCGCATCTTGGCTGAGCACCTGACCTTATCCGTTGACGCCATGGGCGGTGACGCCGCACCTCATATGGTCGTAGAAGGTGTCGACATGGTAGCCGCGCGGCTGGGCACCATCCGGTTTTTGTTGTTTGGTGACGAACAACAACTGGCGCCCCTGCTGGACCGCTATCCGAACGCCAAACGGGCATCGGAAATCCGCCATACGGATCAAGTCATCAAAAGCGATGACCGGCCGGCGACGGCCCTGCGGGGCGGCCGCCAATCAAGCATGCGTCTGGCCATCAATGCCGTCGGCACCGGCGAGGCCCACGGCATCGTATCCGCCGGCAATACGGGCGCCTTGATGGCAATGGCAAAGTTTGTCCTGAAAACCTTACCCGGAATCGATCGTCCCGCCATCGCCACGTATTTCCCGACCCAACGTGGCGAAAGCGTCATGTTGGACCTTGGCGCCAACATCGAATGCGATGCCAACAACCTGGTGCAGTTCGCCGTCATGGGCGAAGTGTTTTCCCGCAACGTTCTGGGTGTTGAAAATCCGTCGGTCGGCATCTTGAACGTCGGTGTAGAGGACCTCAAGGGCAACGATGCAGTCAAGGGCGCGGCGGCCATTTTGCAGGCGGAAACCCATCTGCCTATCAAGTTTTACGGATTTGTCGAAGGCGACGATATCGGCGCCGGGACCGTCGATGTGGTGGTCACTGATGGATTTACGGGTAACGTTGCGTTGAAGACCGCAGAAGGCACGGCAAAGCTCTTTGGGCACATTTTGAAGCAGGCGCTGACGTCGTCGCCATTGGCGATGATTGGCGCCCTGTTTGCGAGACCCGCCCTGAACGCCTTGAAAATGAAAATGGACCCACGGCGCTACAACGGCGCCATGTTCCTCGGCTTGAACGGAATTTGCATCAAGAGCCATGGTGGCACCGATGCTGTCGGGTTCGCCCATGCCCTGCAGGTCGCCATCGACCTCACGGAAAACAACATCAATGACAGCATCAAGGCCGATTACGGACAACTTTGCGCCGACGCCGAAGTCAGCCGAAACGCGGTCGCCAGCTAATGCAGCGTCGGTCCATCATGCTCGGCAGCGGCTCCTACCTTCCTGAGCGGGTGGTCTCTAACGAAGAACTGTCACAGCACGTCGATACCACGGATGAGTGGATTCAGACCCGCACGGGTATCACACAGCGCCACATTGCCGCCGACGGCGAACTGACCTCTGATCTTGCCCTGGCAGCCGCGGAACGCGCCCTGGAAGCCGCCGGTGTCGAGGCGCCGGAGGTTGATTTATTGGTTCTAGCAACAACCACGCCCGATAACACGTTTCCGGCAACCGCCACGAAAGTCCAGCATCGGCTCGGCATGACAAACGGCGCAGCCTTCGATATTCAGGCCGTGTGCTCGGGTTTCGTTTACGGTCTTGCCGTCGCCGACAACTTCATCAAAGCGGGGCAGGCAAAAACCGCCGTACTAATTGGCGCCGAAACGTTTTCGCGCATTCTCGATTGGGAGGATCGCGGCACATGCGTGCTATTTGGGGATGGCGCCGGTGCGGTTGTTATGCGCGCCGCGAATGGAAGCGATGCCGACGAAACACCTGCAGAAGCCGGTCACAACCGCGAGCGCGGCGTGCTTTCCACGCATCTGCACTCCGACGGTTCGACCAATGATCTGCTTTACGTTGACGGCGGACCGTCAAGCACACAGACCGTCGGCCACGTCCGTATGAACGGCCGAGAAGTGTTTCGCAATGCGGTGACCAATCTGACCAATATTGTCGATGAAACCTTGGAAGCCAATGGCATGACTTCGGATGACATTGACTGGTTGGTGCCGCATCAAGCCAACAAACGCATCTTGGACAGTACGGCCAGAAAACTCGGCATGCCGGAAGAGAAAATCGTGGTGACCGTGGATCGCCACGCCAATACATCTGCGGCCTCAATACCGTTGGCTTTGGATGAGGCAGTTCGTGATGGGCGTATTCAACGCGGCGACCTCGTGCTGATGGAAGCCATGGGCGGCGGGTTGACCTGGGGAGCCGGTCTGGTCCGCTGGTAAAATATTTGGCGCATCCCTTTGATATTGACGGGAATATCGGGGAACGATAGGCTTTGCCACAATGAACCGGCGAGGAATTGGGATGGCAGGCGAAACGATCACGCGCGCACATTTGGGGGAAGCGGTCTATCAGGAAGTCGGACTGTCGCGTAATGAGTCGGCGGACCTGTTGGAATCCGTATTGAATTTGATGACGGAATCATTGGTTCAAGGCGACACCGTTAAAATTTCTTCCTTCGGCAGTTTCTCGGTGCGGCAAAAAGGTCAGCGCATCGGACGCAATCCGAAAACCGGCGAAGAAGTTCCGATCCTGCCCAGGAAGGTCTTGGTTTTCCGACCGTCGCAAGTCTTAAAATCACGGATCAACCGTCGTTCTCCGTTGGAGTAGGGTTCCCAAGGGCGCATGTCAGCTGACAAACCCAAAAAGGCGCCCGGCGCATTTCGAACCATCAGCGAAGTTGCCGACGAGTTAGACCTGCCTCAGCACGTGTTGCGTTTTTGGGAGACCAAGTTCAATCAAGTTCGCCCCATGAAGCGAGGCGGCGGGCGGCGATATTACCGGCCCGAGGATGTCGCCTTACTACGCCATATCCAGGGCCTATTGTATGACGAAGGCTACACCATCAAAGGGGTGCAAAAACTCATGCGCCAGGGCGGCCTGAAAAAGTCTGAAATGAATACGGAAACCGATGGCACCGGCTCTGAAAACAGTGCCGATCTGAAATCCGAAATCGAAGCCGCCATCGACGAACTGGAAGCCTTGCAGACCGACTTAACCGGCGCGCGCTGATCGGCTGAAATTTGCTTATTGCCTGATTGCCCCGGCGCGGACAGGCGCGTATAGTTCGCCCGCTTCGCTGACGGAAACGTCTGCAAGCACGGTCGGGGAGTAGCTCAGTCTGGTAGAGTACTCGGCTGGGGGCCGAGCGGTCGCAGGTTCAAATCCTGTCTCCCCGACCATTTCTCTTTAGGTTTCAGAATATTCCCGGTCTCTTCAGATTTCGGAATATTCTCGGGCTATTTGGGCCAGATAGGCGCCATAGGGGTTGCCCGCCATTTCATCAGCAATTGCCATGAAACTTTGTAAATCTATGAACCCGCAACGTAATGCAATTTCCTCAAGACAAGCGATCTTCAATCCCTGACGCTGTTCAACGGTCTCGACAAACTGCGAGGCTTGCAGAAGGGTCTCGTGCGTACCCGTGTCCAGCCAGGCGATGCCGCGACCGAGCTTTTGAACGTTCAGCTGCCCCATTTCCATATAGGCCCGATTGACATCCGTAATTTCCAACTCGCCGCGGGCCGAGGGTTTGATATTTGCGGCAATATCGACGACCTGATTGTCGTAGAAATATAGCCCCGTCGCCGCCCAGTTGGATTTCGGGTTCTGAGGCTTTTCCTCAAGGCTGATAACGCGATCACCCTTATCCATCTCGATGACGCCGTAACGGGCCGGATCGGAAACCCAATAGGCAAATATACAGGCGCCGGCCGTCTGGCTGGCAGCCGCCCTGAGGCCATCAGGAAACTGGTGGCCGAAGAAAATATTGTCACCCAGCACCAGCGCACAGGAGTCGTCACCGATAAAATCGCGGCCGATGATGAAGGCTTCCGCCAATCCGTTGGGTTCAGCCTGCTCGGCATATTCGAATTGGAGGCCAAGCCGGCTACCGTCGCCAAAAAGCCCACGAAAACTAGGCAGATCGTCCGGCGTCGAGATAATTAAAATTTCCCGAATGCCAGCCAACATCAGAACGGACAATGGATAGTAGATCATCGGTTTATCGTAGATGGGCAACAACTGCTTGTTGACCGCCGAGGTCACCGGGTACAGCCGTGTCCCGCTGCCGCCGGCCAGAATGATCCCTTTCATGCGCCGTTGCTCCTTCCCAAACCTACGCGATTGGCAGCAAGTCGTTCGCTGACCAATGGCTGCCACCATTCGCGATGCTCAAGATACCATGCCACGGTGCGGCGCAGGCCGTCTTCGAAGGATAATCGCGGCCGCCAATCAAGTGCCGACGTCGTCTTCGAAAAATCAATGGCGTACCGAAAATCATGCCCGGGGCGGTCTTCGACAAAAGAAATCAGCGTTTCGTAATGCGCACAGTTGCGCATAGGCGCCATCTCATCAAGGACCGAGCAGATGTCTTGGACGATATCAATATTACGACGCTCGGCGCCGCCGCCGACAAGGTAGGTTTCACCCAGTTCACCGCGCTTCAAAATATTGACCAGTGCCTCCGCATGGTCTTCGACGAAAAGCCAGTCACGGATATTTTCACCGCGTCCATAGACCGGCAACGGAAGTTCGTTCAGTGCGCTGATGATCATCATCGGGATCATCTTTTCGGGAAACTGAAAGGGGCCGTAATTGTTTGAGCAATTGCTGAGCACGACGGGCAGACCATAGGTGTGATGCCAAGCCAACGCCAAATGGTCGGAGGCGGCCTTGCTGGCGGAGTAGGGGGATCGCGGCCGATAGGCCGTGTCGACATGAAACGGCGGGGCATCAGCATCAAGCTCGCCAAAAACTTCGTCGGTTGAAACGTGAAGAAAGCGGAACGTTTCACGTTGCGCGCTGTCGAGGTTTTCGAAATACCGTAGCGCCGTGTCCAATAATTGATAGGTACCGACAATGTTGGTCTGGATGAATTCGGCGGGCCCGTCGATGGAGCGGTCGACATGCGATTCGGCAGCAAGATGCATGACCGCGTCGGGCCGATGGGTTTTGAAAACATTCGCCAAGGCATCCGGATCACAAATATCGACGCGTTCAAATGCGTAATCCGCATGGCCTTCAACCGTCGCCAGCGATTGCAGATTGGCGGCATAAGTCAGTTTGTCGACATTGACGACGCCATCTTCGCCGCCGGAAATCAGATGCCTGACCACACAACCACCAATGAACCCGGCGCCTCCGGTGACAAGAATTTTCATGACGATGGCGCCTCAATCGAATGTGCCAGCCGCCGCACGCCTTCTTCCAGGTCAATTTTCGGATCCCAGTTGGGCAAAGGTGTACCCGACCAAGGCACCACAACGTGGCGGGGTGGTGTGGCATAGGCGCCCCAATTCAGATCGACCGAGCGCCCGGTCACGTCTCTTACGGTACTGACAATCTCGGCTAGGCTGTGCTGGTTCCGTCCATCAACTGCGAAGGACTTTCCGGCGACGGATTGCGCGTCATCCATGAGCAGACGAGCGCAATGCATCAGGGCATCGCAGGCGTCGTCAACATGAACCAGCCCAAGGACCGTCGATTTATCGACTAAATCCAACGGTGCGCCATTCATGTGTGCCTCGACAATCCGATTCATTATTTTCGGCCGCCAATCACCTGAGCCATACACGTCCGGCAATTTAATGGTCGCGGAAACAATGCCATGTGCCGATTCATAATAAGCAAGTATGTCCGCAAACGCCTGTTTCGTCGCGGCATAAAAATTCAAGGGCGCGTAATCGTCACTGTGATAGTGCTGAAACGCCGAGCCGACGTTGACCAGATAGGCCGGCCCACTTTCCTTCATGGCCTCAAGCAGTTGCGCGCCGAACCGCACGTTGGATTCGATCAGCCGGTCCACATCCTCCGGGAGATGCTCTCGAACATAGGCCCCGGCAATATGGAAGCAGGCATCCGGGCGGGCGGCGGCCAGGGCGGCAACCAGGGAACCTGTGGTTCCATCGTAGGTGTAGACAGCATGCGTCACGTCCTGATCGTCAAATCTGGTCAAATCGGAATCGCGCCGCACGATCAGCGTGACGGCAAGGCCTTCCAATTTCAAACGTGCAACAGTCCGTACCCCTAGAAAGCTTGTCGCGCCGGTAATACATACGGACTTCATGCAATGAACTTTCTCAAAACCTAAACAATACGGGCCCGGGGCACCGGCAAAATCCACTTGCCACCACCACCCGCGAAAGCTTGTTCGTTACCAAATATCTCCGTCTCATGGTTCCAGGCGAACAACAGCGCGAAATCCGGGTAGTCGCCGCGGAATACCTCCGGCGCGACAATGGGAATATGTTGTCCCGGCGAGACTTTCCCTTGTTTGATGGGCGTCGAATCACTGATGTATTCAATAAGCTCCGTCGAAATGCCGCAATAGTTGGTGATAACCGTGCTTTTGGCCGGGGCGCCATAACCGACAACCCGTTTCGATTGACTTCTTAGGTTTTCCAACAATGCCACCAACGTGTCGCGTGACGCTTCGCAATCGCGGCGAAAGGCGTCAAAGGCCTCCAGTCGATCAAGACCCAAGGTCCGTTCGTGCTCAAAGGCTCGAAGCGCCGCATCACTGACCGCGTGCTGGCCTTTGTGGCCGATGAAATAGCGCATGCAGCCGCCGTGAACAGGCGTCTTCAAGACATCGACAATCTCCATGCCGACCCGGCCGAAGACATTCTGCAACGCCGACAGGGACCAGATGTACATATGCTCGGCATAAATCTGATCGTAAGAGGTCAATTCGATCATATCCCCAAGGTAGGGGTCTTCAGAGATCATCAGTCCTTTCGGCTTCAAAAGCTTGGCAACGCCGGCGGCAACGGAATTGGTGTCTTCAATATGGTGCATAGTATTGGTGGCGATGAAGATATCCGCCTGGCCGTGTTCATCGACGATCCGGTCCGCGGTCGCTTCGCCAAAAAAAGCCGAAACCGTATTGATGCCCTTTTGCCTTGCCGCTTCGGCAACATTTGAAGAGGGCTCAACCCCCAAATGCCGAATACCGCGCTTTGCAAAATTCTGTAAGGTAATGCCGTCGTTGCTACCAATTTCGACGACCAACGGGTCGTCGGAAAACAGGTGACGCGCGACAATGCCATCTGCCATCTGCCGCCAATGTTCGGTCATGAACGCCGACGTGCTGGCGAAATACGCATACTCGTCATGAAACATCTGCTCGGGCGCCGGGATTTCGGTGATCTGGAACGTTGCACACGATGGGCAGATCGCCGGCGTCAGTTCAAAAAAATACTCCCGATCCATTTCGTCGGCCGGCATGAACGCGTTGGCGATCGGCATCCGACCCAGCGACATGAACGGTTCAATGGATGTCTGGCAAATGCGGCATTCTGTCATGGTCTGGTCGGTGACTTTCAATTGGTTGGCCGGCAATGGCCATAGTTGACGGACCGCGTCAGTAGGTCGGCAGTTTATCGTGTGGCACAGCCGAAAAATACGGGCAAATTTTATCTTTTTCCGAAAGAATTGGATCCTCAATGGGCCAATCGACCGCTATGTCGGGGTCGTTCCATCGAATGGCGTGCTGGTCATCGGGATCGTATTCATCGGTAAGCAGATAAATCAAATCAACGGTTTCCGAAACAACGCAGAACCCGTGCGCGAAACCGGCCGGAATGAAAAGCTGCTTATGGTTTTGATCATTCAACAGCACACCATGCCATTGGCCAAAATGCGGCGAACTACGGCGGATATCAACGGCGACATCGAATATCTCGCCCCGCGCCACATAAACCAACTTCCCTTGCGGACGGGCCAATTGGTAGTGCAGACCGCGCAGCGTGCCATGTCCCGAATGCGTGTGATTGCTTTGTTGAAAGCGAACTGACATGCCGTGGTCGTCGTATCGCGATGTCCGATAGGTCTCGAGGAAAAACCCTCGATCATCATCGAACACAGTGGGTTCAACTTCATAAACGCCCGGCAGCGGTGTTTCGATGACGTTCAAAACGTTGGCCCCGCCTATAGCGTATCGACGAAGGCTCTAAACGAACCTTGGATGATATCGATCTCTTCGTCGCCCATGCCTTGATGACAGCCCAATAGGAAGCCGCCACGCATGACTTGATCGGCATTCGGATATCCGGCTTCCGAGACCCGGCACGGTATATTTTCGAACCCCGGCTGGCGCAAAATATTTCCCGTAAACACGGTGCGCGTCTGAATGCCCTGGCCCTCAAAGTGCAATTGCAGCTGACGGCGGGAAAACGGCGCGTCATCCCGCACAATAAGGGGCACGGCCAACCACGGCGTAAAGGTATTGGCGGCCTGCCTGGGCATGATCAACCAGTTCTCATAGTCGGCGAAGAACGCCGTCAGCTTCGAAAAATTTCTGACCCGGCGATCCGCATACTCGGCCAACCTGCCGAGTTGCACCAGACCGAAAGCCGCCGCCATTTCGGACGGCAGGAAGTTGTATCCGGGTTCTTCAAAAACGAATTTAGCATCATATTCGACACCGCTGATATTCGTGTTGAAGCGGTCCTCGACGGCTTCGGATTCGCCCAACACACTGGAACTGCGGCCCCAGCCCCGCAGTAACCGGGCGCGGCGTTCAAGTTCCGGGTCATCAATACAGACCGCGCCACCAAAGCCGCCGCAGGTGACGACGTGTGACGCGTAAAAACTGGTCGTCGCAATATCCGATAACCGGCCCGTCGGCTTGCCATTGTATTTGCTGCCAATGGTGTCGGCTGAATCTTCAATGACCTTCAAGCCGTGGCGATCTGCGATATCGCGAAGAGTTGACCACTCCGGCAGATTGCCGATTAGGTTGGGGATCATCATGGCACGCGTTTTCGGCCCGACCATGGCTTCCACCAAGGCTGCATCGATGTTGTAGGTATCGGGCTCAACATCGACAAAAACCGGGACCAAAGACTTTTGAACCAGTGGTGCGACGGTCGTCGAAAACGTCAGGGCAGGGGTGATTACCTCATCGCCGGGCTCAAGGCCAAGTGCGGCGACCGCTAACAAATTTGCCGACGATCCTGAATTAACCATCAGCCCGTTAGCTTTTCCAAACAGGCCGGCAACGCAGGCCTCAAATTCGACCACCGCGGGACCGCCCATCAATGTCAGAGGCCGGTTCTCCAAAACATCAACAACGGCATCTATTTCTTCGCGGCCATAGACGGCCTGCGCATAGAAAACCCGCGTCGATCCTTCGTTCTCACTTGCCATGTTCAGCTTCCCGGAGTGTATATATGCGCCAGCGTCCGTCTCTACTACCTTATCGGCCCGCCATGTTAAAGATGGTTCTGGCGCCGCCGGGAATTTGCGAAAGAGGTATGCACAACTGTGGATGACAACCCAAACTATCCCTGGAACCTCGTCTCCGTTGTCATTGTCACTTACAATTCGTCGGCGGTTATCCGTGAATGTCTTCAATCGGTTGGCGCCGCCGCCGAAGTGATTGTCGTCGATAATGCCAGCACGGATTCGACGTGTGACGAAATTGCACGCGTGCTGCCGGCGGCGCGGATCATCCGCAATCAGCAAAATCGCGGGTTCGGGGCCGCCGTGAATCAGGGCATGGCCGCCGTCGAGACGAAATTCGGATTCTACTTCAGCCCCGACGCCGTATTGTGCGACGGCGCCATGGAGAAATTAGTGGCGGCTGCAGATCAAAACCCCAATGGCGGCCTGTTCGGCCCCCATCTCAGACGGCCTGACGGCACCCAGGAGCTTTACGTTATGGGCCCGGGAGAAATTCACCATTCCCCGATGACTGAAATGCCGGCTGGTGATTTCTGCTCATGGTTTGTTATGGGCGGTTTTTTCTTGTGCCCGATGTCCGCATGGCACCGCATCGGCGGTTTCGATGAGCGGATTTTTCTCTATGTCGAGGACGTTGATCTCAGCCTGCGCGCCACGCAGGCCGGTTTTAGCCTCGTCATTGTGCCGGATGCCGATGTCATCCATGCAGGCGGTCAATCATCAACCGTGAACTGGCGCATCAAATGGCGCAAGGATTGGCATCAGACCTGGAGCCGGCTCTATCTCGAAGCGAAACACGGCGATCCCAACCAGGCCAAGCGTGACGCCCGACAGACCGTCATCCGGCATTTCTGGAAAACTGTTATTTATACATTGCTGTTGCGACCCGACCGGGTTCGCGGCAACTTCGCGAAATCCAACGCCGCCTGGGCGTTTCTGCGCGGCAAGCCGTCACATTCACATCGTGTGTCCAATAACCAATAAGACGGCGATATCACGCCGCTGACAACTGAACACGTGACAAGAGCGTCTGCTGACTCCAGACCATGTCGCGCATCGCCGTTCGGCCATCTTCAGTGACTGACGTCGCGGCAAATTCGTCCAGCATGCTGACAAACTGATCCGTTTCGGGGATCTCGACCACCTCGTCAATATTCTGGCGGCGAATGATCAGTGTCGGCGGTAAATTTGGCGGTTTGGAAAATGCCGGGCACAGGACAAGCGTTGCCTGTTCAGCCGAAATCCGAATTTCATTAACGTAATCCCGGCCGTACCCCCAACGTGCCGTCACGTGAGCGCCGGCATCAAAGTGCAAAAGTGCTGTACCTGACGTATCGATTTGGTATCCGTCTTCGGTTTCAATGACCGCGCTGGAGACGCTCGGCATGTCAGCAAACAAATGCTGCGCCATGACCAGCGGATAAAAGCCGAGATCGAGCATCGCACTGCCGCCGCTGAGCGGGTCGTATTTTGAGTGATCCCGTGAGACATGCGGAAACCCAAAGTGCGCGTCAATACTATGAACCCGACCGAAACTTTCGTCCTTCAACATTTCGGAAAGTTTTTTGAATTGCGGATGATAGAGGGGCGGGCAGGAGACGCAAACGGCCAGATCGTTTGCCGCCGCAATATCCAATAACTCCTGGGCTTCACCCAATGTCGCGGTAAAGGCCTTCTCACACCATAAATGTTTGCCGGCCTCCAATACGGCCCGGCCATCGTCAAAATGGCGGCCGATCGGCGTCGCGACGAAGACGGCATCAATGTCGGGCAGTTGCAACAGCGCATCCAGTGTAGCGGCGGATTGGCAATGCCATTTTTCGCCCTGCGCCTTGCGCACGTCGCTATTGCGCGAGCCGACTGCAAACAGCTTCGTATGCCGGCAATTTACCAGCGCCGGCAAGATCGTTCGTCGTGCGTGATCGCCGATCCCCCAAACGCCGACACCTAAGGTTTTCGGCGGATTTAAGCCCTTATCAGTCATAAGTTCTCCGCGCCATCCCACCACGTCTGCCAATCCACATAAGGCGACATGGTATCAAGGTGCTGAAAGTGCACGGCCAGGGCTGGCAGCGGTGAAAAACCGGGAACCGTTTCCAGCACGCGATTGATCGTATTGGCTTCGGTGACTTCCGGGTCGGAACCGTAGCTGGTCAACGCTTCGTATTGTTGCCAATGTGTCTCCAGAATTTCCCGTGACAAAACCTGAGTACCGGTCGTCGCGTGAATACGGCGCCAGTGGCGATCGCTGCCAAGCAGAACATGGACTGGATTGATATGGCGATAATTCTCCGGATAGTCGGCGGGAAACAAAATCACATCCGAATCCACTGTTGCCGCCAGCCGACCATAGGATTCAATCGATTCGAGAATCGAACGGCGATCATGCAAATAGTCGTCTTCAAGCAGGTAAATCAAATCACCAGCTTCGCGGCGCGCCATCGTGAAGGTTTCCATTAAGGAATGCGACATGCCCGTTTCGGTTAAATTATGTAAGCGGGCTGGACATTCACAATGCGGCAAAACGCGCTCAATATCGTCAACGACGCCGGGCGATGAATGGTCATCAATCACCGTCAGCGACATCGGTATCGTCAGTCCCGCGCCAACCGCATGATTGATCGAGGCGACAAGTGACGTCAGGCACCGTTTCAAGACTTCGGATTTCGGCGCGCCGTTGAAACGTCCCCGGGATTGTCCGTGCACTTCGACCCGGGCACATGAGCGAAGATAAATATCAAACGACGTCACCTCGCGCTCAACCGTCGCTTCGAAAGCGTCAAAGCCGCCGCCGCGCCCCAGGCCGCTGTCGGCTTCGCCATGCAGCTGCGTCTTCTGCAGCCGCAGAAGATCGTATCCCATGAGGTTGCAAAGACGCCGGGCCAATCGGGTGAGCGGTTTCGCCAACGTTCAGCTCCAAAGATATTCACCGACCGCAGCCGGATTAGCGCCGTCATACCAATTCACCAAAGCGGAGGCCATCGGAATTTGTAAATATCAACGCCGGCAGGACACGTCAGGAATCAGAGATTCCCGGCATTTAAGAAAAAACGGCCGGCGAATAAATCGCCGGCCGCAGTTTGTGCTCTTGAGGGAAGGGAGGAATTTCGAAATCGAAATTCATCCAACACCGTCATACTGCCAAAATACGCGGACGCTGCATGTGACAGGCGTCACAGGTATCCAAACTATTTGATAAAGCACTGATATAAAACGGAAATTTAAAAAATTAAGAGCCAAGAAGATGCAACGGGGGTGCATTTGTGTCGTCAATCGTTGTTCCGCAGAGCACTTCCAGCTCATCGAGCATGACGACAACCTCCTCAGCAGACGGCCCGTGGTAGAATTTACCACCCGGCGCCAGGCGGATGGTCGGGCCGGTTCGGCAATGCCCCATGCAAACGCTGCGTTCAACGCTCAGGTTGATACCGCGCGCGCGAATCTCAGCCTCAAGCTGGTCGGCCAACTGCTCACTACCACGTGCCGCACAGGACGGTTCATCCATGCGAAATCGCCGATTGATGCAAATCATCAAAACACGCGGTGGCATATCGGACGCATCGGTGTCGCTCAATCCATCAACTCCATGGCTGCCTCAACTGTCGTTGCCAGTTGAAAAACGTCGTCCAGCTTTGCCAATCCAAGGACCCGCATCACAGAATCACCAGATGCCGCCAGGATCAGTTGGCAGCCCTTTTTCTTGGCTTGCTGATGGCCCTCCAGAAGGCTGGCGATGCCAGAGCTATCGATGGAACTGACCCCGGTCATATCAACAACGGTGAGCGCCGTCTTTCCGCAGACAGCCAGAAGTGCGGTACGTACTTGCGGTGACCCCGAAAGGTCCACGTCGCCTTCGATCGAAACGACGTGTGTTCCTGAAATCTCCTGCGTTTCGATATTCAACATGAACCTTCGGCCTATCAAGCGACGACAATCCGCACCATGGGCGCGCGCAAAATGATTTCGTCTGCGTTACGACGTCAACTACCTTCGCAGTATTCAATGAATGACGTTACGATAATCTTAGTCCGCGACGGCCTGTCGACCGGTATCGGTTAACTTGCAAACAACCCAATCCGGTTTCAAAGGATTGTTGAACCACGGCTCCGCCCAGCCCTTATCAACACAGCTGCGCACTGTCCGCTCGTTGATTTTCTGCCCGAAGTCATCGAATAGCGGCAACTTTCCGCCAGGTTCACTCAGCCCGCGCCGCAACCACTTTCGTTGTCCTTCAGTGGGCGCGCCGGCCGCCGCCATGTCCTGATCATTCGCAGCCTGCGGTTCGGCGGGTACTGACATGATTTCCTCCCCAGCAATATCTCTCGGCCAACGCGGCAGGCATGGTACGTTAGAAATCATGGTTGGCCAAGCCGCTGCATGGCTGCGCCGGCCGGTTCCGAAAAGGAGATCAAGCATGCCGGGCGTCAGTGTCTATGTGACCGCAGAAAGCATGGAACAAGCGACCATGATCGCGCGCGCCGTGGTCAGCGAGCGATTAGCTGCCTGCGCGAATATTCTGGGCAACATCACATCAGTCTATCGATGGGATGGTGAACTGCACGAAGACCGGGAAGTGGCGATACTGTTAAAGACCCGGCGGAGCCTGATAGACCGCCTGACGGACCGCCTTAAAGATCTGCACAGTTACGAATGCCCGTGCGTTACGGCCTTTGAAATTGTCGGTGGAAACGCCGATTATCTTGATTGGATCGAAACCGAGACGAGCTAACGGCCGCCAATTTGCTGGACGATGGCGGTTACCTGCGCCGCACTTGTGATGGCACCGCTGAAACATGCTTGGATAGCCTGCGATAAGGGCTTCAAAAGTTGTACATCCTTGGGGTCGGGGGTGCCGCCGCGCGCCGCAAGAATGGCACTGGCGACGTTGCCGACGGATTCACAGAGTTCCGTCACATGTTCGTATTTACTTCCCGCCAACTTCTCCGATGATGTATCGGTCACATCAAGCAGGCTCAATAACTCTTGGCGGATCGATGGGTCCAGACGCCCGGCGCGCTGCAGCATCGGCACCAAATTGGTGATATGCGCCGCGATCTGAACACCGATGATATCCAGATTGAGGGTCTTCATCTCACCGAGGGCCTTGTTGATCATAGCATCGACTTCAGCAAAGCTCAGCTTCGCCCCGGTCGCCTTGGCACGTAATGTGTTCGGGGCATCGATCCCAGGCTCGCCTTGATCTTTGCGCCGTGCCGGGCCGACGTAGTTATCCGCGACAACGAACTTCTTACGCGACGCAATCAAATCGTCAATGCGATCCAACAACTGCGCCGTGGATATGGGTTTCGCAATGACAGTGTCCGTACCGGATTCGACAACCCGCTGAACCAACTCCGGCGTCGGCGTCTCAATCAACGTAATAATCGGAATGAACGGGTTGTTGCCGGCCTCACCGCGTCGAATCTCACGAATAAAATCAATAAAATCACCGTCGCGCAATTCGCACGTCGAGATCAGCAGGTCGGGCATATGCTTGGCCAGCACCTCTCTGATATCCGCCAGGGATTTACCGAAGCGAAGATCTCGGAATCCATTATTGTGGAGGATATTCTTGATACTCTGCCGGGTGTTCAGGTCGTGATCGACCAGCAGAATATCGGCAGTGGCAAAATCAAGCTTCGACATTCCCGCCTAAACCCAGTCGTTTGAGGTCCTCTGATGGTGACTCATCCATGGCGGTATATTAAGCACAATATGATCCGCGAGGCCAAACCAAAGCGGCCTCATGATGACTATTCTTCAATTGGAAGGCGCACTGTGGCAAGTGCCTGCGCCGCAATACCTTCGCTGCGCCCGGTAAATCCCAGGCGTTCCGTGGTCGTTGCCTTGATTCCAACGCGCCCAGGGGAAATGCCCAACATATCCGAAATCCTCCCGCACATGGCGGTGCGGTGCGGTCCGATCTTCGGCTGTTCGCAAATCAGCGTCACATCGACATTGATGATCTGGCCCCTGATTTTTGCGATAGCCTGCACCGCATGGGCAACGAATACTGATGAAGCAACACCGCGCCACTGTGGATCGCTGGGCGGAAAATGAACCCCGATGTCACCGCCGCCGACGGCCCCCAGCAAGGCATCGGTCAGGGCATGCAGACCGACATCCGCGTCAGAATGGCCGACCAGCCCGGCCTCAAACGGTATTCGCACACCGCACAAATGCACACCATCGCCATCGCCGAACCTGTGTACATCGAACCCCTGGCCCGTGCGGTATTCGTAGGCGCCAGGTCGAATATCCGCCATTTCCATATCCTCTGAACGGGTAATTTTCACGTTTTCCTCGCTGCCGTCGACAAGTGCTACATCCAAGCCGGCCTGTTCGGCAACGGCGGCGTCATCCGTTAATTCAAGCCCCGCGGCGGCGCGATGGGCCACCAATATTTCCGCGAAGCGAAATCCTTGCGGCGTCTGCACCCGCCACAATCCGTCACGATCCACCGTCGTCTCCACAAGGCCACCGGAGGCCCGCTTCAATGTGTCGCTCACGGCAATCGCCGGCACGGCACCCGCATGATCATCCAAGGCGTCCAAAACGCGATCGATCAGATGCGTATCAACAAACGGCCGCGCGCCGTCATGGATCAGAATTTTATCGGGCGGTTCTGCCGCCAGTGCTTCCAATCCATTGCATACGGATTGTTGGCGTGTTGCGCCGCCATGAACCGGTGCCACGCCCCCCAATCCATCCGCCGCGGCATCGTACAGCGACCGATCGTCGGGGTGGATGACGCTCAGGACATCGTCAACGCGGGGATGATCGGCCATTGCTTTCAGCGTATGGCGCAGCAACGGCGCGCCACGAAACACCGTGTATTGTTTGGGCATCTCACCACCGAACCGATGGCCTCGTCCGGCAGCAACAATCAATGCAACGGTTTTCGCCAACCTCGAATTTCCCTATCTGGACGCGCCCGACGCACCCGGTTCAAATTATCTGTTATAATCGGCTCCGCAGATTAGTGGTGACGCCGGTCTCTGCCAACCGGCTATTCCGCATGACCAATGACAGACGATGCTTGTCAGGGCAGGGAAGCCGCGTCATCTTTCGGCGCGCTCAATATATTCTCGCGTGGAGCCACTCGGCCGATGACGACAACGAACATAACGCTGGATTTGATGGCCTTGGCGGCGCTATTGCCGGCCGCGGCGCTCGGGTTTCGACAGCAGCCACAGCGCGACGCCGTATTTTGGCTGGTTACAGCCGCCGCGTTCATCGGACCGTTTCTTTGGTCGGTGACCGCATTTTCCAATGCCTGGCGTGCTGATTTGGCGGCGGCCCTTTGGCTCTCCGTGGCAATCGCGTGGGGCATTTTCGCCTTCGCCGCATCCATGGAAAAAGAGATGTGGCGGCTCGCCTCTTTGCTCGGGCCGCTGATGTTGATTTTTGGCATTTTCGCGGTGATCTGGTCTGGCGACATACCGGGCCGCCCGCTCAGCCTTGCGAAAGGCGCGTCAGCCGGGCTGGGCATTCACATCGCCGTGTCGGTGACGACTTACGCGATCGTCACGCTGGCCGCGGTCGCTGGATTTGCCGGAATCCTTCAAGACCGCGCCCTCAAAGCCAAACAACCAACGCGACTGACCCGTGAATTGCCGTCGTTGACAACATGTGACGATTTGATGATCCGCCTGTTGGGTATCGCCGAAGCGATATTGGCGCTCGGATTGATCTCGGGAATGGCCCTCAATGTGAAGGCGGCGGGAAGTCTTCTGACGTTTGACCACAAAACAATCCTGGCCGTCGGCGCCTTTACGTTGATCGCAATCCTTTTGGTCGCGCACAGAATGTCGGGGCTGCGCGGGCGCAAGGCTGCGCGCTGGGCGTTGTCGGCATATCTATGCCTGACGATGGGGTATCCGGGGGTCAAGTTTGTCACCGATGTCATCCTAACGTGATCACCGGACCGCAAATGCGGCCTAGACTCCTTGAGTTTTCCGACCGATTGCACAATAAATGGGCACGCCAGTAGGAATGCCATGATCAAACCCATCAAAATCGGCCCCGTTGAAATTCCGACGCCTGTCGTTCTCGCGCCCATGTCTGGGGTGACGGATATGCCATTTCGCCGTCTCGTCAAAGGATTTGGCGCCGGATTGGTGGTTTCTGAGATGATCGCCAGCCGTGCCATGATCCACGCGGCCCGCAAAACCATGAAAATGGCCACCCATTGCGCGGACGAACACCCCATGTCGGTGCAGTTGGCCGGATGCGAACCGGACGTCATGGCGGAAGCTGCAAGGCTGAATGAAGACCGCGGCGCCGCGATCATTGACATCAACATGGGATGCCCGGTCAAAAAAGTGACGAATGGTGATGCCGGTTCGGCCCTGATGCGGGACGAAAACCTGGCCGCGAGGTTGTTGGAAGCGACAGTCAAGGCCGTGAAAATTCCGGTAACCTTGAAAATGCGGACCGGCTGGAACGACGACGACCGTAATGCCCCCCGGCTTGCCCGCATTGCGCAGGAATGCGGTATTCAAGCGGTTGCCGTGCACGGCCGGACGAGATGCCAGTTCTACAAGGGCAGGGCGGATTGGCCGTTTATCGCCGAAGTTAAGGACGCTGTTGAAATTCCGGTCTTCGGAAATGGCGACGTGATGACCGTCGACGACGCGGTCCGTTTGTTATCAGATTCAGGCGCCGACGGCGTTCTCGTCGGCCGCGGCACTTATGGCCGGCCATGGTTTCTGCAACAGGTCTCACATTTCGTGCAGACCGGCGAACGGCTTGCCGATCCGTCGATCGCCCAACAGATGGAAACCGTGCTCGAACATTTTGACGCCATCGTATCCCATTACGGCGAGCGCCCCGGCGTCAAGATCGCCCGCAAGCATTTGGGCTGGTATTCGAAAGGCCTGCCGAATTCAGCGGAGTTTCGTCAGGAAGTGTTTCAATTTGAAGACGCATCAGCCGTCAAGGCGCGGGTCCGCGCATTCTATCAACCGTTGTTGGAGCGCCTGGCCGCATGACCGTAAAACCCGCGGTCCAATGGTCTTTACCGCCAGATGATATCCGCCTGGATGCCGACCTCATTCTTAACGGCCTGACGTCGGCCATAATCGCCATTGATGACAACCTCACGATTCTCAAGCTGAATACTGCAGCTGAGCATTTTTTCAGCTCCAGTGCCGGCAATCTTATGGGCCGTACGCTCAGCGAAATGCTGCCCTCGGACAGCCCGCTCTTCGTGCTTATTGACCAGGTTCGCGAAGACAATCTGGCCGTCTCAGAATACGACGTGACCATTGAAACGCCGCGCATTGGCCGGCAATTCGTCAACATTCACGCAGCGCCGATGGCGGAACAGCCGGGCGTCGTGGTCATTTCTTTGCATTCACGCTCAATCGCCGAAAAAATTGACCGCCAACTTTCCCACCGCGGCGCGGCGCGCTCAGTGAGCGCCATGGCCTCAATGCTGGCCCACGAGGTCAAAAACCCGCTCTCGGGTATTCGTGGCGCCGCCCAGTTGCTGGAGGAAACGGTAGCCGAAGAAGATCAGAATTTGACCAAACTGATCCGTGATGAGGTTGATCGCATATGTTCTCTCGTCGATCGCATGGGCATGTTCTCGGGCGATGCGCCGATCAAGCACGACGCGGTCAATATTCATCAGGTCTTGGACCACGTCCTGCAAATCTCAAAAAACGGGTTCGGCCGCCATACCCGGTTCGTCACCCAGTTCGATCCGTCATTGCCACCGGTCCGTGGCGACCGCGATCAACTGGTCCAGGTGTTTCTGAACCTCGTCAAAAACGCCGTCGAGGCCGCACCCGAAGACAGTGCGGAAATAACCATGGAAACGGCTTATCAACATGGTGTGCGATTTGCGGCACCCGGCACGGATGAACGGGTGCACTTACCGCTAGCCATAAGCATTACGGACAATGGCGGCGGCATCCCCGAAGATATAAAGCCGCATCTTTTTGATCCGTTCGTGACGTCGAAACCGCAGGGCAGCGGCCTCGGTTTGGCTTTGGTGGCGAAAATCGTCGGCGACCACGGCGGGTTCATTGAATCCGAAAGCCGTGAAAGCCGGACGACCTTCCGTATCATGCTGCCGATGTTTGTCGCCCAAGAGGCGGCCAGATGACCGCAGCCACAATACTTGTCGCTGACGACGATGCCGGTATCCGCACGGTCGTCGCGCAAGCGCTAACCCGGGCCGGTTATGAAGTCCGCACCGCCAGCAACGCGGCCACACTTTGGAACTGGGTTGAAAAAGGCGAGGGCGATCTGGTTATCACCGATGTCATGATGCCTGATGGCAACGGGCTCGACCTTGTACCGAAAATTCGCCACCTGCGGCCCGACCTGCGCATTGTTGTCATGAGTGCCCAGACGACTTTGATGACGGCCGTCAAGGCAACGGAGCGCGGTGCTTTTGAATATCTTCCAAAACCTTTTGATATCAATGAATTAATATCAATTGTTAAACGTGGAATAGAACAAGGAACCGACATCACCGCGCGCCTTGCCGAGGATGGCGTCGATGAGACTCTGCCGCTGATCGGCCGCTCGCCGGCGATGCAGGAAGTTTATCGCACGGTGGCAAGGCTGATGCCGACGGATCTGACGGTGATGATTAACGGCGAGTCAGGGACCGGTAAGGAACTGGTGGCCCGTGCCCTGCATGATTATGGCAAGCGTAAGCACGCGGCATTTGTCGCGGTCAACATGGCCGCCATACCGCGAGAGCTCATTGAAAGCGAGCTTTTTGGGCATGAAAAAGGTGCTTTTACCGGCGCCGTCTCAAGAAGTTCCGGACGTTTTGAACAAGCCGAGGGCGGTACGCTCTTTCTTGATGAGATTGGCGATATGCCGCTGGAAGCGCAGACCCGGCTTCTCCGCGTGTTGCAAGAAGGCGAATTTACGGCCGTTGGCGGCCGCACATCAACGCGCACGGATGTTCGCATCATTACCGCGACCCATCACGATCTTAAGAAACTCATCCGCCAGGGGCTATTCCGCGAGGATCTTTTCTTTCGCTTGAACGTCGTCCCAGTTCGCCTGCCGCCGTTGCGCGAGCGCACCGAAGACGTGCCGGAGCTTATCCGTCATTTTCTCGCCCGCGCCGCCAATGCCGGCCTGCCATGGAAGACCATCGATGCCGAAGCCGTTGCCCGCTTGAGCGCCCATTCATGGCCCGGAAATGTCAGAGAGTTGGAAAATATGATCCAACGCCTCGCCGCGCTATGCCCCCAGGAAGTCATCGGCGCCGATGACATTGGACGCGAATTCGACGACGCAAGGCGCGGCGGTAGCACAAATGAAAATCCGTCCAACGGCCTTGGTGGCACAGTCGAAAAACAACTTGCCGATTACTTTGCCGCCCACCAAGACAGACTTCCGGCGACCGGACTGTATGATCGGGTCCTGCGTGAAATTGAAAAGCCGTTGATCACGCTGACATTACAGGCAACGCGCGGAAATCAATTGAAGGCCGCGGCAGTTCTTGGCCTAAATCGGAATACGCTGCGTAAAAAAATCCGCGAGCTCGGCATTCCGGTCATTCGGGGCGGCTGATGCAAAAAACAGCACCCGCGGACAATCCTATATGGCAGATCATTCGGCGCGCCAGTGCCAGCCGAAAGACAGCATACCTGCTTGCTCTTCTTGCCGTTTTGTCCGGAATTGCGACCGTGTTGACGATTGTCGAGCGCCCCGGCAAGACCAGCGAACTCGATACGGTCCTGAGCCTCCTCTATATCGACGGAATTTTGCTTTTGCTGCTGGCTGTGGTGATCGCGCGACGCGTGGCACAGGTTTGGTCGGCACGGCGCCGCGGCGCCGCCGGTTCGGGGTTGCATGTCCGGCTGGTGGTTATGTTCAGCCTTGTCGCCGTCACGCCGGCCATCCTGGTTGCCGTTTTTTCTGCCTTGTTCCTTCATTTCGGCATGCAGAGCTGGTTTTCCGAGCGGGTCAAGACGGCTCTCAAACAATCCAGTGTCGTCGCCAATGCGTATCTCGTTGACCACCGCCAAAATATCGAGGCTGACGCTTTCGCGCTGGCCAATGAACTTAACCTCAACGCATCGCAATTGATGCGCAACCGGCCGCTTTTCGATCGTGTATTGTCGACCCAGTCGGCGCTGCGTTCGCTGACCGAAGCCGTGGTGCTTGACGGCAGTGGGCAGGTCATCGCCCGGGCCCGTTTCAGCCTGACCCAGGAAATCGAAAACCTCCCGGTTCAAGCGTTCAATACAGCCAGCCAAGGGCGGATCGCGGTATTGGATTCCGAAAACATTGACCGCATGCGTGCCGTCATCAAATTGAACCGCTTTATCGATACCTATCTTCTGGTCGAGCGGTATGTGGATCCCAGAATTATCAATCATATCGAAAGCATCCGAAAAGCCGTGTCCGAATACCGTAAAATGGAAAACGAGCGCAGCGGCATTCAAGTCAGTTTCATCATCATTTTCCTGATGGTTTCTTTGCTTTTGTTGTTGGCGGCGGCATGGATCGGTTTGACGGTATCGACACAGCTGGCTGATCCCATCAGCCGGCTTATATCAGCCGCGGATGAAGCCAGCCAAGGCAACCTCGATGTCCGGGTCGATGCCGGCGAAGATACGGACGAAGTCAGCTCACTGGGCCGTGCCTTCAACAACATGACCAACCAGTTGGAAACCCAGCGTCAGGGGCTGATTGAAGCGAACCGGGAGTTGGACGAACGCCATCGCTTTACGGAGACCGTTCTTACAGGTGTTTCCGCTGGCGTCATCGGGCTGGATGCGGGCGGCCGCATTCACCTACCGAACCGCTCCGCTTCGGATCTTTTGTCGATGGATCTTGATGACGATCACGGTTCATATTTGGCTGACGTTATCCCCGAAATGTCGATTTTATTGGAAAAAGCCGAGGCGCAACCGGCGCGCACCCACCAAGAAGAAATAAGCCTTGCCCGAAACGGCCAGAAACGGACCCTTCTGACCCGCATGGCCGCCGAACAGCTTGAAGGAGAAATAATCGGTTATGTGGCGACTTTCGACGACGTTACGGAACTTCTCTCGGCCCAACGAACGGCCGCATGGGCAGACGTCGCGCGTCGGATCGCCCATGAAATCAAGAATCCGCTGACGCCAATTCAGCTATCCGCCGAGCGTTTGCGCCGGAAATATGCCGACGAGGTAAAGACTGATCCGGAGATTTTCGAAACCTGTACGGACACGATCATTCGACAAGTTTCCGATATTGGTCGAATGGTTGACGAATTTTCATCGTTTGCCCGGATGCCGCAGCCGGCGATCAAAAATGAAAATATATTGGAAATATGTCGAGAGGCCGCGTTCCTTGAGCGCAATCGAAATACAGACATCGAGTTCCAACTGGAAATTCCGCAAGAGCCCATGTTCGTCAAATGCGACCGCCGCCAGATTTCCCAGGCGCTGACGAATCTTTTAAAAAACGCTTCGGAGTCCGTTGATGCGCGTCTCGCCGACAAGACACTGCTTAATGATTCCGGATTGATAGTCCTGCGACTGGAAGAACGGGCAGGCGAGGCGACGTCCCAAGGGGACGTCATGATCACGGTGGAAGACAACGGGATTGGCCTGCCGCCGGACAAGGACCGGTTAACAGAACCCTATGTGACGACCCGCGACAAAGGAACGGGCTTGGGCTTGGCCATTGTCCGCAAGATCATGGAGGATCATGGTGGCCAATTCGTTCTTGCCGACCGTCCGGGCGGCGGCGCCCAGGTATCGATGATATTTTCAGACGAAACAGATCAACAAATTGACGTCCACACGGATTCCGAAGACGACCCCATGAAGGCTGCCATTAACCTTGGTAGCGGTAACGGTTAGTTCGGTTCAATGGCGCAAGAAATTCTCATCGTTGACGACGAAGCCGATATCAGGATGTTGACGTCGGGCATCCTGGAAGACGAAGGCTATGATACCCGCGCGGCGGGCGGCAGTGATGAAGCGTTGAAAGCAATCGAAACACGGCGCCCCAGCCTCGTGTTGTTGGATATTTGGTTGCAGGGCAGTGAATTGGACGGATTGCAAATTCTACAACGTATCAAGGCCCACCATGCGGGTATTCCGGTACTCATGATGAGCGGGCACGGGACGATTGAAACGGCGGTCAAAGCGATCAAGGATGGCGCCTATGATTTCATCGAAAAACCGTTTAAGGCCGACCGTTTGATTTTGCTTGTTGAACGGGCCATCGAGGCGGCAAGCCTGCGCCGCGAAAACGAAGAATTACGGATACGCGCCGGTGCCGAACATCGATTATTGGGCGCTTCGCGGTCAATGCGGGATCTGATACAAATCATCACGCAGGCGGCTCCGACAAACAGCCGTGTCCTGATCACCGGCCCTGCCGGCGCCGGCAAGGAAGCTGTTGCCAGGCACGTTCATTCAATTTCACAACGTTCCGGAGGGCCGTTTGTCGTCATCAATTGCGCATCGATGAGACCTGATCGAATGGAAGAACAACTTTTCGGTTCAGAAGATATATCCAGTTCCGAACCCGGATCCAGCCGCGTTGGCACCTTTGAATCGGCTCACAATGGGACGCTTTTGCTCGATGAAGTTTCCGACATGCCATTGGAAACTCAGGGTAAAATCGTCCGGGTCCTGCAAGAACAGGTGTTTCAACGCGTCGGCGGCCACGCTCGGGTCGAGGTGGATGCGCGGGTCATGGCGACCACGACAAAAAATTTGCCCGACGAAATCGAAGCTGGGCGGTTTCGCGAAGATTTGTTTTACAGATTGAATGTGGTTCCAATTTCCGTGCCGGCCTTAAGTTCACGGCGCGACGATATTCCGGAACTCGCGGCGTATTTTCTGCGCCAGGCATGTGAGGCCGGGGGTCAAGCATACCGGGACTTTGCCCCGGATGCCATCGCCGCGCTGCAGACACGTGAGTGGCCAGGAAATGTTCGCGAATTGAAAAATATCGTTGAACGTATGCTGATCTTCGCCGCCGGCGGCGGTAGCGATCCGATCTCGGCGGCGGCGCTGCGGTCTGAGAACAACGATGAATTCACGGACGGTCAAGCGGGTGAACGGCGCCTTGAAATCATGTCGATGCCGCTTCGGGAAGCGCGGGAGATCTTTGAGCGTGACTATTTAAGTCGGCAATTGGACAGATTTGAAGGCAATATCTCGAAAACCGCTGAATTTATTGGTATGGAGCGTTCGGCCCTGCACCGTAAACTGAAGTCCTTGGACGTCGCTATTCCAGACAGGGCAGAGGGTGCATGATGGGCCGCAAGCAAAGGATATTCTCGCCATGAAGGTGATTGTCTGCGGTGCCGGTCAAGTCGGATACAATATCGCTCGCCACTTGGCGATGGAGAACAACGACGTGACAGTCGTCGATCGCACGCCTGATTTAGTCCGCCGTATCGGCGACAATTTGGACGTCAATGGCGTCGTCGGGCAGGCATCGCATCCGGATGTCCTGGAACAGGCCGGCGCTCCGGACGCTGACATGCTGATCGCCGTGACTCTATCGGATGAGGTCAACATGGTGGCCTGTCAGGTTGCTCATTCGATATTTGAGGTGCCGACGAAGATCGCGCGCATTCGCGAACAAACCTATCTTTCACCCATGTGGGCAAATTTATTCTCCCGCGATCACATGCCCATTGACGTCATCATTTCGCCGGAAATCGAGGTCGCCCGCGCCGTCACCCGCCGCCTTCAGGTGCCCGGCGCCTTTGAGATGATTCCTTTGGTCGATGGCAAGGTAAAGCTGCTCGGCGTCCGCTGTGAAGACGATTGTCCGTTGGTCAACACTCCGTTGCGACAATTGACACAATTGTTCCCGGATTTGAACATCGTCATTGTCGGCCTGATGCGTAATAACCAGCCCATCGTGCCGTCTTCGGAAGATCAAATGCTGCCTGGAGACGAAGTTTATTTCGTCGTCGACAGCGAACAGGTGGGCCGCGCCATGGCGGCGTTCGGTCACGAAGAAACAGAGGCCCGGCGCTTGCTGATTTTCGGTGGCGGCAACATCGGTCTGTTTCTGGCCCAGGAGATCGAACGCGAACATCATTGGGTGCGCACAAAGATTATCGAATCCAGTCCTGAACGGGCTGAATCAATTGCCATGAAGCTTGAAAAAACCATGGTTATTCAAGGTGATGTATTGGATTCTGAAATTCTGGAGGAAGCGGGCGTCGGCAATACGGAAACGGTTGTTGCAGTCACCAACGACGATGAAACCAATATTCTGGCGTCGCTGCTGGCAAAACGTTACGGCTGCCAGCGGGCGATCACGCTGATTAACAAGGGCACATACGAATCGCTGATAAATTCCCTGGAAATCGACGTTACCGTCAGTCCCAGGAACATTACGGTATCAACCATTTTGCAACATATCCGACGCGGCCGAATTCACTCGGTCCATACGTTACGAGAAGGCTTTGGCGAACTTATCGAAGCCGAGGCGCTTGAGACCTCGGAACTCGTCGGTAAACCGCTTCGTGAGGTAAATTTGCCAACGGGCGTGCTATTGGGCGCGATCGTCCGTGACGACGTCATGATTTGTCCGGGCGGCTCAACCATCGTTGAGCCGCATGACCGGGTCGTGCTGTTTGCCGCGGCTGACGTGGTCCGCAAAGTTGAGGCCATGTTCTCGGTCCAATTGGAATATTTTTAGTCGGGAAGGAAGTGGCATGTCACGCATCGCCTACGTCAATGGTCAATATATGCCGCATCGCGACGGCGCCGTTCACATCGAAGACCGCGGCTATCAGTTTGCCGACGGCGTTTACGAGGTTTTCGCCGTCAACAAAGGCAAATTGGTCGGCGAACAGGGTCACCTGGAGCGCCTCAATCATTCGCTCAGCGAACTACGTATCGATTGGCCGCTCGGACGGCGCGCGCTGATGGTGGTGGTCCATGAGATCGTCCGGCGCAACCACGTGCGTGACGGGTTGGTCTATATTCAGATTACCCGTGGCGCCGCGCCCAGGGATCATGCATTTCCCCAGCAAGCCCAGAGTGCCCTGGTCGTCACGGCCAAAAAATCGGGTCCCGTCGACAAACAGGCACTGTGCGCCGGGGTCGATGTAATCACCATTGACGATATTCGTTGGCAGCGCTGCGATATCAAATCCGTATCATTGCTTCCGAACGTGTTGGGCAAACAGCAGGCGCGGGAAGCCGGCGCCTTCGAAGCCTGGCAGGTGGATAACGAAGGTTATGTCACCGAAGGGACATCGACCAATGCCTGGATCGTGACGATGGAGGGTGAATTGGTGACCCGCGATATCAGTTCCTCGATCCTGAATGGCATCACTCGATTGGCTGTCCTGGAGGCGGCGGCCGAGGCCGGTGTTCAGATTAACGAACGCCCCTTCACGACGGCAGAAGCCGCTGCAGCACGCGAAGCCTTCATCACCAGTTCGACGTCCCACGTCAAGGCGGTCACCCGCATCAATAGACAATCAATCGGCAACGGTCATGTGGGCGAGCTAACGGCTCAGATACTTGATCTCTATCTGGATTATGTGGACGAGCACGGTGGGCCCCAGGTTGCGGATACCTGGAATTGACGGCAAAGGACGCCGCAACCGGCGACCGACCGGCCGCCATTCTGTTCGATTGGGACAATACTTTGGTGGATACCTGGCCGGTTATCCACGATTCCTTGAATACAACATTTCGGGCGTTCGGGCTTGAAATTTGGACACTGGAACAAACGAAGGAACGCGCGCGAAAGTCCATGCGTGACAGCTTTCCGGCGTTGTTCGGCGACCAGTGGGAAGCCGCGGGTGACGTATTTTACGGGCGCTTCAACGAAATCCACATTCAAAAATTGACACCCATGCCAGGCGCCGCCGACATGCTTCAGGTTTTAGCGGAAAGCGGCATATATCTGGGCATTGTCAGCAACAAGCGTGGCGATCTGCTCCGCACTGAAGCCAGCCATTTGGGCTGGAACAGGTATTTCGGCGCCATCATCGGGGCCAATGACACGGCACGTGACAAGCCGGCCCGCGACCCCGTTGACGCCGCATTGATACCGGGCGGCGTAAGACCGAACCCCGCCGTTTGGTTTGCCGGCGATGCGGATATCGACTTGGAATGCGCAAAAAACGCTAACTGCACCGGTGTCTTGGTCGGCAGTTACGATCTTATCGGCGAAACCGAAAATCAAACCCAACCGAACCTACAATTTGCCGATTGTATGGCACTTTGCAATTTCCTTAAGAAACTGTAAGCTTGGCGCGGCCTCGGATACGTCCGGCGCTGCGCAGCGTTAATCGGGTGGAGATACCTAAAATAATCATAAATCTTGGGAGGCTCCCCGACCGCCACCCCGGTCGTGGGCAAAAATATAGAGGGTACCGAAATGTCCCCGGAAAAATCTCAAAACGTGCAAGACGTTTTTCTGAACCATATCAGAAAGAACAAAACGCCGGTGACCGTGTTCTTGGTCAACGGTGTAAAACTTCAGGGCATCGTTACATGGTTCGACAATTTCTCTGTATTGTTGCGCCGCGATGGGCATACACAGCTGGTTTACAAACACGCCATTTCGACCGTCATGCCGTCGGTTCCCATTCAACTCTTCGAGCCCGAAAAGGCCGGAGAAGGGGATGACGAAGCTGCCTGAGTTGAAATCCGGTTCCGCCGGCCGGGAAGCCTAAGTGTCCCGTCCCTTCGACGTTGGCGAACCTGGCACACGATGCCTTATTATCCACCCGCAGATTAGCGGCAGGGGGACGGAATCTCGGTCGGCCCAGTCTCATTTGGGTGAGGCGACAGGACTGGCCCGGGCTATAGATTTGCGCGTTGCCCACGCGGAATCCGTCAATGTCAATAAACCCCGCCCAGCGACATTCCTGGGCCAAGGCACGGTCGATCGCATTGGCGAAACGGCAGAACAACTCCGCGACCAGGAACCAGGCGCGCTGATCATTGTCATGGACTGCGCCCTGACACCTGTGCAACAGCGAAACCTTGAGCAGGCGTGGGACAGTAAGGTCATCGATCGCACGGGACTCATTTTAGAGATATTTGGCGCCCGTGCCCGAACCCGCGAAGGACGCCTGCAGGTCGAACTGGCGGCATTGACGTATCAGCGTAGCCGGCTGGTCAGAAGCTGGACTCATTTGGAGCGCCAACGCGGCGGCTCAGGCTTCACGGGCGGCCCCGGCGAGCGTCAAATCGAGTTGGACCGCCGTATGATCGACCAGCGTATTGATCGGATCAAACGCGATTTAAAGGATGTTGAACGGACCCGCGCGCTGCACCGCAAAGCCCGCAAAAAAGTTCCATATCCGATCATCGCGCTGGTCGGCTATACCAACGCCGGCAAATCAACGTTGTTCAATCGCCTGACCGATGCCAACGTCGCCGCCGAGGATCAGCTGTTTGCGACCTTAGATCCAACCATGCGGGCCATCCAATTGCCCAGCGGCCGCCAAGCGGTTCTTTCGGACACGGTGGGATTTGTCTCCAGTTTGCCACACGAATTGGTCAATGCCTTTCATGCAACTCTGGAAGAAGTTAGCGAGGCCGACCTGATTGTTCATGTCCGCGATATCTCCCATCCGGAAAGCCAGGCCCAGAAGCGCGATGTATTGGGTGTTCTTGGGGAAATCGGTATCGATGACGCGGCCCAAAATGAGATGATTGAGGCGCTCAATAAGATCGACCTAGTCGATGCCGACGCCCACGACGCAATTACTGCCCGCAGCGACCGTCAAAACGAACGCGTTGTGGCGATTTCGGCCGAGACCGGGGAAGGATGCAAGGCCCTTTTGACGGCGATGTCGGATCATTTGAGTGCCGGCTATCAGCTTATAGAAGTGAATGTTGATCCCACCGATGGCCGCAAGCTGGCTTGGCTATATCAGCATGGCGAGGTTGTCGAGCGAACCGACACGGACGAAAGAATTTTGGTCACCGTCCGTCTATCGCCCATCGAAGCAGCCCGTTTCGAACAACAGTCCCAATAGGCACACCGCATGCGGAGCTGTTAATTGGAGATTTACCTCTATATTCTACTAGTAGATAAAGAGGTCATCATGGCGACATCCAAACATCAAAAGAAATGGCGCGATAAACACCGGCTGGTGAAATCCCAGCTCAACGTCATGGCGCGGACAAGCGTTCATGATGAATTGTTAGGTTTTTCCGAGAGCTTCCAATTGCGCGGCAAGGGCGAAGCCGTCAGTTTCGCGGCTTTCGTCACCCGGGCTTTGGTCCAACGGGCCGATTTCAGCACCGAGGCGGCCCGCATGTTGGATGATTTCATTGCTGCCTACCATCGCGATCGCGATTTGCATGGAAACTGAGCAGCCCGAAAAGGTTTGCTCGCAAACTCAGGCACGAAGGTTCATTATCCGGCCATGATTCCCGATCCTGAGCACGTCGCCCAATTGATCAGAGACGTTGCGGCGACCGAGGTGCTGCCGCGGTTCCGCAATCTGGCGGCACACGAGATTTCCGAGAAAAGCCCAGGTGATATTGTCACGGTTGCTGATGAATGCGCCGAACGCGCACTGGAGAAGGGCCTAGCGACAATTCTGCCGAACGCCTCAATCGTTGGCGAAGAATCGGCGGCCAAGGATCCGGAAACTTTGCGGATGCTCGATTCCGAGGATGCCGTGTGGATCATCGATCCCGTTGACGGCACCCAGAATTTCGCCAACAGTAAGGATTGCTTCGCGATGATCGTCGCGCTGACGGTGGGCGGCGAGACCCAAGCCGGTTGGATATACGAACCGGTCGCCGGCCGAATGGTGTGGGCAATCAAAGGGCAGGGCGCCTGGGAATCAGGACATCGTTTGTCACTGCCGGCGCCGCCGCCGATTAATCAATGGCGTGGCTCACTTAACAAACGTACCCGGGAACGCTTGCATTCAACCCACGGGCCGGACAGCCACAAAATACCGGCCGAAATGATCCGATACCGCTGCGTTGGCGTCGAATATGCAGATTTGGCACGCGGCCGGCTGCATTTTGCCCAGTACGGAGGGCGGCTAAAGCCTTGGGATCATGCGGCAGGTATCTTGATATTTTCCGAAGCAGGCGGATTCAGCGCCTTAATTGACCGCGGCCAGCCTTATCTTGCGAAAGGCGATATGACGTCGCAAACCCTGTTGATGGCGCCAAGCAAAGAGCATTGGCACTATTTGCAACGGCTTTTTAAAGCCCCGGAATGATTCCCGTTTCGTAATGTATAAAAGAACATTGATTGTCGCATGAACACCCAATCCCCATCCCCGTGCAGCGCATCTCATGTCTCCAAGAGATTGACAGCTACAGTTCAACTGCCTTTGGTCTTTCATATCGAGAAATTGCCGAGAATTGCGAAACTGTACAAATTGGCCACGCATACGTATCGCAAGAGATGGACAAAACGCCTGTTTAAGCGCCCGATGCGAATTCTCTACGATTTCGTATACGATATCCTCCAATACGGTGACGACGGAGAATTTCGTTACAACGCTGTGGATGGCCCGAGATCGATCATTTTCAATGGCCGCAACGCTCAATTTGGCGCTGTACACCAGCTTCCAGAAGGCGAAGTGTACGAGGCGCCGATTGTCGCCTTGATGGAACTCCTTTTGACTGACGATCGAAGTTTTGTTGATGTTGGCGCAAATTGGGGATGTTTGACGCTGCAGGCCGCAGCATTCGAGAAGTTTTCTGGACCAATTCATGCCTTTGAACCGGTATCAGATACCTATGCGGACCTTTGCCGAACCGTCGGGCAGTCGGGCCTAGCGGGGCGCGTCACGTGCCACAAACTGGCGTTGTCTTCGGAGCCGGGGGCCGGCTTCATGAACGTCCCACAAGGCGGCACCAGCGGATGGGCCCATTTAACCGATGACCGTCGCGGCGAACCCGTTCAATTGGCAACCCTTGATGAGTTGAACATTGCGGCACCAAATTTGATCAAAATTGATGCGGAAGATCATGAAATCGCTGTACTTCGGGGCGCAGGAGACATGCTGCGGACGTCGAAGCCCTATATCGCCTTCGAAAATTGGCTGGACGCGAAGGCACCGGAGATTGCCATCGCGCCCTGGCGCTATCTTACGAGCTTGAATTATACAGTGTTTTGTCCGGCCTGGATCACTGATGACGGAAGCGTGCGGCTTGTCAATATGCCGCCGATTGGACCACAATCGAAAAAGATCGCGTTGATCCCCATGAGCGAATCACACCGCATGTTTGGACCGCAACATTGGAGTTACTTCGCCTGTCATCGTGACCGCCTAAAAGAACTGCAAACGATATTTAAAAGTGAATGATTTCAATACTATTGACGGGATGAATTCTCACGACAGTTTAACGTAACTTACGGAGCAGGAGAACGATACAGATGACCAAAACAGCATTCATCGGCCTTGGCGTCATGGGCTATCCCATGGCCGGCCATAAGGCCGCGAAAGGCCATGACGTCACGGTCTATAACAGAACCGCCGCGAAGGCCGATAAATGGGCCGCCGAACATGGCGGCAATCATGCGCCAACGCCGCGCCAGGCCGTCGAGGGCGCCGATGTGGTATGCGCCTGCGTCGGTAATGACGACGACTTGCGCAGTGTCGTCTATGGCGACGACGGCATTCTTGCCGGCATGAAACCGGGGGCCATTTTTGTTGATCACACAACCGCGTCCGCGGATGTCGCCCGCGAAATTGCCGAAAAGGCCTCGGCAATGGGCATTAAGTTCATTGATGCCCCGGTCTCCGGCGGCCAGGCCGGCGCCGAAAATGGCGTCCTGACCGTCATGTGCGGCGGCGATCAGGCGGCTTTTGATGACGCCAAACCGGTGCTGGACTGTTACGCTCAGGCGGTAACGCTGCTGGGTCCGGTCGGCAGCGGTCAGCTGTGTAAGATGGTCAATCAGATATGCATCGCCGGTCTGGTTCAAGGTCTCTCAGAGGCCATCAATTTCGGCGCGAAGGCCGGATTGGACATGAAGAAGGTCATCGGCGTGATCTCAAAGGGTGCGGCGCAGTCCTGGCAGATGGAAAACCGCGCCAATACCATGATCGATGACGAGTTTGAATTCGGTTTCGCCGTGGATTGGATGCGCAAAGACCTGGGCATTTGCTTCCAGGAAGCCAAAAACAACGGCGCCCGCCTGCCGGCAACGGCGCTGGTCGACCAATTTTATGCGGGCGTTCAGGCGAAAGGCGGAAATAGGTGGGATACGTCCAGCCTGTTGCGCTTATTGACCCAAGATTGAACGACATCGTCACATACTGACCGTGGAGGAGGGGACTGACGTCCCCTTTTTCATGCCCGTCGGCCAAAATATCCAATTAAGCGCATCCGGTTACCTCAATGCGATGATTATGCTGGGCGTCGGGGCGTAGATATTGACGATCTTCCAGACGTAGGTCTTGAACCCGGGGCCGCGGGACCGGTTTTTGGTGACTTTCGTGGCATTGTGGGTCAACACTGGCGCATCCGTGATGACCCGGATTTCGCCATTCATGCCGCCAAGGCCCATCTCGCTGAGCTTATTTTTCGCATCTCGCGTCAAGGATCGCCCAGCCATGCCGACGCGACCCGTCTTGCTATTATATGAAATGCCCAGAATATACTCATTGCGGCGGAAAAACGTCACAGTCTTCGACTTCAGAATATCGCCCTTGCGCTCCCAGTGGACCCGGAAATACCCGCGCCGCAGATATGAAAATTCCGACGCATTGATGTCTTTCGCAAAATCGGTCCGAATTTTCTCGATTTCGACCTTTTCTTCGGCCGACGAAATCTTGTTGCGGCGCAGTCCATCAACCAACTCAACCTTGGCCAGGTATCCATCGAAAATGAAGCTGAAATACCCGGCGCGCGTGATCTCGACTTCCGCATCAAACCGCATGGGCAGATAGCAACCGCTGATGACCGCAAACATCATCCCAACAATCGCCAAACGCCGGATTAAGGTTAAAACGGAGCCGCGGCCCCAACGCCGTGTCCCGCCCAGCCGCTCAGCGTCTCGATTTTGCATTACCATCACTCCGCGGCCTCACGTTCGGCCAATTTAACCCGGCTCCAGGCCGCTTCCATCTCATCCAGACCGATATCCGCCATTGTCGTGCCAAGCTCATCGAACCCGTGCTCCATGGCCCGAAACCGCCGTTCGAATTTCTCATTTCCCAGGCGCAACGCGGTTTCCGGATCGACACCCCATTTGCGCGCCAAATTGGCGCAGGCAAACATCAAATCGCCGATTTCCTCGCTCAGGCCCGCCGGATCGATGCCGGCGGGATTGGCGACTTCCGCTTCGATTTCGTCAATTTCCTCTTTGATCTTGGCCAACACATCGTCGGCCTTATCCCAATCAAATCCGACCCGTGCGGCACGTTTTTGCAGCTTTTCGGCACGCGTCAACGCGGGCAGGGCGACCGGCACATCCGCCAGAACGCTTTTATCGGGATCCGCCTGACGCTCGGCGGCTTTTATATCCTCCCAGGCGTGGGTTTGCGCGGTAGCCGAGCGCACACCCACATCGCCGAACACATGGGGGTGACGGCGGACCATCTTATCGGACACCGCCGCGGCCACGTCGTCATAGGAAAATTGACCGGCCTCCTTGGCCATCTGGGCATGGAAAACCACTTGAAACAGCAGATCACCCAGCTCTTTCTTCAGATCCTCCATATGCCCACGCGATATGGCGTCGGCCACCTCATAGGCTTCCTCGATGGTGTAGGGCGCAATCGATGAAAAATCCTGCTCGACGTCCCACGGACAACCGCCATCCGGGTCACGCAGTTTCACCATGATCTGCAACAGGCGATCCGTTTGATCGCTCATCTGAGGAACGATCCTGATCGGGCATTTACGGCTTGGCGTCGCATGGTCTTGAAATTACCCCGAAGCACGGTCCGCAGGAAGGACTATCTGGCGGAATATATGATAGATTATCTACTAGTAGATAATTTGATGAAAATTCTTTGTTGCCTGACGCCTGGGATCGGTCCCCAATGTCGACCGTGAAGACTCAGTCAGCCAGCGGAGAACGGATCATGCGCCTCCAACTCGCTTTGAACGTCAACGACATCGACGAAGCTGTTGATTACTATACCAAGCTGTTTGGCGTACAGCCGCACAAAAGACGCCCTGGGTACGCAAACTTCACCATCGACGCACCGCCATTAAAACTCGTTTTATTTGAAGATAAGAATGCCGACGAGCGTTTAAACCATTTGGGCGTCGAAGTCTTCGAGCCACAGCAGGTCCGCGCTGCCGGTGATCGGTTCGACTCTCAAGGCATATTGACCGAACGTCAGCACGGCATCGTTTGCTGTCATGCGGAACAAGACAAGGCTTGGTCGCGTGACCCACAGGGATTGCGTTGGGAATGGTACCGCATCACGGACGACGACCCGACCAAAGACAGTGGCCAGTGGACGACGGAAAGTTCCGCCATCAAGGATCCGGCCGGCAAGCCTTGTTGTTCGTGAATAGACAAGCGCCAAGGCTGCACATTTAGAAATACACTCGACCCAAGGGGAGAACACCGGAAAACGGTTTTTATGAGCGTCTTGATCTAGGTGATTTATAATATGTAAATCGCATAATTTATATTATGTAAAATTTCTAATTATTATTATTTTTCAGTAATATAATATGTTTGTATCAGGTTTTATACATGATCGAAAATGGCATGAGAATGCCGCCTTTAAAATCAGGCAACCCTCTCCCCGCCGGTACGCGACAACGCGACGCTCGACAAAATGCGAACCCGGAAAACCACCGGAAAAGCCGGCAGATCATCAGCTCAAATTTTTAGGAAATTTCTCGACGGAACAACAAGACCTCTAATTTGGAATGTCGACAACCATCCCGTCGTAGGCGACCTCGACCCCATCGGGGAGCCCACGCGACAATTCGTCAAAATCCAAACCTGGCCCCAAATGCGTCAAAATGGCCCGCTGCGGTTTGAGTCGCTCAATCCACGAAATTGCCTTTTCGACATGCACATGCGTCTGATGCGGGCGATCCGAAAAACATCCCAGCAGCCACGTATGAATGCCGGCCAATGCCCGGAACCCGGTTTCCGGCAAATTGACCAGATCAGTCGAATACCCGAAAGCCCCGAACCGGTAGCCCAGTGTCCGCGTATGGCCGTGATCTTGATCAAACGGATCAATATCAATTCCGGCGACGTTAAACCGCTTTCCTGGTGTCACCAGATGGCGATGCAAGACCGGCTTATAATATATGTCGGCGCCGGGTCTTAGGGGATCCAACACGTATTGGAAACGCGTGCTGATGGTCTGCAATGTCGGCTCATCGCAATAGATGTCCAACGGCGCATGCATGGCCCGGTTAATGCCGCGCAGATCATCCACCCCGTTCAGGTGATCGGCGTGGGCGTGGGTGAATAATACGCCATCCAACCGATTGACGTCGGCATTCAACAGCTGTTGGCGCAAATCCGGCGAGGTGTCGACCAACAGCGTCGCGTCATCCACATCAACCAGCACACAGGGCCTTGTTCGCCGGTTTTTTGGATTTTTGGGGTCGCATGCCCCCCAACCAACACCAACCACAGGCACACCGCCTGAACTGCCGCAGCCCAGTACCGTAACTTTCATCATTAACCTGCCGATGCGGCCGCGGAATCGTTGCGCACGGCCTTGCTGAACAAGCGAAAGAAGTTGTCGGTTGTCGCGGCGGCCAGCGTTTCAAGATCAACGGCCTTAAGTTCCGCCACTTTCTCCGCCGTATGGGCCGTAAAGGCTGGCTCGTTGCGCTTGCCGCGCTTCGGCACCGGGGCCAAATAGGGCGAATCCGTCTCCACCAACAGGCGTTCCATAGGCACGTCTGTGACGGTGTCGCGCAATTCTTCGGCCGTCTTGAAGGTGATGATGCCCGATATGGAGATATAAAGCCCAAGCTCAATCGCCGTCCGCGCCATTTCAGGGCCACTGGAGAAGCAGTGGATGACCCCGGGGAAAGCCCCCTTCCCGTGTTCATCGCGAAGAATACTGATCATTTCCGGATCCGCGTCACGGGTATGGATGACCACGGGCAGTCCGGTCTGCCGGGCCGCGTCGATATGGGCCCGAAAGCTCGCTTCCTGCCGCGCCCGCGGGCTATGCTCATAAAAAAAATCCAGGCCGGTTTCGCCAAACGCGACGACTTTTGGGTCTTCAGCCATATCCATCAACGTCTCGGCCGTCGTCACCGGCTCATCTTCAGCGTTATGAGGATGGATCCCGACCGTGCACCAAATGTTTTCGTATCGCGCCGCCACGTCGTGAACCTGGCGAAACTGAGTCACACGGGTGCAGATGGTCAGCAAATAATCAATGCCGGCCGCGCCAGCACGCGCCACGACGTCATCTAGCTCGTGCTCGAAATCAGGAAAATCCAAATGACAGTGGCTATCGACCAGCATTGCCGCATCCCATGGCCCGAAAATATCCCGAATTATCGTTCATATGAGGTGATCTCACAAAAAACCCAACCTAATACGCAGCGCGACTTCACTTATTTAAAGGAATGGGGGAAAGTTTTATTGAAATTCAAGCTCACGCATCGTCAAGAAACCGCGGGAACACGCCGCTTGGTGCCGGCAGGTTAGTGCCCGCCGCCAATGGCCTGCCGACGGCCTGAAAATCCCGTTCCTCGGCCGCGACGCCAAGCTGGTCCAGCAATGTTGACGATGCCGTCGGCATGAACGGCTGGGTCAGGATCGCCAGATGCCGAATGGTCTCGGCTAACACGTAAAGCACCGTCGCCATGCGTGGCGGGTCCTCTTTGCGAAGCTTCCACGGCGCCTGCGCATCGACATAGGCGTTGGCGGCCCTGATCACCGACCAAATCCGCTCCAACGCCTCATGGAAGGCTTGAGCATCAATCTTAGTGCGCAATTCCCCCATTAGGGCTGACGCAGCATTCAACATCGCCTCATCGTCGGCGGTGTATTGTCCTGGCACCGGCACCACGCCGTCACAGTTCTTGGCGACCATGGATAAGACGCGCTGCGCCAGATTTCCGTAGTCGTTGGCCAACTCACCGTTCATCCGGTTGACCATGGCCTGATGGGAAAAATCACCGTCATTGCCGAACGGCACTTCGCGCAACAGGAAATACCGGACTTGGTCCAACCCATAACGCGCAACCAAATCGCGCGGGTCGATGACATTGCCCAGCGATTTCGAAATCTTTTCGCCTTCGTTGGTCCACCAGCCGTGGGCAAAGACGCGTTTTGGTGGCGCCAGGCCGGCGGCCATGAGGAAGGCTGGCCAATAGACGGCATGGAATCTGAGGATATCCTTGCCGACCATGTGCAAATCCGCCGGCCAATAGTGCACGTACTCACCATCCTCGGTTTCCGGAAACCCAACGGCCGTGATGTAATTCGTCAGCGCATCCAACCAGACATACATAATGTGATCGTCATCGCCGGGCACCGGCACACCCCAATTAAATGTGGTCCGCGACACGGAAAGGTCCTGCAGGCCGCCTTTGACGAAGCTGGTTACTTCATTGCGGCGGGTCGGCGGCAGAATGAAGTCCGGATTGTCATCATAGTATTTCAACAACCGATCTTCCCAGGCCGAAAGCCGGAAGAAATAACTGGGTTCTTCAACCCATTCGACTTCGGCCCCAGACGGCGCGGTCTTTTTGCCGTCTGGCCCGGTCGTCAACTCACCTTCGCCGTAAAACGCTTCGTCACGCACCGCATACCAGCCGGCGTAACTGCCCAGATAAATATCATCGGCCTCAACCAGCCGCCGCCAAATATCCTGGCAGGCCCGCTTGTGGCGGTCCTCCGTGGTGCGGATAAAATCGTCATGGCTGTAATTCATGAAATCAGCCAGATCTCGGAAATTTTGCGAGACCTGATCGGTGAAGGCCTGCGGATCGATACCAGCGGCCTGGGCGGATTTTTCAACTTTTTGGCCGTGTTCGTCCGTGCCGGTCAAAAACTTCACATCGAAACCGTCCAGGCGCTTGAACCGCGCCAAGACGTCACAGGCCAGGGTCGTGTAGGCGTGCCCGATGTGCGGCGCGTCATTCACATAATAGATCGGCGTCGTGACGTAATAGGTGTCGGACATATCGGGACGGTGCTTCAGCTGTGAACCACCTGCGCGACGGTGGAAAAAGCGTTCAAAATCACCTGCTTGCGATCCAGATTCGCGCGCTCGGCACTGGCTAGGATATCATCGACCTTTTCCCACACATGAAGCCAGCGATCAAGGCTGGCGGCCGGGCCGATGCGGGCGAACAGGGCTTGTTCGCGGTCGGTTAAATCCTGACCCGTATCACCGCCGGCCTGCTTGACCAGCCGCGCCAAGCTCCAACGCAGCAAGTCCGCTGCTGTCGCAAATGTATCGGTCCCCTTCTTCGCCGCGCATTTCGACGCAAATCCGTGCAGGGCCGGCACATCCAGCGCCGGTAGGGCATCCATCAGATCGAAAATCTCGCCAAATACACCGACACCACCGGTTTCGATCAATTCGAGGCCGCGGCCAATGCTGCCTTCGGCCAATACGGACACCATATGAGCGTCTGCAGTGGATATTTCCGGTGCCCATCGCGACAGGTGCGCAGCAACCGCCGCAGACTCAAGACCGGCCAATCGAAGCTTCTGACAACGCGACCGGATTGTCGGCAGCAAGCGGCCGGGGTTATGACTGACCAGCAACAACATTGCCTGCGACGGCGGCTCTTCCAAAACCTTTAACAGGGCGTTCGCGGCATTGGTGTTCATCTCATCGGCGCTATCGACGATGACAATCCGCCAGCCCCCTTCCCCAGCCGTCAGGTTGAAGAACTTCTGGGTTCGTCGGACATCGTCAACTACGATCTCCGAGCGCAGCACGCCGCGGTCGTTTTCTGAGCGCTCAATGGTCAACAGATCCGTGTGGCCGCCGGCAACGATGCGTTGAAACACGGGATTTTCAGGTGCCACATAAAGCCCCTGCCCGGCCCCTGCCCCGGCTCCGTCCACATCCCCCAGCCCGCCGCCAAAAAGCCCGCCGCCGGCGTCACCACCGCGTATGGACAACAAATAACGCGCAAACCGAAAGGCCAGGGTCGCCTTACCGATGCCTTTCGGCCCGGAAATCAGCCATGCGTGATGCAGATGATCGGCTTCATACGCGCCACGCAACGTCGCCTCGGCGGCTTCGTGACCGATCAGGTCGGGATTGGCCCGCGGCGCCGGCATTCCTTCGTCGGAAACATCGTCGGTCATTTGCTACCCGATCAGCCGAGCACGATCGCCAAGCGGTCGCGGACACAGGCTATCACATCCCCATGCACGGCGTCTTCGTCCCGGGCCGCATCAATAACGGCGCAGCGCGCTGGTTCTTGACCCGCAATCGATAAAAATCCCTGGCGCAGGCGTTCGTGAAAGGAGATATCCATCCGCTCATAGCGATCCTCATCGCCGCCGCGGCGCTGGGTTCGGGCAATCCCCTGGGCAACCGGAATATCCAGGATTATGGTCAAATCCGGTTGAAAATCCCCAAACAGCAACCGATGCTGCTCATCGATCAAGTCGATATCCAATCCATGGCCAAAGCCTTGGTAGGCGCGGGTCGAATCGTGAAAACGGTCACAAATTACCCACTTTTGCGCCGCCAAGGCCGGCCGGACGACATTGCTAACGTGTTCGAACCTGGCCGCCGTATGCAGCATCATTTCCGTCGTCGGCTGCCAACGATCAACGCTTCCCGAAACCAGAAGCTCGCGAATTTCCTCGGCGCCTGGTGATCCACCGGGTTCGCGGGTCCTGACGACGTCGTGGTCGGCCGCCTCAAGCGCGGCAGCAAGACGCACCGATTGTGTAGATTTTCCAGCGCCTTCGCCGCCTTCGAAGGAAATAAACCGGCCAGCGGTCATGGCCAGGCCGTCATCCGGACTCGCCCAATAAAATCGTCGTCACGGCCGACCATAACCGTCCGAATAATCCCAGCTGCGCGACATCGGCGCCGGCCATAAGCGGTACCTCAAGATCATCCTTGCCGGGCACCTTGACGACAATCTTTCCCAAAATGTCACCCTTTTTCACCGGTGCCGGCACCGGGCCGTCGTAAACGACTTTCACCTTCATCTTGCGGCGCAATTTGCGTTGCAGCGTCAGCGTGACCTGATTTTCGATAATCATCGGCACGCGTGCCGCCTCACCCAGCCAGACCGGGGCTTCTTCAATCATCTCGCCGGCCGTGAATAAGGCGTAGTTGTTAAACTCGCGAAACGCCCATTCCATCAGGCGCTCGGGTTCTTGACTGCGGGCTTTTTTTGATGGCAGGCCATTGGCCACTAAAATGATCCGGCGTTTGCCGCGCACGGCCGAGGCGGTCAAGCCGTATCCGGATTCCTGAGTATGGCCGGTCTTTAAGCCATCTGCCCCCATCTCCTTGTACAACAAGGGGTTCCGGTTCATCTGGCGAATACCGCCGTGAGTGAATTCCAACTCTTTGAAATAATGATAGTATTCCGGAAAACCCTCGATCAATGCCTTGGCCAGGGTGGCCAGATCGCGCGGCGTCATACGGTGTTCTGGGTGCGGCCATCCGGTGGCGTTGCGAAACGTCGAATTTGTCAAGCCAATCTCGCGCCCTCGCACTGTCATCTCGGCGGCAAAAGCATCCTCGGTGCCGGCGATACCTTCGGCGGCGACAATACAGGCATCGTTCCCCGATTGGACGATGATGCCGCGGATCAGGTCTTCAATGCGCACCCGTTTCCTGGGCGTCAGAAACATCGTCGAACTGCCGCTTTTCGCACCGCCTTTGCGCCAGGCGTTATCGCTCACCCGGAACGTGTCATCCAACGACAGCGATCCGTCTTTCAAGCGCTCGAAAAGCATATACAGGGTCATTAGTTTGCTCATCGACGCCGGCGCCATGGACACGTCAGCATTCTTATCCAGCAAGACTGACCCGGTCGCCAACTCGAGAATAATCGTCGATTTCGCCAACGCTTCAGCAGCCCGCGTCGCGGTGTTCGCAAATATCAAAGCGATAGTTAAAATTAAAACTGAAGAAATTCTATTAAACATATGTTTTATTTCATTATTTTAAAAATATACCATCGTGAATCACGCTAAACCAACTATTCGACAATGATTCTAGCGGTCGTGTATCCGGCTTTCGCAACGGCTTCCAGCATCCTGTCGGCGGCTGCGACATTTGTCATGGGGCCAAGGCGTACCCGATATAAATCGCGGCCATTGACGAGAACGTTGGAAATCTTGACGGCGCCGATCGTCGACAGCCGGGCCTTGACGCGGTTAGCATTTGCATATTGCCCGAACGCACCGGCCTGAACGAAGATGTTTGACGCGCCGACTGTCTTTTGACTGATTTTCCCATTTGCCGGTTCAGATGCCGTTTGGGGCACTGGTTGCGGCGCCGGCGCGGGCTTTGGCACCGCCACGGGTGGTGCGCTCGGTGCCGTGACGAGGGTTGTTGACGGGTTGGCGCCCGGCGGCGGCGGCAATGATTGGGCATTGACCTTTGCCTTTGGCAATCGTTTCACGGTGATCGGTGAGCCGACCCGGGCCAGTTCCGTCTGGTTTTTCAAACGCACTGCCAGCGCCTGGCTTTTATCGGCCAAAATTTGAACCCGCACCTTCGCGGTGCCTTTCTTTTGGAAACCCAAAAGTTGCGAGCCGCGCCGCGAAATGTCAATGATCCGGCCCTTCGCGAACGGCCCCCGATCATTGACCTTGAGAACCAGGCTGCGTCCGTTTTCCATGTTGGTGACGCGCACATAGCTGGGCATGGGCAGTGTCCGGTGTGCCGCGGTCAAGGCGTTCATGTCATAGATTTCGCTGTTCGCCGTACGCCGACCGTGAAATTTTGCGCCGTACCATGACGCGATCCCGGTTTCATCGTAACCGTAGTCTTCCTTCGGGTAATACCAGGTGCCGCTGATCTGATAAGGGTTGCCGACCTTATAGGTTGGCGACGGCTTCTCTTCGACGGCGCCGACAACGCGTTTCGCCGAGTGAATGGCCAATTGCGTTTCCGCACATCCGGCGACCGCGACCGTCGCCGCCACCAAAATGCCGCCGCAGCGCAGGCCTGAGAAAAACTTCATAGCCCCGTCCATCATCAAACTTTTCAAAGATTGCCTATATCTAGTAAGAAAAACAAGGAAAAACACATGATTGTGTATATGTCACTGCAAATTCTAGTTAGTTCTCTGGCGCAACTGGTCAATCAGTTCGACGCTCGGAAACCCATCGGCCGGCAGGCCGACGCGGCGCTGGAAGTTCTTGGTCGCCTTACGGGTCAATGGCCCGACCCGGCCGTCCGGCGTTCCGGCATCAAACCCGGCCGTATTGAGCCGTCGCTGCATGTCCAGAATGTCTGCGCGGGCCATGGGTTTGGTGCTACCGAGGTCGGCCTTCAGACCGCCCTTCCCCGACAAGCGGTCGGAAAGATGGCCGACAGCCAGGGCATAAAGATGTGAGCGGTTCCAAACCATGATGGTCCGGTAATTCTTATACGCCAGAAACGCCGGACCACGGTACCCGGCGGGAAGCAGAATCGACGCGTCTGCAATGGCGACATTCGGCAGCCGCGACCCGTCATGTCGCCGAACCCCAAGTTTACCCCATTCTTTCAGTGGCTTGCGTGTATCAAGGCCGGCCGAGGCAAAGTCGAACCCTTTCGGAATATGGACTTCGCGCCCCCAGGTTCGATCTTTCTGCCAGCCGGACCGGCTGAGATAGTTGGCAGCGGACGCAAAGATGTCAGGCAGGCTGTTCCACAAATTGCGTTTGCCGTCACCGTCAAAGTCAACGGCAAAATCCCGATACGTGGTAGGAATAAACTGATGGTTGCCCATGGCGCCGGCCCACGAGCCTTTCACGCTTGCGGGAAAGTGACCTTTGTCGATGAGCTGTAAGACAGCCAGCAACTGCTGGCGGAAAAATTTCGCGCGACGACGGTCGTGAGACAAAGTAACCAACGCACCGACAACCGGAAAGACTCCCGTATACTGCCCGAAATTGCTCTCAAGCCCCCAAAACGCGACCAAAAACCGCGGCTGGACGCCGTACTTCTTAAACACCCGGTCAAGCAGCTTGCGGTGGGTCTTCAGCATCTCGCGGCCCTTGGCGATTCGCTTCTCGGTAATGGCCCTCGAAAAATAACTGCCGAGCGTCAACGAGAACTCAGGCTGGCGTCGGTCCAACTCAATAACCCTGCTGATCGGCGCGACGCCCTTCAATGCCGCATCCAAGGTCGTCCGACGAATGCCCAGGCGCGTGGCTTCGGCCTTTAAGTCCGCCAGCCAGGCGGCAAACGGCGGCGGTGGGGCGACGGATTTGCCGTGCGCCTGACCTATGGTCAACACCGCGCCAATGATTGCGACCAGGGAAAATAGATCTCGGCAATATCTGTTCATTTAAGGTTATCCAACGTTGAAACGCCAAAGCCTGACAGGGAAGCGTTAACAATTATTGCCCGGGTCCAGGGAAAAGATGGTCCGTCCGATCAGTCAGCCAGTAAAATAACAATCCAAGAGTTTCATGCAGGGCCTGTGTGGTTGTCCCCAATCCGCGCCGGAAATTAAATGTCAGTTCAAATCCACGGGTCCCGGTTGTGCCAAAATCCACGGGATAGGCGATGACCCGCCAGCCGGCCTTCCGGAACACGCCAACACTTCGCGGCATATGAAACGCCGACGTGACCAGCACCCAGACGTCGCCCGCCTTTGGTTTCGCAAGCGCATACGTCAATTGGGCGTTTTCAACGGTATTTCGCGATTCCGCTTCAAATTGGATACGCCCGGGATCAATCCCATATTGGGCGAACACTTGCGGCGCGAAGTGGGCTTCCTTGAGTTCTTGCTGAAACGGATCACCGGAGCCGCCAGTGAAGATCACCCGTGCGTCTGGAAATTTTCGCATCAGGTCGACGGCCGCGGACACCCGTTCAATGCCGCCGCCTAGCTGAGGCCGGGCGCGGGCCTTGCTCAGAACCGGACTGATCACCCCGCCCAAGACAATAATTCCGTGCACCCGATGCGGTAGTTCGGGTTCCACCGGAAATCGGTTTTCCAGATTCTGGACGATATTTTCACCGGCAGGAACCACCGCCATGCCAAGCATGGCAACGGCCATTATATATACAATAACGCGCGCCGCCCGGTTCCATCGCAGCAACAGAAAAACAGCGCTCAAACAGACGCCAGCGAACAACAAATTCAACGGTTCGACAAGAAACCAGAGGATTTTTGACAGCCAGAAAAACATCCTCACTGATACTCCCTACCTTCTATAGCGGCAACACTCGATCCTTGATCCAATTTCATGGCATTTTTATGTTTATTTTCATAATGTGCATGAGAGTGTCGTTATTATTCGGAAATTTTTTAAAGTCCTTGAATATTCCAATATATTCAAATTACTGTCCGCATCTGTCATATATGGCGGGCAACGACTTGGCTTCGTGCTTCCGCGTTCCCACTGCTTTTAACGACACCGTATTTTCCCACTCAGCCGGAACCACCAAACCCGTGCATGCCAAAGGGGCGCCTGATGACCACGAGGACAACCATGAATGTGATCAGCACTGTCAGCACCGATATTTTGTCCAGACTCGATACCCTGGCGACGGTCAGCGAATCCCACGATGGCCTGACCCGCCGCTATTTGACGACGCAGCACCGCGATGCCAACGATCTGGTCGGTGAATGGATGAATGCGGCCGGCATGGCTGTCCATCAGGATGCGGTGGGCAACATCATCGGCCGCTATGAAGGCCTAGAGGACGGCGCGCCGGCGTTGATTATCGGCTCGCACCTGGACACCGTAGTTATGGCCGGCAAATACGACGGCATGCTTGGTGTGGTCACCGCGATTAGCTGCGTTCATTCCCTCAACGAACGCGGTATTCGTATGCCTTTCGCCATTGAGGTGGTTGGCTTTGCCGATGAGGAAGGCATTCGCTTTCAGTCGACCTATCTGGGCAGCCGTGCCATTGCTGGGACTTTCAACCAGGAACTCCTGAACGCCGAGGACGCAGAAGGCATTTCCATGGCCGACGCCATGCGCGCCTTCGGGCTTGATCCGGCGCGCATCAGTGACGCGGCCCGTGACCCGAAAGACATTGTCGGATATTTGGAAATTCACATCGAACAGGGCCCAGTCCTGGAAAATGAAGAGCAATCTGTCGGCGTGGTCACCGCGATTGCCGGCGCGACCCGCCAGACGGTCACAGTCGAAGGGGTTGCCGGCCATGCCGGTACGGTGCCCATGGGTTATCGTCAGGATGCCTTGCTGGCGGCCAGCGAATGCGCGCTGGCGGTTGAAGATGTAGCGACCAGGCGGAAAAACGTCGTCGGCACTGTCGGACGCATGAACGTCGCGCCGGGCGCGGCGAACGTCGTGCCCGGACACGTCACATTCACCATCGATCTTCGCGCCGATGAGGATGCCAAACGCGGCGATGCGCTTGAAGAACTGGGCCGGTGTCTGGATGAAATTGCCACAAAAAGGGGCGTTGAGATTACCGCGCGGACGGTTCACGAAGCGTCCAGCGTCTCCTGCGCGCCGTGGATCGTCAGCCAGATTGAACGCGCCGTCGAAGCCCAAGTCGGCCGCGTTGTCCGCCTACCCAGCGGCGCCGGTCACGATGCTGCCGCCATGTCGGATTTGACCGACGTCGGGATGATCTTCGTGCGCTGCGGCGGTGGCGTGAGCCATAACCCCGACGAAACAATCACCGAAGCAGACGCCGCCGCCGGCGCACACTTGCTGCTTCACGTTATCGAAAATTTCAAGACGGAGACTTGATCGTGTTGGACGGACAGAACACTTCCATTGACGATTTCCTGAGCCAAAACCGGGATCGCCAGGTGGCGTTTCTCAAGGAACTGGTGCGGGTACCTTCCGACAATCCAAGCGGTGATTGCGCCGCCCATGGCGCCAAGGCCGCGGAGCTTCTGGAAGGCCTGGGGTTTGAAGTCGAACGCCACCCGGTGCCTGCGGATCTCTGCCGCGAGTACGGCATGATCAGCGCCACGAACCTGATTGTCCGTCATCGGTTCACCGACGACGGGCCGGTGATCGCTTTGAACGCCCACGGCGACGTTGTCGCGCCGGGAGATGGCTGGACCACGGATCCCTACGGCGGCGAGGTGATCGACGGCTGGATGTACGGTCGTGGCGCGGCGGTCTCGAAGTCGGATTTCGCCACTTATGCCTTCGCCTTGATGGCCTTGCGTGACTTGAACCTGCCGCTGCGCGGCTGTGTGGAGCTGCACTTCACCTATGATGAGGAAGTCGGCGGCCATCTTGGCCCGCGCTGGTTGATGGCACAAGGCCTGGTCAAGCCCGATCTAGTGATTTCCGCCGGGTTCTCCTATTCCGTCGTCACGGCGCATAACGGCTGCCTGCACCTGGAGACCGTGGTCCGCGGCAAGTCCGCCCACGCGGCCCGCCCCGACACTGGCCATGACGCCCTGGCCGCGGCAACCAAGGCCCTGGCGGCCATCTACGCCCAACGCGAGAAGCTTTCGGCTGTTGAATCCGAAATTGACGGCATCGACAGCCCCAACATCACCGTCGGCCTGATCGAAGGCGGCATCAACACCAATGTGGTTCCTGACAAAGTCACTTTCCGCCTGGACCGCCGCATGATCCCCGAAGAAGACGCCGAACAGGTCGAGGCTGAATTGCGCCAGTTGATCGAGGCTTCGGTTGCCGAGTGCGACGGCATTCGGGTCGACATAAGCCGCATTATGCGGGCCCAGCCGTTGGCCCCGCTGCCGGCCGTTCAACCGGCCGTCGACGCCTTGCAACGCCACGCGTCGGCGACGTTCGATACGGAAATCCCGGTGATGGGTGTACCGCTCTACACGGATGCGCGCCTGTACATGCAAGAAGGCATCCCGACCGTCATCTACGGTGCCGGGCCGACAAGTCTTCTGGAGGCCAACGGGCACCGGGCCGACGAACGCTTGCGGCTTGACGATCTGGAAAAAGCCACCATCGTGGTGGCGAAAACGCTCTGCGACTTAATGAGCGCATAAAACGTTACAGCGGGTAGGCAGGGAGGATACCGACATGAGTACCAAGGAACCGCAGATTTTCAAGGACTTGGACCCGGGGCCGAGGCTGCTTATGGGGCCCGGACCGGTGGATGTCTATCCGCGCGTGCTGCGCGCCATGTCCATGCCCATGCTGGGCCAGTTCGACCCGGAATTTACCGAATACATGAACGAGACCATGGTGCTTTATCGGCAGGTCTTCCGCACCGAGAACGAATGGACCTTCCTGGTTAACGGCACGGCACGGGCCGGTATCGAAGCCTGCCTGGGCTCCATCGTCACTGCCGGCGATAAGGTTTTGGTGCCCATATTTGGGCGATTCGGACACTTGCTGGCAGAAATTTGCCAACGCGTCGGCGGCGAAGTCATCACCATGGACAAGGAATGGGGTGAAGTTTTCAGCACCGAAGAGGTGGCCGACGCGATCCGCCAACATAAACCGCGCGTCGTCGCCATGATCCACGGTGATACCTCGACAACAACGGCGCAGCCGCTGGAAGGCCTGGGCGCCGTTTGCCGGGAAAACGACGCGTTGCTGTACGTTGATGCCACGGCGACTTTCGGCGGCATGCCGGTCAACGTTGATGAATGGCAGTTGGATGCCGTCAGTACCGGTCTGCAGAAATGCATGTCCGGCCCGCCAGGCTCATCGCCCGTCACCATCGGTGAACGCGCGGTTGAGACAGTTCTTAACCGCAAACACATCGAGGGCGGTATCCGCCCCGCCGGTTACGTTGCCGGCGACGGTCCGGCCATCGTCTCAAACTATCTGGATATGGGCATGCTGATGGATTACTGGAGCCCGAAACGCCTCAACCACCATACCGAGTCAACATCCATGCTCTATGCGGCGCGGGAATGCGCGCGGATCGTCTTGGAGGAAGGTCTGGAAGCCGGGTTCGCCCGCCATGATCTGTCCAGCCGGGCATTGCGCGCCGGCCTTGAAGCCATGGGCATGAAGCTGTTCGGTGATCAGGCAAACCTTATGGCCAACGTCACCGGTGTGTATATTCCCGAAGCCTGCGGCAACGGCGAGCAAGTCCGCGGCCAAATGCTGGCTGATTTCGGTATCGAGATCGGCACGTCATTCGGGCATCTGGCTGGCACCATTTGGCGGATCGGCACCATGGGCCATGTCTGCCGCAAAGCGAATGTACTGCGATGTCTAAATGCGCTCGACGCGGTATTGCGGCGCAACGGTTACGATGCCCCGGCCAACGCCGGCGTCGATGCCGCCTACGATATCTACGACAAGGCTTGAATTTTCCCCTGGGGCCGGGCGCAATGGCTTTGTGGTATGGGCCGCGCCCGGTCCAATTTTTCGGAATAAAGGAATTGCCAAAATGAGTGATGGGGATCCGGACGGTCTTCTCAATGCGCCGTTAAAAGTGGTCAACATCGGCCTGCAGGGGTTCGCCCATGAACTGGCTGATCAAGGCGTCGACGTTGTTCATGTGGACTGGACACCACCGGCCGGTGGTGATCCGAAATTGGCCGAATTGCTGTCGAAGCTGGGAACCTGAGCCCATGCAGCGCATTGAAGACGCGAACGCAGAAGCCCTGAAGCGGATGCTTGGTGGCGACCCGGTCCTGGTTGATGTCATCCCGGCTTCGGAAGCCATCCCGTCATTGATGGAAAAGATGATCCTGCATGCCGGCCCGCCGATCGGTTGGGACCGCATGTGCGGCCCCATGCGCGGCGCGATCACCGGGATTGCCGTGTTCGAGGGTTGGGCCGCGGATTTGGTCGATGCCGAGCGCCTGGCCGCCGACGGCGCCTTTGAATTTCACCCCAATCATCACTTCGACGCGGTCGGCCCGATGACCGGCATGACGACGCTTAACCAGCCGTTGATGGTGGTTGAGAACAAGACCTTCGGCAACCGGGCCTACTGCGCGCTCAACGAAGGCCTTGGTAAAGTCATGCGCTTCGGCGGCAACGACGTCGAGGTTCTGGACCGTCTGCGCTGGCTGCGCGATGACTTCGGGCCGGCGTTGGGCCGGGCGCTGCGCCACATGGGCGGCGTGCCTTTAAAGAACCTGGCGGCGCGTGGCTTGACCATGGGTGACGAAATGCATCAACGCAATGTTGCCTGCTCCGGCCTGACGTTGCGGGCCTTGGCCCCTGCCCTGGCCGAAACCACAAACGACAACGCAGCGCTGTCCAAGGCCCTGGCTTTCATCGGCGGTAACGATCAATTTTTCCTGAACATCGCCATGGCCATGGGCAAGGCGATCATGGACCCGGTGCGCGGCATCGACGGCTCATCCCTGGTCACCGCCATGAGCCGCAACGGCACGGACTTCGGCATTCGGGTCAGCGCCACCGGCGACACCTGGTTCACGGCCCCGGTGGAGATGCCCGAAGGCCTCTATTTTCCAGGCTTCACGGAAAAAGACGCCAATCCGGACATGGGCGATTCGACAATTGTCGAAACCATCGGTCTCGGCGGTTTTGCCATGGGTGCGGCGCCGGCGGTAGCCGGTTTCGTCGGCGCCGGCGCGGCCTCGGAAGCCGGCAATTTCACCCGCACCATGTCGGAGATCACGCTGGCCGAAAACCCCGAATGGAGTATCCCGTCCATGGATTACCTGGGCGTCCCAACAGGCATTGATATCCGCCTTGTTGTTGAAACCGGGCTGGCACCAACCATCAATACCGGAATCGCCCACCGCGAACCCGGGGTCGGCCAGGTCGGCGCCGGTGTCGTACGCGCGCCCATGGCGTGCTTCGAACAAGCCCTGGTGGCCTTTGCCGAAAGCGTAGGTGTGTCATGAGTACGCTCACCGTCAACGACATTCGCAAGGGTTTCTATCTGGATTCCGTCGCACTCATGCGCATGTCGCGCAGCCTTGCCGACATGGAGGGCATTGAGGAAGCCGCGATGATGATGGGCACGCCCTCAAACCGCCAGATCATGGCCGACGCCGGGTTGTTGGTGGAAACCGGTGAGGCGGCCGGCGGTGGTGACCTGATCATCGGCATCCGCGCCGAAAACTCAGGCGCCGCCGACGCCGCGCTGGCGGCGGCAATCACTTTGTTGGACCAACCGACCGCGGCCCGTGATGGCGAGGCTTGGCAGCCCCGAACCCTGCGCGCGGCCATAAAATCAGCGCCGGAATCCAATTTGGCATTGATCTCCGTGCCCGGAGACTTCGCCATCGCCGAGGCCCGCAAGGCGATTCGCCGCGGCCTGCACGCGATGATTTTCAGCGACAACGTGCCGCTGGCCGATGAGGCCGCCCTGAAACATGAAGCCCGCGATCTCGGTCGTCTGGTCATGGGTCCCGATTGCGGCACGGCGATCATCAACGGCACGCCCCTGGCTTTCGCCAATGTGGTGGCGCGCGGCGTCGTCGGTCTGGTCGGCGCATCCGGCACCGGCACTCAGGAAGTCGCTAGCCTGATCGGTCAGTACGGCGGCGGTCTGTCGCATGCCATCGGCGTCGGCGGCCGTGATTTAAAATCCGAAGTCGGCGGTATCTCCACCTTGATGGCCATCGACGCCTTGGATGCCGATCCGCAAACCGAACAGATCGTACTGATTTCAAAGCCGCCGCCGGCCGATGTGGCGACTGCCGTGTTGAACCGCGTTTCGGCCAGTCCGAAGCCGGCAATCATCTGCTTCATCGGCGCCGATGCCATGGCCATGCCCACCAACGCGACGCAGGTTTTCTCCCTGAAAGCGGCGGCACAGGCTGCCATGGGAATTGCTGCCGGCGCCCCTGAGACAACTGCCCCAGCCATCTCCGTGCCAAATGGACGCACCGTGGTTCAAGGCCTGTTCTCAGGCGGCACCCTGTGTGCCGAAACTCAGGTGTTGTTCCGCGCCGCCGGACAAGCGGTGTGCTCAAATGCGCCGGTCCCCGGTGTTCCCGGCTTGGCCGAAGCCAACGCGGGCCATCAACTGCTTGATTTGGGTGACGACGAATACACGCAGGGCAAGCCCCACCCGATGATTGATCCGACGGTCCGCGACGAAACAATCATTGCCGCTCTCGCCGATCAAAACATCGGCGTTGTTCTTGTCGATGTGGTCATTGGTTACGGCGCCCACGCCGACCCGGCCGGTCATCTGGCGGAGATACTTAGCGCGCATGTTGGTGAGAACGGCCCAGCGGTGATTGCGTCCGTCACCGGCACCGAGGACGATCCTCAGGTCCGCTCGGTGCAAATGACAAAGCTGCAAGCGGTCGGCGTCCATGTCGCCCCCACCAACGCAGATGCGGCGGCCTGGGCTTTAGCCGCCATTTCTGCCGCTGTTTGAGAGGCGCGCCATGATCACGTCCTTCGACATCCCAAACCGGATTCTCGTCGCCATCGGTGGCAACGCGACGCATCCCGAAGACATTGAAGGCACATCGCGCGAACAGAAAATCATCGCCGCCAATACGGCCAACGCCCTGTTGCCGTTGGCCATGCTGGACAATGAATTGGTGGTCACTCACGGCAATGGGCCGGTGGTTGGTAAAATTCTCATGCGCCAGACCCTGACCCGCGATCGCATCGCGCCCATGCCTTTGGACATCTGCGTCGCCCATTCGCAGGGCGGCATCGCCTATTTGCTGGTGCAGGCCATGGAGAACGCGCTACGCGAGTCCGACAATTCACGTCACGTCGCCTGCCTGCTGACGCAGGTTGAGGTGGACGAAGATGATCCAGCCTTTCAAGACCCTTCGAAGCCCATCGGCGCCTTCTACGAAGAAGCGGAAGCCAAGCGCATTGGCAAGGAATTGGGCTGGCTGATGAAAGAAGATTCCGGACGCGGCTGGCGCCATGTGGTGCCGTCGCCGAAACCCAAGCACGTTTGCGATATTTCCCTGGTTCAGGTGCTGGCCCGCCGGGGCACGGTGGTGATCGCCGGCGGCGGCGGCGGCATTCCAGTGATCCGCGGCCCGAAAGGTGTGCGCAAGGGTGTCCAGGCGGTCATCGACAAGGACCTGACATCAGCGCACATGGCCAACGTGCTGGGCATCGAGTTGATGATGATCCTGACCGCCGTGCCGAAAATCGCCATCAATTTCGGCAAACCCGATCAGCGTGAGTTGGATCAAGTCACCATGCGCGAGTTGCGGGCCCTGCACGCGGAAGGTCATTTTCCAGCCGGCAGCATGGGCCCCAAGGTTGATGCGACGCTGCGTTTTCTTGAAGGCGGCGGTGAACGGGTGATCATCGCGCACCTTGATGAGGCCATGGCGGCTTTGAACGGCGAGACCGGCACCCACGTCGTCGCAGATGATGCTTGATACGGGCAATCCCTGGCAGATCAAAATCCACCGCGCCGGTGGCCTGGCGATGGACGCCTTGCGCAATGCCAACGCGGGCCATGTGGCCGCCGTTTTCGAACACAGCTTTTACATCGACACCCCGGCCGGTCTGTTTTGTGTCGGTAATGAGCGCATGTACGCGGGTCCGTTGAATGTGATCACGGCGGCGCCGGAGACCACGGATTGGCGGGCCAGCGGGCTCAGCTGCAACCTGCCGGTCAGCCTGTCGGCGCGAAAACTCTGCGTCGGCCCGCAGCTTTCATTTGATCTCACCGACCTCAAACCCTGGGCGCCGCAGCGGTGGCCATCGCCACCGGCGGTGATCAATGCCGCCCGCGGCCTCAGTGGGTTTCGTGCCGTGGCGCGGGCCAAGGTGCGAACCGATGGCCTGGGTGCGTTCATATTCCACGACGACAGCAACACGTCGTCATCGCCGTCGGGAAGACTCGCTGGACCGGCGATTTCCGGCCTCCGAGCCACCCTGCGACGAACGTTCCAAACGGGCAAACCGCAGATGCCGGAATGCTGTGACCTTGAAACACTGATGGGCATCGGCCCCGGACTGACGCCAGCCGGTGACGATTTCCTTGGCGGCATGATGATGGCGCTCCGCGCCCTGAGTTTCCCAGTGTTTTGCGCGGACTTGTGGGCAGGAATTGAGCCCCGCGCCGAAACTGCCGGCAACGCGGTATCCCTGGCCCACTTGCGCGGCGCTGCCGAGGGCTATGCCGCCGCCGCCGTTCACGACCTAATATTGGCCATCCTAAGTGGCGACGTCGCGGCGATGCCGTCGGCCATTGAGGAATTGGACCGGATCGGACATTCGTCCGGCTGGGACATCATGGCCGGTGCGGTCACGGTGATCGACGCGTGGCTGCGCGCCTCCCAACCTGCCCCTTCCAACTGACGGACGCCAAGCATGCTTCAAACACCGAAATCCTATCGCGGCATGGTCACAGCGCCGCATCATTTGGCGGCCCGCGCCGGCTTGCGGGTTTTGGAAGACGGCGGCAATGCCATCGAAGCCATGGTCGCCGCGGCGGCGGCAATCACCGTCGTCTATCCACATATGAACGCCATGGGCGGCGACAATTTCTGGCTCATCCACACGCCCGACAAGGATGTCATCGGGGTCGATGCCTGCGGCGGTGCCGCCGCGGCGGCGGATATCGATTTCTACCGCCGTCAAGGGCACGACGCGATACCATCGCGCGGCAATCTGGCCGCGCTCACTGTCGGCGGCGCGGTATCGGGCTGGCAGGAAGCCTTGAGCGTCAGCCGCGAAGCGTGGGGCGGCAAATTGCCGCTCGAACGTCTGCTGGAAGATGCCATCCATTACGCCGAAGACGGTGTCGCCGTGACCAGGACCCTGGCCGAAAATGCACGAGCCAAGTTACCCGAACTGGAGAATGCACCGGGGTTTACCGACAATTTCTTCATCAACGGCGCCCTGCCCGAAGAAGGTGCACGGTTCAAACAGCCGCGCATCGCCGCCACCTTGCACAAACTGGCGACGGCCGGGCTTGACGATTTCTATCGCGGTGATCTGGCGCGCACCATCGCCGCTGATTTGGAACGCGCCGGCACGCCGCTCAGGTTCTCCGACCTTGAACGTCATCACGCTTTACGGGTGGCACCGTTGGCCTTGAATGTTGCCGGGCATGAGGTGTTCAACATGCCGCCGCCGACCCAGGGCCTGGCTTCACTGCTTTTGTTAGGTGTCTACGAACGCTTGGGCGTCACTGAAGCGGAAGGCTATGACTTCATTCACGGCTTGGTCGAAGCGACGAAGCGGGCCTTCCGGGTCCGCGACCGGCATGTCACCGATCCTGCCTATATGGATGTCGCATCTGAGGATTTTCTCACACCCGATGCGTTGGACGCCATGGCCGCCGACATCGATCCGACGGCCGCCCTGCCCTGGCCCGACGCGTCATCTAAAGGCGACACGGTCTGGCTTGGCGCCGTCGACGGCGAAGGCCGGGCCGTCAGTTTCATCCAAAGTATCTATTGGGAATTCGGCTCAGGCACCGTCTTGGATGAAACCGGCATAACCTGGCAGAACCGCGGCACCAGTTTTTCCCTGGACCCGGCGCATCACAATTGCCTGCACCCCTTGCGCCGGCCCTTCCACACAATCCAGCCGGCCCTGGCGCGCCTGGCGGATTGCCGGGTCATGCCCTACGGCACCATGGGCGGCGAAGGTCAGCCGCAAACCCAGGCCATGGTTTTCGCCCGCCACGTTCTGTACGGCCAGGAACTGCAGCAGGCCGTCACCGCGCCGCGCTGGTTGCTGGGCCGCACCTGGGGCGCCGAGACGACTAGTCTACGTATGGAAAACAGGTTTGATCCCTCAGTCATCAAGGCGCTCAGAGACGCCGGTCATGAACTGGACGAAGTCGGCCCGTTCGATGAAGTCATGGGCCATGCCGGCGCACTGGTCCGTCACCCTGACGGATTGATCGAGGGCGCCGCTGACCCGCGCGGTGACGGCGCCGTCGCCGGATTTTAACCGGAAGTCTGCTCAGATTTCCGACAATCGCCAAAGCCCCAAGGACTTCTGCGTATTGGCCAGTTCTTCGCTGATCAGGATTTCCGCAGCCGGCAAATTGTAGGGTGCCGCCGTCAAGTCCATGGCGCACCACTCACCGGTCTTGATGTCGCGGTTGTTGCCTCCGGGGTGGGTCGTGGCGATCAGATAGGTGGACCCGCTCTCTTTGAATTTTTCGAGCGCCCGGCGGACTTCATCGGGGGTGAGGTGGGTCAGACAGTCGCGGCAGAAAATGGCATCGCAACGCGGCAACGTCTCGATCACAATATCGGCGACGGAAAAAAAATGGTTGTTGCGCTCGGTGAACTTATCAACGAGCTCGCGGACTAATCCGCCGACCACGTCAAAGCCCAGATACAGCCTCAGCTCAGCGGATATTTCCGCCATCCAGTTTAAATCCCCGCACCCGGCATCGCCCAGGACCTCGATGCCGTGGGCATGGAATATCTCGGGGAGGCGTCGGCGAATGGTCTCGGTCTGGCTGCGCATGGCGCCGGCGCCGCTGCGGCTTTCTTTCGACGCCCAGCCGTTCTGTTCCCAGATCAGCGTGAAGACGCGGCTGCGCCGGTCCTTTTCCGGCAGGTCTTCGGGGGTGTCCGGTTGCGCCGCCGGTTTGCCGTCCAGGGTCTGCTTGGCGAAATTGACACCGCTGAAGGCTTCGTAGTCGGTAAGCCCGCGCACCGTGCCCAAACCATAGTTGTCGATGTCAATCAGAACCTCCGCATCGTCACTTTTTTCGACGCCCAGAATATGCCGGACGCGGGACACTGACAGGGTGTTCAATTTCACCCAATCCATTTCGTCCTTCCAATGACGGATGCGGTCGGGCCGGTTGGTATAGTCATGGTAGGCGACCACCTTGCTGGGTGAGAACAGATCCCAGCCATTTGTCCATAGGCGCACGGCCAAGGTGATTTCTTCGCCCTGAAAGTAGATGTGCGGATCATAAGGTGCGTCTTCAATGATCGCCGATGGACCGAACAACAGCCCCGCGGCGCAAAATGCCGACGGTTGCGGATCGGATGGCGAATCCTTCGGCGACACGGCCACGGAGCGGAAGGCCAGGACCCTGTTCTTGTCGAAATATTTCGCCTTGATGGTGACAATGGCATCGTCGGACAGCTTGTCCGGCGGCTCATAGGGAATGGGGTAGGTCGTCAGGACGGCCTTTTCGGACGCGCAGGTGTCGAGCATCTCTAAAAGGACACGGTCCCATTCAGGTACGAACCGCATGTGGCTATCAATTTGAAGCGTAAATTCCTCGCCCTGCCAGAGCTTCTGCGCATGACTTCGCGCCCAGCAGACGCCGCGGCTTTCCTTGGCATGAAATTCCTGTATCCGGCATTGCTCAGGCCGGGTTTCCTCTTGGAAACAGTCATCGTCTTCACCCGGCACAAACTGCCAGCAAATACCTACGAATATACGATCCGGCTCGGCCGCCTTGTCGAACAGGTCCTTGACCGTCCATTGGCATTCCGTGTCCCGGTAACTGGCGATGTTGACGAAAATTCTCGGCTCAGCCGCTGGCATGGTCCCCAAACCCTGTTGCGAAGCGGTGAGATGCTACGACGTTCACGGCGAAGATGAAATGCCGGTCCGAATGGCCGGGGTCTACCACTCGATACGGTCGGGATCGTCGAGACCGGCGATGTTTTCCTCGGTGGAAATGCGGTCGTCATCGCGGTCCGGCAGATCTTCGTCGTCGTCGGCCTGGCCATCGCCCTCGATGTCCGATGTCCAGCCGTCTTCATCAACGGCAACGCTGGCGCCGTCGCCAAATCCGGCTTCGACCAGATCCGTCCATTTCGGCATTTCGCCGTCACCGCCGAAGGTCCCGTCATCGGCGTTGAACAAGAACAGGTCATTACCGCCGCCAAGCAGGAAGTCATCGTCGTTCCACGATTGGTCGTCGTCAGTCACGGCGCCGCCGGCCTCGTCATCGAACCAGGCACCGCCGCCCCAAACCGTCCCCTCGACCCCGGCGTCGGCAATATCGTCCTTGCCCCATGCCCCGCTGACGCCGCCGTCTTCGAACAGATCGGCCATTTCAAAGCTCAATGTGCCGCCGGCCGTATAGGCGTTGTTGGCCGTGTTGGATTCACCATCCACGACCTCTTCCAGGGATTGCGCGTAGACATGCATATTGAGCGCGCCGACGCCGTCGGCAATTGGTGCTTCAAAGCTGACCGGCACGCTGACCGTGCCGCCGCCATCGGCAATCAGGCCGTTGTCGATTTCCATGCGCAGGAAGGTCGCGTCGGGCAACGCCTCGGCACCAGCGCCGTCAATCAGTTCATAATTCTCGCCACCCGTGACCGTCCAGCCGTCCGGCACTTCAACCAACAAGAAGTGCTGTTCGGAGCCGTCCGTATAATCGCCGAAGGTACCTTCCACATCCAAAGTCACTTCGTAGTGATCCGGCGCATAGATGGTTTCTGTCTTTTCTTCGGTCGGTTGATTGGAGGTGTCATACCAGCCTTGGCCGGCGATCGACCACTGATCCAGATACCCGTTGTCGTCGTATCCGGTTTCCAGGCCACGCACCGGGTGCAGCCAGATTCCCACATCTTCGCCGAACTGGGATCCCGACCAATCATCGGCGCCGTCCGGTCCGGGATAGGCCGGCACGTGTTCAGCGATCTCCCCGGCGTCGACACTGAAGGTCATGATCTTGTCGCCGTTCTCGTCGATGGTCATTTCCACATAATTAAACGGGCTGTCCGGATCCATGGACGTGGCAATCTGATCCGCTGCCTGGGCGCCACTTTCCGGTGATCCGTCGTTCCAACTGGTTTGGGTGTTTTTGCCGTTGTAGGCGTAGGCCGTCACCGTCGGATCGGCGGTCGTGCCGTCAAAATAGAACAGGCTCATCTCACCGGCGTGGCCTTTTGGGTTGGGACCGTCGTTGACGGCCACTGTGAAGCCGTCGGCGTCGGCATCGACCTTCATGGAGAACACCAACTCACCGCTGGTTTCGTTATAGCTGGTCATCACATGTTGAATATCGCCACCGTTGTCGGATCCCGGCGGATCATCAATCTCGAAGCACTGGACCGTTTGTTCGCCGCATGCCACTTCGACCAGCTCCGCTTCGGCCGTGGCGCAGACCGCCGTCGGGTTGGCAACTGCATCGACGGATGGCGACGAGGGATCATTACAGTCGTCGGACGGACGGCTTCCCCCAGAGGGTTCCGACCCATCGGAAGGTTGATCGCCACGCGATGGATTGGAGCTACGGGACGGATCAGAACCGTAGGATGGGTCGGAACCTTGGGGTGGCTGCGACCCATTGGACGGGTCGCTGCCACGGGATGGATCGGAGGGTCTGCTGCCGCCTTCGCCGCCTTCGCCGCCGGAGGGATCAGACGGTTGGCTGCCGCCCTCGCCGCCCTCACCACCTTCGCCGCCTTCGCCGCCCTCGCTACCTTCGCCGCCCTCACCACCGTCCGGCGGGCAATCGGTTGGGGGTTCGGTGACCGGCGGCTCGGTCGTCGGAGGCTGCGTCGTCGGCGGCTCGGTGGCCGGCGGCTCGGTGACCGGCGGCACGTCGCACAGGGGATCTTCGTAGGTGTAATCAATGGAGGTCACAAAATAGTCGGAACTGTCACCGGTCTGGGTCCCGTCACTGCCTGAGTAGGGATTGGCCGAGAACACAATCTGGTCAAAAGTCCCGCCGTCGGCGGCTTCAATGGTGTAGGACCCGGCGTGCGCGGTTTCGGCAACAAAATCGCCTTCCCCGACAACTTCGCCGTCGCGCATCAAGGTATAATGGCCTTCTTCGTCGCCGCTCGCGTCGCCCCGGTTGTCGCCTTCGTCCTGGAACAGGCGCTGCACGCCGAAGGTCATCTCTGAGACATTGTAATCAAATTCGATGATCAGTTCTTCCGACGTCCCGGTTTCGGGATCGTGCCCAATCTGGTTCGGCACCACGTTGCCGACGGCGGCGCCCTTGACGCCGATACCCTCTGAACCAACGTAGACATCGTCTGACGAAACATTGCCGTCAATATCGCGGGCCGAAATCGTGAAGCCTTGATCGGTCGAACCGGCGTTTGATGCGTCGATATTGGCGTCGAGCAGCTCGTGGGTGCCCGTGTCATCACCGTTCGGCAGCGCTGTCGTCGTGTATTCGCGGTCGGTTTCCGCGTCAATCATGACGATTTCCGGCGACAGCTCGGCCAAGGCATCAGCATTGGGCACCGTGACCGTCAGGTCCTGAATATCATCGTGGCTCAAGGTCCACGACCCATCCCCATTATCCGTGCCAGCCGAAAGGAACGCGCCATCGGGGAGATTGTCGATGGAAAACGTCAGATCATCTTCACTGCCGGCCTCGTCATCGAGATTGGTTTCGATCGTTAAGGGAACCTGATAAGCGACATCGCCGGACCCACCGGACCCGCCTTCGCCGCCCTCACCGCCGCTCGGATCGCATTCTTCTCCACCCTCTCCACCTTCTCCGCCTTCTCCGCCTTCTCCGCCTTCTCCGCCTTCTCCGCCTTCTCCGCCTTCTCCGCCTTCTCCGCCTTCTCCGCCTTCGCCGCCTTCGCCGCCTTCGCCGCCTTCTCCGCCTTCTCCGCCTTCTCCGCCTTCTCCGCCTTCGCCGCCTTCTCCGCCGGTATGACCGCTCGGATCGCAATCTGCTCCACCTTCACCGCCCTCGCCACCATCACGGTCTTTCTTACCGCCCCGGCCGCCTTCTCCACCTTCGCCACCCTCGCCGCCATCGTGGTCTTTTTTACCGCCGCGGCCACCTTCTCCACCTTCGCCGCCTTCTCCGCCGTCATTCTCACCGCCGTCGCCACCAAGACCATCGAACGCTGCATCGAAATCATATTCGGCGTCGACATGCTCGGACAGGGGCAGATCGGCGTCGGAATACGACCCATCAACGATGAACAATTCGCCTTCGCCGGGACCATAGCCGTCAACGTGATTGTTGCCAGCCTTGACCGTAATCGCGATCAGTTCTGCACCATCATAATTCTCGTCAATAAATTCTGTCAGTTCGAGATCATTGACATCGCGGGTCCCATCACCGCCACCGGGGAAGTCCTCAATCTTGACCTTTTCAATGTTGCCGTCAGGGTTCTCCAAATAAAGCACGACATTCGAAAGGTCGTGCGAGAACGCCGGAATATCAGGCAAATCGCTTTCGCCGCTACTTGGGTCGGATGGCGTGCTACCGTCTTCTCCGCCTTCTCCGCCTTCTCCACCTTCGCCGCCTTCTCCACCTTCGCCGCCTTCGCCGCCTTCTCCGCCGGTACCACCGCTCGGATCACAATCTTCTCCGCCTTCGCTGCCTTCTCCACCTTCGCCGCCTTCGCCGCCTTCGCCGCCTTCTCCACCTTCTCCGCCTTCTCCGCCTTCTCCGCCTTCTCCGCCTTCTCCGCCTTCTCCGCCTTCTCCGCCTTCGCCACCGCTTGGATCGCATTCTTCACCACCAACAGGCACAGGTGTTCCGAGGTGGGCATCCAACTCAGGGCACTCCTCCGGCGGTTCCGTCGTCGGCGGGCAGGTGGTCGGCGGTTCGGTCGTCGGCGGCTCCGTGGTCGGAGGTTGAGTGGTTGGCGGCTCGGTCGTCGGCGGTTCAGTCGTTGGGGGTTCCGTTGTCGGCGGTTCCGTTGTCGGGGGTTCAGTCGTCGGGGGCTCGGTCGTCGGAGGCTGCGTCGTCGGAGGCTCAGTCGTCGGCGGCTCCGTCGTCGGCGGTTCCGTTGTCGGAGGCTCAGTCGTCGGAGGTTCCGTGGTCGGAGGCTCAGTCGTCGGCGGCTCGGTCGTCGGCGGTTCCGTGGTCGGAGGCTCAGTCGTCGGCGGTTCCGTCGTCGGCGGCTGCGTCGTCGGAGGCTCGGTCGTCGGCGGTTCCGTCGTCGGCGGCTCGGTCGTCGGCGGTTCCGTCGTCGGCGGTTCCGTCGTCGGAGGCTGCGTGGTTGGCGGTTCCGTCGTGGGAGGCTCGGTCGTCGGAGGCTCGGTCGTTGGCGGCTCCGTCGTCGGAGGCTGAGTTGTTGGCGGTTCCGTCGTGGGAGGCTGCGTCGTCGGCGGCTCGGTCGTTGGCGGCTCCGTCGTCGGCGGCTGCGTCGTTGGCGGTTCCGTCGTCGGAGGCTCAGTCGTCGGCGGCTGCGTCGTTGGCGGTTCCGTCGTCGGCGGCTCAGTCGTGGGAGGCTGCGTCGTTGGCGGTTCCGTCGTCGGCGGCTCAGTCGTGGGAGGCTGAGTCGTCGGCGGTTCCGTCGTCGGCGGCTGCGTCGTCGGCGGTTCCGTCGTCGGAGGCTCAGTCGTGGGAGGCTGAGTCGTCGGCGGTTCCGTCGTCGGCGGCTGCGTCGTCGGCGGTTCCGTCGTCGGGGGTTCCGTCGTCGGAGGCTCAGTCGTTGGCGGCTCAGTCGTTGGCGGCTCCGTCGTCGGAGGTTCAGTCGTTGGCGGTTCCGTCGTCGGAGGCTCAGTCGTCGGCGGCTGCGTCGTCGGCGGTTCCGTCGTCGGAGGCTCAGTCGTCGGCGGCTGCGTCGTCGGCGGTTCCGTCGTCGGAGGCTCAGTCGTCGGCGGCTGCGTCGTTGGCGGTTCCGTCGTCGGCGGCTGCGTCGTCGGCGGTTCCGTCGTCGGAGGCTCAGTCGTCGGCGGCTGCGTCGTCGGCGGTTCCGTCGTCGGGGGTTCCGTCGTCGGAGGCTCAGTCGTTGGCGGCTCAGTCGTTGGGGGCTCGGTCGTCGGGGGTTCCGTCGTCGGCGGTTCCGTTGTCGGAGGCTCGGTCGTCGGTGGTTCCGTCGTCGGGGGCTCGGTCGTCGGGGGTTCCGTCGTCGGAGGCTCAGTCGTCGGCGGCTCAGTCGTCGGAGGCTGCGTCGTTGGCGGTTCCGTCGTCGGCGGCTCAGTCGTCGGGGGTTCCGTCGTTGGCGGTTCCGTCGTCGGGGGTTCCGTCGTCGGAGGCTCAGTCGTCGGCGGTTCCGTCGTTGGCGGTTCCGTCGTTGGCGGTTCCGTCGTTGGCGGTTCCGTCGTCGGAGGCTCAGTCGTCGGAGGCTCAGTCGTCGGCGGTTCCGTCGTCGGCGGTTCCGTCGTCGGAGGCTCAGTCGTGGGAGGCTCGGTCGTGGGAGGCTCGGTCGTGGGAGGCTCGGTCGTGGGAGGCTCGGTCGTTGGCGGCTCCGTCGTCGGCGGTTCCGTCGTCGGCGGCTCAGTCGTCGGGGGTTCCGTCGTTGGCGGTTCCGTCGTCGGGGGTTCCGTCGTCGGGGGTTCCGTCGTCGGAGGCTCAGTCGTCGGGGGTTCCGTCGTCGGGGGTTCCGTCGTCGGCGGTTCAGTCGTCGGCGGCTCAGTCGTCGGCGGTTCCGTCGTAGGCGGTTCCGTCGTCGGCGGCTCAGTCGTCGGCGGTTCCGTCGTAGGCGGTTCCGTCGTCGGCGGCTCAGTCGTCGGCGGTTCCGTCGTAGGGGGTTCCGTCGTCGGCGGTTCCGTCGTCGGCGGCTCAGTTGTCGGCGGTTCCGTCGTTGGCGGTTCCGTCGTCGGAGGCTCAGTCGTTGGCGGCTCCGTCGTTGGCGGTTCCGTCGTCGGAGGCTCAGTCGTCGGGGGTTCCGTCGTCGGGGGTTCCGTCGTAGGGGGTTCCGTCGTCGGCGGCTCCGTTGTCGGAGGCTCAGTCGTTGGCGGTTCCGTCGTCGGCGGCTCAGTTGTCGGGGGCTCAGTCGTCGGCGGTTCCGTCGTCGGCGGTTGTGTCGTAGGAGGCTGCGTCGTCGGCGGTTCGGTTGGCGGCGGGGCCGTGGTCGGCGGCTCCGTGACGGGGGGCGGTGTTGACTGAGGTTGAGCAGGTGCGGCGGCGGCCTGTTCATTGGCGGCGGCGGGTTCCGGTGTCGGCAGCGGTTCCGGCGGAATCTCGACCTGCGGCGTCGCGGGTCCATCCTGACGCGGCAACTCAATCTCCGCGTCCGGTAAAGGTTGGCCGACAAACGGCACCGGGTCTTGGTTGCCCTGCGAACCTTCTGGAACATCCGGCACACCGGGTACGCCGTTCGGCGGCGTCGTCGGAATATCCGGCGCCGCCGCAAGGGCAACGCCCGTTTCATCGGCGATAAAATTCCCGGCGCCGGCATTGCGGTCGCCAGGCTGAATATTTTCGAAACCTGTATCTTCCGCGTTGCCCGGCGTCCCGCCCAATTCTTCGACGCCGTCCAAACCTTCTTCGCCGGAATCGTTGCTCAATACCGTCAGGTCATCAAAAATCTGTGCCTCGTCCGCCGAGGCACCGCCATCTTGATCTGACCCTTCTTCAGGGGCCGACGGGTCGTCTGTTTCCGCCATGACGCGTTCAATAACACCGGAAAGTTACAGAAAATCGTACGATTTCACAGATCCACCATACAGCGGCCATGGCGACCTCCAACCCGTCCAAAAGTTACCCATTTTGAAGGTTTTAGCCGCATATCCAGCCGGGCTATGATAGCGCACACGCAATTACCGACGGACGACACTTAAAAAATGGCTCGATCGGCAAATCTCAGGAAGGGTTTCACAGCCCTAGCAATAACAGCCCTGATCCTCCTATCAGGGTGCAGCGAGAAACCGCCGTTCCTACCGACGACATCCTTGTTCGGTTACCAAGCGCCGATCATCACCGCGACGCATATCATCGAAGACTCCGCGCAAACCTTGGAAAACTTCGCACTGCATCCAAGTTTGAAAGCCGCCGCGACCTACCTGCCCGACGCCCGCGGCGTGTTTATTCTGCCCCGGCTGCGCGACTACGGTATCGCCGCGGGGTTTAAGATCGGCCCTGGCGTCTTACTGGTGCGGACCCGGGACGGCACCTGGAGCGGTCCGTCATTTCACGATCTATATTCAAGCGATATCATACCGTATCTGACGAACCACAATCGTGGCGCCGTGGTGATCTTCCGCTCGGGCCCGGTTTTGGACGCGGTGATCCAATCAAATGGCCAATTGAACGCCGCGCCGGAGGCCGAAGTCGGTGTCGTCAACGCCATCAATCACGTGTCACCGCTGTACAATGAGGATGTCAATATTTTGGTCTTTGCGGCCTCCGATACGGCCGAACTGATGCGCCGGCCCTTCGCAGCAGCGTCAATTCCCGCGGATAAGGAACTTAATGAAGGCCTCTACGGACGCGGCGCAACACCGAACGCGATCTTTTACGGCGTTGTCGGAGAACCCGCCACAAACCACTATCCGGCAACGACGCGGCGCCTCCGAACGGCACTGGGTCCGTGATTGTCTGGGACTAAGATTCCGTTTCGTCATAGCGCCTGGATGCCGGCGAATGGGACAGTTTCCAACGGTAGGATTCGGCCTGCACAATGGCTTTCTCAAAGCCCTTGTCGCTGACCACGTCGGTGAACCAATTCCACCACCGTCCCGCCTTGTCTTTCCACGAACTGCCCTCCGGCCGCTTGACGCCGCTCAACAAGGCATCGGTCCACCAGAAATACCGGCACGCCGCCTCAAACAACGGAATACGGCAAATACCCGGATGGGAGTCGGAGCCGAAATACGTGGCGACGTATTCGTGCCACACGTCCTTGTCCAAACCGGCCTGAGCGGACAACGCCGCAACCTCCCAGTGCGGATCGCCCAATCCGGAACATTCCCAATCAATGATCAGCATCCGCTGACCATCGCGGATGAAGTTGCGGGTCAACGGATCGTTGTGGGTGGCATAATGGGGCACGCCGTTGGCTTTCAGAATCCCCGCGGTCCGTATCATCAGGTCGTTGAAGGTTTCCTGCTCAAGGAAAGCCTTGAACTCAGCGCGCTGCAGGCGCCGAACATTGCGGTCGATCTTTTCGAAGATGTCGAACCGGTCCCTAAATCCCGGCAATTGATGAAGGCGACGGTAAAGCCCGGCGATGGCGACCGCGTTCTCGGCCATTCGAATGCCTTTCGACCGCATAATCTCGCCATCGACGAATTCAATCAGCATGGAGCCGTCTAGCGTATCGGTAAAATCAACACGCGGCGCCAATCCGGCCTCTGCCGCCAGGCGCATGTTGGCGGATTCCTTGGCGTAGAAGTGCTTGCGCGGTGATGGAAACCGGCCCAACCGAAGCACCCGGTCGCCACCCTCCGCGCCCAGGCGGAAAACCTTGTTGCGGGTGCCGCCGGTGAGTTTCTGAATCGATAGGATACGGGCCGATTGCGGCTCAAACAGGCCGGACAGCCGCTCAACGGTTTCCGTCAGGACCGCAGATCCGGTTTCCGGGCGCAGCGGCGGCTGAAACGCCGGTGCCAATCCGCTGGTTTCGATGGCGCCTCGGACGCTGGCAAGAATATCATCCGCACCCGTACCGGTGGATACGCGGATGACGGTTTGTTTTTCCGACCATGGCGATGCCAAGCCACGGTCGGCCCACCACCAGTCGCCGTCACAGGGAACGATCACCACCGACGGCAGACCGATGGCCGCCGCGGTCAGGGCGCTCAAAGCATCGTCGGTGATCAGAAAATCCATGCCTTTCAAAGCCCGTAACGCTTTTGCAATGCCCGGGCGGGCGTTGCTGTAGGCGGCGCGAACGTCAAAATACTCAACCACATGGGCACGCACGTCGTCGACGGTCACTTGTTTTATGGGGGAACTCTCAGCCGATAAAAATGCCACCCGCTGTATGCGATCCGACGGCGCATCATTTGGAGACTTCAGCCATGGCGCAAAGGCCGGTTCGTGACTTTCGGCATAAAGAATCGCGTCCGCAAGTGGCAGAAAGCTGCCGACCGCATCCCCAAACCCACCATTGCGGGCGCCACTGGCGTCATCCTCGATGATGCCCAAATTGGGCGGCCGTTCCCCCATTACCGCAGCCAGGGGAACCGGCAAGCTGCAAAGAATAATGTGCCCCGCCGCTGCCAATCGGCGCACGGCGGCCATGCCCATCAAAGTGCGTTCAGCCGGGTCGGAACGGCGATGATAGACGCCGATGGTCCCGTCCGCCGGCGCGCCGTCCCATAGGGGCGTCGCACCGGGGTCGCGATTTGCCGATACTTCCTGCAAATGGCGCCGGCCTTCCGACCAATGTTCGCGGCGCAACAGCGCGGCCGCCAGGTTCCGTCGGGCCGTCTTCGACGCCGGGCGCATTTCATGAATTCGGCGCCGCCACACCAACGTTTCGGCATGATTGCCGCCGGCCGCCAGTGCCTCCGCCAATCCGTCAGCCGCCCGCCAGTCCTTTGGATCGTCATGCAAGGCAAGGCGGCAATAACGCTGTATCGCCGCGTAATCATGTAGCTTCACATATTGACGGGCGATGGCGGATCGTACGGCGCGAGCGTCGGGCTCATGTTCAAGCGCTATGTCATAAGCGCGAATGGCGGCCTGCGGTCGATCCAGGCGGGCCAAAATATTGCCATGTTGGATATGGGCCCTGCCGCTTTCCGGCTGCATGCCGATCAGGTGCCGGGCCAAAATCAGCGCGGCATCCAATGCATCGCAATCGCGGAGTACGGCGGCAAGTTTACGCCAGCTATCCGTGTCCTTCGGGTCGATTCGCAGCAAATTCCGATAGACCGCTGCTGCCGCGCCGAAGCGACTTTCGTCACGCAATTCGGTGGCTAAGGCGCGGTGACGATCCGCATCTCTCGGCTTTCGTATCAGCCGCAGCAGTTTCACGACGGTCGCATCGGCCGGTTCGGCGCCGAAGATTTCCCGCGCGCAGCGTTTCACCTCCGCATCGTCGGGCGCCAGAACACCGGCCAAAAACGCCCGCACCTCGGCCCGCCGGGGCCGGTTTTTCTGCTGATGCCGGTCGGCGCGCGCAACCAAAGTGGAGATATCCTCGGCAGACACCTTCCCCAGGGCATCCAAGAGAACGGCGGAATCGGCGCCGTCACCGGCTGCCTTCAGCCGCGCCGCAATTTCGGGGACGATTTCCGCTTCATTGATCATTGGCCGGTATTTTCGAGGATTACCGGGGCCCGGTCAAAACAACCGGAACAGCAGTGCCGGAAAGACCACGATCAAGACCAAAAGCGCCGCCCCCAATACCCACGGCAGGAAACCGATATCCAGCAACACGAGAAATGTCGCAACGCCGGCGACCGCCAGCAACGCGACGATCAGGACAACTCTCCAAAATACCCCCATCATCGCCGGACTTTGATGTCCGTCACCCGCTTGGTCCGCGGTGTGATCCGTCGGCGCCACGGCCGTTGCCGCTTCCATGTAGCGTGGTTGCGGGGATGGTGTTTCCATGGGATTGGGCGGCACGTCGGCGGGTGTCATTTGCTCCGGCGATGACGGCGAAGTGGCTTCAGACTCCGGAGTTTGCATTTCCGCCGGGCTTTCATTGGAATCGGCCGGCACGTCCAATGGAGGTTCAGATTCCAACATGATGTCAGTTTTCTCGATAGCTGGCGTCTCGATATCTCGTGTCTCAATTTCTGGCGTCTCGATGTCTGACGCCTCGACGACAGGTGCAGGCGGCGGCGAAACATCGGCCGGCGGTTGGCGCAGAATTTCAGGAATCGGCGCATGGTGCAGAGGCTGCGGCGGCATTGTCAGCGGCGGCGGAGACGGCTCGGTTTCGGGCCCGGCTTGCGCCACATCGGGGATTTCTTCGACCGGCGGCGGTTCGGGCACGGGCGGCAGATCAAGGCCCAGACGCCGGCCGATTTCCACGGCAAGCCGCCGATAGCCGGTGGCCACGGGCGACGACGGATCAAACATCACGATCAACTCGCCGGCCAGAACAGCTGCGTCGATGGCTATATCGCGGGGCACTTCAACCGGCGTCAGCACACTTCGCCATTCGTCGCGGATTTGCTGGGCAACCTCCACCTGGGCCGGATTTGCATGGTCAATCATCGTCAACACCACCGCCAATCGGCTACGCGCCTGACGCCGCAAGCGGTCAATGTGCTCGATGGTCTGGCGGAGCGCCCGCGATTCGAAGGCCATCGGCGGCGTCGGGATGATCACCAGATCGGCGACGGTCATGGCCATTGTTGCAATGGTGCCGAAGCCCGCCGGGCAATCCAGAATGATCAGGTCCGAGCCCTGAAGGTTTTCACGCAGGCGCTGGCTCACTTCATCGAAGGAAATAGCCCGGGTCGCCGCGTCCAATTCCGACAGAACCAGGCGTTCGGTCGCCGGGATCAGCAGGCAGTTTTTGATGTTGGTCGTCTGGATGGCGGCGCGGGCCACATGTCCCGCGACAATGACGTCGTAGGCGCCAACCGCCGACCGCTCTTCGCCACATAATTGAATGCTGGCCGCGGCTTGCGGGTCCAAATCAATGACTATGATCCGCAGACCGTTCTCCGCACCGGCAAAACAGGCCGCCAGATTGCAAACGGTCGTTGTCTTGCCGGTGCCGCCCTTCTGATGCGCCACGGCAATGATTTGAGGTTCCCGATCCGAAGAATTTTCGGGGAAATTCTCGGGCAAGTCCGCTGGAGATATCATGATTGCGACTTCCAGGTGCGTCGAGCGGCGGTGCGGTGCAAACCAACCCCGTCCATCATCTAAAACCTCCCGGCGCCGACCGCCCAGCCGAGAAGATAGGCAGCAGCGGTTAACAGTAATGCGCCGCCAATCAACAGGGCGGCGCGTCCGATTGACGCAAACATGGTGTCATCGTCATCCGGCGGAACCGGCTCATTTGAGGCGGCCACGGCCATGGCCTCGGCGTCGACCGGCGGCACATTGATATTGGCATCAAGGATACCGGCCTTGTCGGCTTTTTCCTTCCAGGTCTCAAGTCTCTGGAGAACCGCGACGCGCCTTTCCGGTGTGGCCGTAATCGGATCATCCAACCGCCGAAGCCGCGGCGGCTGCGCGGCATCTGGATTAAGAAGCCGGATCGCCAGGTCCAAGTAGGCCATACTGGCCGGCGCCGTTGGCGCAAGCACGCAGGCCGGTACGCCGGCGGCCGAAGCGGCGGCGAACAAGGGGCCGTCCAGGGGGATAGTGTCGGCGGAGACCAAATTTCCGAACTCCGCCGTCATCGCCGCCATGATACCGCCCGCCGCGTCGTCGGGGGTACACAACGTGGGCAGGATACCGACAACCCGCAATTTTGGATGCAATTCCTGGCGGATACGGCTGAGGATTGTCCAAGTCCGGATTAATCCGTCGTGGGCGTAGGATGTCGGCTGTGACGGAATAAACACGGCATCGGCCGATACCAGGGCGTTGATGGTCATCGCGCCGAAGGTCGGGGCGCAATCCATGATCAGAATATCGACATCTTTTCGGACCGCCGCGACGACCTTGCTGAGAATGCCACTGGTCTGTTCACCCAGCGCCATATCGACATCGATAGTGGCCAGATTTCGCGTCGCGCCGACCAGGGATATGCCGTCCATGAAGGTGGGCAGCCAGGCATCCTTGATGGCGGCGCGGCCGGTGATCACGTCGTAAGTGCCGATGTCCGGGGCCGCGCCAATTCCAAGGCTGGAGGTCGCATTGCCCTGGGCATCCAGATCAAAGACCAAAACCCGCTGGCCCATGGCGGCAAAACAGGCGGCCAGATTGACCGTCGATGTGGTCTTTCCCACACCCCCTTTCGCGTTGAAAACGGCGAGTGTTTCCATGCTCTAAACCTGAAGTCCAGCAGTGGTCGACGGGCCGGTCATTGCGATCCCACCTTCGCGGATTTCCCGGCGTTGTCATTGGCGGCGGTTGGAACCGGCCCGGAGCTTGGAACTGGAATGTGCCCAAGGCCGACATGGAAATCAAAACCGTCGTCGTGGATTTTTACCAACCTTGGTACGCGCTTTGGAAAATGCACCCGATGCGACACCGGCCCGAAAGCGCCGTTCACCACCGCCGGACTGAAGGCGACATCAAGGCGCGGCAGGGATTTTGGGATCGCCCACTTGCCCTTGCCGTGGGGCGGGAAAATTTCGACGAAACTGACCAATGTGCGTTCCAACGTCAGGCCGGCGCCCGGAAACCGCAGACCACCACCGTCGATCCGCCGGCCCGTGCGCCGATCGGTAACACTCAAATTAACCCAGGTAGCGGCTTTCTCTGGACGAGCCGATAGGGCGAATGAATAACGCCCCTCGCCCCATGCGAAGGCCTGACGGACGCTGATGTAGTCGCCCTCTCCGGATGTCCGCTTGTCGCCGCGATAGGACCAACCCGCGTCCGGGACACGGATGTCATCCGCAGTGCCCGATCCCCAACGTGAGAACAACAATCCCTTGCCTACCAGGCCACGACCCTGGCGGCCGCTTAACTGCGACACCAGCCCAAAATAAAATCCCGTGCCGCCCAATTTCCCCCACACAGGTGACACATAAAGCGACGCGTCCGCGCCAACCCGACCGCGTAGTGTCATATCGATGGCAACGGACCGAAAAGCGCCGGTCGGCGGAAACTTGTGGTGGTAATCGACCAAATGCCATGGCAATGCCCGCCAGGCCGTCTCAGCCGCATCGGCGCGCCCCGCAAGCAACGCCATAAGAACAATCGCGCAGGCGGAAATTGACCACCAACGCCGCGCACTTCGTCCGGCGGCGCGGCCCAAGCGGCGCTTCACCGGGTCAGAACCTGACACCCGTTACCGCCGTCTTGAAACACCCCACAAAGGTCACTGGCGTCGGCACGCTGCCCGAAGGGTCCGACCAGGATACTGACCCATGAGCCGTTGCCTTCATTCATTTCTTGGCGTTGAATTTCCGGATTTACCTGCTGCAGGGTTTTCGGAAACCGCTGTTGCAGGCGGCGCCAATGGCGCCACGCGGCGTGTTCGCTCCACAAGGACGCCATATGGACCCAATGTCCGTCCTCGGGAAGGTTCGGGGCCATCTGTTCGACCGGACGCCAGGCTTCCTCATCGTGGAAGTATCCGGGGTGTCTTGATGTTTCTTCACGGTCCTTGTTGGCGACCACCAACACTTGCTCCGGGGCCATGCTGCCGCCAAGGGCGCGGAACAGGTCGACCGTCGCCACGTAGCGTTCAAAATCCACCCGCAGCAATTCGTCGCGTTCGTTGAATAAGGTGCGTTCCGTATCCAGAAGGCTGAGATAATCAGTGGCGCCAATGGTGTAGGATTGCTGCGCGAAACCGTAGGCAGCGTCGGCGGCGGCTTCGGCTTCGTTCTGGGATTGCCGGCGTTGCGACAGGTATTTAATGGACACCAGCGAGGTCTCTACCTCGTTCACGGCGGTGTAGATCGCCTGCATATAGTTATGGACCAGTTCCTTGTGCTGGGCTTCCTCAAACTTAATCTGACTTTCCCGCCGCCCGGCATCGAAAATGATTTGTGTTACCGCCGCACCGGCTGTCCAAAACAGGCTTTGCGGTGCGAACAAAAGATCCAGATGGCGGGCGCCATAGCCGGTTTCCGCGGTGAAATTGAAGGCCGGCAGCAATTCGGCGCGCGCCGCGTCGATATCCGCGTCGGCGGCAATCATATTGGCTTCGATCTCCCGAATATCCGGGCGTCGCATGATCAGGCGCGACGGCACGCCGGGATCGGTGTCGGGAAAACTCAATTCGGCCAGGCCCTGGCCTTTCAGTTTGACCTCGGACGGCGTCCTGCCGATCAGCAATGCCAGGGCGTTGATCCGCTGTTCGCGTTGCAGTTCCAAAACGGGGATTACCGCCTTCGACGCAGCCACAGCCGCTTCTTGCTGCTTCAACTGCAAATTCGTCGCCTCGCCGCCGGCAACCCGGTCGGTCACGGCCTGCAGCATGTTGGACAGGGTCTTGCGGGTCCAATCGGCATTGCGCAGACGATCCAACAAGGACAGATATTCAACATAGTTGCGGACGATATCTGCGCTCAAGGTCAGGGCGACGGTTTCGCGGGCAAATAAACTGGCCCAGGCGCGCTCCAGCGCGGCCTCGGTCTTTGCCCGGTTCTTGCCCCACAAATCTAGCTCATAACTGGCGGCAATGCCGACCTGATAGAGATGCTGCGAGCGCCGGTCGGCATCGTTCGCCAACCCGCCGACTCCCTGGGTCGGGCTTTCGATCTCGTAATCTCCTGAGGCGCTCAGTTCGAGCCATTCATCAGCACGCTCAACGCCGGCCAGGGCCTGCGCCTGGGCGATCCGCGCGATTGCCGCCTTGAGTTGGTAATTGTTCGCCAGTCCTTGTTCGACGAGATGATTAAGCTCGGCGTTTCGATAGTGCCGCCACCAGCGGGAAACCGACTGGGGCACAGTTGCAGGTGCGGTTTCACCGGCTTCGGCGGCTGTTTGCTTGTCCGCCGGGGCATGCTTGAACGTTCCCGGCACTTCGACCGTCGGCAAAGCATATTCGTCACGCTTCTGCAGACAGCCTGACAGACCGAGATGCAGCACCGGCACGAATAACAGCGGTAGCCAGGTTTTCATTTGATCGAACATCCGTCGATTTAAGTGTCCCATGATAAGTCTCGGACAAATTCCTTAATGAATTTCACCCAAAGGCTTTTTCCTGAGCCTGGAAGGCGGCTGCCATCACCCATCGAATCAGCGGGTGGACAATCTCCACAGTTCCGGGTTTTCGCCGTTTCGCCGGGTGATGGGCAAGGACGCCGGCCGCAACGGCACGTTCCAAGGCTGGCTCAAAGGCGCTGGGCTGATCGACCCAGTTTGCTTGCAGTGTTGCCACATCGGCCTGCGAGCCAGCCCGGGCCACCAGGTAAAGCAGGCGCCGGTCAATTTCGTGGGCCTCTATGCGTTCCGCAATCAGCGCAAACAGCGACGCCGGCGGCACGTCACCCGGACCCTTTTGGCCGCGCGCCTCACCATTTTTCACGAAGTTCGTCAGATTGACGATAAATCCGGGTACGCCGCGGGCCAGGCGACGCACCCAGTCGGCGGCTTCGTGGCCGTTGCCCAGCAGCTCGAAAATAAAATCCAACTGCTTTTCTTCGGGCAGATGTTGGAGGTGCAGGACCTCGGCGCTTTTTGAAACCACCGGCGATAGCGGCGCATGGCCGCGATAGGTCATCAGCACCATCCGCGCCGAGCCCTCGAACTGATTAAACGCGGCACTGAGCAGAGCGAACATTTCCGTCCGCAAAAGATGCGTATCCTCAACGACCAGCAAACCCGGTTCGCCGGGATCTGCATCGGCCAAATGGCGCACGAACTCCGCCACCGTAAGAACCTCGGACCGGCCGGCCCGTTCCAACCGGTTCAAGGACGGACTGCCCGGCTGACTGTCAGGGATCGAGCAAACCCAGGTTTCCGCCGGCACGCCCCCGCGGGCCGCCACATCACAAAGGGCGAATGCCAAGGCGGACTTACCCATGCCGCTTTCGCCCTCGACAACGGCCAAATTGAGCGGCTTGGATTTCGCCCGGATCATGTGACCGCGCAGGGTTTCCAGTTCAACAAGGCGCCCGTGTAGGGCGGTCGCCGGCGCCAATAGGCGGCGCTGCCAGCGAAAGCCGCGATCCAGGGGAACTTCGGATGGAATCTCGCCGCCGGTGCCGACACCTAACTGCCGCATGACATGGCGGGCGCTTTCATGAACCATGACCCGGCCGGCTGGCGCATCAGCCAACAGGGCTCGCGCCGCCGAGATGACCGGACCGCCGATCGCCTCGCCGGTCCACTCGCCGCGTTCGTCGGTACTGGCGAATATGTAACCGAAGGCCAGGCCGGCCCGCAGCGCCGGGCCTTCGGGTTTCAGGCGCTTTAAATCAACGGATACGGCGACGCCGGCACGAATGGCGCGCAAGACATCATGACGGCGGACCCGTCGGACACCGAACACCATGTCACAACGGCCACCACGGTGTGACAAAAACGCAGCGCCGAAATCAAAGGCAACCTCGGCATAGATCTTGTAGATATCCCGGAACGCGGCTTCCTCATCATCCGCTCCGCCATGCATGGCCTGCAGACTGAGAACCGCCACCGGACGTCGTTCAAGCATGGAATCAACGGCACGCCCACCGACGGCGGCATCTTCCAGGGGCGTCGGACCATCAATATCAACGCCTTGCAGCGACAGGCTTTTGGCGATCGCCATGGACCGATTGGTGACGCCGAGCTTTCGGAACAAGGTAACCAAATGCTGTTTGACGGTGCCGATACCGATACCTAATTCGGCGGCAATTTCCTTATTGGTCTTGCCGGCCTTTAAAAGGCTGAGGGTTTGGCGCTGGCGCGGCGACAGGGAGATCGGCGTGCCGGGGTCCCCATCCGAGGGAGTCTCCGTTCCAAATTCGAAGTCATTCGCCTGTGTCACGGTTTGTTTCCAACTGGCGCGTCGCGGCAATCAATGGCGGGGCCATCAACACACCTATGTGCGCGCCGAAAGCTGCTCCTCATCGTGATCATGTTCCGACGTGATCGCACTGATCTGATCGACCACATCGGCGATCCGGCCGGAAAGGCTATTCCTGTCACGACCGACGGGCGATGGCCGAGAAGCCGCGCTAGGCGCCGGCTTCGGCGTCTCCGACGACGGTTGATCAGCGCTCAACATTTCCGGTTTTGACGGCGGCTGGCTTATGGATGATCTGGAATCGGGCGCCGGCGCAAGCCCCTCGGAAAGCGTATCTAAATGGCTCGGCGTCGTCGAGGAGGCACTTGGACCTGTCAGCCGCGATGCGCCGTCTGACGCCGGCGCCAGCGGCGACGTCTGCGAAGGCGGTTCGACAGGTGGTTCGACAGACGGTTCGGCAGAAGGCGGATTGTCTGGCCGTGTGATGGGGCTTTTTGACGGCAAGCTCGATAGGGCCGACGGGCTGCGGCCTGCAGACGATGGTTTACTACGCCGGGTCTTGCGCTCGGCGGCGCGATCATCTTGGGCAGCCTTTTTTGCGGGCTTATCCTGAAGGGCCTTGGCCGTGCGCATGATATCACGGGTTTCATGGGCGATCAGATCCAAGGCGCCGGCGACCTCCGGTACATCTTTCAATTGCTTGAGTTGAAACAAGGCATCGACTTTCTTGCCCAAGGCTGCCGTATGGGCTTTCAGGTCCTGCAGGCGTTCACCGTCAACCGGCGCGCCCGAAACCCCGTTCTCACCACCGATCTCCAATTCCAGTGCCGACGTGACTTCTTCCAAGGTCGCGCCGGCGACGAACATGACCTGCAATCTGGCCAGGACGGGGGATGGTATATCAAGTGTCATGATCGCCTCATTATCCAAATTTTCATGGTTATCAGCGTTCCCTAAAGGCCCGGTCCATGGCGTCCGTCAACGGCTTCAGCATGTATTCCAAGAGCGTCTTGTTGCCGGTCTGGATATCCGCATTAACGCTCATGCCCGGCGTTACCGGATACTTGCCGGCCGTTTTGCCGACGTAGGGATGGTCCAATTGGACCCAGCCCTTAAAATACGCATCGCCGTTCTCCTCGACATGTGAAGACGCGGATATGCGGTGCAGCTTTCCCGAAACGCCGCCAAAACGGCTGAAGTCATAGCTGCCGACCTTAACCGAGACATCCTGGCCCACTCTGACGTGTCCGATGTCATCGGTGCGAATACGCACGGAAGCTTCCAGGGTCTCATCAATGGGAACGACACGCATCAACAGGGCGCCCGGCTGAATGACCTGTCCAACCGTCTGAACCTTTAAATCCTGCACCAGTCCACGAATGGGCGCCGTCACCTGCAACCGGTCAACCCGGTCTTTAACCCGCGTAATCGCGTTGCGAACTTCGGCGATCTCGGCGGAAACGGACCCCATCTCAGCCAGCGATTCGCGCCGCAAATTAGCATCTAGATCCGCCAGCCGCCGCTGTGATTCGGTGACCGTCTGGCGGGTCACCTTGATCTGGTCCACGATGCGCGAAACCTCGCCGTCGGCAGTGATCTTGGCGCGCCGCGTCTCCAAATAGACCATTTTCGGAATCAGCTTCTTGTCCGCCATTTTCTTGCGCATGATGACCATTTCGCCGGTCACCTTCTGTTGCTGGCGGGCGACGGTCAGAGATTCCTGCATTTGCGTGAGTTCGCGTTTGCGTTGCTCAATTTGTGACAGAATGATGGATTGGCCGGTGCGCTGTGATTCCAATTGATTGAGGTAAATCTTCTGCTGATCGACAATCAATCCCGGTTGGCTGGATTGCGCCAGTGAGAAGTCGGGCGCGCGGGATTCGGCAAACGCCGTGAGCCGCTCGGCGCGCAACCGCAAGGCCACATAGCGGGCCTTCGTTTGCTCCAATTCGGCAATCGCCTGGCCGCCGCTGAGAATGGCCAAAACCTGCCCGGCTTTGACCTCTTCGCCTTCGCCAACGAGGATTTCTTTGACCGCCCCGCCTTCCAGGTGCTCGACCACCTTGACGGCACCGCTGGGGACAATTTCGCCGGGCGCCACCGCAACTTCGTTAATATCAACAAACGCCGACCAAACGACAAAGGCAACAACCAGCAAGGTGACGACAAACAATGCCGGCTTGATGAACTGTGGTACCACCTCCTCTTCCAATTGGATGGCCTCCGACAGCAGCCGCTTGTGGCGGCTGCCGCGTACGACCTTTGGAGCTTCGCGTTTATCGTCGTCGAGCGGCATCATCATTTATCCCAGATTGGACATGATCAGTTGGTTCATGTTGTCATTATCGAAAGGCGCCATGGCGCGGATGGCGCCATGCTCCAAATAGATGATCTTGTCGGCCTTCTTCAGGTGCGATGGCCGATGCGAAACAACAAACACGGTCGAACGTTCGCGCAGGAAATCCAGCGAGTTGACAAACGCCGTGTCGCCTTCCGGATCGAGGCCGTTGCCCGGCTCATCGAAAAGGATCAACGGCGCCGGTTTCAGGAACGTCCGGGCCAGGCCCAGCTTCTGGCGGAACCCGTTCGGCATTTGGTCGGCCTGGGCGTCGGAAACGCGGACTTCGAAGCCGGTTCGTTTCCAACTTCCCGAACCTTCCTCCAAGGCCATGATCTCATCGAGAACGTGGGCCTGGGCGGCAGCCCATTGCAAATCGTCATCGGTCGCGGTTGGGTGCACCAGCCGCAGGTTTTGGGCAATCGTGCCGTAATAAATTTCACAGCGCTGCGGCATATAGCTGATTTCTTCGCGTAGGCGCGCCGGCGACATCTGGCGGATATCGATGCCGTCAAGGCGGATCGAGCCAGCCTGCGGGTGATAGGCCCGGACCATGAGCTTCAGCAGGGTTGATTTACCTGATCCGTTCGGTCCGGCAATGGCCACCACCTCGCCGGGCTGAACGTCGAAACTCAGGCCCAGCAACGCCGGGTCCGAGTTCATGGAATAGCGGAAGGAAACCCGCGAAACATCCAGAGCACCCTTCAAGGTCGGCCGCGTGCCTTGCCGAGCCTCAAATTCGTGCTCGACCTTCAATTCCATCAGGTTGTCGATCTGGCGCAGTGAATTCAACACCCGGATGATCGTTGACGCCGACATGAAGGCGTTTTGAATGGGTGCGGTCAGCCGCCACATGATCATCATCGAAGCAATAATGCTGCCACCCGACAATTCGCCGCTCATCACGCCCAATCCGGCCACAGTCAATGCCGCGACACCGCCGGACATGGAGATCATCTGAGAGACGGCAGAAATCCGTTCATTGAATTGCAGCGCTTTGAATTCCGTCATCGTCGCGGCGCCGGAAAGTTCGCGGTAGCGTTCAACCCAACGGTCCGTGGCATCGGCCCACTTCAGGGTCACCATGTTGGTCAGGGTTTCTTCCAAGAATGCGTCGCGCTTCGCCAGGTGGTGCGAGGCCTTCATGGTACGCCGCGCCTGCGGCTTAAAGGTCAGGCCGCCCAAAAGCGCATAGGCGGCGGCGATAAACAACACGACCAGCAGCATCCACGGATTGAGGACGGTCAACACGGCGGCCAGCAACAGCGTTGCCGGCAGTTCATAAGCCAACGTCGCCAGCGGCCCCAGGAAAAAATCACGCAGCGATTCCAGATCCTTGACCCGGGCGACTTGTTCGGCCACCGGCACCCGCTCGATCGACGACGATGGCAGGTCCAGGACCTTCTGGAAAATACTGTTGCCGAAAATAAACTCACTGCGTCCTGCCATGAAGGCCATGATCCGGCCCTTCAGGCGTTTTAATTGCCAATCCAGGACGAAGGCGATGGCGACACCGATCAACAACAACACTTCGATTTTCAGATCACCGGTCGGCAGGACAAAGTTGAAATTCGCCATCACAAATAGAGGCGTCGCCAGCGACAGGACCGTGCTGAGAATGGTGATCATCAGGGTCAGGAACATGAAGCCTTTGAACCGAAGAATGATTCTGCTGGTCCAGCCTTCCTGGCGCTGCGCCGCCTCACGGTCCTCCTTGGCTTCGTATTTGAAGACGTAAGCCTCACCCGCCTCGCCTAAATTAACGCCGGTCTCGACAGCTAAGGTTTCGCTGTTGAAGGCCCGGAACCCTTGATCTTCAGACCAATCGAGGACAACCATGGTCGCGGCCTTTTCGGGCACGAACAGACACGGTAGCAACCGCGGGTCCAGGTTCTTGAACTTGGTCCGGTATGAATCGCTATCGTAGCCCAGGGTCGCCATAATTGAGCGGAAACCGGATAGATCCAGGGTGCTGGCCATATGCGGCAATGATTCCGCCACCGTGCGCGACGCGCCTCGCCATTTCAGGCCGGCCAGCAAGGCCGGCAGACAGAGCGAAAAATCCGAAGCCTCGGGAAAGTGACTGATTGAATCGGAAAGCCGCCAAAGTTCAGACGGCGGCACGGCCTCAATAATCTCCTGCTGTTCCTCGGCAGCCCGCAACGACGCTATGTGTTCATCGAGGCTTGTTTCCCGAAGCCTGCCGCCTTCAAGGAAATAGATGCGGTCGGCCATGCGCAACAACGAGGGGCGATGCGCGACAAGAATGATCGTCGCATTGCCCTTCTTGGCCTCCAGGTACTCGCGCACAGCCCGGTCGCCATCGCCGTCCATGGCGATGTTGGCTTCATCGAAAATGATGATCTTTGGGTTGAAAACAATTTCGCGGGCAATGGCGATGCGTTGACGAATGCCCGCGGGCATGGTGTCGACGGCACCGTCGCCGACCGGCGTCTCATAGCCTAGCCGCATGCCGGCGACCACTTTGTCCAAGGCCACGGCCTCGCAAGCACGGATCGCCGCGTCCGTAAGATCGGGATCGAACATGGTGACATTATCGAGGATTGAGCCGCCGATGAGGTTGCCGCGTTGCGGCAGATGGGCAATCTGCTGGTCCAGGTCCTCGCTGGGCACGCGACCGATGGGAATGCCATCGATCAAAACTTCGCCGCCGTCGGCCTCGTAAATTCCGCTGATCATATTCAACAGGCTGGACTTACCACTGCCGCTCTCGCCCAGAATGGCAACGCATTCGCCGGGTTGCACGGACAGGTTCAAATTTTCGAACAACGGTTCGGCGGTGCGTGGAAACTCAACTTTCACGTCGCGGAGTTCAACGCCACCGCGGATACCTGGGAAGTTTTCGACCGGCGCCTCACTGACGGCCGCAGGTAGGGCAAACAGATTGGTCAGCCGATCACGCGCCACTTTGAAGGATTGATAGCGGACCCAGGTGGTTAAACTGCGCCGTAACGGCTGCAGAGACCGGTTTGCCAGCATGATGCAGGCGGCCAGAGCACCCGGGGTAAGATCATTGTCGATGGCCATGTAGGCGCCGGTGCCGACGATCGCGATGGTCATGAATTGCGAAAACATGCCGCCCAGGTTCGATGCCGACGCTCCGGCGTCGGCAACCGAGGCGCATTGTTCGACATTATTTTCCTGCAGGCATTCGTAACGCCGGTGCATTAACGGTTCCATGGCCATGGTTTTGACCGAATGAACACCGCGAAAGGTTTCCGTCAGAAAATTGTAGCGCCGGTCATCGCTCTGGGTCTGTGCGGTAATACGCTGGCGCAGACTTTTGCCCTGCAAAGTGGTCGCCGTCAAAAACAGGACAATCATGGCCACGGCAACAGCCGCCAGCCAGCCACCGATCAGGCCGATCACGCCGATGTAGATGACCGCAAAGGGAAGATCAAACAGCACCAGGATGGCCTGACCCGAGTAAAAGTCCCGGACCTGGGAGGTTGCCCTGATCTGCTCTGTGTAGAACCCCGTTTCCTCAGCGGAAAAAACCCGCGCCGGCACCTGGGTCAAATGGCTGAGCCCCGCCACTGAGGCCCGGTGCTCAAACCGCGCCCCCAGCCAGCCGGTCACATGGCTGCGCACGATACGCAGCAATGTCTCTAGAAGAATGGCGGCGACCACGCCGGTGATCAGCAATCCCAGGGTCGACAGGGATTCGTTGGGAATGATCCGGTCGTACATCTGCAACATCGCAAGCGGCAGGGCCAGGCCCAGCAAATTGATCAGCAGGGCGGCGACGATCAGTTCCGGCATGGCATAGCGGAGGCCCGCCAATCGGAACAACTGCTTCGTCAATCTGGAATTCGTCTTGTCGCTCATTGCGCCGTCCATAACCTCCACGCCTGACGCTTTATCGGCCAAGGCGGAACGCGCATAGCTTTCCGCCCGGCAGACCGAGGGATGGAACAACGGGAGCAATTGAGACGCCGCCAGCGACTACCACCTGCCATTGAGCAGCCGGTCGCGATGCCAAATTTGTCAGTCTGATAGTTTTGTCACTGATCCGTTTTCAAACATGTCCCGATTTGGCCGACGTATGGCCGTGGCTCCAATCCATCGTAAGCGTAGCCTAAGCGCATTACCAAAGCCTGACATTCGTTAAATAACAGAGAACATTAAATGAACAAATTTAGGTGTCTGCAGACTATTGGCAATTCTCGATCTTTATGCCGACATTTCCACTTCGAACACGTAGCCGAACCCGCTCAGGTCCACAAAATTCACGCCCCAAATACCGGGCAGGACTTTCGTTGTAATTTCGGCCCGGCCGCGATGGGTCACATTCACGGACTGGCCGATCGTGAAGGTCTTGGAATCTGCGGCGCCCACCGGACCAAATGCCGGGGCGTCGGTATACGCTTGGCTGAAATTATCCATGCTGGTCTTCCCTCTTTCTTCTCCGGCGTCGCGCCGGTAATTTCTGGGATAATCCGGGTGGTTGTTATTTTTATCGCGGATGTCTCCATTCTTGGAGCAAGGAACCGTTGTAGAGCATGGTCGTTAACAGAATCTTGATGCCGGCCGGCGACGGCCACGAGATCAATCACGGGGTCAATCACGGGGCCGGGCGATGATTTTTCACCGATACAAGGCAATATTCTTTCATGTCGGTAAAACCGCCGGCACGTCGATTGAACAGATGATCGCGCCGGGACAGCGTGATCCCTATCTGACCAACCGCCATGACATGTATGGGTTCGACGAAAAACTGAACATTTATTTGCACCATGCGACATGCCGAACGACACACGATATCGTCGACGCCGACATCTTCGCCGACTATTTCAAATTCGCCATTGTCCGCAATCCCTACACCCGGATGATCAGCGCCTATTATTATCTGTATGAGCAGAACCGTGAGTTGTACGGTGAATTCAAGGATTTCATCATGGCCTTACCGGCCCTGGCGTCACATGTCGAAAAGCTGCGCGGCTCGCACACAATCTCACAACTCCATTACACCCATATTGATGGCGCACAGGTCGTCGATTACGTCGGCAGGTTCGAAGATTTGGAAACCTGTGTGCGTGAGATTAATAGCCAACTGGGCATCGACGCCGCCTTGCCGAAGGTCAACACGGCGCGCCATCCGGGCTACCCGGCCGGCGACAAACGGGCCGCCTACGACGACGCCATGGTCCAAGTCATGCAGGATGTTTTTCGCGGCGATTTTGACGAATACGGTTACGACCCAGCACCGCCGGCGGGTTAACGGCGAACCGGATACCCGATGCGCGGAAAGGTCAAGGACACGGCACCGACGCGCAGGTCATTGCGCCGGATACTTATGTGATCGCGCGACAGGCTGATCACGCTGCCGGTGACAACTTCGCCGCCGACGCCGGCGATCACCCCAACCTGGTCCCCCGGCATTAGGCCTAGAGGGTCGCCAGAGTCCGCTTCCTCACCAAGGCTCGGGTCGGCGGCGGCGGCAATATCCAAAGCGGCCTGCGATGATAAATCTTCCCATGTGCCATGGCCAATCGCCGCGACCCGCTGGGCCCAGGCATGAAGAGCCGGAAATTGTTTCAGGAATTCAGAACCAGCGGAATAACGGCCGCGGAGAAACCAGATCAAATAGTAACACAAGGCGTCGGGCAGCCCCGGTGTCGCGCCCAGCATGAAATTTCGGTCCCCGGAAACCCGTTGATCCATGTACCCGAACTGCGCCCGAATTTCGGTCAAGTTCTGATTTAAAGCCGCTTCGATGTCATCGCCGTTGAAGTCCGCACCGAAGTACAGACCGCCCCGGTCCTTCCAAAACTCTTCCGGCATGGTTTCCCGGCTGTCGGCAAAAACCACTTCAATGACATTTTGAAAAAGCCGGCCATCGGTCCAATGAGCCAGCGCCCAGGGCAGGCCTTGCGCACCGCCGGGATAGAGTGTGGGTTCCGGATATCGACGTTCTATTTCGGCAATAATGGCGTGGGAGTCACAATAAATATCCGCATCGATCTGCATCACCGGGGTCAGCCGATAGCCGCCCGTCAACGGCATCAAATCCGGTTTCGGCGGCAAGCGCGGAATCTTAACCGACCGCCAATCCAAGCCCTTCATGCCAAGAACCACCCGGACCTTCTCAGATACTGGAGATTCAGGGTAGTGATGCAGAATGATGTCGCTCATCGCGATGTCCTCAAGTTACCCGTCCCTTATTTCACGCCTGCCTGAGCCGGTAAAGATCAGGCCAGCGCATATCACACGTGATCCCAGGGCATAAGTCAGCCGGCTAAAGCCACGGACCCGCTTAGGGTCCGGCGCTCGGTTGGCGTCGCATGAACGGCCCAATCAACGCGGTCCGCAAACAATCGGAATACGGCGGTCGCCAAGGTCTGAGCATAATCATCGCCGGTGTCGTTGGCCCGGTAGACGGGTGTATCCTTATCGAACAGAATAATCTCAGGTTCAGGCTCCGCCCCCGGTGCCGCCGTGCGCTGTTGGCGCAGGCGCGATGATTCGGTGATGTCCTGGGGCGTGTCGCGAAAAGTTGCATAGACCAGATGATTGGCGTGCCCGGCCGGTGCGCCGATTTCCTCGGCGTGACAACCGGACGCCGGCGCTTCGACGGAGACGACCCGCATGCTGCCGGCCTCGCCCAAGGCATGATGAAAACCGCTGGCCCGGTCCCGGCGGTTCAGCAATGCCAATGCCGCATCAACGCTGTCGCATCCGAGGATGGCGCGGGTGATGACCTGACGCGGAATGCCCGGCTGCAGATCATGGGCCCGAACGTTATTAATGGTTTGCACCAGTCCCGCCCCGTTCATGCCGAAGGTGTGGCCGGGCAACATGCCGGGGTACATGAAACTTTGAAACGCCGGCCCGATATCGGGGGTCACGTCAACCCAATAGCAATGACCCAGAAACTCCGGCGCACCATCCTCATTGTGGGCGATCACGGCGGGCCGGTTATCGTCGGCCGGCAACAACACACAGGTACACCCTTCGGCTTCGGCACCGTCCCGCGGCAGCCTCAGATCGCCGCGGCAATTCCACAGAAACACCGTCTCAAAATCCAGATCGGCGCCGGCGGCCAACCCTTCGATCTCACGGACGATCCGGGGAAACGCGCCGCGCGCCGCAAATTCCAGCGCACCCAACCGGTCCGAGCCGCGCCACCGCGCCGCCAGGCCCTGAAATTCTGACGTGATAAAGACCCGTTCGCGCACCGCCGACCCGACGGCACGGCCAAGCGCCTGGCCGATGTCATAGGGATCACCAGCGGCGGAAATTCGGGTGATGGGATTGGCCGCTGTCATGGCACCTCGATCAAAGCGCGGGGAAATGATCATGACTTTTGCCATGGCCCGGAAGCGGGCACAATGGCCGGAACCAATTCGGAGCCCGAGACGATCATGACCAAGAACTCCAAACCCGCGCCACGCACCCTTGCCGCCCAAGCCGGCCACTATCTGGACCCATCAACCGGCGCGGTGACGCCGCCTATTCATCCATCCACCACGTATGCGCGCGACGACAATTATGAGACCATCTATTCCTCCACCTACAGCCGCGATGGCAACCCGACCTACGATCAGTTGGAGAAGGTTCTAGCCGAACTGGACGGCGGCGCCGACGCCAAGGTCTTTGCGTCGGGTATGGCGGCGATCACGACGTTTTTGGAAACCATCCCCACCGGCGCCCACGTGGCGGCGCCGCGGATCATGTATCACGGTGCCCAGGATTGGCTGCGCCGTCTTGCCGACACCCGCGGTCTTGGCTTGACCCTGTTCAACGCCGCCGATCCGGACGCCCTGGCAGGCGCCGTGAAACCCGGCGAAACAGCCCTGGTCTGGATCGAATCACCGGTCAACCCGACCTGGGATGTGATTGACGTCGCCGCCGCCGCACGGACCGCCCATGATGCCGGCGCCGTTCTGGGTGTCGACGCGACGGTCGCCACACCGGTTCTCATGCGGCCGCTGGAGATGGGTGCCGACATGGTCTTTCATTCGGCGACCAAGTACCTGAACGGGCACAGCGATGTCATGGCCGGCGTTCTGGTGACCAACGAGGCCGACGCCCGCTGGGCCGAGATCAAGAAACTTCGCACCCTCATGGGCGGCATCTGCGGCCCCTACGAGGCTTGGCTTTTGCTCCGCGGCATACGGACCTTGCACTTGCGGGTCGAGCGCGCTTCAGAGAACGCGCTGGCCATCGCCCGACATTTCGACGGCCACGAAAAACTGGACGCCGTGCTCTATCCAGGACTTGAAAGCCATCCGGGTCACGCCATCGCAAAGCGCCAAATGGACGGCGGTTTCGGCGGCATGATGTCGATCCAGGTTGCCGGCGGCGCCGAACAAGCCAAAACGGTCGCCACCGGGACGCGGCTTTTTATCCCCGCGACATCGCTGGGCGGCGTCGAGAGCCTGATCGAACATCGGCGCACGGTGGAAGGCCCGGAAAGCGCCGTGCCGGAAAACCTGCTGCGCCTGTCCGTCGGCATTGAAGATGTCGACGATCTGATCGGTGACCTGGACGCCGCGCTTCAGGGCGTCTAACCAGGATTTCCACGTTAGATCATCGCCCCCTCAAACTGATATTGCGCTTAAGCCTTCAACCATTCGCAAGCGTCCGGCAGTCCGGTTATGGCCCCATGCCGAGCGGAAACCGCAAGGTCACTCGCGTTCCCTTCCCCGACTGACTGGACAACGCAAACTCACCGCCGTGTAATTTAGTCAGGTTGCGCGCCAAAGGAAGGCCCAATCCGGTTCCCTGAAATTGCCGCGTCATGTGGTTATTGTCGATCTGCCCAAATGGCGTCAGAGCCAGATCCACATCATCCGGCTGCATACCGATCCCGTCATCGGCAACGTCAATTTCGAGAACGTCGGCACCAGCATCGACACGGGCGGAAATCATTACGGTGCCATCGGGCGCAAACTTCACGGCATTCGAAAGAAGATTGAGGAGAATTTGTTTGATCCGCAAACCATCGCAATACAGGCTCGGCAAGTCGGCCTCCAGGTCGGCAAAAATCAACGTCCTGTTCGTCACGGCGGCCTGACGGACCAAGGGCACCGTGTTTTCGATTAATTCGCCGATGTCTTCTAAACTTCTATCGAGACGGATGGTCCCGCCCTCAATTTTGGCGATATCGAGAATGTCATTGATGATTTCAAGGAGGTGCGCGCCGCTAACGACAATATTCTCAGCATAATCCCGATAGCGCTCAGGCAGTTCGCCAAACAGGTTCAACTTCATCATCTCACCGAAGCCGATGATGGCATTCAACGGGGTCCGCAACTCATGCGACATGTTGGCCAGAAAATCCGACTTCGACCGGCTGGCGAATTCGGCGTCCTCCTTGGCCTGCAATAATGCGCTTTGGACCTCGACGTGCTGGGTGATATCGAGCCGGATCACCAGCGTGCCGCCGTCGCGCATGGCATGTTCTTCAATCGTGAACCAACGTCCGTCGGCCAGTTGGAAGGCATCGACACCTTCGTGACGGCGGTGGCCGGCCATGCGGTCGGCGACAAATGCGTCGTCATCTTCTTTCAGCTTGTGGCGTTTTCGCGCACGGATCACCAGGGCAACAATCTCCCTGAACGGCACGCCCGGTTTAACCCGACCGGTAAGACCGGGAACAGCGCTGACATAATGGTCGTTGGCCATGACCACGCAGTCATCCTTATCCAGAATAAGCACGCCGCCAGAAATGCATTCCAGCGCATCTGTCAGGCGGTCACGTTCAACATCCAGGGCGATTTGGATTTCGCGAACATCGGTCACATCTTGGAAAACACCGAAGATCTCCGAGACGTCACCATTTTCATCACGTCTGCAGTACCCCTTCGTGTCGACATATCTCACTTGCCCATCAACCCGGACCGCCCGAAGCACGAATTCAAAATTCTTACCGTCGCGTTTCGCGGCGCCAAAATAGCGCCGAAAGTCATCGCGGTCCTCATCGTGATAATACTCGATCGGCTCGCCGCGCCGCGCCTCGTCCGTGTGGTCCAGGCCATGGATGCGATAGATTTCATCCGACCAGAACACATGGTCGGTTTTTACGTTCCAGGTCCAATGACCGATCCGCCCCAAAACTTCCGCCTGCTTCAACAATGCGGTTTGTACCGCCAATTTGTCTTCCGTTGCCTTGCGTTGGGAAATATCGCGGTGCACCAACAGGCAAATGAGCCGGCCTTCAACTTCAAACGGCGTGGTGACGGACTCAACCCATCGCACCTCGCCCGATTTGGTCCGGATCGCCAGGTCCCCTCGGACGGATTTCAAATCTCGGGCTGCATCTCGAAAACGCGCCAAGACCGCCCGGTCGGTCTCCGGGCCAAGCATGATTTCGGTACTGCTCCCGACCGCCTCATGGGCGCTAAACCCCGTGTTCGCCGTAAACGCCGGATTGACGCGAAGAATTTTCGGGTAGTTCTCAATGCCCTCTGTCGCGTCGATCAGCATCGCCGGCGACTGACCATTAGCATAAATCATGTCGAAAAACTGGCCATCTATGAGGTCGCTGAACTCAATTCCCGGTATGGTATTGCTTTTTGCCAAATCAAACCTCAGCCCGCGTTCCGACCCATGATAGACCAGCCGGGAGGCCGGGCGAAGCTTTTGTCAGACCGGGCGCGCGGCGTAAGCTGCGATCTCACGGATCAATTCGCCAATGACATCTTGAAACGGCCCAAACGCTTCGGTTTTTTTAATGGCGGCCTCGTCCATGTAAAGCCGACGGTTGATCTCAATTTGAATGCTGTGACGGCGCGCCGATGGATTACTGTAGCGATGGATGAGATCGGCGCCCTTGTAGGGGTCATTGACGGGCGCGCTGAACCCCTGGCCTTGCAGGACATCCCGGATCAGGTTCGTAAACGCCGGCGCGGATGTTACACCATCACCGTCGCTGATGACGAAATCCGGGCGATCCGCCTCGCCGTCTTCGTCAGTGGGATTACCACGCGCGCGCATGGAATGGCAGTTCACGTGATAGACCCGCCCGGCCGCCGCGTGGGCCGTATTAAGCGCATCCGCCACGGCCGCATGGTAGGGCCGCCAGCATGTCTCGATGCGCGCCATAACCTCGGCCGCCGTCAACGGCTGATCATATAGCGAGGCAAGCCCGTGCAGGCGCGTCCAGACAATCCCCTTGCCGGCGGCCGCCTTTTTGGTCGGTGCCAAGGGCATGGCGAAATTACCGCGCGCCTCGCTTGGCTCAAAATCGTCGGGGCCCCGGTTGGGGTCCAGATAGATGCGCGGAAAAGTCGCCGCGATCAGGGTCGCGCCGTGGTCTGGCGCGGCAGCGAATAATTCATCGACGAAGGCATCCTCGGCCCGGCGCAGGCGTGCCAGCGGCACCAATGTTTCAAATTCCGGCGGATAGTTGTTGCCGCTGTGCGGGCTGTCAAAAACCAAGGGAACCGCGTCGCCTTTTGGCGCCGTGACAACAACCGGCGGCGGCATTTCATTCACCGGATTACTGATCGTTCAGATGACACGCCGACAAACGGCCGGGCGCGATCTCACGCAATGCCGGCGCTTCGGACCGGCAGCGATCCAAGGCATGCGGGCAACGCGGATGGAAGTGACAGCCCGGTGGCGGATCAAGGGGCGACGGAATTTCGCCCGACACCGGCTCATAATCGATGCCCCGATGGTCAAGACGCGGCACTTCGTTGAGCAGGGCATCAGTGTAAGGATGGTTGGGTTTTTCGAACAGCTCATCCGTCGGCGCAACCTCGACGATCCGGCCCAGATACATAATGACGACGCGGTCGGAAATATGCTCAACCACGGACAAATCATGACTGATGAACAAATAGGTTAAGTCCAGGTCTTCGCGCAGGTCCATGAACAGATTGATGACTTGGGCCTGGATGGACACGTCCAGGGCCGCAATGGCCTCATCACACACCAAAAACTCCGGCTTCACTGCCAGGGCCCGGGCGATGCCGATGCGCTGGCGCTGGCCGCCGGAAAACTGGTGCGGGTAGCGCCGGCTGTATTCGCGGCCCAGGCCGACGCGCTCCATGACATCGCCCACATATGTCGCCTTGTCTTTCATGGCGGCCATGCCATGCAGGACCGGCGCTTCGCCGATGATTTCCTCGACCCGCATACGCGGGTTCAAGGACGCGAAGGGATCTTGGAAGATCATCTGGATGGCCAAGGCGGCGGCGTCACCCTCCTCCCTGGTCATCGACGTAAACTCGATCCCCTTGAAGGAAATGCTGCCGGCCGTCGGCGGCAGGATGCCGGCGATCATCCGGCCCAGGGTTGATTTGCCGCACCCCGATTCACCAACCAGCCCCACCACCTCACCCTTGGCGACGGAGAAGTTGACGCGATCGACGGCGTACACCGTCTCTTCGCGGATGCTTGAGCCCAGGCGCTGGGCGATCTTACCGGCCAGGTCGAGGCGCTTGACGAAATTCTTGGTGAGGTCCTTGACTTCCAACATGACGGCTACTCGGCGGCCTCCTGAAGGTGCGGATGAAAGCACCGCACATTGCGCGCACCAACCGGCTGGGTAATTTCCGGCTCGACGCGGCACGCCTCATCAACGCGTGGGCAACGGGCCTGGAACGCACACCCCGCCGGCAACTTCAACAAGGACGGTGTCATGCCGGGAATCTGGAATAAGCGTTGGCCGCGGGTGTTGTGTCCGGGGACTGAGCCTAATAGGCCGACCGTATAGGGATGCACCGGATGATCCAGCACATCGTCGATGGTGCCCTGCTCAACCACGCGACCGGCATACATGACGCTGATCTTGTCGGCCAGCCCGGCGACCACGGCCAAATCGTGGGTGATCCAGATCAGCGCCGTGCCGGTTTCACGGCAAAGCTTCTGGGCCTCGTAGAGGATTTGCCCCTGGATGGTTACGTCCAAGGCCGTTGTCGGCTCGTCGGCGATGATCAGGTCAGGCTTATTCAACAGCGCGATGGCGATGGCAACGCGCTGGCGCATGCCGCCGGAGAACTGATGCGGATAGGCCTTCAGGCGCTCGTCCGGCGACGGAATGCCGACCTGACCCAATGCATCACGGGAACGCTGGCGGGCCTCGGCCTTGCTGACAGATTTGTCATGGGCCAGGACCGTCTCAATCATCTGCGTATCAACCCGCAGCACCGGGTTCAGGGTCATCATCGGGTCTTGAAAGATCATCGCAATACGGTTGCCGCGCAGGCCCTGCATCTGATCGTCGTTGAGCCCAACTAGATTTTCACCGTTGAACAGAACCTGACCACCGACGACCTCGCCCGGCGGATCGACCAGACCAATGATGGAAAACCCGGTCACAGATTTACCGGACCCCGATTCGCCAACCAATCCCATGATCTCGCCCTTGGCGACATCGAAGCTGACATTGTCGACGGCCTTGGCGACGCCCTCCTTGGTGAAGAAGTGGGTTTCCAGGTTGCGAACGGAGAGTGTCGGCGCACCGTCGTTCATCGTAGACGCCTTTTCATCGTTCAAGCCTTTTCATCGCTCAAGCCTGGGATTAAGCACGTCGCGCAACTGGTCGCCGACCAGATTGATGGAAACAATGGTGATCAACAGGGCAATGCCGGGGAAGAAACTGATCCAGTATTTGCCGCTCAGCATGTAGTCAAAGCCATTGGCTATCAGTAGACCCAGTGACGGCTCGCTGACCGGCAAGCCGACGCCCAGGAAACTCAAGGTCGCTTCCAGGGAGATCGCATGCGCCGTCTGGATGGTGCCGACGACGATCAGCGGCGGCAGGCAATTGGGCAGCAGATGGCGGAACAGGATACGCCGATGGCCGATGGCCAGACAGGTCGCGGCCTCGATATATTCCTTGTTGCGTTCGACCAACGCCGAGCCGCGTACGGTTCGGGCATAGTACGCCCACTGTACGATGATCAACGCGATGATGATTTTATCGACCCCCTTGCCGAGGATCGCCAACAGGATCAAAGCCACCAGGATGGCCGGAAAGGACAGCTGAATGTCAACGATGCGCATGATCACGTTCTCGACCCGGCCGCCGTAGAACGCCGCAATCAGGCCGACGGCGGAGCCGATGGCCATGGCGACGATGCCGCTCATGACGCCAACGCCCAGCGAGATGCGCAGCCCGTAGATCATGGCGCTGACCAGATCACGGCCAGCGCCGTCGGTGCCCAACCAAAAAGTCACGCCTTCAAAACTTGTGGTGCCCGGCGGCAATTTCGAATCCAAGATGCTGACCTTGGCTAGGTCATAGGGATTAGACGGCGAGATCAACGGCGCAAAGATCGCCATGAATATGAGCACGCCCAAAACCGCCAGGGCGGCGGTCGCCACCTTGCTGGCCAAAAAACTCGACGCGAAACGCTGGAACGGGGTTTCGACGACAGCTTCCGGCTCCACGGCAATTGGCGCAATTTGTTCGGCGATGGTGTTCATCCCTTTACATCCTGCAATCGGACCCGGGGATCGAGGATCGAATACAGCACATCGACCACCAGATTGATGATGACAAAGACCAAGACGATGATCATCAGGTAGGCGACGATCACCGGGCGATCCAGGTTTTGAATGGAATCAATAATCAGCTTGCCCATGCCGGGCCAGGCAAAGACCGTCTCGGTGACCACGGAAAACGCGATCAGGCCGCCGAATTCCAGGCCCAGCACGGTGACCACCGGGATCATGATGTTCTTCATCAGATGCACCATGATGACGCGCCGGGTACTGAGGCCCTTGGCGCGAGCGAATTTGATATAATCCTGATGGACGATTTCGCGGGTTCCGGCGCGGGCCAGACGAATGACCAGGGAAATCTTGAACAACGCCAGATTGACCGCCGGCAAGAACAGATGCGATAAGCCGTCCCAGGTGAAGAAGCTGACCTCAACGCCTAAGAACGGCACCGTTTCACCGCGTCCCGTCGACGGCAACCAGCCCAGCATGACGGCGAACACCATGATAAACATCAACCCGACCCAGAAGGTCGGCAATGAGAATCCGAGTATGGATCCGGCCATAATGACCTTCGACGTTCGGGTTTCCGGTCGCAATCCGGAATACACGCCGAGCGGTATGCCGATGACAATCGCCATGAGCAGCGCTGCCAGGGCCAATTCGAAAGTCGCCGGCATGCGTTGCACGATAATACCCAGCGATTCCTCGCCGTAGACGAAAGATTTGCCCAGATCGCCATGCGCGGCACGGCCGACAAAATGGACGTATTGCATGTACCAGGGTTTATCCAGGCCCATGGCCTTGATGACGCGCTCGCGCTCGGCCTGATCGGCCTCATCGTTGACCATCATCTCGACTGGGTCGCCAACCATATTGACGCCGACGAACACCAGGAACGACATGGCCCAGACGACCAGAACAGCCTGCAACAATCGTCGGATGATAAAGACGGTCACCGGAACTTCCCCCGAAGGAATTTAAAACCTGAAAGAAATCGGGCGGCGCTGTTTGCGCCGCCCGAAATCATCAAGCCTTATTGTGGCCGTACGAGGTAACCGGTGGTCCGCTCGTCCGTCCGGGCCTGGTAGGTCAGGCCCTTTTTGCCGGCCCAGGTATTAACCTGGTAATGCAGGGTGATGATGCCCTGATCTTCGCCGACACCAATGTCCGTGGCTTTCGCCAGAAGCATCGCGCGCTTCTTGTCGTCAACGGTGGCCAAGGCCTCATCCAAGATCTTGTCCATGGCCGGGTTGGAGTGCAGACCGCGGTTCGAAGACCCCCAGCCCTTCGGCTTGTTGTAGGTGCCCAACAATGAACGCAGCGGCGACGAAGGTTCGCCCGTTCCGGAGCCCCAACCGACCAGCAGGAAGTTCCACTTCGGCGGCTTCTTCGGCCCGCCGTTCTTGCCGTGCTTGAAGAATACGCTCTTCGGCATGGTGTCCGGTGTGGTCTTGATACCGATGCGGGTCAGCATCTGGGCAATGGCTTCAACGATCTTGGCGTCGTTGATGTAGCGGTCGTTGGGACCGTGCAGCGTCACCTGGAAGCCGTTCGGGTAGCCGGCATCGGCCAACAGTTTCTTGGCGCCGGCCGGATCGTACTTCGGCACGCTGAGATTGCTGGAACGGCCAAAGAAGCCCTCGGGCAGCAACTGGCCGGCCGGAATGGCAACGCCTTCCATGACCCGCTCAACAATCAATTCGCGGTTGATCGCCATGTTGACGGCCTTGCGCACGCGGACGTCCTTGAAGGGGTTCTTGGTGACCGGCTTGCCGTCGTGGGTTTTGACGAATTCCGGGTTATCGCGGAATTGGTCCATGTGCAGATAGATGACGCGGTTCGACACGCCTTGGCTCAATTGAACCTTCGCGTTCTTTTTAAGACGCGCAATATCGATGGTCGGCACCTGGTCGATAAAGTCCACATCGCCAGCCAACAGGGCGGCCAGACGCGACGGCGCCGATTTGATCGGTTTGATGATGATCTTCGCCCAATGCGGCTTGTCGCCGTGATAGCTGTCGTTACGGATCATTTCCAGGACTTCGCCCTTGACCCATTTGCCGACCTTGTAAGGACCGGTACCGAAGGCCGACGAGCCGTTGTTGTAGTCGCCTTCCCATTTGTCCTTCTCGTTGGACGACACGATGTGGACGTTGGAAAGATCAACCGGCATCAGCGGATAGGGCTTTTCCGTGATCACGTGCAGGGTGTGGCTATCGACTTTCTTGAAGGTCTTGCCCTTCGTGTAGAGACCGAAGCTGGAGCGCGCGTTGGGGTGGTTGCCGGCCCGGTGCGCGCTGAACAACACGTCTTCAATGTCGAAGTCCGACCCGTCATGGAACTTCACGCCTTTGCGAAGCTTGAATTCCCAGGTCGTGTCGTTGAGCGCCTTCCACGACGTCGCCAGGCCCGGCGACAGGTTCTGCTTGTGATCTTGTTCGATCAGGCGCGAGAAGAAGTGCTGGGCGATCTGGTTGTTGGGGCCCAGGTTATGGAAGTGCGGATCGATGGACGTGGGCTCGGTGCCCAAGCCAATCGTTAAGGTTTGTGCCTGCACCGCCGGCGCCAACGAAATCGCCGCCACCGCCGCTGCGTAGGCAAGGGTTTTTCTCATATGCATTTGGATTGTCCTCCCGGTGTTAAACTTATCGGGCGCCATATTTTTTTAGTCACTAGCGTCCTTATCGAAATGGTGCATGATCGGGCGACAGGCGGCAATAAAAAAAGAATCCGCATATCGACTTCAACTCGTTACGACATACCCATTTGATGACCATTCCAAACTGCAATCACCGGGTCAAATGCCGATTTCGCATTAATTATGCGAATATTGCATAACTTATAGCCGGACCGGTTCAACCTCATCAACTGCATCCCAGATTTTATCGACCATTTTCCGAGATCTTGATTTCGCTCGGTACAATCGAATTTCCAATTCCACGGATTCGGCATCCGTTCCGACAGGGACCAATAGCCCTTCGTCGACTTCGCGGACAACGGATATGGCCGGGAACCACCCGAACCCTTCACCATAAGTCGCTAATCTTTTCAACATATCAACACCCATGCTTTGGTGCATGATTTGGAGATGAAGCTCCCGCTGTATGCCCTGTATGGCCAATCCCTCGGCGCGGGCAAGAACGGAATCCGTAGCATAGGCCAGCCATGGCAGCGGCGCCTCATCGGTACCCGGCAGTTCGAACCGGGCGCGGCCCTGTTCGTCAACCGGCGAATAGGGCCGAAATGCCGTCGTCGCGACAATTTTCCAGTCGAAATTCCCGGTGTCCAAAATCCATGGCATGCTGGGGTGAGCATACGTAAACGTAAAATCGATTTCGCCTTGCCGCAAGCGTTGCACCATGTCCGACGGCGTCCCCGTATTATGCGACCCATAGGTCCCGACGTTGGTCTTGAACGGCCCCACGCGGGCCGTCATCTCAGCCAACCAATCGGGGACGAAATGCACCAGCACCGAGGTCGATCCGGAAATCCAAACATCGGCATGCATTTTGGAGAAATCCCGGCGGAAGGCGTCACGGTCGCGATAAATATCGCGCAATACACCAATCGCCGTTTCGCGGAAACGGTCACCTTCCGGGGTCAGATTGATCGGCGTCGTCCGCCGGTCGATCAGCCGCGTTCCCATCCATGATTCCAGCGCTTGAATTCGGCGGCTGAAGGCCGGTTGGCTGACATGGCGTTCCTCAGCAGCCCGGGAAAAATGCTTGGTCCGCGCCAAGACTATGAAATCTTCAAGCCATGTAATCTCCATGGCACCCTCCACTTTACGCTATAGCGTATCATGCAGAACATGCATCGACCGTTCCAGCATTAACATTGGACATGACCGTCCGTGACCTCCAAGATTATTGCCGCCCAATTCATAAACGGATGACTTTTGATGACAGCCAAAACAACACTTGAACATATTGCGGCCTGGGCCGCGTCGGCGCCCGACCAATGGCCCAACGCATGTATGGAACCGGCCATCCACGGAATCACGGATACCGTTGCCTGCATGGTCTCCGGGGCCACCGACGTGGCCGCCGCAAGTGTACGCGCGACCGTGCAATCTTGGGGGACCGGCAACGGCGGCGCGACCATTGTCGGCAGCGGCCATAAAGCCCCGGCGCCCTTCGCCGCTTTCGCCAACGGCACGGCCGCCCATGCCCAGGATTTCGACGACAATTTTCTGGCTGCGCTGACCCATGCTTCCGCCGTCCTGGTTCCAGCCCTGCTGGCGCTGGGTGAAGAAACGCAGGCCTCGGGTGCCGATATCATCGATGCCTATCTAGTCGGGTTGGAGTGCCACGCGGCATTGGGGCGCGGCGTCAACCGTTCACACTATCTGAAAGGCTGGCACGCCACAGCAACGGTGGGTGCCATCGGCACGGCGGCGGCCTGCGCCCGGCTGTTGGGCCTGGATGTGGGCCGCACTCAACACGCCATGAGTCTTGGCACCTCCATGGCAGCCGGCCTGAAGGGCCAGTTCGGATCGCACGCCAAGCCGTTCCAGGCCGGCATGGCGGCGCAGAACGGCGTCCTGGCGGCATGCTTCGCCCGTGACGGCGTTCAGGGCCGGGCCGAGGTTCTGGATAACGACTACGGGTTCTTGAAGCTCTACGGCGGCGACGCGCCGCCGGGCTGGGATTTTGACGTCTATCCCCTCGGGGACTCCCAGGGTGACGCGCAATCCGTCACGCCGCACGTCATTGAGGCCGTCGGCCTGGCACCGAAGATCCATCCCTGCTGCGGCTCCACCCACAAAAGCGTCGACAACCTGCTGGACCTGAAAAGCCAGCACGATTTCCAACCCGCCGACGTGGCCAGCATGCACACCTTCGTCAACACCTCGAACGTCCTTAACCTCTGCTTCGACGACCCGAAGGACGAGATGGAGGCCCGGTTCTCCATGCAATACTGCATGGCCGTAGCGCTGCAAAACGACTTCATCAGCCTCAAGGACTTCACCCCGGATGCCGTGCACCGCCCCGACATCCGCGCCCTGCTTGCGCTGACGACCATGAGCGCGACGCCGCCCGAGGCGGAACTCAATCCCACCGGCGCCTATGTCCACGAACTGACGCTGACCATGACGTCGGGCGAGATACTGAAGACCACGCGGGCGGCGGCGAAAGGCACGCTGGGCGACCCCTTCACCGACACCGACAGGTGGCGCAAGTTCGAGGATTGCTGTAGCCCGGTGCTGGGCGACGCGGCGACGGCGGGTTTGTATGAGGCATGCGCCAGGCTGGCCGACGCGCCAGGGCTTGGCGAGGTGATGCAGGAGATGGTGGCGGCGGAAGGTAATGGGGCTGGCGTACGGGTAGCTTAACTTCGCTGGCCTCGTCCACAAACCTCCCGGTCATTTATGCGCGCACCGGTCATTCACGCGAAGGCGGTAAATTGGAGGTGCGTTCCCCTTAACTTCTCCGGCTCATTTCGCCCAGGCGGGTGATAGGCAAATCGCAAATGTGATCGTTTAGCGTTCTGTAAATGCCTGCTCCAAAGCGACATAAACCGGACGCGTCAAGTAGCGCAGAAGATTTTGGGATCCAGTCGTTATATCCACCTGCACCGTCATCCCGGGCACGACCGGATAACGCTTATTATCAGCCAATATATAGTCCCGATCCAAGATGATGCGGCCTTTGAAATAAGGTGCGCCGTTTTCATCGCTAAACGTATTGGCGGAAAGTTTGACCAAGGTCCCCGTGACGTGTCCATAGCGCCGCGCATCAAATCCGGTAATCACGATCTTCGCCGGTTGGCCGGCGCGAACGTAACCGATGTCGCGCGGGCTCAGGCGCGTCTCGACAACCACGCCTTCGCCACTGGGGACGATGGTCATGAGAACCTGACCTGGCTGTACGACAGCGCCCGACGTGTTGATTTGTGAGCCGTGGATGACGCCGGCCACTGGTGCCATAACCTCAAGGCGTTCGACCCGGTTCTCCAATCGGATAATGTTTTCACGGACTTCCGCCAGTTCACCCAATACACCGGAAAGTTCTTCCGTCGCCTTATTACGTTCCTTGACGTTCAGTTCCACCAACTGATTTTCAGCTTCGGCGATAGCGGCACGCGCCTGTTCCGCAGATACCCTGGCCTCTGTTATGGAGCCCTCGACCCGCGACAATTCAAGCTGCGAGCTGATCAAGTTGACCCGCGAACCATGTCCGGACTTGAACAGCTTGGCGCGCATGCCGACGGCTTCGGAAATCAATTTGCGCTGCTTGCCCAGACTGCGCGCCTGCTGGGTGTAGATATCGACCGTCTTTCGGCGCTGTTTGATGCGCGACTGCAGAACCGCAGTTTCGCCTTTGACCCGTTCGCGCGCCGTCCGGAGTAAAAATAGGGCTTCGTCAATCAGGTTAGAGAACCGCTCGCCAAGGTCTTCGAAATCAGGGTTGGTGCCATCAATGAACCCCTTGATACGCCGGGCTTTGATCTGCAGCGCGGCCTCCCGGGCGCGGACCTGATCCAATTCAGCGACCCGCAAGGTCGGCTCGAACCGCACTAAAACTTGGCCCGCGTCGACGATATCTCCATCTTTAACGTTGATTTCACCGACGATGCCGCCTTCCAGGTGTTGTACCACCCGGTTTTTGCCAAAGGGGATAACCTCTCCATCGGTCTTCGCTGCGGTCACGACGGGGACAAAATTCGCCCAGGTCACGCCGCCGCAGATCAAGCCGAGAATCAAGACGATCATCAAAAACGCCAGCCGCGAGGGGCCGCGCTCTTCCAAGATGGCTTCGTTCGAAAGGTATCGGGCGTGTTGGCGCCCGACACGTTTCGGTTTGCGCTTGGTCTTGTCTTTATCCGCCATTTTCTACTCCAAGAACTGATCTTGTTGCCGGCCTGGCATCGGGGCGCGCCGCGCCCAAGACGTCGTCGGGTGTACCGAAAGCCTTGATCTGGCCGCCTTCCAACATGAGGACACGGTCGCATACCCTGATGTGACTGGGGCGCGGTGTAATCATGATGATGGTTCGGGTGCCGTGAAGATGCTTCAAGGTGTTCATAAAAATTTGCTCGTCTTGATCGTCGAGCCCACTGGCCGGCTCATCCAGGATCATTACCGGTGCGTTGCGCAAGAAGGCGCGCGCCAGGGCCATTTGGCGCAGGAAACCCTGTGGAACGTGGGCTTGCAGGCCTTCGCGAAATACCGTGTCAAAACCGTGCGGCAGCGCCTCAATAGTCCGGAGCAGGCCCGACATGTGGCAGGCCTCCTTAATACGATTAAACGACGCCGTCGGGTCGGCCAAGGCGATATTGTCGTATAGCGACCCCGGGAACGCGTGGTTACGCTGCGGCACGTAGGCCAGCGTTTGACGCAGGGTGATCGGCCTCAGTTGACGGATGTCGATACCGTCCAAAGTGATCGTCCCGCCTTGCGGCCGGTACATGCCCAAGGCCAACTTCGCCGTCGTGGTTTTCCCTGAACCGCTGTGCCCCGAGATCGCCAGCAATTCGCCGGGCTCAACCGAGAAGCTGATCCCCAATAATGCTGGATTGGATTCGGCGGAATAGCGCATGCTGACGCGGTTGAAGGTAATTTGCCCGGAAAACTCGATGGACGCGGTCGGTGCGTCGCCGGGTTCCTGTTCGCGTTCGTACTGCAGGGTACTAATCAGATTTTGCAGGCTTTGTTGCATTTGTTCGATGCGGTGACCGAAGCCGAACAGGGTCTGCAATGGAGTCAGGGCGCGCCACACCAGCATCATTGTCGCGATCAGGGCGCCAAGGCTTAACTCTCCGGCCATGGCTTGGAAAACCCCGACAACTAAGGTCACGGCGCCGGCCGTTGTCATGATGGTTTGCGACAGGTTTTGAGACAAACTCTGCAATTGGGCGCCGCGCAAATTCGCCATGGCCGCATCGCCTGAAAGCTTGCGAAACCGTTCCGACCAGATGTCTTCGGCACCCAGTTGCTTAACGGATCGCATCCACCACATGAGTTCCATCAAAAATGCATAACGTTCGGAACGCGCCCTGCCGGCCTCCTTGGTGCGGTCGCGGATGATCGGGAAAACCAGATACGCCAACACAAAATAGATGGCGGCCAGGACGATCGGAATAACCGCAAGAGGACCGGAGATGTAGGCGATCACGCCTAGGAAGATCAGGACGAACGGCAGGTCCACGACCATGGTGGCGATGGAGCCGGTGAAGAATTCACGAACAGACTCGAACTCCCGCAGGCGGGCGGCTTGTCCGCCGACGGGGGCGCGTTCCGTAAAGATGGGTGGCAAATGCAGGATGTGTTGGAAGATTTCCGTGCCGACCATGTAGTCCAGTCGCGCGCCTACATAGCCTTGAATGCGGGCCCGCATATCTCTGAAAATTAATTCAAAGACCACGGCGATACCAATGCCACCGGCAATATAAGGCAGCATTTCCTTGGCTTCCTTGCCGATCACCTGATCGTAAATCATCATGATCGCGATGGGCACTGAAAGCGCCAGGAAGTTGATCATCACCGACAAGACGATGGTCTTAACCATCAAATCCTTGAAATGGCGCATCACATCGCGCAGCCAACCGCCCAGCCGGTCAGCAGCCGGCGCGCCGCGTTTTTTGGGTAATGCCTCGACAATGAAAATGGTGCCCCGCGGGGACGATTTTCCAAGCGGCGCCTTCGTACCCTTGGCGCTGTCGTAAAGAAACGTTTCGCCGTCTTTTTCGAATACGACACAAGGTGTGTTTCTGCGACCCAGCAAAAAACACGGCAGCAAACGTCCCGATAGGTCCTTCACACGGGCATCGATTTGTGACGTGCGAAACCCGAGGCGCGCCAGGGTGTCACGGAAATCCTCAGGCCCCAGATCACGGGCGTCATGTGGCAATGCCTCGACCAGCTGCCGCGCCGGCCCCTGCCATTTCAGCGCTTCAAGCATCGTCAGCAGACATAAAATCATCGGATCCGGGTCTTCGGAAGAGCCCGTATGATGAAACACCGCCCGCAGCCATTGCCGCTTAAGGTCCCCGGGCGCGTCCTGGCGTAATGTCACCGGGCTCATGACGGCGCGCCCGTACCATTGTCCGGGGATTTTTCCGGGGATTTGATTTCCTCGACCCGGCCCCGGTTGATGCTCAGCACCCGATCAGCTTGCGAAATCATCGATGGGCGATCCGTGACCATGATCATGGTCATGTCGCCGCGGCGCTCCTCAATCATTTCCTGCAGCTTCTTGTCGGCATCAAAATCCAAGGCGGAATTGGCTTCGTCAAACAGCAGAACCCTGGGGCCGCGCGCCAGCACACGAACCAACGCGATGACCTGCTGAACGCTACCCGCGAGGCCTTCCGATGAGGTGTCGCCCGCCCGTGTCATCATGCCCTTCGGCATCTTTGCGATCGTTTCGTCGAGCCCCAGCGCATGCGCAACCTCCAAGGACTCGGCAACATGATCATGGCCTTGAAACATCGTCATATTGTCGAGCAGTGTACCTTGGAACAGCACGGCGAATTGCCGCACGTAGGCCATTTTCTTGCGCAACTGTTGAAAATCGACGGTCCGCGTATCGACACCGTCATAATAAAACGTCCCCGCCGTCGGACCTAGGAAGCCGGCCAGCAGTTCCAGCAGTGCGGATTTGCCGCCGCCGGACTTACCTGTCACGGCGACGATTTCGCCTGCGCCGATGTTCAGATTAACGGCTTCCAACACGGGAACATCCGCATTGCCGCGATGCACGGTGACGTTTTCAAGCTTGATCTGGCCACTGAACTCAGGAAGACCGTTAAGCTCCTGCCCGGTTTCTTCCTTATCCAACGTATTAATGAAATCCAGCCGTTCCTGCGCCATTTTCAGCGTGCGGGATTGAACCCAAAAGCTGATCATCCGGATTAGCGGCTGCACGGCCCGGCCGCCAAGCAGCATGCAGGCCACCAATGATCCGCCGGAAATCTGGTCATCAATCACCATGACTGCACCCGTGCCGGCAACCGATATCATGGCGAGGCTGCCGAGAACCGCCCCAAGAGACTGCCCTGCCGAAGACAAATAGCTGACATCGCGAACCGCCGCGGCCAGCGGCGCATGCAGGCTTTGATACTGCCGGCACATTTGGGCTTCCATGCCCAAACCTTTGACCGTGTGGATACCGTTCAGTACCTGAAAAACGAAATTATGCCGCCGGTCATCCAATTCGTTGCGATGGCGCACAACACGGTCCAGGCGAAGCCCAAGCACGATAGCGAAAATGCCGGCGATGGAGACGACGATCAGCGGCGCCAGCACCAAATCTCCGCCGATCAAATAAATCAGGCCAAGAAATACCGCGGCAAACGGAAGCTCAGCGACGTTGATCAGGCCCTGGCCGGAATGGAAATCCCGCAAAATCTCAACCGCCGCGATGCGGTCCATGTGTGTCCCCGCCGGGGATTGTTCAAATTCCATGATCTGGGCGTCGAGCAGGGCGCGGACGGCGCGGGTACTGACCGAATGCTCAAATCGGGCCCCGGCCCAACTGACAATACGGCTACGTAGCGCGCGCAACCAACCGTCCAGACAAATGACGCCAGCCAACCCCAGGCATAAGACCATGAACGTCTCACGCGATTCATTGGGGATGATGCGGTCGTAAACCTGCAAAATGACAAGTGGCAGCGCCAAGGTCAGCAGATTGATGGCCAGAGATGCTAACAAGACATCTAAACGCCCCAGCGTGACCCGCATTAAAGGCCGGGTAAACCGCCGGGGACGCTTTCGGCGCTTCTGTTTTGCTTGAGGCGCGGCCTTGTTGGCCGCTGGTGCGGTTGCCGGGGCCGATACTTGAGAATTCATTTATTCTTCGACCCTTTGGAAGCCGTCCAGACAAGCAGGCCTTTATGCCATCGGAATAGTCGGCACGTCCATATCTGCCAAGCCATCCAGTCAACATAAGGTCATATGCGTGATGCAATCTGCCCATACGCTTGAAATAACTTTTATCGGCCCAGCGTTACAGTACCCTGAACAAGACCGGCCAAGCACAAAACTGAAAACCCAGGCCATATGAACAGATGTAAAATCTTTTCAGGCACGCGTCAGTTTCAATTGATAAGGTCACCGACACATTGGGGCAGAAAGCCCAGACCTTACCGGAATCGCGGTAGGCCGTCCGACAGGACGATGGAAACAGAAGGTTGAGCTGAGAAGGCAAATATCATGACCCCAGCGGAATACGACGGCACCGTTGAACTCTTCGATTTCGAAGACCGCACGCCACAAGATGAACTGGAGTCGGACGTTATCCTGACGCCGCCAGCGGAAGTCCGCGAGGACCCAGACTACACCATGGTCAACTTGCACATGGGCAGCAACGACCCCCGCGTGGTGCATGACGAGATCGAAGTCGGCACGGTTTCCACGGAAGAGGTGGAAGTCCGCGAACAACAGGTCCTGCGTATCGAAGTTTCCACGGAACTGGTTGGAATTGCCCAGGCAGGCAATGGTGCCGCAGGCATACCGGTCAATTTGGGTTCCGTCGCCGATTTGCAGTCATCTGATGGCGGTGGCGAGCGTCAAATTGTTCTGCGCGAGGTTCCCGATGGCGTCGAACCATCTGTCGGTACGCGCCAGGAAGACGGGACCGTTGTCATCGAGGCCAATCAGGCCGACGAGTTCTATTTCATTGTCGACCCGCTCATTCCGGTGCCGCCCTTCCAGGTATTTGCCGTCGTGGTTGAGCTGCCGCCGGAGGAGGACACGGAAGAAACGGTAACTGAAGAAGAAACAATCATTGAAATTGTCGATTCGACCGCGTCGGACCCCGATCTGGACGTCACTGACATTGCCGGCACGGAAGACACCGCCATTGAACTGAATATTGATGCCAACCTTACGGACAAAGATGGTTCCGAGACACTGAGCGTGACGATTTCCGGTCTACCCAACGGCGCCGTGCTCTCAGCCGGCATCGACAATGGCGATGGCTCGTGGACGGTGACGCGCGCCGAACTTGAGGGCCTTACCATCACGCCACCGGAAAATTTCAGTGGAACGTTTGAGTTGAAAGTTGCGGCGACATCAACGGAAGTCGGCGGTGATACGGCCGTGGTCGCAGAAGTAATGACAGTGTCCGTTGATGCGGATGCGGACAACGCAACCCTGACGGCCAACGATGTTTCCGGCGGTGAAGATACGTCAATTGCCTTGGATATCTCGGCCGGTCTTGTCGATACGGACGGCTCGGAAACGCTCAGCGTCGTCATTTCCAATGTACCCAGCGGGGCGTCGCTTTCCGCCGGCACGGATAACGGTGACGGCTCATGGACACTGACCAGTGATCAGTTGGACGGATTGACGATCACGCCGCCAATCGATTTTGCCGGCTCCTTTGATCTTCAAATCGCGGCGACGACCCTGGATGGCGACGATACGGCCACTGTCACCGGAACCGCCACCATTAACGTGGCTGCTGATGCCGACGGTCCGACACTGGCGAGCACCGATGCCAGCGGCAATGAGGATACGGCGATTAGCCTTGATATAACCGCGGGGCTTACCGACACGGATGGATCGGAAACGCTCAGCGTGGTCATCTCCGGCGTCCCCGATGGCGCGACGCTTTCCGCGGGTTCAGACAATGGGGACGGTTCTTGGACATTGAGCGCTGATGATCTGGACGGCCTGACCATCACCCCGCCAACGGATTTTTTCGGCAGCTTCGATCTCACCGTCACGGCCACATCCCAAGACGGTACCGACACCCAGTCGCAATCCGGGACGCTGAGCGTCAACGTTGCCGACGTCATCGACAATGTGCAGACCGGTACGACCAGCGCGGACCGCATGTATGGCGGTGATGACGGCGATGCACTCCATGGCGAGGCGGGCAACGACCGATTGTATACGGGCGGTGGTAATGATTATGCCGACGGTGGCGCCGGCCGTGATGACGTGCGCGGCGGCGACGGCGACGATACGTTGCTGGGCGGCGCCGGCAGAGACACCGTGCGCGGCGACGCAGGTTCCGACAATATTTCCGGCGGCACGGATAACGACGCGCTTTACGGCGGAGATGGCGACGACGTTATTTCCGGTGATGAAGGCAACGATACGCTGCGCGGTGATGCCGGGGCCGATGAATTGCGCGGCGGCGCGGGTAATGACCGAATATATGCAGACGGTGACGACACGGTAATTGAAGGCGGTGCCGGCACGGACCGGGTCGATGTGGTCGGCACGGACGGTGTCTCGTTCGGGGCTGGAGCCAGTATCGAAACCGCCGTCGGCAATGTCGGTGACGACAGTTTCGACGGGTCTGATTTAAGCACCCGCGCGACCTATTACGGGCGCGATGGCGATGATGCCTTGAGCGGCGGGTCCGCCGCCGACCGGCTTTATGGCGACGGCGGTGCGGATACCCTAAGCGGCGGCGACGGTGCCGACCAATTGACCGGTGGCGCCGGCGCCGACGAATTGCGCGGCGGTGCCGGCAATGATCGGCTGTACGTGGACGGCGAAGATACCGTGGTTGACGGCGGCGACGGCCTTGACCGAGTCGATGTGGTCGGCACGGACGGTGTGACCTTGAACATGACCGACAGCAGTGTCGAGCAAGCCTACGGCAACGCCGGCAACGACACCTTCGATGCCTCTGGTGCCAGTGATCGCATTACGGCTTACGGCCGCGACGGCGATGATACAATCACTGGCGGCGACAACAATGACGTCCTGCGCGGCGATGGCGGCACGGACACCCTTTCCGGCGGCGCTGGTGCCGACCAATTAACCGGCGGCGCGGGCGCCGACGAACTTCGCGGCGGCGCCGGCAATGACCGCCTCTATGTGGATGGCGACGATACGGTCATCGAAGGCGGCGACGGCATCGACCGGGTCGATGTGCAGGGAACCGACGGCGTCACCATTGGCGCCGGTGCCAGCATTGAAACGGCGGTCGGCAACGTCGGCGATGACAGTTTTGACGGCTCTGAGCTGACCACGCGGGCGACTTACTACGGGCGCGATGGCGACGATACGCTGAGCGGTGGCGCGGCCGCGGACCGGCTTTATGGTGATGGCGGCACAGACAAATTATCCGGCGGTGCTGGTGCGGACCAATTGATCGGCGGCGCCGGCGCCGATGAACTGCGCGGCGGTGCCGGCAATGACCGCTTGTATGTGGATAGTGACGATACGGTCATCGATGGCGGTGACGGCATCGACCGTGTTGATGTCCAAGGGTCCGACGGCGTCAATCTCAACATGACCGACAGCAGTGTTGAACAAGCCTACGGTAACGCCGGCAACGACAGCTTCGATGCCTCTGGTGCCAGCGAGCGCATTACGGCTTACGGCCGCGACGGCGATGATACGATCACCGGCGGCGACAACCGCGACAACCTCCGCGGCGATGCCGGCAATGACATCATTTCCGGCGGTGACGGGGCTGATCAACTGACCGGCGGCGCCGGTGCCGATGAATTGCGTGGCGGTGCAGGCAATGACCGGATTTATGCGGATGGCGATGATACGGTCATCGACGGCGGCGCCGGCACGGACCGTGTTGATGTGCAAGGCAGTGACGGCATCAATCTGGATATGACGGATGCCAGCGTTGAACAGGCCTTCGGCAACGTCGGCGACGATGTGTTCGATGCCTCCGGGTCGACGGCGCGGATTACGTCTTATGGCCGCGACGGGGATGATCAAATCACCGGCGGCGACAATCGTGATAATCTGCGCGGCGACGGCGGCGACGACACGATTGCCGGCAACGCGGGCAATGATTACCTACGTGGCGGGTCCGGGAACGATACGCTTTCCGGTGATGACGGAAACGATCAACTGGTCGGCGACGACGGTACGGATGTGCTTGCCGGCGGCGACGGTGCTGACCGCCTCTACGGCGGCGTCGGGGACGATCAGCTCTCCGGCGACGCCGGCAACGACCGGCTTTATGGCCAGGATGGTAACGACACCATGGATGGTGGCGCCGGTAACGATATTCTCGACGGCGGGGCTGGCGATGATCTGTTCATTTTCGGCGCCGGCAACGGCAACGATACAGTACATGGCGGTGACGGCTGGCTTGATGCCGTGCGCCTGCAAGCCGGTGACGGCGGGTCGCCAAGTGTTGGCGATTTTGAAATCGATCTGTCCGCCGGGTCCATCGAAGATCAAGCCGACAGCTATGTGGCTTTATCGCACGACGCTGCCGGCACCGTGACATTCGCCGACGGCAGCGAGCTTCACTTCGACGGCCTTGAACGGATTGAATGGTAGCCGCGCTCTCGGCGTTGCCGGCGGCAAATCATGTAAGCCGTTCGATAGCCGTCGGACGAGAAATCCGTTCCGCTATTTGAAAACCTGGCCCGACATCATCGGCTTTGCAGTGATGATGTCTGTCCGTTGTCATTGCGGCAGGTCGAAGACCGTCTCCACGAACGATGAACCGAAATCAGAGATTAATCGGTGCGCTGCCCTTGCCGCCTAGCGTCACCTTGCAATTTAGCGCTCGGCGGACCATCGCCTTGCGACACCCTCTCATTTTTCTCTGACAATACCGTTTTAAACTAAGGCACAATCGCTGCACGCAGGACGGAACGATCTGCGGCACGACCGAAGGCTTCGTCCAGCTGATCGAGAGAGAATTTTGAATCGACTATTTCTCCAAACGGAAAACGGTCGCGGTTTGTGACGACAAAATCCAGGGCCTGGATCAGTTGCCTGGGGTGATAATTGTGAACGCCTTTTAGGGTGATCATTTTGCGCAAGATTTCGTTGCCATCGATGGTCAGGTTGGCGTTCGGGTTAACCAAGCCGGCAATGATATAGCGGCCACCGGTGCGCAGCATTTTGATCCCCGTTTCGACAACACCGGGATGCCCGCAGACTTCGATGCAAACATCGGCACCGTCTGGCGGGCAAGCCGTACGGACGGTTTCAACAAGTTCGTCGTCCGGCAGATCACTGACGTCAAAGGTGACATCGGCGCCAAATTTTCCGGCAATGGCCAACCGGTCGGCAACGGCATCAAGGCCGATGACCCGTCGCGCCCCGCGGGCCTTGGCGATGGCACATCCATAAAGCCCAAGCAGCCCCAACCCTTGGACAACCACTGTGTCGCCCATATTGATGTGCGCCGCCTCTGTCACGGAGATCATGGTGGCGACCCCACAGTTAAGCGGCGTGGCTTCTTCATCGGAGATGTTATCGGGCAGATTTAGAATTCCCGTTCCGGGCAGGATATAACAATATTCGGCAAAGCCGCCCAGGAAGTGTGGGTCTTCCGTGGCCAAATCGTGCCCGTATTTCCGAACGCCGACGGACTTCTGCGGCATGTCATGGACATCACGGTAATAGGACTCGCCGTGGTGAAAGAACTCGGTCCAGGTGACCCGGTTACCGACGGCAAGGGCGTCACCACGCATATCGCGGGTCATGTCTTCGCCCAGTTGCTCAATCACCCCGACAATCTCATGACCCAGTATACCCGGGCAGGGATTGGGCCGATGGCCCAGGTATGAGTGGATGTCCGAGCGGCAGATGGTCGACATGGTAATGCGGACCAAGACCTCATCAGCATGCACGTCGCGAATAGGAAATTCCCGAATTTCAAACGGTGCGTTCGGGGCATCGTAGACGGCGGCGCGGCCGGTTTTTGTCATGATCAATAACTCCAATTGCGAACGCTGGGCGCCTATCCCTTGCGGTCGTACATGTTTTCCACCAGATCGACCACTTTGCCGCGATCGTCGAAGGTGACATTGAAACGTTCATAGTAATGATCCCGGGGTAACAGTTCGTCACCAATGGCACTCATATGTCTTTGCATGAGCGTTTCCAAATGAGCCCGGACATCGTCAAGACCGGGATCGTCGATAAGGTTGCGCATCTGATAGGGATCTTCGCGGTTGTCATAGAGCAGCCAGGGCCGATCGATCGTTCGGACATAGGTATAGCGATCCGTGATGACGCCGCGATATTCAAGGCGTTCGCCCTTATAGTCAGGGTATTGGTCATGACCCCGGGTATCGCCGATGGAGAACGGGCAAGGGTTCATAATCAATACGGATTCCGGAGGGTCGTCACGAAGGTCGGTCAGATAGGGCGATAGATCAACGCCTTCGACGGCTTCCGGTATCGACAGGCCCGCCAACCCCAACAATGTCGGCATGACGTCGATAACATTAATGGGGGCGTCGATCTCCTGGCCGGCCGGCACGCGTCCCGGATAGCGGATGACGAATGGAATCTTGATCGCCTCATTCCAAGGCCACTGTTTTTTATAAAGCCCGTGAGAGCCATGCATGTCGCCGTGATCTGACGTAAAGACGATGATCGTATCGTCGGCGATTCCCATGTCCTCGACGGTATTGAGCAGACGTTGAAACTGGTCATCGAGCAAGGTCGTCTGCGCATAGTAACCCCATAGATCTTCGCGCGGTACATCAGGACAATTAGGCCGCCCCTCAATCGCGTCGGGGTCGTACATGTCCAGGTATTCCTGCGGCACCAGTCGATAAGGATGGTGCGGCGGTCCCCAGGACAAAAACATGCAGAACGGATTGCTGTCGTCCCGGGCTTTCAAAAAATCAATGGCGTGACTGGTCTGGGCTTCCGCATCCCAGCCATCCCACATCTGGACATTGCCGTCATTGTCCGTGAAATAGGATCGGTCATAATTGTGTTCGAAATTGGCGCCCATCCAATAGTCGAAGCCTTGTCGGCGCGGACCCGGCGGCACCGGGGCCAGACGGTTTGGGCCATCCAAATGCCATTTGCCGATGTAGGCCGTGTCGTAACCGGCATCCTTGAAGCAATGTGCAATGCTGATCTCATCGGTCCGCAGAGGGATATCATTGATCACCAAGCCAGTCGTGGTCGGTGTCCGGCCGGTGATTAACGAACCTCGGTAAGGGCCACATACGGGCAACATGGAAACGGCATTTTTATAAACCGCACCGGTGTCCGCAAATGCATCAATATTCGGTGTGCGTACGGCCTCCTCGCCGGCATAGCCGAGCGACGATGCACGCAGTTGATCGGCGAAGACAAATAAGACGTTGGGTTGCTTCTGTGCCATTTATCACTTTGTCCGTTCTTCAGATTTCGATTATGTCACCGCCAGATAGATGGGGCTACTCCAGGCGCGATGGAAATCCGTCTGGACGACGCGAACCCAATAGGCCTGTTCGCCGGCACCAGGCGCCTCATCAACATAGTCAAAACTCACATCCGGCGTGCCTGCATCGGTGTGCAGGGCCGACGCCGTCACATACTGTTCAAGACCGCCCAAATCCCAACGTAGATCACCGGCCCGGACATCGCCCAGCGAAAAGCTCAAATCCGCCGGCCCGGCCTTAAATGTAATCATGGCATCATCCGAAGCCTCGACATCCAACATCACGCCTTCTTCCTGACCCGAGGTCACTGATCGCCAACGCGCATGAGTATGGGACCATTCATCAATGCCGTACTTGGCGGTATAGATATTGAGTGGTTGGGCGCCGGTGATGCGGCCGTGCTTCATCTCCAACCCACCGTCCCAGCTCATGAACCGGCCACGGTCCTGGTGAGTGGCGCCGGACCAGATGATTTTGATGCGGTTTTGGTCATGAATTTGCGGGTTCGGGGAAAAGCGCTTCAATTCCTCGCTGCGGTTAAACAAGGCGATGTATTCGATGGGCGCCGTGCCGTAGACCTGACCGCTGATTCTGACTGGGCCTGAGGTCTCGGCGATCTCCCCCATGCGATGGCCGTTGGCGTCAACATCGAGATACAGCCGTGCGCCCGTGGTGCCGTAGCAGCGCCGCGCCATCATGCCGTCATAGATGCCTTGGCGGCTATGTTCGCCGGTATAGATGGCGCCTAATCCACCAAGGACCGTCATCTCCGGGGTCGATGGATAGGCAAGACCCGGCCGGCAGGTGTGGTCATCGCTGGCGCCGACAACGCCGACCTTAACGCCGGCGGCCAAAAACTCATGTAAGCGCCATTCGAAGACACCATGGTTTGAGCAAATCTCAAACACCGGCTCCAGTTCCGGGTCCTGGGCCTCGAAATCCGAGCGCCGCCCGCCAATATGCGGCACCATGATGACCTTGCGCCCTGTCTCGGCAATGTAGTCGCGCATCTTGGCTTGCAGATCGCGGGCGTGCATGGCTTCCGTCTCGGCAGCGCCTTCAGCGACTTCTTCACTCCAAAGCTGCCAATGACTGCTCCGGAATATGGGGCCTTCGTCATCCAGGAACAGGACGTTGCGGTCGCCCCCCGTTCCCGTCGGCCCTGACCACTCCCAACCGAAAAATGCCCCGAAACGGCCCGGTTCATTGTGCTTCAAGGCGGCTTGGCGGACTTCTTCCAGGTCCTTGTCGGAGAGGATGAAATCGTTGCCCTGATGGGTGGTAAAATCAATGGCGGCGCAGTCACGGGCGTAGGCGAAATACTCGTCGGGACTGCCAACACCGACGGTTGAGGCCGTCTGGGCTTGCGTATCTCCCCAGCAGATTATCTCGTCGTCAGTGTCACGGGCGATGATCGGGTTGCTGACGGTAACCAAAGTATCATTTTCGCGAAGCGCCAACCGGTGCAAGCCTTCATCGTTGAGAACGACGTTCTCAACCCATGTGGCGCGGCCGTTTTCTACGTTCAGATTCACGTCAATTGGTGGATCGGCATCAAGCGTAAAGCCTGATGCGGAAACCGGTGTTGGGTTGCCGAACTTGTCGTTGCCGCGGACCTGCACCCGAAAAGGCTTGCCGGCTTGGACCAACGTCGGCGCGACGACCGTATAATATTCCGACGGGCCGGTGAGAATGCGGAAGTTCGGCGACCCGCAATAGACGCGCTTGTATTCGCCGGAACTGATCGGATCCATGAACACGGCAAAATCGCTGGCTGTTTCAGGAAAGCTCTGAACCGCGAGACCGCGTGAGCCGCCGGAGGTGTCGCCGAGGACCACGGTGATCGTATCACCGGGATAGAGTGGGCCGGCGGCAAGGCGGATGACGACGACGGCGTTAAACGGCCGTTTGTGGCCCCGGTGATCGAAATATGTTTCAAACCGCGCGCCGTCGCGCGAACACGTCACGGTGGCGTAATTGTCGGCAGCCGGGTTGTCGAACTGGGGATGGCCGAAGTCCGCCTGACGCCGGGTGCCAATTTTCAAGCCGCCGCCGACGTCCATGGCATAGGCGCCCACCGTAAAGGTCAGTTCCCAAGTCGCATGGCTTCCGACGATGACATCATCGGTCGGCGAAATTGTCACCGCGCCCCATGTGTCGGCGGTTGATTGATCGGTGTTTCGTTCGGTAATTCTGCCCATGACAATGGTCTCCGCTCAGCGTCATCCGGCGCCGGGTAAGGGCGTGGGAACGCTGGCAAAAATGGCCCCGATGCCGCCCAACCGGTTCGCGGGCCGGTCGGGCGGTACCAGGCGGCGGGTCCTTGAGGAAGGAACCCGCCAGAGGCTACTGCGAAGTTATTTGACGAGGATGCCGAGATCCGTCGCCATCTGACGATAACGCTTGAAATCGCGGTCGATGTGCGCGGCAAATTCCGCTGGCCCCATGTAACGCGGCATGTCGCCGACGGCCTTGACCATCTTTTTCCAACCCTTGCGCTTCATGGTGTCGGCAACAGCCTTGGCCCATTGGTCGACGATCGCTTTCGGCAGATCCTTCGGGCCGATGACGCCACGCCAACCGAAAATATCGACGCCGGGGAAGCCTTGCTCCGCATAGGTCGGCACCTTGGGGAAGGCCTTCAGACGTTCCTTGGTGGTGACGGCCAGGGCCCGCACCTTGCCGGACCTGATGAAGTCAATGGCCGAGACCAGGTTCGTTTGGTGGAACTGCGCTTCGCCGCGCAATAGACCGGCCATGGACCGTTTGCCGCCCTTATAGGGGATGGCGATGGCTGAATCTTTGTCCAGCCCGGCCGTTTTCAACAACAGATGGATGCCGAAATAGTGAATTGAGCCGGCGCCGGCGTGGGAGAACTTGAGCTTGCCGGGGCTGGCCTTGATGGCATCCAACAGGCCCTTCAAGGTTTTGAAGGGCGAGTCAGCCTTGACCACCAAAACGTTCGGGTTCATTTGGGTCATGGCAATGGGTGCATAGTCGGCCGGGGTATAACCGGTCGATGTATTCATCGCCGGATGCAGGACGTGGCCGCCGATCATACCTTCCATGAGCACGTATCCGTCGGGTTTGGCCTTTAAACCAAAGTTGATGCCAATACCGCCCGACGCGCCCTTCTTGTTGACGACGATGATCGGTTGGCCGATGTGGTCTTGGATATTGATGGCCATGATCCGCGCCGCCGTGTCCGTGGAACCACCGGCCCCTGACGCAACAACAATTGTAATGGGCTTGGTCGGATAGTCAGCAGCCATGGCTGGTGCCGCGGTTAAGGCCACCGCAGCCAGGGCGGCAGCGCTTAACATGGTGAGTTTTGTTTGCTGTGTCATGTCGTCCTCCATTTTCTCTGTCTTGGTGTGATCACAAATAGTCGGCGGATGTTCCTCCCCGCCTTAATCGGAAATAATTTTCGCCGCCTTGGTCCCCTTAAGGCGCCAGTGCAGATAGACTGAGGCGCCGGCGCTCAATGCAGCAAGGCCAAGGAAGCTGACGGCGATGGTGCTACTAAAGAATATATCCAGAGACCCGCTGGAAATGATCATCGCTTTGCGCAATTCATTCTCAAACAGGGGACCCAAAATAAAAGCGATGGCAAAAGGCGCAGCTGGTATTTTCTGAATACGTAAAAGGAAACCCAGAAAGCCGACAGCGTACATGGACATCACGTCAACCATGGTGCCGCGCACCGCATAGGTACCGTAGGTCGCCAGAATCAACACCACGGGAAACAGGATTTGGGTCGGCATGCGCACCACCCATTTCGCCATGCGAACAACGCCCGTGCCGACGATCAAAAGAAAGATCAGTGCGACGAACAAAAGCAGGAACACGCTGTAAATGAAGTCCGGCGCCGTTTCGAACAGCATGGGTCCGGGATTGAGACCGTGAATAACCAGCGCGCCCATGAGCACGGCCGTTGTTGTATCACCGGGAATGCCGAGGCTCATCATCGGCACCAGGGCCGGACCACAGACGGAATTATTGCCGGCTTCCGCCCCGGCAACGCCTTCAAGCGAGCCGTGTCCGAACTCTTCCGGTTTTTTCGAAAACCGCTGGGCGAGGAAATAACCGAGGAATGCCGCGGGACTGCCGCCGAGGCCCGGCAAGGCGCCCAACAGAGAGCCGCCGGCCGTGGACCTCATGTAGGTTGGCCAGTAACTCGCGTATTGCCGGAACGACATGGCTGGCCCCATGTCGCCGACGCTGACGGTATCGCGGGCCTTATAGGCTTCGACGCCGCGGACGATAATTTCCGGGATCGTGAACAGGCCAACCAGCAAGGTCAGAATGTGCATGCCGGCCTGGAAATCGTGAACCCCGAAAGTGAAACGGCTGGAGCCATGGATGGGATCTTGGCCGATTGTTGCAATCAGGAAGCCGAAGGTCGCGGCGATCAAGCCTTTCAACAACGATTCCCCGGAAACGCCGGCGATGATGGTGATCGAAAAGACAATTACCGCAAAAACCTCGGCGGCGCCGAATTCCAGCGCGAAGGTGGCAACAATGGGAAAGATCACCAGGGCGACGACGGTCGATAGGATGCCGGCCGTAAACGACGCATAAAGTGCCATCTCCAAGGCCTGGCGGGCTTTGCCCTGGCGGGCCAGGGGGTAGCCGTCGAGGACAGTCGCGGCGGCGTTCGGGGTGCCCGGCGTGGCGATCATGATGGCCGTCACCGATCCACCATAAATGGCCGTCACATAAATCCCCAGCAACAGCGCGATGGCCGATTGCGGGTCCATGAAAAAGGTCAGCGGCAAGGCGATAACAACCGCCATGATGCCGGTCAGGCCCGGAGTAACCCCGACAAACATGCCCCAGACGACACCGGCGAAGCACGACGCCAGAACTTTCCAACTGAGGATCAGCGAGAAACTTTGGAGAAGGATATCGAAATCAACCATACCGCTCCCCTACGCCAACCATTCCATGAGGGGGAATGCCGCTTCCAGCCATTCCATGATGCCGAACCAAGGTGTTGGAAACAGGATATGGGCGATCTTGACGAAAAAATACCAAAGCAGCAGCGGCAAAATAATGGCAATGCTGACGATCAGGGCCGGTCGGCGTTCGCCGAAGTAAATGATCGTGCCGGCGACGGCAAGCGCCGAACCCAAGGTCATGCCGACCACGTGAATAGCGAAGACGTAGGCGATGCAAATCAGTGCCGTGCCGCCGGCAAGGCCCCAATCTGACGTCCGCACCCGGCCTTCCGGTGCTTCGCGCCGATACACCATCAGGCTTTGGACCAGATAAAACGCACTGAAGATCGCCAGTAGAACGAACATGACATTTGGCAGGAAGGCTGGGGAATTGGCGGTGCCGACAAACTGTGCCGGCACATAAACGGCCATGGGGACGACCACGAAAAATCCACCCAAACCGGCAATCAGGCAAAGCGCCGCCGCGATGACATCACCGCGCCGGGTTGGCGTTTCGAGATCAATGGGGGCCGGTGAGACCGGCGGGTCCGTGGTGACGCTTTCGCCTGACACGGGTTACTGCCTCCCTATGCGATTACGTTTGACCTTCTTTGGGCCATCAAAAATATTATGAGCGCAATTTCGGTATAGGAAAAATATATATTTTCTATAATTTAGATCGGATTTTACGATGTCGTTATTATTCATCTGAAACGTCCCCAACCCATATCGAAAGTGGCGTCGTCGGCAGTGGCGCAATGTGTCCATCCGAATTGACCGCTGACGGAACGTGCTCACCAGAAAGCAGATCAATCATTGAGCCGGACATCGCGCCTCCACCGGATAGGCTTGGCGAAGCGCTTTCTACAAGTTCAACATATCGGCCTTGGCTCCCGATCAAAGAAACTGCCGCACCGTCATTGCCTACGGACCACGCTGGTTCCTCGGCCAAGGCCGCCATGAGGTGACGTACAACGTGACATGCCGGTCGCGGGTTATAGAACCGATCGACGACGCCATGCCGCCGGTAATAACCGCGGTCGACATCGGCAAAAGTATCCGCATACACATGAACGTCGTCGAACGCGCAAGCCGTCGCGACGGCTTCGGCGAGACGTGCCGCGACCCAGTCATCGTCGGTCTGCTGCAAACCCGGCGCGCCCTTCGTCATGCGGACATGCAATGACGCCTTCAAGCCATGCCCGCGGCAGGCTGCGGCAGCAGATTGCGCCGCTTGCCAAGGTGACACGGCGCCCTCGATACGAAAAACCAAGCCATCGACATCGGCGAGACCGGCGATCTGGGCAATCTGTTCCTGGTCATCGGAAGTGAACCCGTGGACGATCATATGATGATAGATACCGCCGCCGCTTTCCTGATCTTCTCTGGTGCGGATACGTGATAGATAGAGCGACACGTCGGCCGCTTTAACGGTCGCGCGAGCCGCGTCCACAACGTCCGGCAGGTCTTGCATCGTGTGGCAGATTTCCCACATGTCGATCAGCCCCTTGGCGTTCTCAACGGCTTCCAGCAGGCGTTCGTCGGGAAGTCCAAAAGAGAATAGCGTGAACTGGAAACCAAGGCAGGCGCACGCCTCCAACCGCGCACGATGTTCCGGGACGAACAAATCAGTTGCCGGAATACGCACCCGCCTGACCCCTGTTTCAACCAGCGCCATCAAGGCATAATCGTTGCGCATGCGTTTGCGGTCGAATTCATCCAGGGAGCCCGACGGCGGAATCTCCACCTCTTCAAGCCAGTTCTGACGCATGTCGAAACCGAACCGGGAATGAGGGTTTTCCAGCGGATGAACCGGCGTCAGGCCATCGGCCGGCGGGGTGTCCGGGCTTTGCGGCTCGGCAATGGCACCGAAGGTTCTCACCCATCGGCAGATGTGACCGTGTTCGTGAACCTGGACGAGGAAGTATCCCAATTTGGCAAGATCGCTGCGCCCGCCCTCTGTGCCAGGTAGCGGCGCGGCGCGATACATCTCGGCATAATCCTGGCGCACGAAAGCGGTCGACGGCAGCGCGTAGCAATTGGTGACGCCAAACCGGTTGAACCAGAAATTATGGACATGGCCTGAGAACTGCGCCTCGGCACCATAGCGTTCCATGAGCCCCAGCAACCAAGAACGGCCCGGCTCCGCCAGGTTGTCGAAATGCTCGTCCTCGCCCGGCGTGGTCAGATAAATCGGATAGTGGGTGTGAATGAAGATGCGCAGGCCACGTTTGGCGGCATCCGCCATCTCGGCTTCCAGCCAGACCTTTTGTTCCGCCTCGGCGACCAGTCCGGTGTTGATAATCTGAGAATCGATCATGAAGAACCGGCAGCCCTGATGATCAACGGCTTGATAGTTGGCGCCGAAGTTTTTCTTCCAAAGTGCGATGTAATCGTCGCAGGCGACGGCGCCGGGACTCCACACGATGGGCTTGTCGCCGATATCATGATTGCCAGGCACCAGGTGAAGCGGGTGGCGCAGATTGGCAACCTGTTCACGAAAACACTCGGCCGCCATTTCATAGCGGTCCTGGACCGCCGGCACGGGGTGTACGATGTCCCCCAGGTGGACAACAAAATCGACGTCGCGGTGGTTCAGATCGCGGATCACATGTCGCAATCGACCATTCGCGCGTTGATTGATTTCAAACTCAGAATTGCTCTGCATTTCTCCGAAATTCACGTGCGTGTCGGTGATCACGGCGTAGGTGAAGATACGTGCGCCCAGTTCTGTCTGCATTGGTATTTCTCCCGGTGAGACAGCGTTTCATGATCGAAATACGCTCAGAGGAGTCTCACGGTATCATTGACCGCATTGTCGGCAATATTTAAGCATAGGAAAAATATTTATAATCTATCGTTGAGATCGGAAATAACGATGAAATATACGCAAGTACGATCATTTCATGCGGTCGCCAAGGCCGGAAGTTTCACTGGCGCGGCCAGGGCGTTGAATGTCTCCCAACCAACCGTTACCGAACAGGTTCGTGAGTTGGAATCAACCTATGGAATCGAAGTGTTCAACCGCGCCCAGCGCAAGGTCAGACTGACCACGACCGGGCGCTCCTTGTTTGAAATCACCCAGCGTCTGTTTGGGGTTGTCGGTGAAACGGAAACTTTCCTTCGTGCTGCCGGGGACTATGGCGCCGGGCACCTCAGGGTGTCGTCCGTGCTGCCCTTCTTCATCGTCGATATGTTCGCGACATTCCGCGAGCTTTATCCGAAGGTTAAGATTTCAGTGTCAGCTGGAAATTCCGCGACGACATTGAAGAGCCTGTTGGACTATGAATCTGATGTCGGCGTCCTTTCGGATCATGATCCCGATCATCGGCTTTATACACATCTCAACGACAGTCATGTAGTTGTTGCGATCGTCAGCCGAAATCATCCCTGGGCCAAACGTGACAGTATCCATCTGGCGGAACTGCACGGCCAACCCATGATCCTGAGGGAGGTTGGCTCAAACACGCGGCGTGCCTTTGAACATGCGGCGGTCGCGGCCGGGGTTACACCCGATGTGATCATGGAAATTGAAAGTGGTGAGGCGGTCCGCGAGGCGGTGGCGAAAGGTCACGGGATCGGCGTCTATGGTGAACTCGCTCTGCAATCAGACCCACGCCTCAAGGTACTAAGGTTTGTTGACGTCGAAATTCAGATCAATCGCTACCTGGCCTGCCTGCGCGAACGCCGCAATGAACTCTTGGTTGACGCGTTTTTCAAAGTCGCCAGGCCCTCGGCGGGCTCAAGTTTTGTATAACGGGGCGCCAGCATGCGAAGACCCGCCATTCATTCGATGATCGCTATTGCCTTTGAAGAAACCTTCTAACGCGATGTGATTTTCGTCTGCTCACAACGTCAACGCGGAAATTAGTCGCATCGTAACGACGTATCGCCAAGCTCACGGGATTTCTACATCTCCAATGTTGCCGTCTTTCCGGCCAGGTGCGTGGCGGCGACGCGGCGCGCCTACCCCTCCCCCATCAGCCAATCGCGGAACGCCGTGACCTTCGGCAACTCAGCCTTGCGCTCCAGGTACGCCAGGTAATAGGCGTTTTGGCTGGCGATGGGCGGGCCGAAGGGGGCGATCAGGCGGCCGGTGGCCAGGTCGTCCTCGACAAAGATCGTCGGCAGGATGGCGATGCCCAAACCGGCGACAGCGGCGCGGATGACCAAGTTGTAGAACTCGAAGCTCGGGCCGCCGGCGGCGGCCATCGTCCGCACGCCCTTGTCGCGCAGCCATTCGTTCCAGGCGTCGGGCCGCGATTGCAGGTGCAGCAAGGTATAGCGCAGGACCGCCTCAGGCGGCAGCGTGCCGGGCGGTTTGTTGGCAGGCACGTCTGCCGCGGCACCGATCAGCGCCGGCGCACAGACGGCAAGCATCTGTTCCGACGCCACCCGGTGCGCCACGGTCGCCGGCCAGTCGCCACCGCCGTGTTGCACGGCGACGTCGATGTCACGGCCGTCCAGGTCGAAGGGCACGGCGCCGGTGATCAGATTGAGTTGGATCTCCGGATAGGCCTCCGTGAAACCATTCAGCCGGGGGATCAGCCAGAACGAGCCGAAGGTCGGGAAGGTTGCCAGCGTCAGCACATTGTCAACCCGGTCACGCGACATCAGGCGGAAGGTCTCGGCCTCCAACTGGCCCATGATCGCCGCCACCTTGTCGGCGTAGGCGCGGCCGGCGTCGGTCAGTTCAAGCCGCTTACCGACGCGGCTGAACATGGCCTGCCCAAGGAAGTCTTCCAGGTTGCGGACCTGGCGGCTGACGGCGCTTTGCGTCAGGTTCAACTCCTCGCCGGCGCGGGTGAAGTTCAGGTGCCGGGCTGCGGCCTCAAAACACTGCAGTGAGGTGAAGGATGGCAGATGGCGTCGCATGACCAGTTAGTTCCCAGAGACGATAATCATTCAAAAATAGCTGGTTACAAGGCAATAATTTGATCTGAAACTGAATATATCATGAATTTTATGAATGATAAGGGGAAATATCGTCGCTTCCGCCGTGATCCGATTGGGCGTAGGACTGAGCCATCATGTTGACCCGGCGTTGACCACAAGAGGATCCAGCCATGCGCGATGACCATTACACCCCGAAAGCCCTATTCCAGTGGGACGATCCCTTGCTGCTGGACAGCCAGCTCACGGAAGACGAACGCATGGTCCGCGACACGGCCCGTGATTATGCCCAGGATAAGCTGATGCCGCGGATTTTGATGGCCAACCGTCATGAGACCTTCGACCGCGAGATCATGAACGAATTGGGGGCGCTTGGCCTGTTGGGGCCGACCCTGCCTGAAGATTACGGCTGTGCCGGCGTCGGCCATGTGTCCTATGGCTTGGTCGGGCGCGAGATCGAGCGGGTTGATTCAGGCTATCGCTCAGCCATGAGCGTGCAGTCGTCGCTGGTCATGCATCCCATCCATGCCTACGGCTCCGAGGAACAACGCCAGAAATATCTGCCGAAACTGGCGACCGGTGAGTTCGTCGGCTGTTTCGGCCTGACCGAGCCCGATCACGGTTCGGATCCCGGCGGCATGCTGACCCGGGCCGAGCCCATCGATGGTGGTTATAAATTGACCGGCAATAAGATGTGGATCACCAACGCGCCGATTGCCGATATCGCCGTGGTCTGGGCGAAGCTGGACGGTGTCATCCGCGGCTTCATTGTCGAGCGCGGCATGGAAGGTTTTTCGACGCCGAAGATCGACGGCAAAATGAGCCTTCGCGCCTCGATCACCGGTGAGATCGTGTTGGACGGGGTCGATGTACCGGAAGAAAATCTGCTGCCCAACATCGCCGGCCTGAAGGGCCCGTTCGGATGCCTCAACAAGGCGCGTTATGGCATTGCCTGGGGCGCCTTGGGGGCGGCCGAATTCTGTTGGCACGCGGCACGCCAGTACACCCTGGACCGCAAGCAGTTCGGACGGCCCCTGGCGGCCAACCAGCTGGTGCAGAAAAAACTGGCCGACATGCAGACGGAAATCACGCTGGGTCTGCAGGCCTGCCTACAGGTTGGGCGGCTTATGGACGCCGACAATTGCGCGCCCGAGAACATCTCCCTGATCAAGCGCAATTCCTGCGGCAAGGCCCTGGACGTGGCGCGGCTGGCCCGTGACATGCACGGCGGCAACGGCATTTCCGACGAATTTCATGTCATTCGTCACATGGTTAACTTAGAAACCGTTAACACTTACGAAGGCACCCATGATATCCATGCGCTGATCCTGGGTCGGGCGCAAACCGGCCTGCAGGCCTTCGCCGGCTGATCGGCGCGTGCAGCGGTCATCGCCCGGGTGATCGCCGCCTAGGCGGCGCGCACCTGTTCGAGGAAGCTATCGACTTCGCGGCGCAAGGTTCCCGATTGCGATTGCAGGGTTTCGGCGGCATCGGCAATACCGTTGGCGGCGTTGCCGGTTTCTTCCGCCGCCAGGCTGACATCGGTGATGTTCTGGTTGACGTCCTGGGTTCCGGCCGCCGCCTGTTCGACGTTGCGGGCGATCTCTTGGGTTGCCGCATCCTGCTCTTCGATGGCCGCCGCGATGGAGGTCGAAATATCGCTGACCTCGGCGACCGTTTGGTGTATGCTGTCGATGGCGCCGACGGCGTTTTCCGTCGCCGTTTGGATGGCGACGACCTGGCCGGCAATCTCATCGGTGGCGCGCGCCGTTTGATTGGCCAGGTTCTTGACCTCCGAGGCAACCACGGCAAAGCCCTTGCCGGCATCACCGGCCCGCGCCGCCTCGATGGTGGCGTTCAGGGCCAGCAAATTGGTTTGCTCGGCGATATCGGTGATCAACTGCACGACCTCGCCGATCCTCTGGGCCGCGTCGTTCAAGCCCTTGACCTGGCCATTGGCGTCGGTCACATCGGTGACCGCCTTGCCGGCAATGTTACTGGCCTGGGACACCTGACCGGCGATTTCGCGGATGGTTGCTGACAACTCTTCGGCCGCTGTCGCCACGGTTTGCACGTTGGTGGCCGCCTGTTCGGAGGCGGTGCTGGCCGCCGTTGACTGACGGCTGACCTGTTCGGCGGTGGCCGGCATGGACGAGGCGCTTTCGCTCATTTGCGTTGACGCGGCGGCCACCGACCCGACGACCGTGCCGACGCTACTTTCGAAGCTGTCGGCCAGAGCGTTCATGGCCTGGCGCTTTTCGGCCTTGGCACGCTGGTCCGTGGCGGCTTGCTGGTCTTCCAGATGTTTGACGCGCTGGGCGTTTTCCTTGAACACGTTGACCGCCGCCGCCATGGCGCCGATTTCGTCAGCCCGTCCCTGGCCCGGGATTTCCGTTTCCAGATTGCCGTCCGCCAATTCGGTCATAGCGCCGGTAATGCCGGCAACGCCGCTCGTAATATTGCGCCCGATGAGGACGCCAACCAGACAACCCAGCACAATGCCGGCCAAGCCGATGCCGATCAGTATCTTGATCCCGCCCTGCTCCACCTCCAAGGCGTGTTCGGCCGAATGGTGGGTGAACTGTTCCAATTCCAACAAAAGGTGTTCCAGTTCCTTGTCCAATTGTTCCTGTTCGTGCTCGATGGTTTCCACCAGGTCGCCGACCTCGGCGGCTTTACCGGCCTCGACGGCAGCCAGCACCTTGAACGCATGTTCTTCGTAGCTTTTGTGCTCGTGCTCAATTTTTTTGAGCTGCGCCAAGACGCTTTCAAATTCCTTGCGGCCTGCCGCCGTGGTGGCGTGGACAATGGCATTCTCGGCCAACTTTTCACCGGCCTTGATTTCCTCGTCGACCTTGTGAGCCAATTTCTCGAAGGCTTCCTTGTCACGGTGAACGTCCGTTCCGGCCGTGACAGCGGCGCCACGCAAGGCGCGCTCCAGCAAGATCGCCTGTTCCAATTGATGCAGCGTAATCGAGGTGATGTTTTCCGTCAGCGGAATGTCTTGGTGGGCGATCTCGGTCAATTCACTGCCGATTTTCGCCATCTTCAAAATGCCCGTGCCGGCGATCACGGCGGCCAGAATGCCGGACAGGGCGACGATGGCGTAAATTCTGTGGGAAATCGTCATCTTATCATCTCCAATTGGCGGTTGCCGTTCGATGTGACAACTCACGGCCGCAAGAACGCAACGCGGCGTTTGTCAATGTGCCGTCCGCGGATGTTCACCTCCGCAGATGTAAATGATTCCAAGGTGTTAAATAACGCACCGAGATTGCAAAAGAATATATTTTATGTGAATTGGAATGAATTGGACGACAGAGTGCCAGGTGGGTTAGGGCGGCTTAGGCCACCATGATCTCATCGATCATTTTCGTGACCTCGGACAGATCAATGGGTTTCTTAATCAGATGTACGCCCGGCGCATTGACAACGTCAGTCGATTCGTTCTCGGCAAACATTTTGCCGGTCGTCACGAAGATCGGCAGGTCCGGAGAAATCTCCCGCAAGTGACCAATCAAGGTCTCGCCATCCATTTGCGGCATTTGAATATCGGTAATCACCACGTCCGTCGGTTGCGCCTGAAAGGCCGCCAGGGCCTCGACGCCGTTGCCCGCCGTGATCACCTCGTAGCCACGCCGGCGCATGGTCCGGGCCAGCACCAAGATCGCCTGTTCCTCGTCATCGACGATCATCACCGAACATTTCGACCCCTCCGGAGCTGCCACAGGCACCGCTGGCGTTACCGGCAAATCGATCACCGCGGCTTCAGCCGCGGCGGGTTTTTGATCGACGCACGGCAGCGTGACCTGAAAACACGCCCCGCCCGGCACGTTCGCGGCGACCACCGAGCCGCCCATGCCCTCAATTATCGAATGGCTGACCGACAGGCCGAGCCCAGTGCCCAAGCCGACCTCCTTGGTGGTGAAGAACGGGTCGAACAGGTTTTTGAAAACCTCGGCATCGACGCCACCACCATTATCCATCACCGAAATGAAAACCTGACCGCCAATCTCGTCCGTCGTCACCTGCAGGTTGATCCTACCTTCGAACGAGTCACCCTCGGTAACAGCACGGCCGGTCACAGCGTCACGGGCATTGGTCAGCAAATTGAGAATGACCTGGCCCAATTGACCATCCAGCCCGGCAACGGCACCGCACGGCTCCTGTATATCGCACGACAGGGTAACGCCGCCGGCAGCAAACTGCTTTTCAATCAGCGAGACGACACGGCGGACCGCGGACGCCGGCGAAAAGATGCCGGCGGACACATCGTCCTTACGGCTGAAAACATTCATTTGATCGATGATTTGAGCCATCCGGCCGACCTGTTCGGTAATGACCCGCAAATCGTCGTGGCCGACTGGCACGGTAGGCAGATTTTCGTCCAGGCCCATGGTTGCGGAATCGGAAATCAGTCGAATGATGTTCAACGGTTGGCTCAATTCGTGCGCTGTCCCGGCGGCCAAGGTGCCCAGCGTCGCCAGCTTATCGGCCTGGATAAGCTGGGCTTCCGCCTCCTGGCGCTGAACTTCCGCCTGCTTGCGTTCGGTAATATCGACGACATGGATAATGAAATGCAGCGGAATGGTCGCCGAGACACGGACCAAGCCGACGTTCACCTCACCCCAGACAATATGGCCCTTTTTGTGCCGATATCGGGTTTCGTTGCGAAAACGATCAATCTCGCCGTCCAGCAATTGTTTGCGGAAAGCCGCGCCGCGCTCCAAATCCTCCGGGTAGACGATGGTATCGGTCAGGCGTGACCCGGTCAGTTCATCAATCGTGTAGCCAAGAAAATTGGCCATCGCCTGGTTGACCTTGAATCGGCGTCCCTCAAGATCAACCAAGGCAATGGCAATGGGGGCCTCTTCCAAGGCATGGCGGAACCGCCTTTCACTGGCATCCAAGGCCTCAGTGCGTTCGGCAACCAGGCCTTCCAATTTTTCATTGAATTCACGGATTTTTTGTTCCGCCTGTTTGCGCTCGGTGATATCGAGAGCCGTCGTCGCAACGCCCTCGACCTCGCCAGTTTTTTTCCGCACCGGCGTTTTGTAAATCAGCGTTTGGCGAGTATTACCGTCGGGCCAGAGAAAAGCGATATCAATGATATCGGGCTCACCGGTCGTGAAGACGTGCTCATCGGCGGCGGCAATGCGCTTCGCCACGGCGGGATCGGCAAATTCGTCAAAGGTCCGCCAAAGCACGCTATTGGTGTCCGTATTGGCCCATTTCGCATAGGTGTTGTTCAAGGCCAGATAACGCCCTTCGCGGTCCTTCATGGTGATCGCCGCCGGCGAGCCATCCAAAATAGCCCGCAATCGGGCTTCGCTGGTCTGCATGGCCAACTCGGCGCGACGGCGTTCGGTGACCTGAGTATCCAGACGTTCCACGGCCTCATTCAAGGCTCGGATATCCTGGGAAACGTAGCTTGCGGCTTCTTCCGGCGTCCCGGCCCCATCAGATGACAGCGATAAAAGGCTCCGGTTGATGGCCGCGACGGGGCGCATGACAAACAAATGAACAGCGGCGATTAGCGCCGCTGTCAGCAAAAGCAGAGACGCCCCAATCATCGACAGGACCATCGGCAAATTACTGGAAATGGCTTTCGAAACGGCACCCGTATGCCAGGTCACACTCAAGGTTCCGAATTTTTCGCCGCTAGCCGAAATGTCGTGGGATTTCGTCAAAAGCTGTTGATCGGACATAAAACTCAACGACAGCGTCGGGTGCGTGTGGATGTCCTTGCCCCCGTCGCTATTGGCCAATACCTTGCCATCTTCGTTGACGTACTGCATCGAATGAATGAGCGGATCGATGCCGCGGGTCTGCTCAATTATTGTCTCAATGGCCGGCACATCTTCAACAATAACAGCTTCCAGGCTGGTGCTGGCCAAAAACTGGATGGTCCGCTCAGCATCCTCGTGTAAATCTTCGAACAAAACCTTGGATTGCAATTGGGTGGTCAAAATGAAGACCCCGGCAGCGACGACGGTGGTGGCCAGAAAAGCCGCCAGCGACAGCTGAACCGATAGCGATTGCCTGCCGATGTAGGAGCCGATTGTCTTCATGATACCTGTCTACCGGGATCCGCCCAACGCCGTAGCCAGCAGATTATTCAAAGAACCGCTGGTTCTGGCTGATGGCCGCGCGAATATGATCATAGTCAGCATCCGTGCCGGGGAGCAAGGGACCGCTTTTGAGGGCTTTCAACGCCTTCGTGTCCCGCACCCCCAGCAGCACCTGGCGCAGTGCTTTAACGATGTTCGGCGGCACTTGCGCGGCCGCAATCCAGGGCTGTGTCGTATTGTCCATGCGGGCCACTTCACGGATTTTATAGCCCTTTTTGACCAGCGCCTTAAAAGTGCTTTCCTTCAGCGCGCCGGCGTCAAATTTCTTCGAATTGACCGCCGCGCCGACAAGATCATGCCGGCCAAGATAGGCGAAATGAGCAAGGTCCTTGCTCCGAACCTCGTTTTTGACCAGCAACATTTGTGGCAAATAGCGCCCGATTGTCGATCGTTCATTACCGAAGGCAAAACTTTTGCCCTTGAGGTCCGACAAGTCTTTTACGGGACTGTCGGAGGGCACACAGATAATACCGTGAAACACCTTCCGCCCGCGCCGGCTTTCCAAGGCGAGAACGGAAATATTGGGGGTCCGCTGTTTCACGGCAATGTAGGACGCAGGACCCATGCGTGAAAAATCCACCTGACCTGAGGCCAGGTTTTCCTGGCCTTCCGCGTAGGTTCGGGCAATGACGGTCTTGATTTTCACTTTTTTGCCCAATGTCCGGCCCAGACCGACTTCAACCTGATCCAGAATAGGACGGAACTGTCGGATCAGGCTGCTCGGCTTTTCCACCGTATATAGGCCGAACTTAAGCGCAAGTTGATCCGTTGCCGCCGCCGACACCGAATGGGTACACGACAAGGCAACGAAAACTGCCAACAGGAGGCTTTTCGCGTTCATATTACTAAAAAACTCAATAACTGCGCCGTGTTCAAGCGTACAGGCGTATACTTAGTGGGATACCAAAGTATACCGCCGCAGATCACGTCCGACGATGAACTGCCGGCTCACCATCAAAAATGCTAGCGTTTTCCGTCCGCGTCCCGATCTGCTATCAAGGCCCGTCGCGCCGGTTTTGGCGCAACAGTCCTGACACTTCGAGCCGGAGTCGAGTTCAATTATGGTGACGACCTTTGCTATAGAAATTTCTCCCGTGGACATTTCCCCTTATGCGGCGGGCAACACGGGTATCCCCCATGTCACCACATTCGATAGCGGCCGGGCCGGGCCGCATGTCATGATCATGGCGGTAACCCACGGTAACGAGCTTTGCGGCGCCATCACCCTGGATTATTTGTTCCGCAACGATGTTCGGCCCGAACACGGCAAGCTGAGCCTGGGGTTTCATAATGTTGCGGCCTACGAATCCTTCGATCCGGCCGATCCGACGGCGTCGCGCTACATCGATGAAGATCTCAACCGGGTTTGGGGCCTTGATGTTCTGGATGGCGGCCGCGACACCCATGAAACGCGTCGGGCCCGGGAAATGCGCCCGATGATCGATACCGTCGATCTGTTATTGGATATCCATTCCATGACCAACGTGTCGCCGGCCTTGATGCTTTGCGGGCCCCTGGACAAGGGCCGCGACCTGGCTCTAGCGGTCAATTCACCGCAATACGTGGTTGCCGATGCCGGCCATGCCGCAGGTACGCGGCTTCGCGATTATGGCCGTTTCGCCCACCCATCGGCCACGCAGAATGCCATTCTGGTAGAAGCCGGTCAGCATTGGCGAAATGATGCGGTGAGTATCTCCATGGATGTCGCGCTACGCTTTCTCTGGCACACGGGGGCCATATCGGAAGACTTTTTCAACCAACACATCGCCACATCCGAAAGCGATTTGCCGGCCCAGAAATTCGTTGAGGTTACCGGACCTCACACCATTCAAAACGATACCTTCAAATGGGCCGATACCTACACCGGCATGGAACTGATCAAAACCGCCGGCACGGTCATCGGCTGGGACGGCGCGGTGGAAGTTGTCACGCCCTATGACGACTGTGTGTTGGTGATGCCAAACCGCCTAAAGCAGAAAGGCCATTCGGCGGTGCGGTTCGGTAAATTGCATAGTTAATCGGCAACGCATACCAAGATTGGCCATAACCGCGGCGGATGGTGTAGGCTTAAAGCATGGATATCCAGGTCATCTTCGACACGGTCTGTCCCTGGTGCTACATCGGCAAGCGGCGGATTGAGCAAGCCTTGGCGCTGCGGCCCCACGCCGATGCCCGGTTGGTCTGGCGGCCGTTCCTACTGAACCGTGAAATTCCCGCCGACGGCATCGACCGTACCGCTTACCTGATCCGAAAATTCGGGTCCGAGGCGCGGGTGCGGCGGATATACGGCGCCATCGCCCAGGCCGGAGAATCAGTGGATATCGACTTCGCCTTCGACCGCATTGACCGGACCCCAAACTCCGTCGACAGCCATCGTCTCATCCGATTTGCCCTGGCTGCCGGCTGTGACGAGAGTATCGTCGAACATTTGTTTTTCGATTATTTCATCCATGGCGTCGATATCGGCCGCCGCGACGTTCTGGTTGGCATCGGCGAACGGGTCGGCCTCGATGTTGACACCCTGGTCAGCTATCTGGACGGCGGCGAGGACATTGACTTCGTCTACGACGAAAACACCCGCGCCCACCGCATGGGCATCAACGGCGTTCCGGCCTACGTATTCAACAACCGTATGGTCATTTCCGGCGCCCAGGAACCGCAAATTCTGGCCCGCATGATCGACGCCGCTCAGGCCACGGAGACCGCCGCCTGAGCCGGCGGCGCCATTGAAAGACCGCGCCAGTGACCAGCCCGCTTCATCAGTTGACCATGACCTATTCGCCGGAACAGGACCGGGTCATGCTGCGCATCGGCACGAAGGAGAACACCGAATATCAGTTATGGATGACGCGGCGGTTCGTGCGCGTCATGTGGGGTGCTCTGGTCCAGACCATCGGACGCGACCCAAACTTGGCCAAAGATCTAATGCCGGACGTCAAGGACGCGGTGATGGCCATGGAACATCAGGAATCAATCCAGGCCAGCGATTTCTCCCAGAAGCACGAGAAGAGCAACGTCAACCTGACGTCCAACACGGGTGCCCTTTTGGTCACCGGCGGCCAGGTCAAACCGGTGAACGGCGACCTGACCCGGATCAACCTGAAGACTGAGAACGGCATGGGTATTGAGTTCTCTCTGAACAAGCAACTGCTGCATGCGCTTTGCCATATGATGGTCACGTCGGCGCAGACGGCGGAATGGGACCTGGAACTGGCGATTGGTGATCCGCAGGTCATTGTTCCGGCGGATGCGACCCAGGTTCATTAATCTTATTCCGTAGATGTATTGATCGGTGCGCGGCCAAGCGACCACTGATAGCGCTGATAGCCGGTGATCCGGCGCGGCAGATGGGCGTCTAGATGTCCGGCCATGCCGCCAGCCGTCGAAAATATCCGGTAGTACCGCACTATGCCGTCGGCACTGAGGATATCGATCCGCCCGTTTCCTTTGAAGGCCGCAGCGCTAAGCGATCCGCTGGAACCGCCAAGCACAGCCAGAAGCGCGCCATCGCTGGACCGCCACAGGCGTGCTGTGCCATCCGCCGAGGCACTGACCAGGGCGGCGCCGTCGGGACTAAACGCCACCGTGTGAACGGCTCCCGCATGCCCCGTGAGGCGGATCGGACTGCGGCCCGTGTCGGTGTCGCTGAGGCGTATGGCGTTCGATGGCGTGACGTCGGCGCGCCGACCGTTAATGCTGATCGCGACCCGGCCGGCTTTCGGCCTGCGGCCGCCCGGTGCCACCGCGACGGCGACACTGTCTTCGCCATCCCAGAGACGCACCGTGGCGTCGCTGGACGACGTGAGAATGCGGCGGCCATCGGGACTGAATGAGACGGATACAACGTCATTATCATGGCCTGAGAAAACGGCCTCGGCCGTCCCGGTTCCGGCATCCCAAAGACGCGCCGTCCAATCGCGCGATACTGTTGCGATCCGGTCGCCGTCGGGGCTGAAGACAGCTGAGTTGACCCAACTTTTGTGACCTTCCAAGACCTGTAACTGACGTCCCGTCGCCACATCCCAAAGGCGCGCCGTGCCGTCACGCGATGCGGTCACGATACGCCGTCCGCGCGGCCCGAAGCGAACCGAGTTGACGTCGCCATCGTGCCCCGCCAAAACGGCGCCCGGCGTGCCCATGTTCGCCCCTGCGGTGGTGTTCCAAAGGCGCACCGTGCCGTCGGCCGAAGCCGAGGCCGCCCAGCGCCCGTCCGGACTGAAGGCAACATCCAAGATGGCGCCTTCATGGCCCGTAAGAATGGCCGAAACGGCACCGGTATTGGCGTCCCATAGACGCGCCGTGGTGTCATCCGAACCGCTCAACACATATGGCTTTAATGGATGGAAAGCGACGGTTTGCAGACGCGCCGTGTGGCCATGCAATTCGGCTTGCAATGTGCCGGCCTCAACATCCCAAATCCGTGCCGTTCCATCGTAGGACGCCGAAACCAGGAGCCGGCCCGCCGGACCATAGGCGACATCAGCCACCGCGGCGGTATGCCCTTTCAGGACAAACCCGGCGGTACCCGTCAGACCCTCCCACAGGCGCACGGTTCCGTCGAAGCCGGCAGTCGCCAATTGGCGGCCATCGGCACGGACAGCGCCGGCCCAGACCTTATCTGTGTGCCCCAGTAATTCGGCCAACCGCGCCCCATCGCCGGCTTGCCAGAGCATCGCGGTTCGGTCCGAAGCCGCGGTGAGGATGCGCCGTCCGTCCGGGCTGAACCCGGCGAAGCGGACGACGGACAGGTGTCCTTTCAGAACGGCGATCTCACGATTTTCAAGGTGAGATTGATAGAGCGTCCGTTGGAGGTCGAGCTGCAATGCCGGCGGAACAGCGCCGCCATCGGCCGACAATGCATCCAACGATACCAGCGCGGCATTGACCGCGCTGCCCTCAGCCAAAAGCCGCCGCGCTAGGTCGAGCCGGCGACGCAATCCAGCGTTGTCCGTCGTCGTCGCCGATCCCGGCACGACGGCAGCGGCCATCGTCGACGCCTTATCCGCTGGCGCGTCCGTGACCTTCGACGGCAGCACCCAATCCGGATTGAACCACGAAATGCCGACAACCAGGACGGACAGCGCCAGGGCGACGCCAATTTCCCATTTCAACCGCCGCGCTCGACGGCGGTCGTCTGCGTTATCGTGCAATGGCGGCATGGGAAATCATCCAGTGGCACGGCTTCGGAAAATTAAGTTTATCTGCTGTGCCATGGTGCGGCACGGGGAAACTGGCGGGGCTAAGGCGGCGCAAGGGTTGGCAATACGGCGAACAGCGATGCCTGAAAGGGCTCGGCGTATATAAATTTGATCATATTGACAGATTGTCGACAATCATACTATCGTGCTTTCGGTTCAATTATGAGGAGGCTCCTGAATCCAGGAGGAATGCTATGATCAAAACTGTATTCTCTCGGCTGGCAGCAACGCTGGCCCTTATTGCTTCGGTCGTTGCCTGGTCCGGCACTGCCGACGCGCAAGGCAAATCCACGTGGCAGGCGATCAAAGACCGCGGCAGCCTGCGTATCGGTGTCACCCAGGCGCCGCCGTGGTTCTACAAAAATCCCGCCGGCACCGAATGGACCGGTCTCGGCTCCGCGGTCGGTAAGGCCATGGCCAAGGAATTGGGCGTTAAGTTCGAACCGGTTGAAGTTACCTGGGGCACCTCCATCGCCGCCCTGCAGGCCAACAAAATCGATGTCATGTTTGTCCTCGACGCGACGCCGAAGCGCGCGCTGGCGATCGACTTTCCGGCCCAACCACTGCTGTACTACGCGCTGGCCGTGCTGGCTGATGACGATATGAAGATCACGAATTGGTCCGACCTGAACAAGAAAAGCACCAAGCTGGCGGTGACCCAGGGCACGACCATGGACATCTATGTGACCAAGCATTTGCCGATGGCGACGATTCTTCGGTTCCCGTCGAACGGCGAATCGGTGGCCGCTTTCCAGTCAAAGCGCGTCAATGCGGTGTCCTTGTTTCACCCGCCGTTGATTGCCATGCGCAAGAAAATCGGCCGCGGCCAAATCGTGCTGCCCGCCCCGGTGCGGCAATCCGCATCTTCAGCCGGCGTGCGTCGCGAAGCCGACAAGACCTGGCGCGACTGGGTCAATACGGCCGTCGCCTACTATTACGCCACCGGGCAGACACAAGTCTGGTATGAGGATTTCCTGAAATCCTTCGGCGTCGACCCGTCAACGGTTCCGGCCATTCGCCGGGAAGACTGGTAGGATAAAGATTGTGGGTGGGACCGCGCGGTTCCACCCACATCTCCTTATCTAGGCGGGAGCGGCGTTGATGGGTTACGAATGGGATTTCGGCATCGTCTTCAGGGATTTCGATCTGCTGATGCTGGGCCTGATCAATACCCTGAAGGTCACCGGTCTGGCGTTGCTGTTCGGTGTGCCGCTTGGCCTGATCCTGGCACTGTTGCGGCTTTATGGATCGTGGCCCATTCGCATTCCGGTCGGCGTGGTCATTGAGTTTCTGCGCTCGACACCGCCCATTGCTCAACTGTTCTGGTTTTTCTTCGCGCTCCCCATTCTGATCGGGGTTGAGATGGATCCGTTCCGGGCATCCGTGCTGACGTTCTCCCTTCAGTCATCGGCGTTCTTTGCCGAAGTGTTCCGGGGCGGCATCGTGTCCATCGACCGCGGCCAGTGGGAAGCCGCCAAGGCCATCGGCATGGACCGCAACCGCACGCTTCGCCGCGTCATCCTGCCGCAGGCCGTGAAGCGCATGATCCCAGCCTTCCTGGAGCGCGCTATCGAATTGATGAAGACGACCACCTTGGTCAGCACCATCTCCTATGCGGATCTTTTGTATCAGGCCAACAGTATCGCGCAGTCGACCTATCGCTCCTTGGAGGTCTTCTCCATTGCCGCGGCGATTTACTTTGTCGTCATTTTCGCGTGTTCCATCGGGGTGCGCCGGATCGAACGCTACATGGCGCGAACCGGCGAAACGACGGCGCACTGAGGCGGGACCATGGAACATAATTGGGACTTCTCCGCCGTCTTCGCCAACAAGGCCCTATTGCTGATGGGCCTGCAGAACACGGTTATCTTGGGGGCGATCTGTCTGGTGCTGGGCCTGTTCTTCGGCATGTTTGTCGGCATGGCGCGCTATTCGCGCAATCCCGTATTCTATTGGCCGTCGACAGCCTTCGTCGAGGTTTTCCGCAACACGCCGGTGTTGGTGCAGATCGTCTGGTTCTTCTTCGCCTTCCCGATCATTTCACCGTTTGATATTAATGCCTTCACGGCGGCAACGTTGGGTCTGACCCTGAATACCACGGCCTTTTCATCGGAGATTTACCGGGCCGGCATTCAATCCATCGACAAGGGCCAGTGGGAGGCCGCCAAGGCGCTCGGCATGGGCTACGGGGAACAAATGCGCCGGATCATTCTGCCGCAGGCCGTCAAGCGGATGATCCCGGCGTTCATGAACCGCGCCGTGGAGCTCATGAAAATGACTTCGCTGGCCTCGGTCATCGCGTACGGTGAGTTGATGCACCAGGCAAAAACCATCTCGACCATCGAATTTAATCCGATAGAAATGTATACCGCCGTGGCCCTTCTGTTCTTTGCCTTGATCTACCCGGCGGCAATCGCGGTCCAGCACTTCGAGAAACGTCTGGCGGCAAGGGGTTAAGGTGATGACGGAAGTCCTGCGTATCGAAAATCTGCACAAATCCTTCGACGAGTTGGAGGTTCTGAAAGGCATCGACCTGACCGTCAAAAAGGGCGAGACGGTGGTTTTGTTGGGCGCCTCGGGGTCCGGCAAATCGACCATGCTGCGCTGTGTCAATTTCATGGAAATCCCCACATCGGGGCGGATCGTCTTGCAAGGTGAGCCAGTTGGGCGCGAGGACGGCGAGCGCATGGTCTACGCGGAGAAGGAACTAACGCTGCTGCGGGCGCGGGTCGGCATGGTTTTCCAGCACTTCAATTTGTTCCCGCATATGACCGCCAAGGAAAACGTCATGGAGGGGCCGAAAACGGTTCTGAAACTGGACGCCGCTGAATGCCACCGCCGCGCCGACAAGTACCTGGAAAAGGTCGGACTGGGCTGGAAGGCCGACGCCTATCCGTCGCAACTGTCCGGCGGCCAGCAGCAGCGCATCGCCATCGCCCGGGCCCTGGCCATGGAGCCCGAATTGATGCTGTTCGACGAAGCCACTTCGGCGCTGGATCCGGAACTAGTCGGTGAGGTTCTGGAAACCATGAAGGAACTGGCCGAGGAAGGCATGACCATGGTCATCGTCACCCACGAACTGGGGTTCGCCTACACGGTCGCGGATCGGGTATTGTTCCTGTCGGAAGGCAACATTCTCGAACAGGGCGCGCCGGAGGCCGTCCTCATTCACCCCCAGGAGGAAGGCACCAAGAACTTCCTTCGGGGCCACGGATCATTCCGGCTGCCGACGCCGCAGTTGGATTAAGGAGAAGCGCCATCATGAATAAGGTTGCCCCCGACGACGCCGGCGATAGCCACTCAACCCACGACGCCGAAGAAGATATCCGCAATCGCGACATCCTAATATATGTCAACGGCGAGATCGTGCATCGCGACGACGCCAAGGTCTCGGTTTACGATTCAGGCTTCATGCTGGGCGACGGCATGTGGGAAGGCATGCGGCTTTACGACGGCAAATGGGCGTTTTTCGATGAACACATGGACCGCTTGTTCGCCGGCTGCAAGGCCGTCGACATCGATATCGGCCTGGACCGCGCCGGTGTTCTCGACGCGCTGACCCGGACAACCGAGGCAAACGCCATGACCACGGACGCGCATTGCCGCCTGATGGTCACCCGCGGCCGCAAGGACAAGCCCTTTCAGCACCCGGCGTTATCGCGCTCGGGGCCGACCGTGGTGATCATCATCGAGCATTCGAAACCCGCCGAAAGCCTGCAGGCAAGAGGCATCCGGCTGGCCACCGTGCCGCAGATGCGCGGCCTGCCCATGACCCAGGACGCCAAGTTCAATTCGCATTCCAAACTGAACTGCATCATCGCCTGCCTGCAGGCCGAACAGGCCGGTGCTGACGAAGGCCTGATGCTGGACCCGCTGGGCTTCGTCAACACGACGAACGCGTGTAACTTCTTCATTGTCCGCGGCGCCGAGGTCTGGACGTCGACGGGTGATTACTGCATGAACGGCGTAACCCGCCAGAACATCATTAACCTCTGCCGCGCCAACAACATTCCGGTGTTTGAAAAAAACTATTCGCTTGTCGAAGCCTACAGCGCCGATGAAGCCTTTCTCACCGGCACCTTCGGCGCACAAACGCCGGTCGCCGAAATTGACGGCAAGCCTATTGGCGAACACACGGGATCCGGCCCCATGACAAAGCGCCTGCAAGGCCTCTATAAAGATTTGGTGAAACAGAATATCGCCTGACATGGAAAACCTTGCTGAGCTAAAACCCATCGATGACCAGACCCGGCGTGGGCAGATCGTCCGACAACTCCGCGAGTTGATCGTCAGCGGCCAAGTGCCGCCCGGCGAACGGTTGACGGAAACCGACCTGGCGAGCCGGCTGGGCGTCAGCCGCGCGCCGCTGCGCGAGGCGATCCGCGAATTGGTCAATAGCGGCCTGGTCGTTTCTGTTCCCTACAAGGGCCTGTTCGTGCGCTCCATTACCCGGCGTGATCTGGAAGAACTGTATTCCTTGCGCACCGCCTTGGAACAGCTGGCCTTTCGGGAATGCTGGGAACTGCGCGACACCGCCGCCTGTGATGACCTGAAGGCCCGCAATGCCGAATTGACCCGCGTGGTCACCGCCGGCACCGAGCCGCGCCGCGCCATTGAATTGGAACTCGCCTTGCACAGTTGGTGTTATGAACTGGCCGGCCATTCACTTCTGGAACAGACGTGGGCGCGCATGAAATCCAACTTGCAGTTTTATTTCATGCTTCATCAAAAAGCCCACGGCCGTAAGGGTCCGCTACGTGAGGCCCACGATGTCTATGTGGATTGCGCCTGCGGCGATGACCTGGACGCCATGCTGCGGCATCTGGAGGATCATATGCGTCAGGGTCTCGAGACGACCAAGGGTTTTCTGCCCGACGACCCGGTCATCTGATCCGCGCCGTTCCGGGGCGCACCCAATAATCCCATTATGTGTTATCCTGGCGGCCGACACGTCGCAGGCGGAAAGCGGATAATGGATAGGATAAATGGTGCCCTCGCCGGTCTGGTGATCGCTGCATTATCAGTACCCGGCACTGGCTCCGCCGCGGTGGAAAAGGCCGGCATCTGGCGGAAGGTCCAAAACATGCCCGGTTGCATGGTTTGGGACCCAGCCCCTCGGCCCGACATTACCGTAACCTGGACAGGGGTCTGCAAGGACGGCAAGACGACGGGCCTCGGCGCATTACATATGCGCCAACAAAATGACCCCTCATACGGACGCTATCGCGCCTACATGGGCTACATGAAAGCCGGCCGCTATCATGGCGACGGCGCCTTTCTGCTGGGCCGCGGCACCAAGTACGACGGCAATTGGAAGGACGGCCGCAAGCACGGCTTCGGCACCTACCGCTGGGCCGACGGCACCCGCTACGAAGGCGAATGGCTGAACGACATCCAACACGGCCACGGCATCTTGGAAGAGCCCGACAAGTACCGCTATGAAGGCGACTGGCAAAACGGCATGCCGCACGGCCAGGGCATCGACGAAGTGCCCGGTCGCGGCCATTATGCCGGCGGTTGGAAAAACGGCCGTCGCCATGGACGGGGCGTCCTGACCCTACCCGGCGAAGGTACCTGCGACGCCGAATGGCGCGACGGTCAGACCGTACCGGGCACCGGCAAAGGTGAGGCCTGCATGAATTGACGGCGTCGCGTGCAGCGTATTCTCAACCGATACTGAACGCCAGCGCCCGGCTGATCTCGGTCAGCGACCGGCCCGACTGGCGCCGCCATTCGTTGAAGGCGTCTTGCACGGCGTCCATGGCCTTCGCCGACGTCGGCGCCTTATCGACAACCCCTTCGGCGATCAGGCGTGCCGTTACGTCCTTCGACAGAATAAAGCTATCGACGCCGGAAAAGCGCAGCACGTATTGCCCGGACGCGCCGCCCAACCGAGCCCCACGTTTCTTCAAGACCGCCAGCAATCCGACGTAATCCTCGGTCGGCCAGCCGGCGAAAAATGCCCCGGCGCTGCCGTGCGCGGCGGCAAGTTCATTGATGAACGCCGCATTCTGCTGAACGGCGCGGATTTTCTGGCCGTTCCGGACGATGCGCTTATCTGACACCAGCCGCGCCAGATCATCATCGTTGAGCATCTCGCAACGGCCCGTATCGAAGCCAAAAAACACCTCTTCGAAACCCGGCCACATGTTATCGACAACCTTCCAGTTGAAGCCCGCCTGAAACACCCGCTTGGTGATCTCCGCCAACCAACGGTCGTCTGGAATGGCCGCCACCTCGGCGGCTGATTTCGGCGTACCGTGGGCCCCCATGAGCGCGCCAAGGTCGCCTTTCCGTTCGGCAACAATCGCCAGAATTTCGTCAAAAGTCCGCAAAGCCCCTACCCTCCTCCGGCTATGATTACACGGCGCACTCACAGCAACTAAAGTACCTCAATCAGTAGGCACCGAGGCATCAGCATAAACCGGTCGCATAATATTGATTGAACCATTGTCATCGTCGGCAAAACTTAATGTTTTATACATCAGTTTGTATGAAAATTTTCATATGGCACGTGTAAAAGATGATTACCGGAATCTCCAGGGCCCTCAGAAGGCGGCGATCTTCATGTTGGCCGTCGGCAACCAACACTCGGCACCGCTGTTCGAGAAGATGGACGACGAGGAGATCCGCACCCTTTCCCAGGCCATGTCGACACTCGGCACGGTCAACGCCAGTGTTATCGAGCGCCTGTTTGTGGAATTTGCCGATCAGCTGAGCTCGGCCGGCGGCCTGGTCGGTTCGGTCGGCTCGACGGAACGCTTGTTGATGAGCGCGCTGCCCGAAGACCGGGTCACGGCGATCATGGAAGAGATGCGCGGCCCGGCCGGGCGGACCATGTGGGACAAGCTCAACAACGTCAACGAGACCGTGCTGGCCAATTATCTGAAGAACGAATACCCGCAGACCGTCGCCGTGGTGCTGTCGAAATTGAATTCGACCCATGCCTCGCAAGTGTTGTCCGTGCTGCCCGAGAACTTCTCCATGGAAGTCATCATGCGGATGCTGCGCATGGAGGCCGTGCAGAAGGAAATCCTTGATCACGTCGAACGCACCCTGCGTTCAGAGTTCATGACCAACCTGGCACGCACGGCCCGCCGCGACAGCCACGAACTGATGGCCGATATCTTCAACAACCTGGACCGCAATACGGAAAACCGCTTCATGACGTCGCTGGAGGAACGCAACCGCGAGGCCGCCGAGCGCATCAAGGCGTTGATGTTCACCTTCGATGATTTGGCCCGGGTCGATGCGGCGGGCATTCAGATGCTGCTGCGTCAGGTTGAGAAAGATGCCCTGGGCCTGGCCTTGAAGGGCGCGTCCGATGATGTCCAGGAACTGTTCTTCGCCAATATGAGCGAACGCGCCGGCAAGATGATGAAGGAAGACATGGAGGCCATGGGCGCGGTCCGCCTGAAAGACGTCGACGAGGCCCAGGCCGGCATCGTCGGGACGGCCAAGGCGCTGGCCGATTCCGGTGAAATCGTCATTGCTGGCGGCGACGACGAAGCCGAACTGGTTTACTAGATCGGATCACGTTTATACGGAAACATTCTGATTTCGTTTGGACGTGTGAATCCAATCGTAATTAAAAACTATAGAGCAGATCAAATTTAAACGGGACCACACCGTAAGTCCGTCTAATTTTGATCTGCTCTAAAACTTTCGCCCATAAAAAAACGGCAAGACAGCCCAATAGTTAAAGGCTGCGGCTTGCCGCGTCGAAATGGGATGGGGCGGTCATCGACCGCCCCACGCCACATCAATCTTCGATGGTCAGATTTTCGGCCGCCATCTTTCCGTCACGACCTGAAACCAGATCGAACGTCACGCGCTGACCTTCGCTGAGGTTGGCCAACCCGGACCGTTCCACAGCGCTGATGTGCACGAAAGCATCCTTGGAACCATCTTCCGGTTCAATGAAGCCAAAACCCTTGGTGGCGTTAAACCACTTTACTGTACCTTTGGTCATGAATAATTCCTTTCACGACAATGCAAGCGGACGACCACACCATGCGGCAATCCATGAAATACGTTCACAATGTCGGAGAAGAAACCTTTGATAACCACAATTACGGCGATCATGAATGCTACAGCGACCTCTAAACGTCCCCCACATATAGACTCACGGGATAAAATTGCAAGTTATCTCTTAAATCGGCGAAATTGAAATTTCACGCCGACCAATGTCACGCTGCGATGGCGATAGCATTGTCAGCAGTCCGAACGCGGATCGATACCGCTCCATAGGCTTCAGCGCTTATCCACAGCCTTTCAAATTTCGAAACATTTTGAAACGTTCAGGTCCTGGTTATCAGCGCTAAATTGCCAACTTGGAATAACGTACTAAAGTGGGATGACCCTACAATGGTCGCGAGAGGGACACGGATGCGCTGGCTGGGATTAATAATCATAAGCATTGCCCTCGCGGCCTTTGGCAACACCGCCTGGGCAGCCAGCGCCAAGGGTAAACCGACGACAGAGTGGGTAACACCAACACATATTCAAATGATTCCCATGATGGTTCCGGCAGGTCGACAAACGGTGCCGATGACGTTTTTTCTTGAAGCGACCAAGCAAAAAAAGGTCGAAGACATTTGCAAACGCATGCCGCGGGTCCGCGATGCGTTGATCCGCAATCTGTCCAGAAAGCCGATCCCCGTGAAAAACCGGCGTCTTATCTTGAAAGGCCTGGACAAGCGCATTCTCAAACCCATCAACAAAGCCGTTGGCCACAAATACGTCCAAAAAGTCTTCATCGCAAAAGGCGCTGTCCGAATGGGAACTGGAAAAATCGAATATCGGCCTTTCGCGGTGATCGGTGGATGCACGGACATTCTGAGATCGGAACTTGAGCGCGAACAGGCCGCCCGGGCGGCAAAAAAATAGCGCCAGAAAATTCCAAACACATCGGCATCGTCGCCTGTTCAGCGGAGGGCGCGGCGCTTTGTTATCGAACCATATGCACCGAGGGCGCAGAATATTTGGGTCCGCATGCGCATCCCGAAATTTCCCTGCACACGCCATCGTTGGCCGACTATGTGTCCCGCCTGGAGGCCGACGACTGGTCGGGTGTCGCTGATCTGATGCTGGCTTCGGCGGAAAAACTTGCCGCCGTGGGCGCGGATTTTTTGATCTGCCCCGACAACACCATTCATCAGGCGATGGGGTCGGTCGAAGCACGAAGTCCCCTGCCCTGGCTGCACATCGCCGAAGTCACGGCAGCCGAAGCGGCGGCACGGAGTTTCCGTCGGTTGGCCCTGACCGGCACCACATGGCTGGTTAACGGGCCGGTTTATCCCGATGCTTTGACAGCTCACGGCTTGGATTTCCAGCGCCCGGAACCGGAAGAACAGGCCGAGATGAACCGGATCATCATGGCGGAACTGGTGTCAGGGACTTTTAGGCCGGAAGCCGTCGCCTATTATCAGGCCGTGTTAACGCGCCTGCGCGACGCCGGCTGTGATGCCGCCATCTTGGGCTGCACGGAAATTCCTCTCATTATTTCGGACGCCAACGCACCGCTGCCCGTTTTGGATAGCACCCGCTTGCTGGCCCGCGCCGCGCTCCGCCGCGCCGTCGATAACGGTTAGGAGAAGGCTGCGCTGACCCGGCCCATGGCCCCGAAGTCGGCCATGGCCCGATCACCGGACGACAGCGGCGTCATGCCGGTGCATGTCCCTGTCATGATGATTTCCCCGGCCTTTAGACCGCGACCTTCCATTGTCGGATGACACGCCGCCCAACTGACCGCATCAAACAGATGATCCCACAGCAAATCCGATGGCCGGCCCGTCTGCATGACCGCATCATTAATCGCCAGGGACACATCATGGCCGGCCAGCGTGTCGGCGTCCCAGGTCGTCACATCGGTCCCCAGCACGGTGCCGACGTTGACGCCGCCGTCGGCGATCAGCCGGAACCCAGCGCCGGCCGGCTCGCCCTCGAAGCGGAAACCAATGATCTCGAAGGACGGGATGATCGCCGCCACGGCGGCCTCGATCTCATCGCGGCCGTAGGGGTCGGCGCGGTACGGCAGGTCGGATTTCAGACGGATGGTAAATTCGGTCTCCAGGCCGTGCCCCGGATGCACGGCCATCTCGGCGCCGCTTTGGAGGGTGAAGTTGGCGAACAGCGGGCCGAGGAACGGCTCCTTCATGCCCAGGACTTCCAGAAGTGGCGCCGTCGTCGCGCCGATTTTCCAACCGATCACGTCAAGGCGGGAGGCGGCAATCATCGCCGCCTGAATTTCATAGGCTTCGGCTTCGCTGGTCGGATAGCCCGCAAAATCCCGCGCCAGCGGTTGATGTGTGACACGGGCCTGCCACAGGCGTTCGGCGGCGGTTTCAGGCATAGTGCGCTCCTGTTTATATATGGTCGTTACGGTTGATGAATATTTGTCCGCTTCCGACGAACACGCAACGGTTTTGCAAGCGAGCACGGAAACCTGACAACAGCCATGAGATTACGCGACGGTCGAAGAGGTACCATGACAATATTGATTCTAATTTTTGTTTCCTTTATGTTCTACATCGGGTTTCCGATTGAATGGGAAGCTGCGCGCTATTTTATATTTCGAATCAGAAAACGATGCGCGTCGTCCGCAAGCATAATGGGCATGGCTGGGTCGGTCATCGTGCGCGTCTCGTGGGCACGTCCATGCGGATAGCACCTTCCGGGGGATGACCTGGGATTACGCCGCACCAACGCCGTATCGCCATGTCATCAGTAAAAAACGATAATAATGGCGGAATTCTGGGATTTTTTATTTCGAGCTGATGACATTATGTCAACATTCTGAATGGCTTGAAATATTCACGCGGGTTCACATTGACAGTCAAAATTCCCCTTCTCACCCCGCTTCGGCAATCTTCGCCAATTCATTGACCAGATGGCGGACTCCGTCCAGGCGCTCGTTGGGGGTGTTCCATTGGCGCCTGTAGACCAGCTTATGATCAGGCCGCAGTTTCGCCGTGCCGGCCTGCTTGTTGAAAAATTCAACCAGCCCCGCCGGATTGGCGAAATCATTGTTACGGAAGCCGACCACGGCGCCTTTCGGCCCGGCGTCGATTTTATCCACGCCGGCCTGCTTGCAGTGGCCTTTCAGGGTGATGACTTGCAACAGGTTCTGGGCCTCATCGGGCAGCGGACCAAAACGGTCAATGAGTTCAGCCCCGAAAGCCTCGATCTCATCGCGTACTGTCAGGTGGGCCAGACGCCGGTAGAGACCCATGCGGACGCTTAAATCGGCCACATAGGCTTCCGGAATCATCACCGGCAATCCGACCGAGATTTGCGGACTCCACTCGCTGTCGGGTGCCGCCTCGCCCTCCATGCCGCGGGCCTCGGCCACCGCCTCTTCGAGCATTTGTTGGTACAGCTCAGCGCCGACCTCACGAATGTGGCCTGATTGCTCCTCGCCCAACAGATTGCCGGCGCCGCGAATATCCAAGTCGTGGCTGGCCAGGGAAAAACCGGCGCCCAAACTGTCCAGGGTTTGCATGACCTCCAGGCGGCGTTCCGCGGCTTTCGTCAATTTCTGGCGTGGCGGCAGGGTCAGATAGGCATAGGCGCGGATTTTCGAGCGCCCGACCCGGCCCCGCAACTGATAGAGTTGACCCAGGCCGAACATGTCGGCGCGGTGGATGATAATAGTGTTGACCGACGGCAGGTCGAGACCGGATTCGATGATATTCGTCGACAGCAAGACATCAAAAGCGCCATCGTCAAAGGCACTAATCGTGGTCTCCAGATCCCGTGTTCCCAAACGGCCGTGGGCGACGCCGAAGGTTAATTCCGGCACCAATTCCTTAAGGCGTTCCTCCAATTGCGGGATGTCGGCAACCCGCGGACAGACGTAGAAACTCTGGCCGCCGCGATATTTTTCCCGCAGCAGCGCTTCGCGGACGACCACCGGGTCAAAGGGCAGAACGAAAGTCCGGACCGCCAACCGGTCCACCGGCGGCGTTGCGATCAGGCTCATTTCACGAATGCCCGTCAAAGCCAATTGCAAGGTCCTGGGGATCGGTGTTGCCGTCAGGGTCAAGACATGCACATCGGCGCGCAGTCTCTTCAACCGTTCCTTATGGGCGACACCGAAATGCTGTTCTTCGTCGATGATCAATAATCCCAGATCGCGCATTCGGACGTCTTTCGCCAGAAGCGCATGGGTGCCGATGACGATATCGACGCTGCCGTCCTTGAGACCTTCCTTGGTGGCGCTTACCTGGCCCGCCGATACAAGGCGCGACATCTGGGCGATGTTCATGGGAAAGCCGGCGAAACGTTTTTCGAAGACCTGAAAGTGCTGGCGGCAGAGCAAAGTTGTCGGCACGACGATGGCGACCTGCTTGCCTTCATAGGCGACGGCGAAGGCGGCCCGCAACGCGACCTCGGTTTTGCCGAAACCGACGTCGCCACAAATCAGGCGGTCGGCCGGTCGGCCGCTGGCCAGATCGTCAAGAACACTGTCGATGGCACGTTGCTGATCGTCTGTCTCAGTGAACGGAAACCGCGCGCAGAACTCTTCGAAGACGCCGGACGGGACAGGGATTTTGGGGCTTTGCTTAACCGAACGTGCCGCCGCCACACCAATCAACTCTTCGGCCATGTCACGGATCCGCGCCTTCAGCTTGGCTTTGCGGGCCTGCCAGTTGGCGCCGCCCAGACGGTCCAACTGGACCCCGGCGTCTTCCGATCCGTATCGCGACAGTACCTCGATGTTCTCGACCGGCACGAACAGTTTGTCGTCGCCGGCATAGACCAGCCGTAGGCAATCGTGCGGCGCGCCACCAACCTCGATGGTCACCAGGCCGTCAAACCGGGCGATGCCGTGGTCCATGTGGACGACAATGTCGCCGGCGTTCAGACTGGTCGTTTCGGTCAAAAAATTATCCGCCCGCAAACGACGCCGGGCCGGCCGGTCCAAACGGTCGCCCAGAATATCCTGTTCGGTAATGACTGCGAGACCTGGCAGGACCAGCCCGCCTTCGGCCGGCAATATGGCAATCCCGACGGCCCGATCAGGGAGCGACGAGAGTTCGGCCATTGTGGCTACCGGCACGATATCGCCGGCACCGTGTTCGTGGAGCAATGCCCGCAGCCGATCTGCTGATCCAGCCGAATGTGCCGAGATCAACACCCGTCGACCAGCGGCGGCATGGTCCGACAGGCGGACGCCGACGGCATCGTAGACGTTGGCATTCGGATCAACCCGGACATCAGCAAAACCCTCGCCGGGCCGGCCGGCCAGATCCAACGTATGCTCGGCGCCAGGGCCGACGGCAAAGGGTGACAGTCGCAAAGTCAGCCGGTTTGCCAGCGCCGCCCGCCACGCCTCGGCGGCAAGGAACAGCCGGCTTGGATCCACTGGCCGATAAGGCGCACCATCGCCGAACTGAGCCGCCGGCATGTCGCGGCGCGCCGCGAAGTATTCGTCGATCAACTGCAAGCGGGCCTCGGCGGCTTCGTCGTGCTGATAATCCAAGACGACCCGCGCATCTGGCAAATAATCCAACAACCCGTCCAGGCTCTCGTAAAACAACGGCAGCCAATGCTCGATTCCAGCGTGACGCCGGCCCTCGGAAACCGCGGTATACAAGGGGTCATCGTCGCCGCCGACACCGAAGGCAATCCGATAACCCGACCGGAAACATGAGATGGTCGTTTCATTTAGGATCACTTCACCAACGGCGCCGAGCGTTAATTCTCGGCGCTTGTCACCGCCATCAATCGTTCGTTGCGACATGGGATCGAAGGCGCGAATAGCCTCCAACTCATCGCCGAAAAAATCCAACCGGAACGGTGTCGCGATGCCCGGCGGAAAAATATCAACGATGCCGCCGCGCAGTGCAAACTCGCCGATTTCACGGACAGTTTCAGAGCGATGAAAGCCGCTTTCCATGAGGAACGACGTCAGCTCAGCTGAATCCAACCGATCGCCGACGGCAAGACGGCGAATTCTTGCCGTCACCTCGCGGCGCGGAATTAAGCGTTGCAGGCACGCGGATACGGTCGTGAGCAGAATACGCCCGGACGGACGATCCGCCTCGGTAAGGGCGACCAGCGTTGCAAGGCGCCGGCCAACAATATCCGGATGAGGTGAAACGCGATCATAAGGAAGGCAGTCCCAGGCAGGAAAACTCAAACAGGCGACTTCGGGCGCAAAAAAGGCCATTGCCGCATGAACCCGGTCCAGGGTGACGTCGTCACGGGCCACGAACACCAGGTCACGGCCGTTATTGGCCATTGCCGCGAGCACCAAAGCTTCGACACCGCCCGGCGCACCGGCAATGGTGATTGCCTGATTTTCGCCTCGACCCGCCAAGTCCTGCAGATCGAACGCAATGGACGACGTCAAACCCAGATCAGACATTACCGGCACCCGCGTTCAACCGGATTTGCTGTTGAAGGCTAAAAGAGAAGCCATGAAGTCATTGTCATGGCGGGCCGGGATCGGTTCACGCCCGATAACCCAGTCGTATATGTCATTGTCGCTTTCGCGCAGCAACGCCTCGAAGGCTGCCAAATGGCTCTCCGGCATGCTGCGAACAGACGTCGCGGCAAACTGCCCGAGGAGAATATCATTCTCCTTCATGCCGCAGTGCTGACTTTGGAACAGAAGTTTTTTGCGTCGGGCGTCCATGAGTTTCCGAGTTTGACTTTGCCTAGCGTTGCGAGCGGCCTAGGATATACGAACTCTCGCACCTTTTGTCAGCACTCAAACCCATGCGCCCCGAAGTTCTTTACCCGTTGTTCCGCCCCGTCATCTCCCTGAAAGGTGTGGGGCCCCGAATCGGTACGCTAATTGAAAAGCGTGCTGGCCCCAGCCTTGTCCACTTACTTTGGCATTTGCCGGTCGGGATTATTGATCGGCGTTACGCACCGAAAATCGCCGAAGCGGCAGCCGGTAGTGTCGCCACCATAACCGTCCGCATCGACCAGCACCGAAAGCCGGCCAACAAACGCCTTCCCTACAAGGTCATCTGTTCGGACGACACAGGCACTCTGACATTGGTGTTTTTTCATGCCCACCAGGACTATCTGCAAAAAACCCTGCCTGAGGGTGAAACGCGCGTCGTCAGCGGCCAACTGGAGGTTTTCGGTCAGGAAGTCCAAATGTCGCATCCCGATCACATCGGCACGTTGGCGGAAATCGAAACCTTGAAGGCGGTGGAACCGGTTTACCCTCTAACCACCGGCCTCACCCAAAAAACCCTCGGAAAGGCGATCTCGGAAGCACTAAAAGCTGTCCCCGAACCAGCTGAATGGGCCGACACGACGTTTGTCGAGAAAAATCACTGGCCGACATGGCGAACCGCTATTCTTGCGGCTCACGGGCCTGAAAACTTGAGTGATCTGGAGCCGGATTCCGCAAACCGAAACCGGCTGGCCTATGACGAACTGTTCAGCAACCAAGTGGCCTTGGCCGTAATTCGCAAGCATATGCGGCGTTCGAAAGGTCAGGCGGTCATTGGAACCGGTGCGCTACAAAAGAGAGTTCTGAAAACTCTGCCATTCAGTCTGACTAAAGCTCAGGAAACGGCGACTGATGAAGTTAGCCAGGACATGGCGTCGGATACGCGGATGCTTCGATTGCTGCAGGGCGACGTCGGTAGCGGCAAAACACTTGTCGCCGTCATGGCCATGCTGAGCGCCGTTGAAGCCGGTATGCAAACGGTATTGATGGCACCTACGGAGATCTTGGCGCGCCAACACCATGCAACCATCGCCCCTTTGGCTAAATCGGCAGGCGTCCAGGTCGCCATGCTCACGGGCCGCGAACGCGGTAAAGGCCGAGCCGGTGTGCTGGATGCTTTGGCCAACGGCAGTGCGGGCATCGCCGTCGGTACCCACGCGCTGTTTCAAGATGACGTTATCTATAAGAACCTCGCCTTGGCCGTCATTGACGAACAACACCGGTTTGGGGTGCACCAACGGCTATCCCTGGCGGCCAAGGGACAAGCCGTGGATACCTTGGTAATGACCGCAACACCGATACCCCGGACCCTGATGCTGACGGCATACGGCGACATGGATGTCTCCCGCCTCATGGAAAAGCCGCCCGGCCGGCAAGCCGTCGATACGCGGGTTCTGCCATTAGATCGTCTGGATCAAGTGGTGGTCGCGGTGGGCCGGGCCCTGGAGAACGGCGAGAAGGTTTATTGGGTATGCCCGCTGGTCGAAGAATCAGAAAAGTTGGACGTTGCCGCCGCCGAGGACCGCTTCACAGGTCTTGCGGAACGCTACGGCCCGCGCGTCGGGCTGGTCCACGGGCGCATGAAGGGCGCTGAAAAGGATAAGGCCATGGACGCTTTTCTGAACGGCCCCGTGGATGTGTTGGTGGCGACAACGGTAATTGAAGTTGGTGTCGACGTGCCGGCGGCGACGGTGATGGTCATCGAACATGCGGAACGGTTCGGCCTGGCGCAGTTGCACCAATTGCGCGGTCGTATCGGCCGCGGCGAACGGGCGTCAACCTGCCTGCTTCTGTATGCCGGATCATTGACCGAGATGGCGCGTGCTCGGTTGTCCATCATGCGCGAAACCGACGACGGCTTCCGAATTGCCGAAGAAGACCTGAAACTTCGCGGCGCCGGGGAGCTTTTAGGAACCCGGCAAAGCGGCCTGCCCGAATTCCGCCTGGCAGACCTGCACCATCACGCCGACTTACTGGCCGCGGCCCGCGACGACGCGGCACTATTGCTGGAGCGCGATCCGGATTTGACCAGCGAACGAGGTCAGGCCGTGCGGACATTGCTTTATCTGTTCGAGCGCGACGCCGCGGTCCGCAATCTCAGGTCCGGCTAACCCTTCAACGACTGCAATTTTCTGAAACAGACCGACACACACGGCGCCGACGTTCTCGCGCATACTCCCGAAAATTACGACCCGCACGGATCAGATGATGAAACGCGAGCCGAAGACCTATCGCTACGATGTCCGCTATAAGCCGGCAACTGACTTGCACAGCCTGGAGGCATGGCTGCGCGAACATTGTGCCGGAAAGTTTGAATACCATGTTGTCGATGCCGCAGCAGGTGGCAACGATAAAGGCGCCGATGATTTCATTTTCCGCTTCGAGCGGGCCGATGATCAGGCGCGGTTCCGCGAAATGATTCTGGCGCCAACCGCGTCTTAATTGACGTTCAGGTATCGTCGCCACTGGTGTCGTTATTCACACGGCTTTGAATTTCGCCGGGCCGGCTTGCCTTGACGGTGAGCACCGGGGCGCGGTCCTTCTCGCGCAGCACCTCGATGTCTTCATAGGCTGTCGCCGAAGTCAGCTTAACGGCCTTGACGGCATCGGGACGGCGATCAGGCGGGGTCACGATGCCACCCGAGATCACCATTTTGATAGCTTCTTCGACGCCCATGTCCAGATGAACTAAATCGACGGCCGGCACAAACAACAGAAACCCGGAAGTCGGATTGGGCGTCGTCGGCAGAAAAATATTAATGCACTCATCTTCCGTGACGTTTTGCACTTCGCCCTCCGTTCGGCCGGTAATGAAGGCAATGGCCCAAATGCCGCGACGCGGATATTCAACCAGCACGGCCTCACGGAAGGCATTCGATTGCTGGGCCAGCACCGTCTCAAGGATCTGTTTAACGGCACTATGGATGTTCCTGATCACCGGCATGCGGCTGAGAATCTGTTCGCTGACCCGCGTCCAGAGCCGCCCGAAGAACCCGGCCGTACCGGCACCGATTAAAATCAGCGCCGCCACCAACACCAACAAACCAAGGCCGGGCAAGGCGAAAGGCAGATATGTTTCCGGATTATACTTGGCCGGGATGAGCGGCGTGACCCGGGCATCAACGAAGCCGATAAACACCCAAGCCAAATAGAAGGTAATGGAAATCGGTGCGACGACCAGGATACCGGTCATCAGATAGGCCCGCATGCGCTGCCCAAAACTCAGCGCCTTTTTCTTCGGCGGAGCGGGTTTCTGCGGCGTTGACTGCGGGTTATTCATGCGGCTCTCCCGGTATAAGGACGGCCAGACGTCTCATCCCGCGGCATGTCGAGATGCGCCCTGCCCCAATCGATGTGCCGCCCGGCCGATTTACTTTGTACTGATCGACCGGATGTTCTCAGCCAGAATGTTCAGCAGGCCGCGTATGAATGGGTCTGATTTACGCAGCTTTTCTTCGAACATTTGCCGGGTCACGCAAATGATCGTCGTGCCCCTGGACGCGCGCGCCGCGGCCATGCGCGGCTTGCTGTCAATAAGGGCCATCTCGCCGAAGATGCCGCCTTTGCCAACGCTGCCCAACACAGTTTCATGGCCGTCGATAATCTTGACGATCTCCACTTCGCCGTCCTGGACCACGTAAGCAAGGTTGCCTTCGTCGCCTTCCTTGAAAATCTTATCACCCGGTTTATAGGATTGTCGTTGCAGTACTTGTGACGCCATGGCTTTTGTCCCTGGGTTATTTCCCCCCACTTTTCACGGCCGCTCTTGCCGATGCCAGCCGCTACGATGGCGCATATCTTACTTGGAAACGCCATAAATATCATCCACAAGAATACATCAATATGGTGAATGATAAAATCGTCAGAATGCGAGGCCTGGATGAATGACCGCCGTTACCCCGACCGGCCGCTGGTTGGCGTCGGCGCCGTCGTGATCGGCGCCGAAGGAATTCTCCTGATCCAGCGCGGCAAACCGCCGCGTGCCGGCAGTTGGAGCCTACCCGGCGGCGCCCAAGAACTGGGTGAGACCGTCATCGAGGCGGGGCGGCGGGAAATTCAAGAAGAGACCGGTTTGGATACGGATATCCTGGGGCTGGTGGATGTCGTTGACTCCATCCGCAAAGACGCCGACGGCGGCATTGAATACCACTACACCCTTGTCGATGTGGCGGCACGGGTCACCGGCGGCACGCTGCACGCCGGCGGCGATGCCCGTGATGCACGCTGGTTTAGCGAGCCGGAAATTGCCGCCATGGATCTTTGGTCAGAAACCAAACGTGTCATCACACTTGCACTCGACAAATACGGGCGGTAGAGGTCGCCGAAGCCGATCAACGTGCCAATACGGCGCAACATATAAACGCCTGTAACGAACAATGTGCGGATGACAAAATGTTATCCACCGCGACGCCGAAAGCCTGGAATTCTAGGTTTCTGCGCGGCGACGCCTGGTAGACCTTGTCGCCAGTGGGCGACGGAGAAACCTGTCTCAACCCCCGGAGCCGCGCCCGATTGCCGACCCAGCCATCGCCATCGTGCTTGCGTATGCCGCTGCCGTCTTCTGCCTATTCACAATATAAAATAGCGAGCGGCTTCCCATTCAACCGGAAACACGAAATAAGAACATAATAGAAACATATGATTTTGTCAATGGCGCTTGCAATGACGCGTCATCGGCTTCGGCTTCAGATTTTAAGGCGCCCGATGAATTGACGGCGTCACATTCAAAGTGGTCAACAGGGTTCCGCGAAACGCATCAATAGTGTTCCCTGAGGCGCGGCTTCCCGGGTTGATGACGTACGAGCACGAGCAGAGCCCTAGGGAGTCGCCGCGCACCAGGCGTCTGCAATACGCGCAAGCCGCCGGGCCTTTCTTTGTAGCCGTGTGGTGCCGATGCGCCGCAAACTTTCCAGATACCGATCCAAGTTCCATTCCAACTTGGCGACCCCCGCCTTCAAGCGCGCGGTGGCTTCGGCATTTTTTCGGGCCGCCTGAATTTGATCATCATGCGCAGCCGTCATCATACCCATCGCCTCAGAAAAACCGGCCAAGGCGTCATTCTGCGCGTTATCGTTGGTGGGACGACACTTGGCGGCAACTTGCTCAAATTTGCCGGAATTTATCACGTTGGGATGCGCTGGGTTGGATTCCATTGTCACGTTCCTAGAGAATTTTTATTACCTAGCCGTAGCGCTATCCTGAGCGCAGGTCATGACAGAGCTATGAACACGGCACGAAAACTGTATGAACTAAGATGAAAGTGCAAATCGGAACACAAATTTAAGCGCTAAAATAGCGCTTTAGTTGTACCGCATATAGAGTTTTCCATGGAATAAAAAATCTGTCAGCTCGAAGAAATATGAGTTGTGCAGGCGGCGGTCGCTGTTGGCATCAGCATTGAAATTTCAATTTTGACTCAATGTCTGAAATTGTTACACCCCCTAACATTTGCTTCCGGTTCAGCGGTGTGCGGTGCGGCCGACCATAACCGCGTGCCAGGCAACGCACACCAAGATCGCACCGCCGCAGATCATGGTTGTCGTGCTGGGCACCTCACCAATAACCGCAAATACCCAGATCGGTCCCAGAACGCTCTCTAATAGGACCAGCAGGCTGACTTCGGCCGCCGGCAGGTAACGCGGGCCCAGAGTCATCAGTATGGTGGCGGCCGGCATGATAAAGATCGTAAGCACCAGCGTCAGGGTCATCTGACGCTGGTCGAAGTCAAAAGGCGTCGACAGTACGCCCGCCACAAGCGCTGCCAGAACACCGGCGATTGTGAACACCTGGCGCCGACTAATGTCAGGGAACGCGCGGAAGATGGTGAAATAAACTGCCAGCATGACCGACGCGCCAAGCGCCGCCAACACCCCGTAGCCGGTGCTTTCAAACAACGCTTCACCAACAATGCCGGATATCAGCGCAACCACGAATACCGCCGCGGCCCAGGTATACCAGGACAGCCGTTCGCGCAGAAATATCCACCCGATGACCGCGGCGAACAACGGGGTGGCAGCCAGAATAGCCAAGGCGCTGGCGGTGCTGGTGTGCGTAATGCCGAAAATGAACAGAAAATTCAGCACAACACTGATCGCCGCGGCGTACAGCACCGGCAGCGTGAACTGTGCTAAAAATCCGCCGATATCCTTGCGTTCCTGAACCAGCACAAACAGACACATGATGAATGCCATCATCGCGCCCCGCCAGAACATGAGATCCAGCACCGGCGCATCGATGAGGCGAATGAATACCGCGTCGGGACTGATCAAGATGACGCCCGATCCTGTCAGCAGCAGGCCTTTACGGTAAGGCGTCATGGGTCATCCGCATGGTGTGCCGGCACCGGCAAATCTGAAGACTGGCCCTAGTCCGCATTGTGCTCGGACCTATGCGCCCGGGCCTCAAACCGGTTTGTCCAAGGACAATTCGAACAACCGCCCGAAACCGGCAACGCGGGCAGCATTATTCATGAGCTGAAGACTATGCCAAACCAGCGCCTGATTGCTGGTGATCACGGGCTTTTCCAATTTCGCCTCTAACGCCTCAACCACCCCGGCCGCCCGGATCGCCGTGCATGAAATGAACAAGGCATCGGCCTCCGGTGCGCAAACCTGAACGGCGGCCTCGATAATCGCCGATAGCGGTAAACCGGTCATTTCAATGTCATCATCCAACCCGAACCCATCGATATTCAGAACTTCCGCGCCCTGTTCTCGGAACCGATCCGCCAGGGCTCGATTAACCTCGTCGGTGTACGGTGTTAGGATCGATATTTTCCGCGCGCCGAAGGCCTGCAGCGCGGCCCGTGCCGCGGCGATCGGGTTGGTGCACGGAATGCCCGGCTGGGCCGCCGCGATCCGCGCCGCCACTTCCGCTTCACCGATGGCGGCCGTTCCCGACGTGCAGCCATAGATCATCACATCGACACCAAGCCCTGGAAGGATGCCTTGGGCGGCGCGGGTGATGTCTTCGGTCATGGCCCGTAGATTTTCAAGCGTCAGTGGATTGGCATTGAGAACCCGGTTGGTGAACAAATCCGTTCCGGTGGGCAGCATGCGGCGCAAATCCGTTTCGCTGTTATAGTCGGTGGCCAGGGCAATCAAACCAATGCGCCCGCCCGGCGCGATGTCTTCAAATTCGAAATCTACATCGACATTGTTCACGGCATCTGTCCCGTCATCCGATAATCGGAATTTCCGCCGCGGCCCGCCGGCTCAGCAGACGTGCACCGTCATCGGTGATGACGATATCCTCTTCATGCACCATTTGTTTGCCGGGTGCGAATTCCATGCCGGGCTCTAACGTCAATATGACGCCGGGCTGCAACCGCGTCATGTCATCCTGTGTATTCGACGGCCATTCGGTCAACTGCGTGCCCAGGCCATGGCCCAGCCGGCCGACGCTGTTCCCGAGCGCCCCGCCGTCGGCCATAACCTTCCACATGGCCGCCCAGACGTCGCTGGTCGTTGCACCTGGCTTCGCCGCGGCCAACCCGGTATCGGTCGCCTCATAGACGACATCGTAGGCCTTACGGACCGCATCGTCGGCTGAACCGAAGGCAAAGTTGCGGTCGAAGTCGCAAAAATATCCATCGAAAGTCGTTCCCGTATCGATGATCAGGACGTCGCCCGCCATCTGCGCGCGATCCGTTGGGCCCATGATAATACTGTCGTAACCACCGGGACCAGATCCGCAGATCAGATAGGGTGAATTATCGGCGCCGCGCTGCAGCAGGTCGATACGAAAGCGATGGCAAATTTGGCGTTCGCTTTCGCCGATACTCATGGTGGCAGGTAAGGCCTCGAAAGCGTCGGAGGTGAGATCACAGATATAGGCAATCTTAGCGATCTCGGCCGCCGATTTGACGTACCGGACTTGATGCAACAGTGCAGATGCATCGACAACTTCGAGGCCCTGAAAGCCATCAAGAAGCCGTTGGTAATCATTCGCCGGCATGCGGATGATCGTCTCGGGGCCAAGCGGCACACCTAGGCGGCCATGACGGCGCGGCAAATCGTTGATAACCGAGCAAAGAAGTGACACGCCGTCGTCTTCAGGCCGGGGTGCAGGCCAGGTATGGATGTCGTTAACCCAGGTATCCGCCATGCCGGCGGCGCCGATTTCCGGAATAACCGCGACCGGTTGGCCCGACAGCGGCAACACGACGAACCACGGGCGCGTCGGGCTTTCCCAGAATTGCGTGAAAAACCCGGTAAAATAACGGACATCGGCCTCCGTGGTCAGCAAGACGGCATCCAACCGCGCATCGTGCATGCGCGCCTGAACGCGCTGCAAGCGGGTCTCAAACTCTGATTGGGGGAAACCCCGCTGTGGTGGCGTCTTCATGTAAATATCTACGCTCATGAAACCAACTGAGTCTCAACAAGTCGGGTCCAAAATGCGGTCCCAGCCGTCAAAATATCATCGTTGAAGTCATAGTGGGGGCTGTGCAGACCGCAGCCGCCAGGGCCGTCGCCGCCGTTGCCCAGCAAGACATAACAACCGGGCTTGTGGTGCAGCATGTAACCGAAATCCTCGGATGCCATCAACGCCATGCAGTTGGCATCGACATTGTCGGCACCGGCGACGGACCGGGCGACGGCGGCGGCGATCTCTGCCTCCGCCGGCGCGTTAATGGTTGACGCGAACTCTCTTGAATAAGTGAAGTCCCATTCAGCCCCATGGGCCTGGCATACCCCAGCCACGATGCGTTGCATGGCGGCCTCCAGGTGATCTTGAACGGCGGGCGTAAAGGCACGCGTGTCACCGCGTAAAACGACCCGTTCGGGGATCACGTTTCGCGTCGCATCAACGGCAAAGTCCGTTACGCTGAGCACCGCATTGTCGATGGGGTTGAGGGTCCGGGAAATGACGTTTTGCAGGGCTAGAACGATTTCAGAACCGATGAGGATGGGATCTATACTGAGGTGCGGCATGGCCGCATGGCCGCCTTTGCCGAAAACCGAAATTTCAAAGTTGTCCTCGCAGGCCATGATCGGGCCGGGCCTGAGGGCAAAGCTGCCGGTCGGCAAGGACGGCATGTTGTGAAGGGCGTAGACGGCATCAACCGGGAAGCGGTCGAACAACCCGTCGTCGATCATCGCCAAGGCGCCCCGGCCGTGTTCCTCGGCGGGCTGAAAAATAAAGACCGCCGTGCCGTTAAAATCACCCTGCTCGGCCAGCCAACGTGCGGCGCCCAACAACATGGCCGTGTGTCCATCGTGGCCGCAGGCATGCATTCGCCCATCATGGCGCGACTTATGAGCAAAGGTGTTCTCCTCGGTGATCGCCAGGGCATCCATGTCGGCGCGCATACCGATGGATCTCTCACCCGTACCGCGCCTCAAGACCCCGACAACACCGGTCGTGCCGACGTTGTCGTGCACCTCAAGTCCGAATTCACCCAGCAGGCGTGCCACGGTGGCCGACGTGCGATGCTCTTCAAATCCCAGTTCCGGATGCATATGGAAGTCTTGGCGCCATTCGGCCATCTGTGCCCCGAGATCGGCGCTTAAGTTGGTCCCATCATCCATTGTCGATTTCCCCCGGAGAGATGATTTATGGCGGAACGAAGGCGCTTAAGTCCGGTGCCCGGCTGTTGCCCGGTTCGGAAGACGGCAAGTCATGTGTAGGGTATTCGGATTACCGTGCCGGCTGCAATCGGCTTTCGGCCCCTACCCCATGCCCCACCTGATTGGCAATCAATGACGGCTGTATCACGCGGCATTAAAGGCGTCGATCATGCCGTCCCAGATATCGACCATTTTCATCAGGTTATTCCAATACTCAGGATCCCGCCGGGCATCGAAATCCGCCAACGATATGCCTTGCTGCTCAACCCACGTATAGTAGCCAAGATTGAACATGCGCTGGCGGCCGATCCGATCCAGTTCAATCGTGTGGTCCGTGCCCGCGCCGAGCATCCAACGGCCATACACTTCCGCCGCCGTGAGTTCGTCAAATCGTCCGCCGGTTAACTGCTTCTCCGTGCGCGACAATTCCGTGCCATACATTTCCGCACCGTCCGTTGCGACCGTCAGGACCGCATCGTCGGGACCTAGTTCCATGTATTTGGCGTACTTCACGGCACCCAGGATATTGGCGATAGATGACAGGCCCAGATCACCCAGAGATGCCAAACTTTCCTGACCCATGCCGATACGTTGCGCCAGATAACCGCGCCCGACCGTCGTGTTGAACAGCATATTGAGATTGTCGCAGGCGGCGTCGGAGACGCCGATGACGAAATCCGTGTTCAGCACGTTGTGGATCAACGGCACGTGCTTATCGCCGATGCCTTGGATGTTGTGTTCGCCATAGCCGTTGTACAGTAGCGTCGGGCATTCCAGCGCCTCGACCGCACAAATCTGTGTGCCCAGGGATTGTTTCAGGTGATCGCCGGCCGCCAAGGTGCCGCCCGAACCCGATGCCGACACGTAAGCGCGCGCCCGCAAGCCGCTCTCACGCTTCACCGCCGCGAACACCCGCGCCAGGGCCGGGCCGGTGACGGCCCGGTGGATAATGTAATTTCCGAACTCGGCAAATTGATTCAAGATGACGTTTTCCGGGTCTTGGGATAGGCGATGGCAGGCGTCGTAAATTTCCTTAACATTACTTTCGGTGCCCGGTGTGCGAAGGATGTCGCCGGGTTCGCTGGTCCAGTTTTCCAGCCAACGGAACCGCTCAGCGCTCATCCCTTCGGGCAGCACGGCGACACTGCGGCAGCCGAGAATTCTGGAGATCGCGACGCCGCCCCGGCAATAGTTCCCGGTTGATGGCCAGACGGCGCGGTGACGTTCCGCATCGAATTTTCCAGACAACAGGCGCGGCACCAGACAGCCATAGGCGGCCAGCACCTTGTGGGCATGAATCATCGGGAACCGGTTGCCGAGGACAACAATAATTTTGGCATCCACCCCCGTCAGTTCCGGCCCCAGCACAATATGCCCCGGCACCGCTGACGTCTCTTTCCGGTCTGCCCCATTGTGCCAATGGACGCGGAACAGATTTCCCGGATCCGGCGCGTCGGGATCGGTGTCCGCCAATTGTCGGGCCATGTGTTGCAGCCCGGCGACCGGGTCCGCCAATTCGGAAATCCGCGGCAAGGTGATGTTGGCGCTGCGCAAGTGCTGAAGGTTCCGGTCGTAAACTTCCGGATCGATGATTTTTTGTTCCAGACCGAGGCTCACCGGATTTCTCCTAATTATTCGATGCTTCATCAATATGCGCAAAATACAGAAAAATTTGATCTTCGAATTATCCAACTTGTCATTTATATGACTATTAATTTCGTAATTGAATAATTTCTGACCATATAACGTCAATCTGTGATATCAAAATATATCAGACGCTGTCAAAACCGCGGGTAAGCCTATGGAAGCCCTCAATCCAGGTGATGTGAAGATACTCCAGTTGTTGCAGGAAAATGCCCGCGAGAAGCTGGAAACCATTGCTGTCGAAACGGGTTTGTCCGTCGCCACCGTCCAAAGACGTATCAAACATTTGAAAGCGGCCGGCGTTATTGAGCGTGAGACCGCGCTGATATCTCCCGAAGCCGCCGGTTACGAGATGACGTTTCTCATCTTCGTTGAGATGGAGCGGGAGCGGCTGGACCAATTGGACGCCTTCCGCCGCAAAGCCAAAGCCGAGGCACAGGTTCAGCAGTGTTACTACATCACCGGCGAGGCTGATTTTGCCTTGGTTGTTCTGGCCAAAAACATGGCGGATTTCGAGACCTTGACGCACCGGCTGTTTTTTGAGGACGCCAATGTCAAACGGTTCCGGACTTCCGTGGTGATGAACCGCACGAAGGTCAGCCTGGCCGTGCCGCTGGATCGCGGGTCGTGATCCGAAATTACTCCGGCAGGGTGTCCCTCACAAATTAGGGCGTCAGTTGCGGGTGCCTGCGTAATATTCGACCTTTTGTTCGACCCAGCCGATGGCCGCCGACAGGCCCAGGGCGAAGACGAACAGAATAAGCGTCAGAGCCCAGAATTCCTCCAGAAGAAAACTCCGCGAATAGCGCGCGAACATCTGCCCGAGCGCGACCACGGAAATTAGCAACTGGCCGATGACGACGCCCTTCACGGCGCGGATCAGGCCCATGCGAATGCCGGCCAAAATCTCCGGTAAGGCCGCCCAGAAGAGAATTTTCGTATAAAGCTGAACCCGGCTGGCACCGAAGGTACGGGCCATTTCTATGAGCGACGGATTGACGTGACGAATGCCGGCGTAGGTGTCCAGCGTAATGATCCAGACGGCGAACAGAAACACCGTGATGATGATCGTCGTCTGGCCGAACCCAAACAGCAACATCAGCACCGGCACCAGCGACGACAGCGGCGCGCTGGCGAAAATATTGACCCACATACCCAACAGCTTGTTCGCCGATTCGACCCGGCCCATCAAAAATCCCATGCCGACACCGACGGTGACCGCCCAGAACATGCCCCAGGAAAACGCGAACAGCGAAATCATCGCGGCCTCGTGGAACTGGTTCAAGGTCAGAATATGAACCAGCTTCACCAACACGCTGGATAAGGGCGGGAAAATGAAGACCGCTTCCATGCGACCGATGACTTCCCAGATCGCACACCAGATGAGCAGGGAGAACGCCGCCGGGATACGGATACCGCCAATGGTCATTCGGTCATCCGTTCGTCAGCCAGATATTCTTTCAAGGTCTGCCAAATGTCTTCCACCGTATCGAGGAAGGCATCCTGGCGACGGATCTCATCGGCGGTGCGCCCTGCACGCTCAAGCTCGGTGGTGACAATGCGATTGACCCGACCTGGCCGGGGCGACAGCAAGACGATCCGGTCCGACACATAAACGGCTTCTTCGATGCTGTGGGTGACGAAGATCACTGTTTTGTTTTCATTGCCCAGCAAGCGCAGCAGCTCTTCCTGGAACAACCGCCGGGTCTGTTCATCGACGGCGGAAAACGGCTCATCCATGAGCAGGACCTGGGCATCGACACAGAGCGCGCGGGCCAGGCCGACGCGTTGGCGCATACCGCCGGAAAGCTCATGCGGGTAGGCATTTTCAAATCCGCCAAGCCCGACCTTGACGATGCTGGCCTGGGCGATCTGTTCGCGCTCAGCCTTGTCGCGGCCCTGCAGTTCCAGCCCGAAGGCGACATTGCGCAGCACTGTGGCCCAGGGCAACAAGGCGAAATCCTGAAACACGAAAGCCCGTTCGGGCCCCGGCCCAAACACCGGCGTGCCATTGATGCGGACCTGGCCGGCGGTCGGTTCCAACAAACCCGCGATGATTTTCAAAAGCGTTGTCTTGCCGCACCCGGACGGGCCCAGAAGCGTCGTCATTTCCCCGGTCGGGAAATCCAGATCAACGCCTTCCAAGGCGACAGTGCCGCCGGGATAGATCATGCCGATGCCTTCGACCTCAACGATTGACGGCGTGGTCGGGTCGGCCGGTTGAATTGCGGGCTGCGTGGACATTAGGCGTCTTTCCGTTTTTTGCGTTCGGGGCGGAAGAAGGCGATCTCGGCGCGTTCAAGCAAGCCGACGGTAACCGCGGCAAACAGCATGATCGAGAACACGGCGGCGTACATGTCGGCGTATTCGGCGACGGATCGATGATAGGTGATCAGATCACCGACACCGGTCGGCGTAATCAACAATTCAGCCAAAATGACACCGATAAATCCGGCCGCGACGCCCAGCCGCAGGCCGGCGAAAATCATCGGGCTGGCGTCGGGGATGATCACCTTGACGATTTGTTGCAAACGCGTGCCTTGAAACGAGTGGCACATTTGGATGAGCGACGGGTTGGCGTTGCGCACCGCCTTATAGGCATTCAGGACAATGATCGGCGCCGCCAGAATGATCACCGAACAGACCTTGGCCGCCAGACCGATCCCATAGACAAACGTCACCAACGGGATCAATGCCGCCATGGGGGCGGCCTGCATGACGATGAAGATGGGCTCGCCCATCCACTGAAAGCCCCGGGACAGGCCCATGGTGACGCCGAAGATGACCCCGAATACACCGGAGATTCCGACCCCCACCAACAAGGGCTGCAAGGTGTCGCCGTAGGCTCTGAAAATGCGCCCGTCGATGAACATCTGAAAAAGCGCCGTCATGGTTTCGATAAACGTCGGAAAGGCGACACTGATCGGCACCCGCCCGGCGATCTCCCAGGCACTGAACAGAAGGCATACCGAGGCGATGCGCCAGAAAACGTTGCCGGGTAGGGCAAACGCAGGTGACGGCGTCAGTCCTGGTTTTATATTGACGTCAGACAATGCGAAGGGCTTTCAGTAAAGGATGTATTTTCGGCTGTTGCCGGCTGCCGTCCGGCGGTTCACGGAGTAGCCGGCCCCCAAGATTTTGTAGATTGGGAGATTGGGGACCGGCCTTTTTTCGCGTCTACATGCGTCCGAGTTTCTTCAATGCTGCATCCAACGGGGCCAGATGCCAAAAATCTTCAACTTTCAATTTCGATGTATCACCCTTGATGGTGCCGGCGAAACCGTAGAATTCGAAATCGCCCTGAACGGCCTTCGTGCCGCCGCCATTGGCATCAAAAATGCCCGTCGCCACGGCCTCTTTGTAGTAGGGGTCGATTTCGGCAACATCTTCAGCCGGCATGTTGGGCAGCAGGTTATATTTCTTGCGCGCCGCTGAAACGTAGAGCGGGTTCTTGTTGACTTCGCGCCAGGTCAGAACCAATTCCTCCAACAGGATATTGATGGCTTCCTGGTTTTTCTTGATGAAATCCATGTTGGCGTAAAGCGCTTCGTCACTGCCGTCGATCTTCGGCAACGGCAACAAGGCGAATTTGCCCTTGCCTTTCTTCAGCAGCATGGTCCGGCGTTCCGCATCGACGATGGTCGCGTGAATACGGCCCTGCATCATGGCGCCGGCGCGCACGGCCGATCCCGGCACATAGCTCATGGACGAATACTTGATGCCGTTCTTCGACGCCATCAGGTTCATGATCGCCTCGGTGCCGGAGCCCCGCGCATGGGTGTACATGGGCTGTCCGTCCAGGTCTTTCCAGGTTTTGAACTTCTCCGTGTTGATGATCGGGAAGAACGCCAGCTTGCTCAATTGGTAAAACATGCGGATCGGTGCTTTGACCTTTTGGATCAAAGCGTAAGGCGTGCCGACACCGATATCGGCCTGGCCCGAGACGATGGCCTGCGAGGCGATGTCTTCGGACTGCAGGAAACTGATCTTGACCTTGACGCCGCGCGCTTCGGCGCGTTTCACAGCAGTCATGAAGTTCAACATGTCGGCGCCCGGAATATCGCCGAAGGCGACATGCATGGAGCCCATATCGGCCTTCGCCGCACCACCGCTTAAGGCAATGCCGAATGCCAACGCGCCGACGGCGCAGAATTGCTTAAATTTCGATAGGACTTTCATTGTTTCCTCCCCTGATGATGATCGTTTCCGGTTGTTACCGGACATAATATCCAACGCCGGCGAATGATCGTCCATTCGGTCCGGGCGCCTGGGATAAGCGTCGCACATTATGCAATCGATAATTTAGATAAATCAAATATAAAATCGAAATAACAACAAGATTTATAAATTTTCGATTTTAGAAGGATCGCAACTTGAAACCTTTTGCGCGGCTCACCTCTCTTGAGCGAGCAGGTGCACAGCCAAGCCAATGAATACCGTGCCGGCCAGCCAGTTCAAATTGCGTTGCGCCCGGGCCGAACCTTTCAACCATTCGCCGATGAACCCGGAAAACCACGCGACGCCGCCGAAGACCAGCAACGTTGCCAGGATAAACAGCCCGCCGAAGATGAAAATTTGCAACGGCAAGGCGCCGTGCGCCGGGTCGGCGAACTGCGGCAAAAACGCCAGAAAGAAGATCGCCACCTTCGGATTGGTGATGTTCATGACGATGCCGAGGCCATAAAGCTGGCGATGGCTGAGCGCCGGGCCTTGATTGTTTGATAGGGCCGCCGTCCCGGCCCGGAACGCTTGCCACGCCAGATAGAGCAGATAGGCCGCGCCAATGGTCTTCAAGATTGTGAAGGCCAGGGCCGAGGTGGCGAATATGGCGGCAACGCCCAACGCGACGGCCGCTGTGTGGACAATCAAGCCGGTGCACAGCCCGACCGTCACGAACAGCCCGGCGATCCGCCCGTGCAATGCCGATTGGGTCAGTACGAAAATATTATCGGGCCCCGGCGCCAGGGCCAGGGCGACGGAGGCGGCAATGAACACCGAAAGCGTTTCTATGGGGATCAACCCGGACACCTTATTCGATGTGGAAAAGCGTCGCCGCCGTCTCACCCAGGATCATCCGTTTTTGCTGATCATCGAAGCCGGCACCCTCAATGACCTTGAGGGGCTCCATATCTCCGATCGGGAACGGATAATCAGAACCCAGCATGACCTTGTCATGGCCGCAACACGAACACAGGAACGTCAGCGCGTCCGGGTCGAACAAGACGCTGTCGAAGTAAAGTTCACGGAATTCCGCCATGGGATCGGCGCAGTCGTCGGGATGAATGTCGTGGTTACGCTTGAGCCGCCCGAGCATATAAGGGATCGCGCCGCCGCCATGGGAAATCACCGCCTTCAGGCCCTTGAACCGGGTGAAATGCCCGGCGAACAGCATGTGCGAGACGGCCGTCGTCGTATCGGTGCCCCGACCCACCGCGTTCATCATGCCGAAGTCATTGAGGCGCATGTCGCCGCAGCCGAACATCGGGTGAATGTAGACGGTCGCATCGAGCGCCGCCGCGGCCTCCCAGAACGGGTCCAGATCCGGGTCGTCCAGATTGCCAGATTGGCCCTTCGGTTGAGTGCCGATCATCACACCGTGGGCGCCGTTCGCCATGGCGTCTTCCAAAACCTTCGCGGCGCGCGCGCCGTCCTGCAAGGGGACGGTGGCCAAGGGGTGCAGACGGTCCGTGCCGGCCGTGCCAGTCATCTGGTATTCGTTCAGGAAGCGGCTCCAGGCCTCGCCCTCTTCCGCCGGCAGTTCATAGCCGAAACTGTCGAGCCAGCCGCCGACGACCTGGCCATCGATGGACTGCGTGTCCATCCATTCCAGGCGCATGTCGGAATCGCGCAACTTCGGCGACAGAGGCCGGGTCGGCGCTTGACCCATGAACGCCAGGCGGAATTTGCCGTCTTCTTCCATCAGCTGGACATTCGGAAACCGGCCGATCTCCTTGGTCAATTGGGTGAGCAGGCTTTGCGGCGTGAAATGGGCGTGGGTGTCGATGATCATGTGGATGTCTTCTTCGCGTGAATGAGGGCTTCGATCTTGTGGCTGCGCATGGGTAACTCATCAATGGTCACGTCCAGCGGCGCCAGGGCGTCATTGACGGCGGCGGCGATGGCCGCCGGCGCGCCCAAATAACCACCTTCGCCCGAACCCTTCTGGCCATGTGAGGTCAGCGGCGACGGGGTGCAGTGCTCGACATCTTGTATCATCGGCACTTCGTACACCGACGGCATCAGATAGTCGGCGAAGGTGGCGCTTTCGAACTGGCCGTCCGGGCGGTAGGCGAATTTCTCGTAAAGCGCCGCGCCGATGCCGTGAGCCAGGCCGCCGATGACCATACCGCGGACGATATCCGGGTTGATCTGGGTGCCGCAGTCGTGGCCGATGACGTAGTCCAACAGCGAAACGTGGCCCGTGGCGGGATCGATTTCCACATAGGGGATGTGCGCCTGGAACGAAAAACAGGGATAAATCTGAACCCGCTGCTGATCGTCCGGCAATTGGCCGCCGCCCGGCACCTGGAAAACGTTCTGCGCCGTCAGACCCGGCTCCATGTCCGGTGGCATCTTGTGGAAGGCCTTGTGGGCGATGAAGCAAATCTCGGCCCAGGTCAACTTGCGGTCCGGCTCACCGGTGACGAAGACCGTGCCGTCGACGTACTCCACCGCGTCGACATTGCATTCCAGATTGTGGGCCGCGATCTTCAGCGCCTTGTCGCGGATCTTTTGCGCACACTGGGCCGTGGTCGAGCCGAGCATGATCGCCATGCGGCTGGCGACCGGGCTGCGCGACGTCGGTGCGTTCAGGGAATCCGCATGGATGACACGGATATTGTCCGGATCGAAGCCCAGTTCCTCGCCGGCGATGGTCGCCGCCAGGGTTTGGTGCCCCTGCCCCGACGTCGTCGTGCCGATGGCGATGGTGACCAGACCGGAGGGATCGACGCGGATTTCGCATCCTTCCGAATAGGTGGTGATTTCCGCCGTCGGGTTCATCAGAAACTCGAAGATGTTATTGCCGCCGCCGGGCTCCAGACACGTGCCGATGCCGATGCCGGCCAGGCACCCGGCAGCTCGGGCTGCATCGCGGCGCCGCACCAGATTATCGTAGTCGGCGGCGTCCAGGGCCTTTTGGAGGACCGTGTGATAGTCGCCGCTGTCATACTTGGAGCCGCTGGGAATTTGGTAGGGGAACTCATCGTGATTGATGAAGTTACGCCGGCGGATTTCAAGGCGGTCCATGCCGAGATGCGCCGCGACCCGATCGACGGCAGTCTCGATCATGTAGTTCGTCGGTGCCTGACCGAAACCGCGCACCGGCACCTGGCCGCACTTGTTGGTGGTCACATAAATCGCATCGTATTGAACCGAGTTGATCCGGTAGGGCCCGACGATGGCGCTGATCGGCTTCGCCAATTGGAACGGTGCGCGGCCCGGATAGGCGCCCGCATCATCGATGGCACGGATTTTCAGGGACACGATTGTGCCGTCGCGGTTGAAAGCAACCTGGGTATCGAACGTCCGTTCCGGCCCGTGGGCGTCGCCGCTTGACATGTTGACCAGCCGATCCTCGATCAGCCGCACCGGTGCTTGCAGCTTGCGCGCCAGATAGCCGACCAGAATGCTGTGCTTGATGCCGCGCTTCACACCGTAGCTGCCGCCGACATCGACAAATTGATGCAGGCGCAGATTATTCAAGGGCATGCGCAGCGCCGCCGACATGGTTTCGACGAAGTTCGGCATCTGGATCGAGGCCCAGACGTCCAGGATATCGACCGCCGGGTCCCAACGCGCCGTGACGCCGAACGTTTCGATCGGCACCGTTGAACTGCGGCCCCAATGGACGCGGAACGACAGGCTGTCGTCAGCAGCCGCGAAATCCTCGTCAACTGGCCCCCAGTAATAGTGGCCGTCAAACAGCACGTTCGAGCCGTGGCCCGGATGCACCAGCCTTTCGGTTTCGGTATAGGCCTCGTGCGTATCGATGATCGGGTCTAGAGGGGCGTATTCCACGTCCACTAACTCCGCCGCGTCCTCCGCCGTATAGAGATCGTCGGCGACCACGGCGGCAACCCAATCACCAGCGTAGCGCGCCGTGCCGACGGCCAAGGGATACCATTTCACTTCCGGCAGCTTCAAACCGAGCCCGATGGAATCTGTGTGTTCGGCCAACTCGGCGCCCGTCAGCACCGCCTGCACGCCCGGCATGGCCAGCGCTTCCGTCGCATCGATGGAAACGATGTCGGCCCGCGCATAGGGGCTTTGCACCAGGGCCACGTGTTTCATGTTCGGCAGGTTAACGTCCTGGACAAAGGTCGCCGTGCCGGTGACGAAGCGCTTGTCCTCGCGGACGCGGCGTTTGCGTGACACGTAGCGTAGATTGGCGCCGGGGGTTTCGCTCATGACGCGGCGTCCTGGCGCCGTGCCGCCGCCAATTGGATGGCCTCGATGATCTGGATGTAGCCGGTGCAGCGGCAGATGTTACCGCCGATGGCTTCCTTGATGTCCTCTAATTCAGGATCGTGGTTCCCCTCAAGCAAGGCATGGGCGGCCACCAGCATGCCCGGAATGCAATAGCCGCATTGCATGGCGTGGGCGTCCTGGAAGGCCATTTGCAAATCATTCATGGTGCCGTCGTCGTTGGTCAGGCCCTCGACCGTCATCACCTCTTTGCCGTTGGCCTGCACTGCCAGTACCGAGCACGAGCGCACCGGCGCGCCGTCGTAAATCACCGAACAGGCGCCGCATACCCCGTGCTCGCATCCCATATGGGTGCCGGTCAGGCCGGCCCGGTCACGCAGAAAATCCAGCAGGCTCATGCGCGGAATGACGCGGTCGGTGACGACCTGGCCATTGACGGTGACAGCAATTTCGAAGGTCTTCATGCCCCGCCTCCATCCGCTTCAGCGGCCGCCTCGGTAATCGTCCGTTCCGCCAAGGTCCGGGCGACGCGGCGCCGGTAGCCGGCACTGGCATGTTGGTCCGAGCTAGGGTCGATGGCACCGGCGATGGTGTCCAGCGCCGGTGTCAACGCCCCGGGAATCATCGCGGCGCCAATCACCTGCCCGATCAATGCGGCTTCCAGGGCGCCAATGCGCAGCGGACAGGCATCGACACCGCCGAAGGCCACGGCGGCGGCGCGGCACACCCCATCGCCATCCAGGCCGATCTGGGCGGCGACCGCGACGATGGCAAAGTCGCCATGACGCTCGCTGACTTCATGAAAACTGCACCCCCAGCGCAGCGCCGCATCACCGACCGGAAAATGCAGACTGACCAACAGTTCTTCGGGCTCGCGGGCAGTCATCATGGGGCCCAGGAAATAGTCCGCCATGGCGACGCGGCGGCTGGCGCCGACGCGGCACAGGGTGACCTCGGCGTCCAAGGTCAGTGCCGTTAGGGGAATTTCGGCGGCCGGGTCCGCATGGGCCAAGCTGCCGCCGACAGTACCCCGGTTTCTAGTCTGCAAATGTCCGACGTTGGATATGGCCCGGGTCAATAACGGCAGGCGCTGGTGAACAACCAGTGAGGTCAACGCCGTGACCTGACGCGTGCAGGCCATGATGGTGACACCGTCGGGGCCGTCCAAAATGCCGCTCAGTTCAGCAATTTCATTGATATCGACGACCAATTCTGGACGCGCCAGTCGCATCGACAGCATGGGCATGAGGGTTTGACCGCCGGCCAGGATGATGGCGTCGCCATCGCGATCCGCAAGCAATTGCACGGCCTCGTCGATGCTCGACGCCAGGGCGTAATCAAACGGGGCGGGCTTCATGCGGGGGGGAACCTCCTAAGGCGGAAGTTAAGCGGCCCCGGACCGCCGATGCAATCGCCTAATTGGCCAAATCGGTCTTTAGCTTCGGCCAGTTCCTGTCGCCGGCGGCAATCAGCTTGCGCGGGCCGCCGTCCTGCCACTGTTTCTGCACGCCCTTTGAATAATTCAGATAGAGTTTGCCGTCGACGATCTTCCAGGCCTGCGGGTCGGTGGACGCGGTGTAGCCCTGGCTGACGGCCCAGGCACAGTATCCGCCGTACTGGGGCGCGAATTTTTCAGGCATGGCGGCAAATTTATCGCGGTTTCCGGCGCTCGCGAACCGCCAGTTGGCGCCCATATAGCTATGGGTGAAATCGCTTTTACCTTCAACCGGCTTGCCTTGGAGGAAGTAGGCGACGGGATCATAGCCGTTGATGGCTTTGCCCCACGACGTATAGACAACGCCGTCGGCCTGGGCGGTCGATGCCATGGCCAGCACCAGGGCGGCCAGCCAGAGCCCGATCAGGGCGCGTGAGACGGAAAACGACAGCCTGTCGTGCATGGTTGCTCTCCCGGAAATGGCGATACGCGATCCGACAATTATACACCGGCCGGAAGATAGAAAATCAAGCCGGCTCACATTTACGTCAAAACGGAGATCAGGCGTTGTAGGTGTTGACCCGTTGCATGGCTTGGCGTGACTTCGCCAGACCGTGGCGAATGGACCGCGTTTCCTCGGCCAGATCGCGCGCCGCGCGGCTTTCCATGTGGGTCGCCATAAGGCGTGTTTCCAATTGGGAAATACGCGCCTCAAGGTCGCCGATCCGGGTATTGGTTTCCGCCATTCGGCCCTTCAGGCCACGAACGTGCGGGCGCACCATGCCATCACCGCGAAGATCGATGCGGCGCAGCGCCTCGACGGTGAACCACAACGCCGTCAGGCTGATCATAATCGCGATAGTACCCAGAACCGGACCCATGGGGCAGGATTCCCTCATTAAACTAGCCAAGATTCTTGTCTAAAGTGATCGGGTAAAGACTTCGTAAACGGCACCCGGCCGCGGACAAAAAAATTCAGACGGCGTTATCGCCCGGCCCGGCCCAGGATTTCGTCAAAGAATTCCGATGCCATCCGGGCGCCGACCGACGGTGGCACGGGATCGACATGGGCCGTATCCCCGCTGCCACGCGTCTTCTCCAATGCCGACAATGTGTCCTTCAGGTGTCCTGTCAGAAATGCTCGTTGGATTTTCTCGCCGGCCTCACGGTTCAGGTTTGCTAAAATCTCGGGCGGCGGCAAGGGCTGGTCATCAAGGTCAGGCGCCGCTTCCAAATTCGAAGACGTCGCCTCGACCGGTGTTTCCGAAGACCCTTCGCGCACCGGCAAAACCGCCTCGGGTTCCGGCACCGATGGCTCGTTGTCTAAAATCGTATCCGATAACAGCGTCGCCTCAATCCGTGATAAGCCGTGATCGACAATTGTGTTGAGAAACGCCTGGGTCATATCCCGGCCGTCGTCCCGGGTGCGGACTGTCAGGTCCTGCACCGTGTTCGGTTCGGCCTCATTTTTCGCCTCGGCAACGGGGCCGGCAATATCATCGTCTTGACCAATTGGAGACGGCTCGGGCTCCACCTCAAACTCAGGCAGCGACGGCAACGCGAACGGTCCAAGCGTCGGTGATGGATCGTCGCGGCGTGCCGGCGGTATCGCAACCATCGGCGCGCGCGCGACGACGTCGCTCAGGAACGCCTCCTTGATGGTCTCGCCATCGCGGCGCGGCGCATGAACGGGTGCGGCATCTTCCGGTGCAGCCGGCAATGACGCTGCCGGTACGACCGCTTCGGCGACGACGGGGGGATCGTCATCCAAAATATCTGCGCGAAGGCTTTCAGGTATTTCCGACTGGTCCGACTGGTCCGACTGGTCCGACTGGTCCGACTGGTCCGACTGGTCTGGTGGGTCCGGCGGGTCCGGCGGGTCCGGCGGGTCCGGCGGGTCCGGCGGGTCCGGCGGGTCCGGCGGGTCGACTTCCGAACCGCGAAGCCGCGCCAATGCGGCTTCGACCTCATCGGCGGAGAACGTTATCGGCTCGGTCGATATGGGCGCTGCCGGCGCGCCGTCGCCGAGATCAACGGCGACGCCTTCCGGGTCGAGGACGGTCACATCGTTCCAATCGCGCCGGTCAAAGCCAAGATAGGCGAACGATTCGGGCCAGGTTTCCGATCCGTCGTCGGTCTCGGGATCGCTGCGCAAATATCGCCGCAGCAAGGCGAATTCCGCCAGAATGGCGGGATTGGTAAGGTCCGCGGCGTTGGGTCTGAGAACCAACGGCCGCTCGGCCGCGGCGAATGCCAAATTGCCGACGGTCTCCAAATCAACCGGACCACCATCCAACCCGATAACGATCAAGTCATTCCAGGCCGTCGAATCAACCTCAAGGCCGGACGGCAGATCTTCAACGGCATCCCGGCCGCCGCTGCGCAAGTACTGCCGAACTGCACGAAACCCTGCAACCACAGCCGGGTCTGACAGGTCTTCAATCGCCGGGCGCATAATTAAGGCACGGGGAGTGTTCCCCGGCCCTGACGCCGGGGTTGGCGATGCGGTCTGATCAAAAGGGCCGCTATCCTCCAAGGTGACCGGATGGCCATCGGGCCCCATCACCACCAGATCGTTCCATTTGCCGGGATCCACGTTCAGCCGGGCCAGCGACGGCGGCAGGGTCCCTGCCCCGTCGACGCCATCGCTCCGCAAATAACGCCGCAGGGCGGCAAAACCGTCGACGACTTCCTGGTCTTCCAAATCGGCGGCGCTGGGCCGAATGATTAATGCCCGCTGGCCCAACTCACCATTTGTGCCGGAGGGAATTGGCCTTGGCGTTTCCATGACATTCGGATCGCCGGCCCGCGCGCCAGCAACGTTGACCACCAATTCGCCGTGCCAGGACTGGCGCGCGTCACCACCCGCCCAGGGTTGGCGGCCGTCCGGGCAAAACACATAAGGGCCGTCGGCATCAATCCGCAGGCCGTTGATCTCGGCATATTCCATCAACAAGGTGCCGCCGGAATTACCGGGCGCTTCATAGCGGACCGAGACCCGGTCCGGATAACGCGCGGCAAAATTCCACGGTATCACCCGGTCTTGCCAGCAGGTGCCGTCAGAAATGCCGTCCGCCGCCGCCATACCCAAAGCCCAATCGATATTGCCGGCGGCAACCTGGGCGCCGTCCACGTAAACCCGGTAATGCGGGTCTCCAACCTCAGGCGCGCCGCCAAGGCGCAATCTGATCAGCCCCGTCGGCACATAATCGGAATCGCCCGTCGTGGTCGGCGGGTCGGCGGGTCTTGCGGCCACCGGTTGCTCAGGCTCAGGTTCGGGCGCAGGCTCGGGCTCGGGCTCGGGCTCAGGCTCAGGCTCAGGCTCAGGCTCAGGCTCGGGCTCGGGCTCAGGCTCAGGCTCGGGCTCGGGCTCGGGCGCAGGCTCGGGCGCAGGCTCGGGCTCAGGCTCAGGCTCAGGCTCGGGCTCGGGCTCAGGCTCAGGCTCAGGCTCGGGCTCGGGCTCGGGCGCAGGCTCGGGCGCAGGCTCGGGCGCAGGCTCGGGCGCAGGCTCGGGCTCGGGTTGGGTTTCAGGCTCAGGTGCAGGCGCCGTTTCGGCCTTGTCCGGCCGGTTCCATTTCACCGTGGCTTGCGTGCGCGGCGGCGCCACCGGTGGCGACTCGTCGGATGCGTTCTCAGCCGCAGGCTCGGGTTCAGGCTCCAGCGCAGGCTCGGGCTCGGGCTCGGGCTCGGGCTCGGGCTCGGGCTCGGGCTCGGGTTCGGGTTCGGGTTCGGGCGCAGGTTCTGCGTCCAAGACAGCCTGCACCGCCGCTTCCGCGGCTTTCGTTGCGGCCCATTGCATATCGGGAAGATCGCGGAACAACGGTTTCGGCCGGCGGTCCGGCAACTCCAAGCGCACCCCGCCCATGGCCGAGACCGGCGGCCCATCAAGGCTTTCGCGGCCAGTCACCTTGACCGTCAAACCGAGATTTCCGCCCTCGTCGTCCGGCGGCAAAATCGCTAGGTGGCGGCGCGGGCCCGGCGGTAAAACCCAGACCCCCATACCGGCGTCTTCGCCATCGTCAATCTCGGCGCCGGTGGGAACCCCGAGAACTTCAATCCGGTCGATATCGGTGAAATTCTCGACAAGATTAGCGGGAATCGATACGCGCACGCGCTGACGCCGTGCTTTCAAATGAGACGTGTCCGGCGGCGTTTGCCAAAGGACGCTTTCCAGCCATCGGTTGCTGGGTGTGCGGGTTACCGAATCATCGGCCGATTCCGGCCCCACCGCTTGTTGAGCGTCTTGCGGGGTTAAATCGGCGGCCATATCGAAGCGTGCCGTCCGATCAAGCTTCGGCGGCGTTGATACTTTCCACCAGATCGGCGACGACGTTGTCGACAGCCGCCGTTTCGACCCGGCAGGCACCGGCCGCGGAATGGCCCCCGCCGCCATGGCGGAGCATGGTTTGCCCGATATTGACCTTCGCCGACCGGTCAATCACCGACTTACCGGCCGCCACTCGAACCCGGCCATCGGCGGCATTCTCAACGCGTATGGAAACTTTCGTCTCTGGATAAAGGGCGTAGACCAGGAACCGGTTGACCGGCACGATATCATCTTCGCCGCGCAGGTCTGTCACAACGGCAACGCCATCGTGACGCGAACAACGGTTATACTGGCGTTCGGCGAATTCCGAATCGTAGGTGTAGGCCTCGACCCGTTCCAGAACATCCGGCAGCTGCATAATCTCATCGATGGGGTTGTGGCGGCAATAGGTCATGAGATCGACAAAAAACTGATCGTCGGAAACCGTGAAATCCTTGCTCTTGCCAAGCCCCGTTGCCGGATCGACCAGAAAACTCAGCAGCGTCCAACCGCTGGGAGCCAGAATATCCTCTTCGGAAAATTGCGCCGAATCGGATTTATCGACGGCAGCCATCAATTCGTCAGAGATTTCAGGGAAACCATCGCTGCCCCCATAGTGACTGTATATCACCCGCGCCGTCGACGGCGCGTTCGGGTCGATAACGAGGTTGTCATGCGCCCCGACCCGGTCCAATTCACTGATATGGTGGTCGAAGCACAAATGCACGCCATCCACATAGGGTAGATTTGTGGTGATATCACGATCATGAACCGCGACGCGCCCAGCCTGCATGTCCGCCGGCTCGGCAAACACAGTTTCGGCAATCATCCCCAATTCATTTAACAACGTGCCGCAGACGATGCCGTCAAAATCGGCGCGTGTAATCAATCGATACTTGGTTTCCGCCATGGAAAACCCCTCTCTAAAGACCCGGCTTCGAAAATACTCCGCCAATCCGCCGTTGACAACGGTCTCCGGTCTCGCAGCTAATTGATTTTACCGTGAGCGGTCCGGCGGCGCATTGTCAGCACCATGATGCATTATATCTTTCAAATCCAACGTTGCAGTATATTTCCTAGATTCCAAGTGCTTACGGCAATATTGGTGCTTTTCGGCGTACTTTCAATGGGCAACGCGGCACAAGGTCAGACCGCCACGGATCAGGAGATCAACGAGCGGCTAACTGACGCCATCCGCGCCTACGACGGTGGAGATTTGGAAACTGCGTGGGAATCGTGGCAATGGGCGGCACGGGCCGGCAACACGGACGCCATGACCTTTTTGGCCAGCATGCTGGAACGCGGTGAGGGTCTGCGTCCCGATACCCGACGCGCCGCCGCCTGGTACCGGCGCGCCGCCGAGCGCGGCGATACCATCGGGCAACTGAATTTGGGAGAGATGTACTTGAATGGCCGCGGTTTAAAACGCGACCGGGTCGAGGCCGTTTTCTGGCTGACCCTAGCGGGCCGCGGCGGCAACGTCTGGGCGGCGGAGAAATCGGTCGCCGCCGCCACCGGTTTGAATATTGCGGCACGAAAAGTCATCACCGCGCGGGTCAATAAATGGACGGCCGAAGGCGGCGCGATCCGCTAAGGGTTTTTTCACCGGCCGGGTCTGTGATAGGTTGCCCGCCGTCCAAGCTGCACACCCCAGGGAGCAAGACCATGGCCGACGCGCCGAACCCGGATGAAGATCTGAGAACGCTGAGCATTCAGCTTGCCAACCAGCTCATCAATATCGCCAACAACCATCTGGAAGACGGCATGCGGGTGGATGCGATCTCTGCCGGCATGCGTCATGCGGCGGCTAATTTCTCGGCCTTCGCCCATCACCGCACAGGCGCCAATGACGAACAGTTGGGTCCCATCGTCGAGGACTTCGTGCAAATGTTTGAATACTATCTGCAACGCCACGCCCCGGCGCAACCGCAGGCGGCACCGGAGGGCGGTGTCGGTGGTGGTTTGGGTGCGCTCATCGAACAGGCAAAAAACGAAGTCTGATACTGTTGCCGGGGGCCCGGCTATTTCTCTGGACAGCGCGCTTCCGATAGCGGTTTTGATGGGCTCGGCCTGATCCGCATAACCGATGCCGACAGGCTTTCAAGAAATGCCTTCAAATCCGCCTTGCCGCGGTCCGACAGATTGAGTGGCCGCAGTATTTTTTCACCGTCCGTGTGCAACCGATCTTCGTTGAGTTCGGAATAAAAATTGATCACGTCGTCCAAGGTGGCGACAGAGCCGTTATGCATATAGGGCGCTGTTGCCGCGACGTTGCGCAGTGACGGCACTTTGAACTCACCCCAATTTCGATGTTGCCGGGCGACGTGGCGGGTGCGGACGGCGGCGGCATTGCCGGCGGCGTCGTTGAACGGGCCAAGCAGATTGAGATCGCTGGCCCGAAGCGCCTGGATACCGCCGTAGCGTCCCTTGTCGATCCCCCGCTCATTATTCCCCTTGAGACGCCTTGATCCGGTGAAGAAGGGCACGCCGATATCGCCGAATTCACCGTTCGTGAACCGAGGACCGAAGTGACAAAATTGACATCGCCCCTTGCCGACGAAGGTCTGCAAACCCCGCACCGCCGGCGCCGGATAGCGGGCCATTCCAGCAGTGTCCCGGCGCGCCATGGCATCGCGGAAATCGTCAAACGGCGTCCGTCCCGAGACCAGAGTTTCCTGAAACGCCGCCAGGGCCTTGCCCGTGTTGACCAGAACCGTTTGTTCATCCTGATCTTTGGGATCGGTCTTGAAGACAGTCCGGAATCGGCAAGCCAGGGCCGGATCATTGATGATCAGGCGGCGGATGTCGGCCGCCGTTGCCGCCATTTCATTTGGTGACAGGATCGGGCGCACGCTCTGGGCCCATAGGTTGTCCGCTTCACCGCCCCATCCGAACCAATGGGCCCAGCGTAAATCCACCACCGACGGCGTATGGCGATGGATGGGGCCATGGCCTTGGTTGAGGGCGACACCGTCCGTAAAGGCGCGTTCCGGCTGATGGCAGTCGGCGCAGGAAATCCGGCTGTCTTTCGACAGGCGCCGATCAGAGAACAGCCGCTCGCCGAAAGCCACCGCCGCCGGATCACCGGAGACCCGGTTGCTGGGATCGGCCTGCCAGGCCGGCGGCCAGGGGCCGAAGGACAGAATCACGGCGCGTTCCGTGGCGCTGAACGCGGCATCGGCAAGCCCGGGCGACATGCCGATCCATGCGCCCACAATGGCGAACGCCAGCCGGCGGGTCATCGGGTGACAGTCTGGTCGATCATGATGCGTTCGACGGAATCGGAGGCGCGCAATTCTATCCTATATTGCCAACGCCCCGGCATGTGAAATAGAAACCCGTCGGCTTTATATTTACCCCCGCCCAGCGGCATCACGGTCGGGCGATAGTTCATGCCGTGCTTATGCATCGGCATCGCCGCATCGACCTTAAGCTCACCCGTGAACGGCGCGCCGTTCGCATCGCACGCCGTCAGGACAATTGAGAAAGATTGTCCAACCCGGACAGGGGTTGCCGCTGGACGCATCGCCACGCCAAAACGCTCGCCATTGCCGTTCAATTCGGTACCGTTCGGTTGCAGGGGGCAGGCGAGCGCCGGCGCGCCAACGCTCAGAACACCAAGCACGGCCAGATATGCCAGACGTCCCGGCGCGCTGAGGCGGCTCACTTCTTCAGCGCCCAATCGGCCAGGGCCTCGGCATTTTTGTAGCCGATGCGCTCGGCCAAGTCGGCGGGCAGGTCGGTCAGCCAGCCGCGCGACCAGTTGGCGTGCTCAACAACATAGTACCAGCGTTCCGGCGTGTAGGTGTCGGTGCCGATCATGAAGCGGTCGGGAAAGTCCGTGAAAACTTTCCGCCAAGCCGGATCGACCTTGCGCCCAACGGCGTGTTCGCTGCGGAACGCCAGATCGGCCCGCAGGTTCGGATATTTGGCCAGCATCTTGGCCACTTCTTCCGGCGCCGCAAATCCCGAATGGGCCCACAAAACACGGGCTTCTGGGTCCTGCGCGAAGATGTTCTCAACCGCCGGCGCGTCCGAATGAGCGTGCAGGAAGATGCCGTATTTTTTCGCCAATTGAACAACGCTTTTCATCACCGGTAAATTGGCGTCGTCACCAAAAATGTGAAACTCACCGATCCCCGCATAGGTGTTCTTGGCCAGCAAACCGGCGAGCATCTTGACCACGGTCTCGTCGCGGTACCAGGTCCCCAATTCACCGCGCCGCCGATAGGGCCGCAGCACCGGGACGATCAATTCGGGCGCCGCTTTGTAAAGCAGTTGGGTGCCTTCATCGCTGGAACTGGAAACAAAAGTGCGCTTCAGGCCGGCCTTACGCAAAACGCCAATCGCCTCGGCCGGCGGCATCATGTCCCAGGCATCATGGCTGTAATGGACGTGCGCATCGATCAGCGGTGTCAGCGGCTGCGACAGTACGTCATTGGACAGGGAAACCATTAGCGGAAGCGCCAATACCGTAGCAGATTTCAAAATTTTCATGTGCATCCTCGTTCGTATCCCGGTTTTGCAACTCTCATGAGGCAGCCGCAGGCCACGGATTGGCATGCCTGGTCTTCGCATAAAAGGCAAAGGCCGATCCGCCATCCATTAGCGGCGGCCAGGGTGGCAGCGCGCCAGCCTCTCTGGTCGGCCGTTTTAATGTGCGCAATTTTTTAACACAAGGCGTGACGGCCGTCACATCGGCTATTGAACAGTTGTGCCAAAAATTGCATAAGCAACGGTGATGGCATAGCCATCGCCACCGTTCTGGCGGCTGCAGAAGCATCGCCAACGACAAAACGTGACGAATTCCGTCCGATAGAAATTGGAAAGGAACGACCATGAACACTCTCATTGATGACACCTCCTCACAGCGCCAATCTGAACGCCGGGATTTGGATGGCGGAATGCTGTCCGAGGCCGAGCGCCGCGGCCTCACTGATCGTCGAAGCGATGATAATTGGCGCCACAATTGGTTGAGAGAACGTATTCGCCGTTCACTCAGAGACTAAATTCCAGGGGCCGCCGTGTGGCCCCGGTTAGTCGCGCAGTGCCGAAACCACCCGCGTCCGCAACCAGCGTTCGCGCCAAGCTAAATCCGTCCTGCGGTCACGATATCCGCGGCGGTCGCTGGCGCGCCTGTTGTCGTGTTGAGCCGCCGAAGACATATTTCGGCGATCGTCGGCGCGGCGGTCCCGTTCAGACCTGTTCATTTGCATTTTTTGCTTCCCACAAGGCAATGAACTGAAACAATTGCCACCTAAGACTTACCAAATCCTTACGCATGTCCGCAATAGAGTTGAATCGATTAGTCATATTGATCGCTGTGGTCAGCCTAGCACCGGGTGGTCAGTCTCCGAAATCGATGCCGAATTAGGGAATTACCGCGACCGTGCGGCGCCGCGGCGGGCTGCGGAGAAGTTATTCGCGCCGATGTTGGCGCTCGGACCTTTTATGGACCCGATCCCGGCATCAAATTGGCCGGCCCGGTTTTTCGGGCCGGGCTGATCGGCATCGGCCTTGCGCTTCTTCAGTTTCTGAGCGGCTTTTGCCTTCGCCCGTTCACGGGCTTTCGCTTTCGTCATGCGGGTCACAACCTTTCATGTGTTCGTCATCTAGCCGAAATCGCCAACTTCGCGGTCTTCAATAAAATAGCATAGTCTTCGGCTGCTGGCGCCCCCTAGGGCACTCGAACCCCTGTTTCCGCCGTGAGAGGGACGTCCTGGGCCTCTAGACCAAGGGAGCACTTGATGGGTCTAGGTGTAATGGGTCGTAAGACACAGGACAAGTCACGGGAGAATTCTGGACATGGCCAGGGCGTGATCTGTCTGTCGTTCTTGGTGAAAATGCGCTAAACGACCGACGTGAGATGGAGCAGAACATGGCAAATGTAAAAAACGGTCAGTTGGTTGCACCACCCGAGTGGTGGAAGCATCTCCGCGCTCTGAAACGGGTGTTCTGGAAGCGTGAGCGCCAAGCCGCCAAGCGGGCCGCACGGATCGATGCATGCGCGCCCTGATCGCCCTTGCCGTACTGCTGATTGCCGTCCCGGCATTTGCCGACGTCTCCGGTCCGGCGCGCGTCGTCGACGGCGATACCCTTTGGATTGGTGAAACGAAAATCGGGCTCTACGGCATCGATGCCCCGGAACTCAAGCAGACCTGCACCACGCGAAAGGGCAAAGTCCAACATTGCGGCAGGCTGTCGATGCAACATCTCGTGCGCCTGGTGCGCGGCCAGGACGTTTCCTGCAAAGACAAAACTCAGAACTCGGATGGGCGGCTCATGGCGGTCTGCCGGCTTGGCCCGTTTAATCTGAATGAACAGATGGTCATCGACGGCTGGGCCCTGGCCGATCGGCAAGACGGCAAGAACTACCAACGCGCCGAAACCTTCGCCAAGGCGCGCCGCGAAGGCATCTGGCGCAGTACGTTCGATGCGCCTTGGGACTGGCGGAAGACCAACCGGTAACCGCGCTTTAAAAGACCCGTGGACGGCCAATCTCGCCGCACTGCCTTACACTGATTGCGCGCCGCGCAGCCGCGCCAGGGCATACATCATCAAACCCGCCGTGGCCGCCGCCAAAGCCATGGCACTCAAGCCCAGCGACCAGTGAATGCCGATGAAACTGCCGCCGACCCCGATGAACAGTCCGCTGAAGGTCATCATGCCCAGGCTGGACATGCTATAGAGCCCGATAATGCGGCCCCGGGCATCGGCGGGCGCATGCAACTGAACCAGGGTTTGCGCCATTGAGTTATAGGCCAGATTGACGAAGCCGCCGATGAACAACAACGCCAGTGAAAGCGGGTAACTGGTCGACAGGGAAAACCCGCCAAGCGCGCAACACCAAATCAGAACCAGTACAAACACCGTTCGCGGCTTCGCCTCAAGCTGCATGCCGCTTTCCAGGACGAACCCGGCGATCACCGCGCCAGCGGCGCTGGCGGCCAGCAGAACGCTGTAATACATGCCGGATTGTCCGAAGCCGAGATCACGGGTGAATTCCGGCATCTGCGCCTGATGCGCGTTGCCGATGAACAGCGAGGCTATGCCGGCCAGCAACACCATGGAGATGATCGTCGGGTTTTCAGCGACGCTGCGAAGGGTAGGGATAATATCTGCGAAACCACGCAGAGCCCGCCGCGGACGGCGGCTTTCCTGATTGTCGCCGGCGTAGCCGCCGTGCGGCGCTTTCCACAGCCACAGCGTCAACGGCAGATAAATCAAAACATTGATCAGCAATCCCCAGGCCGGCCCGACCGCTAACATCATGCCGCCGCCGATGGCCGGGCCCAGCAAAACGCCCAACTTGCGCGATGTGGCAAACAGCCGGACACCGCTTTGCAGCTGCTCGCGGCCGACAATGTCGTGAATGAGCATTTGCCCGGCCGGTCCCCACAGCACCCCGGCAACACCGTGAACAATCAACAGGGCCACGGCATGCCACATCTCCAGGCTGTCGGTGACAATCAGATATCCCCAACACAGCGACACCGCCATGAACAGGACCATGCCCAATTGGACGATGCGGCGGGGATCGTACCGGTCGGCCAGGGCGCCTGAAAAAAACGAAAACAACAAAAACGGCAGCCAGTGCGATATGACCGCGAAACCGGCCAGGGCCGGGGAATGGAATTTATGAAAGATCACCCAATAGCTGATCACGTGCTCGATATTGTCGGCCATCATCGCCATGCCGCTGCCGAGCAGATACATGCGCGCGCCGGGATGGCGCAAGGCGGCGAAGGATTTGCGCGGTGGTGGGACTTGATCGGGCGTGTTGGCGTTCAATGAAAGACGTCCATTTGTGGCGGGGCCTGATCGACCTCTCAGGCTGAACAATAGCCGAGACAATTCGACGGCGCCAATTTCTGTCCGCGCCCGTGAGCGTACTGCAGGCGGGTCATGAAATGCCCAAGAACGGTTGGATTTCTGCATGGAAAGGAAATGGCGACCCCTACGGGATTCGAACCCGTGTTACCAGAATGAAAATCTGGCGTCCTAGACCTGACTAGACGAAGGGGTCGCGTAGCGGCTGTTGGTATAGAGTGGCGGCGAAGAAATCAAGGCCAAAAAAAGCCGCAAATATTTTTTCGATTTTCCGTCATGGAACCTTTCAACATGGCCCGGCGGTTCTTAATATCCTTGCCTCAACATGTCGTAGAATTCAGGGGTAATATAATGCTGCACGGCAAGGTTCTCATCGCCCAGGGCGGCGGTCCGACGGCGGTGATCAATCAATCGCTCGTCGGCGCCGTCCAGGAAGCCCGGCGGCTCGGCGCCGCTGGAATCTATGGCGCCATGCACGGGGTCAGCGGCATCGTCGGGGAAAATTTTGTCGACCTGGGCCAGGAAACCGACGCCAATTTGGAATTGGTCGCCAACACACCGTGCTCGGCGCTCGGCTCAACCCGCGATAAGCCGGACCTGGTTTATTGCCAGGAGATTTTCAAAGTCCTGCAGGCCCACGATATCGGCAACTTCTTCTACATCGGCGGCAATGATTCATCGGACACCCTGCGCATTCTCTCCGACGAGGCCCGGAAGGCCGACTATGGGCTGCGCTGCATCCACATTCCAAAAACCATCGACAATGATCTGATGGTCAATGACCACACACCGGGTTTTCCCTCGGCGGCGAAATTCGTTGCCTCGGCCTTTGCCGGCGTCAATCTGGATAACCGCGCCCTGCCCGGTGTTTACGTCGGCGTTGTCATGGGCCGCCACGCCGGCTTCCTGACCGCCGCCGCCGCCCTGGCCCGGCGCTACGCCGACGACGGTCCGCATCTGATTTATCTGCCGGAACGCAACTTCGACGTCGAGACCTTCGGCCGCGATGTGCAGGCCGCCTATGATCAATTCGGACGCTGTGTCATCGCCGTTTCCGAAGGTATTCACGATGCCGACGGCACACCGATCCTGGCAAAACTCTCGGCCGATCTGGAAAAGGACGCGCACGGCAATGTTCAGCTTTCCGGCACCGGCGCGCTGGCTGATCTGTTGACCGATGAGATCAAGGCGAAGACCGACATCAAACGGGTCCGCGGTGACACGTTCGGCTATCTGCAACGCTCATTCCTGGGTTGCGTCTCGGCGGTTGATCAGCGCGAAGCCCGCGAGGTCGGCATCCGGGCCGTGCAATTCGCCGAGGCGGCGGGCCGCGACGGCACGGTGACGATCCACCGGGTCGGCAACTATGCCGTGGATTACCGGCTGACCAACTTGGACGAGGTGGCGGCGAAAACCAAAGTCATGAGTGATGATCTGATCGCCGCGGGCCGTCCCGACATCACCCCGGCGTTTCTGGATTATGCGCGGCCGCTGGTCGGTCCGATGCAACCGGCTGACCGGTTGCGCGCCCCGCATGTGGAAAAAATATTGGGATAGCCTAAGCCTAGGTCGGTTCGCGAGCGGGCCTAAAAATCTCCCTTCGCGCCGAAGCTGAAAATATAGCTGTAGCCGCTTTGATCAAAGCCCATTTTTTCATAGAGACCGTGGGCTTCCTTACGGTTATAGGCGGTTGAAACGATGATTTTCGACGTTGTTTCCGATCCCAAATTGTCGAGCACCCATTGCATCATCACGGTGCCGATGCCGCGATGCCGAAAACCGTCCTCGACAACCACACTATCAATCATCGCCTTGCGTTGCGGCGAGCGGATCAAATTGTCGTATTCGATGACCTGACAAGTGGCGACGATGCGACCGTTCAATTCGCCGATGACAATTTGTCCGAACTGTGGATTGGCGAGAATGCTTTCAAGCGCTGCACGCATGTCGGTGGTATCGGGGTCTTCATCTGGGATCAGCTGGCGATAGAGATCGTGGAGCGGCTCGACATCTTCGGGTAGCGCCGAGCGGAACTCGATAGCCGCAATATCCAACTCCAGTTTCAACTTGGTCACATTATTCATGGATAGCCCCCTGCAATGCGTGGTCCGCCAATCCGTACCGGCGGCAGCGAATCACCAATGCACCAGTTGGTCAACATTGTCGCCGATCTGGCTATGGCAGTCCATAGAGTAAACACCCTAGACGGGCGATCATCCTAAGGCGGCGGCAGGCGCCTAAAACCCCGCCGGCTCAGGACATATTTATGTAGTCCAATTGAACCTTCGCCTCGCCAAACATAGTTTCAGAGATTCGGCTTTGCGTCGCCCACGGTTCCTTCGATTTATCCGGTGTCGGACAGACGACGCGTGAAATGCCGGCCTGGATGATCAACACGGCGCAACGCGCGCACGGCGGCAACGGCGTCACATAAAGTGTGCACCCCTCCGCCGCAGGGCCGGCGAACAAAAGTGCGTTGGCTTCAGCGTGAACAACCATCTCATACTTGATTTCACGGGTTTCCAAGCGGTCTGCGGAATCCTCAACGCCGGCCGGAAATCCGTTGAAGCCCATGGAGACCACGCGTTTGGTGTTGGCATTGGCGATCACCGCGCCGACTTGGGTGGACGGGTCCTTCGACCAGCCGGCGACGAAATTCGCCAAATCCAGAAAGCGACCGTCCCACTTATCGAGCATATCATCCCCTCCGCGTTGAAATCCGACGTGTCCTGTTTACCACAGCGGTGCCACATCATCGACAAACAGTTGTGCCGACGTGCGGCCCTGCCAACTGTTGGCCCTGAGCCGCCCGGCCACATGCATGGGCCGGCCGTCGGCCTTCAATAAGGCCTGACCCAGGGCGCGTTCAACGGCGCGAAAGCATATACCCGCCAACTTTCCGCCCTCGGGGCTTTCCATGGTGCACCGCACGTGGTCCGTGCCGACCACACTGGCATAGGTGATGCGGGCCGACGGAATGGCGAAGCGTGGCTCGGCGTTGCCGCTGCCGAACGGCGCCAACCGGTCCAACTGTTCGATCAGGTCCAAGCTGGCGCCCTTCGTGGTCAGGGCGCCGTCGAAGTGCAGGCTGGGAATTATGCCGGCCTCGGCAACCCTGAGTGCTATGCGTTCCTCCAGGAAACTTCGAAACTCACTCAACCGGTCAGCGGTGACGCTGAACCCTGCCGCCATGCGGTGCCCGCCGCCGCGCGTCAACAATCCGGCTTGCCGCGCCGCGATGATCCCGGCGCCCAGATCGACGCCATTGATGGATCGCCCCGACCCCGTTCCCAAACCGGTATCGGGATCCATGGCAATGACGCAGGCCGGCCGGTTGTAACGTTCCTTCAGGCGGCTGGCGACAATGCCGATTACGCCTGGATGCCAGCCTTCACCGACGGCGAAAACAACGGCGCCCGGCGGATCGTCAATAAGGCCGTCCAAAGCCTGTTCCTGGACCTGGGCTTCAATTTCCTGGCGCGCCCGGTTGAACTCATTGAGCTGGCGGGCCAGATCTTCGGCCTCACCCGCCTCCGCCGTCGTTAACAGCCGCGCACCCAGGTCCGCCGCACCGACACGGCCGCCGGCGTTGACCCGCGGTCCGAAGACGAAGCCCAGATGATAGGCCGCCGGGACTTCGCTTATGCCGGCAACATCGGCCAGGGCGCGCAGCCCCATATTCGCCCGCCCGGCAATCACCTTCAGGCCCTGCGTGACCAAGGCCCGGTTGAGGCCGTTCAAGGGAACCACGTCACAAACCGTTCCGAGCGCCACCAAGTCCAGCCACTGGGTCAGGTCGGGCTCGGGCCGGGTTTCATACCAGCCGACGCGCCGTAATTCCCGGTTCACCGCGACGACCAGCAAGAACGCCACGCCGACGGCCGCCAAATGGCCCTGCCCACTGGCGTCATCCAGGCGGTTCGGATTGACCATGGCGACGGCCGGCGGCAGATCGGCTTCCGCCGCATGGTGATCGACAACAATGACGTCCAGACCGGCATCGCGGGCGATGGTCAACGGCTCGTGCGCGGCGGTGCCGCAGTCGACCGTCACCACCACCGAAATCCCCTCGCCTGCCAACTGCAGCAGGGCCGGTCCATTCGGCCCATAGCCTTCGCGCAGGCGATCGGGGATATAAATACGGCATCGTCCGCCGACGGCCTCAACAAAACGCCGGAACAACGCCGACGACGTGGCGCCGTCGACATCATAGTCACCAAACACGGCCAGGCCCTCGCCTTGCATAATCGCCGCCGCCAGACGCTCGGCCGCGGCGTCCATGTCTTTCAGCGTACTGGGGTCGGGCAACAATTCGCGCAAGGTCGGGGCCAGGAACGCCGGTGCGCCTTCCGGATCAATGCCGCGCGCCGCCAGAATGCGGCCGACGGCTTCCGGCAGATCAAGGCGCTGGGCCAGGGTCAGGGCTTGGCGGTCATCGGAGGGCCGCAACAGCCAGCGTTTGCCCTCGGCGGAGGCGCCGACCCCGAGGAATGGCTCTGTTGTGCCTGGGACGGATGAATTACTCACCAGCGGTTCAGTCTTTTCGGCTCCGCGTGAAGTCATGATGGCCTTCGATGAAACGAAATGTTCCGGTGCGCGAGCGCATCACCATGGAATGCGTCACGGCGCAGTCCGGCAACAATCGCACCCCGTTCAGCATGGGACCTTGAGTAACGCCGGTGGCGGCGAAGGTGACGTGACCGCCGGCCATATCCTCGACGGACAATTTATCGTCCGGGTTTTCAATCCCGGCATCGCGGGCCTTGGCGCCGTCCCCGGCGTTGCGGATCACCAGCCGACCCTGCATATGACCGCCCAGCGCACGTAAGGCGGCGGCCGCCAAAATGCCCTGCGAGGCGCCGCCGATGCCCATGTAAATGTCGACCGCGCTTTTCGCCAGACCCGTTGCGACAACGCCGTTTACGTCACCATCCAGCAGCAATTGAATGCGCGCGCCGGCCTCACGAATGGCGGCGACTAGCGGATTGTGGCGCGGCCGATCGAGCAGACAGACAACCAGATCCGAAACTTTCACGCCTTTCGACGCCGCCACATCCGCCAGATTTTCGGCCGGCGATTTATCCAAATCAATGGCCGCGCTTTCAATTGCCGGCCCAACGGCGATCTTGTCCATATAGATGTCGGGGACCGTGAGGAACCCGCCCTCCTCGGCCATCGCCAACACGGAAAGTGCATTGTAGCCGCCGCGGGCAACGATACTGGGTCCCTCAAGGGCAACCAAAGCGACATCAGCCTTCGGTCCGTCACCGGTGCCGACTTTTTGACCGACGTACAACTTTCCGCCGTTGTCACCGGCAGCCTCACCGATGCGGATGGTGCCATCGACCTGAAATTTTTCAAGTGCGCGATGCATGGCCGCGACGGCGGCTTCGTCGGCGGCGCGCTCGTCACCGCCACCCAAGAAACGCGACGCGGCAATGGCCGCGGCCTCCGTTGCGCGGACGGCTTCCAGGGCTAAATTTCGATCAGCGGCAATGGAATCGGACATGTCGTATGTTGGCCCCAAGCAGGCGGCTTGCCAACCTTCTTGGCGGGCTCAAGAAAAAGTTTCGATGCGGATCATCCGGGGCGGTTCAACCACGGCGTCCAGCTGCGCCATGGCGTCCATGGTGCGGACCACGCTGGCTTCGCGCGAATCGTGCAAGGTCATCACCACCGGCACCGGCTCGCCCGGTGCCCGGCTGCGCTGCAGGACCGATTCCATGGACACATCGTTGTCGCGCAACAAGGCGCCGATATCAGCAAACACGCCCGGCTTATCAACCACCATCAGCCGCACGTAATAGGGGCCGCGATGCAGGCCCATATCAACCGTGCACGCCGGCTTCAAATCAGCGGCCGGGACCCCAAAGGTCGGCATCGCGCCACCGCGTGCGATATCCAGAATATCGGCAACAACGGCCGATGCGGTCGGTCCGGCGCCGGCGCCGCGGCCTTCATAAATGGTTGTATCGACAAAATCACCGGCGACTTCGATGCCGTTGAAGACGCCGCTAACGTGATTTATCGGCGCATTCACCGGCACCATGCACGGATGGACTCGTTGTTCGATGCCGTCATCGGTGCGCGCCGCGACACCCAGCAGCTTGATGCCATAGCCCAGTTCGCGGGCAAAATCGATATCAACCGGCGAGATGTGACGAATGCCTTCCACGTGGACGCCACCAAAATCAACTTCCGTGCCGAATGCGACGCTGGCCAGGATCGCCAGTTTGTGAGCCGTATCGACACCGTCGACGTCGAAGCTCGGGTCGGCCTCGGCGTACCCCAATTCCTGGGCCTCGTTCAGGACATCGTCAAATTGACGTCCCGAATCGGCCATGTTGGTCAGGATATAATTGCAGGTGCCATTGAGAATACCGTACAGCCGGTCAATTCGGTTTGCTGACAGGCCCTCGCGCAGCGCCTTGACGATCGGGATACCGCCGGCCACGGCAGCTTCGTAAGCCAAGCTCACGCCGGCCGCTTCGGCGGCCCGGGCCAGCGCCGTACCGTGGTGGGCAATCAATGCCTTGTTGGCCGTGACCACATGTTTGCCGGCGGCAATGGCATCATCAATCAACGATTTGGCGATCCCCTCAGACCCGCCGATCAGCTCAACGACGACATCAACGTTGGCATCCGTCGCCAGCGCCGTCGCGTCATCATGCCAAGTGAAGGCGCCAAGATCGACGCCGCGATCCTTGTGCCGATCACGGGCCGACACCGCGGTGATACTAATCGGCCGACCGGCGCGCAAAGCCAGCGTGTCGGCATGCGCCGCCAAGATGGCCAAGGTCCCGGCACCGACCGTCCCTAACCCAGCGATACCGACGCGCAACGGCCCGCTCATGCCGACGCCGCCTTAGCAGGTGGCGTCACGGCACGGGGCTTTTTCGCACCGCCCATTAAGGCCTTGATGGACCGAATGCCCTGGCGGGTCCGATGGGTGTTTTCACATAGCGCGATGCGGACAAAGCCTTCGCCATGTTCACCGAACCCGATGCCCGGCGAGACGGCAACCTGGGCTTCCTGCAACAGCAGTTTCGAAAACTCTAACGAGCCCATTTCCGCGTACTGCGGCGGCACCGGGGCCCAAGCAAACATGGTGGCATCCGGGGCCGGGATGTCCCAGCCGGCATTCGCCAATCCCTCGACCAGCACATCACGGCGATCCTTATAAAGTGCGCGCATATCATCGACACAGTCTTGCGGCCCATTAAGCGCCGCCGTGGCGGCGACCTGGATCGGCGTGAAGGCGCCGTAATCAAGATAGGATTTCACCCGCGCCAGGGCCTCAATGAGTTTGCGGTTGCCGGCGGCAAAGCCGATCCGCCAGCCGGGCATGGAATAGGTTTTACTCATCGAGGTAAATTCGACGGCGACTTCCCAGGCGCGGCGAATTTCCAGGATCGATGGCGGCGGCGCGATATCGAAATAGACCTCTGAATAGGCCAAATCGGAAAGAATATAGATGCCGTGGAAACGGCAGAAATCAACCACCTGAGCGTAGAAATCCAGGTCCACGACCTGCGCCGTCGGGTTATTGGGATAGTTCAGCACCACGGCGGTCGGTTTCGGCACGCTATGCTGGACGGCACGCTCCAGTGACGCCATGAAATCACCATCCGGCTCGACGGGAATGTTGCGCACGGCGGCACCGGCGATAATGAAACCGAACTGGTGGATTGGATAGCTGGGGTTGGGGACCAAGATCACGTCGCCCGGCGTGGTAATCGCCGACGACAGATTGGCCAGCCCTTCCTTCGAGCCGAGCGTCACGATGGCCTCGGTCTCCGGGTCCACGTCAACGCCGAAGCGCCGCGCATAATAAGCCGAAATGGCCTTCCTCAAACCGGGAATGCCGCGCGAGTTCGAATAGCGATGGACCTTCGGGTCCAATACTGTTTCGCGCAGTTTTTCGATGATATGTTCGGCCGGCGGTTGGTCCGGATTGCCCATGCCGAAATCAATAATGTCGGCGCCGGCGGCCCGGGCCGCGGCTTTCATATTGTTGACTTCGGCGAACACGTAAGGCGGCAACCGCCTGATCTTATGAAATTCCTGGTCCATGGCCGTACAACCGCTGTTCAAATATGGCGTATGAAATGCCAGAAGGTTCCGGTGCGCTCAAGCACCTTCAACGTGCCGCGCCAGGGAATACTGCCCCAACAATCCAACAAAATTGTGGCACCACGGTGCGAAAACGCTCACTCAACCGTCGAAAATGCCCGGCCGTCGAACTGACCAATGGTCAACGCCGCAATCTCTTCATCGCCGACGCCGTCCAGACAGAACACGTTGACCGTATAGGCCTCGGGCGCCGCGCGCGGCCGATGGAACGGGTAAACACCGCAGGTGCCGCAGAAATAGTGATGCGCCGTGGCAGTATTAAACTGATAAAGGACAAGATCGTCCTCGCCTTGAATGATTCGAAAATGCTCGGCGTCAACCCGATGCATGACGGCGTTGCGTCGCCGGCAGATCGAACAATTGCACGTCACCGCCTTGTCCAGGTCGGTCTCGATCTCAAATACGACCTTGCCGCAGTGGCAGGAGCCCTTGTAGGTCCGCATGATCCGGTCGCGCCGTTTATGTCTCAGCTTTCCAGATAAATCTCGGCCCGGCGGTTGCCGGCCTCGCCCGTCGGCATGAACTCATAATAAACCGGATTGGCGTCGGAGATGGCATCGACGACCAGTTCCTCCTTCTTCACACCGAGACGCATCAATTCGCGCGCGATGGCGTCGGCGCGATCGACGGAGACCTTGAAGTTGACCATCTTGTGGCGGACCGGGTCCGTTAACCGGGTCCGGCTTGAGGCATGGCCAACGATGTGGATGCGCCCGCCGCGTTCTTTCTTCAATTGCAGGGCATTGGCGATAATCTGGCGGTCGCGCCGGCTCAGTGCCGCGGATCCGTTATTGAAATGAATGGTCGCCACCTTAACGGCGCCGGCGCTGATCGCCCGGGCCGGACGGGCCATGTGGGTCAGCGGTCCGCCGCCCAAATTCAAAGAACTGACAGTCGCCGGGTTCGGCGCCGCCGCGCCGGTCTGACCGGAACTCACACCGGTTGAATTGATAACGACGGTACCGAAGTTGTCGGGTGCCATGGACGCGGCCATGGCGCCGGCTGAAGCAACCGGCAGACTGGCCGGCGGCTGACCGGCACGGGCGCGAATTTCGTTCAAACGCTGCTGCAGGCGGGCCTGAAAGGCCTTCTGTTCGCCGGTCGACGGCAGGTTCGTCTGCGCCGCGGATGGCGCCAACCGGGCCTGCTCGGTCGTCACCGGCGAGGCCGGCATAGCGGGCGGCGCCGGCTGCTGTGTCCCGGCCTGCGGTTCGGCAGGCGGCGCGGCGGCCAGTACGCTGGCCGGTTCACCCTGACGGGCGATTGCCGGCGCGTATTTGCGGCCTTCCGTATCGGCGACAAGCCCACCGGATTTGCGCGCTTCATAATAATCGCGCTGTTGATCGACGGAGGAGAGCTTGGGAAAGGCCTTGTCTGTGCTTAGCGGCGCCTTGCCGCGATCCTTGGCCAAGGTATTTTCCGGTTGCTTGGCGACCGTTACTTTCTTTTCGTCTTCGCCGGAGAAGAACTCCATCGACGAGTTGTACCATTCGACCGGATTAATGGCGTCTGGCACTTGTGAACAGCCATTCAGCAGAACACCGGCGATCGCCGCGGCGGCAATGTTTTTCACCTGCCCGTTTGACAGTTTTGCGATCATCGATCCTCTCCTAAGCCCTTGAAAATTCATTCTTTCAATCTTTCTTTTCGCACCTGCAGCAAAATACCTTGTGTTACAGGATGCATTCAAATAGTTAACGGTTAACAAATTATCCCCCCGCCGGCCTGCTTGTCGAGCACCATCCCGGCCAGTCGCGAACGATCTTAAAGGATTGCATGATGAACGATCAACCACAGCCGACGCCGACTATGCCCGATCCCGCGGAATTATCCAAATCAATGACCGGTATCGCCGAGCGTTCGCAACGGTTGGTGACGGAATTCATGCGCCGTCAGATGGAATCCGGCGCGTTGCCGGAATCCGATCCGCTGAACGTCGGCGAGGCATTTCTGGAAATGACCACGCAGATGATGGCCAATCCGGCGCAACTTATGCAATCCAGCTTTGGACTATGGCAGGATTATCTCAATCTGTGGAACACGTCGGCGCAGCGCATGATGGGCCAGGATACCGACCCGGTCATCGAACCGGCGTCCGACGACCGGCGCTTCCACGATGATGCCTGGCAGGACAATCAGGTTTTTGATTTCTTCAAGCAGTCCTATTTGCTGACCTCGCGCTGGATGCAATCGTCGGTCAGCAACGTCGATGGCCTGGATAAGAAAACCGCCGACAAGGTCGACTTCTATACCCGTCAGTATGTTGACGCCCTGTCACCCAGCAATTTCGTCATGACCAATCCGGAAGTCCTGCGCGCAACCTTGGAATCGGGTGGCGAAAACCTGCTGAAAGGCTTGGAAAACCTTTTGGAAGACCTTGAGGAAGGTGACGGCAAGGTAAAGATCAAGATGGTCGACCCGGACGCCTTCCAGGTCGGCGAAAACGTCGCCACGGCGCCGGGCAAGGTGGTCTTCCGCAACGACCTTATGGAACTGCTGCAATTCGACCCGAGCACGGACGAGGTGGTTAAAACACCGCTTTTGATCGTGCCGCCATGGATCAACAAGTATTACATTCTGGATCTGCGCGAGAAAAATTCCTTCATCCGCTGGGCGACGGCGCAGGGTCATACTGTGTTTGTCGTCTCCTGGGTCAATCCGGACGCGGCGTTGGCCGGCAAGACATTCACTGACTATATGATGGAAGGTCCCATCGCGGCACTGGATGCCGTCACCCAGGCGACTGGTGAGGAACAAGTTAACGTCATCGGCTATTGTATCGGTGGCACGCTGATCGCCTCGACCTTGGCTTACCTGACCGCCAAGGGCCAGGATGATCGGGTGAAATCGGTCACCTTCTTCACCACCATGGTCGACTTCGAGGACGCTGGCGATCTGGGCGTCTTCATCGATGAGCCGCAGCTGGCCAGCCTGGAGGAGAAGATGAACGAACGCGGCTATTTGGAAGGCGCCGAAATGGCGTCGACTTTTAATATGCTGCGCTCGAACGACTTGATCTGGTCCTTCGTCATCAACAATTATTTGATGGGTAAGGAACCCTTCCCCTTCGACCTCCTGTATTGGAACGCCGATTCGACTCGCATGCCGGCGGCCATGCACAGTTTCTATCTGCGCAAAATGTATTTGGAGAATAAACTCGTTGAGCCCGGCGGCATCGAACTGGACGGCGTCAAACTGGATCTGCGCGATATCAAGGTGCCGTGTTACATCATCTCAACCCGCGAAGACCACATCGCGCCCTGGAAATCCGCCTACCGGGCGACCCAAATCTACACAGGCCCGGTGCGTTTTGTCCTGGCCGGCTCGGGTCATATCGCCGGCATCGTCAATCCCCCGGCGAAACCGAAATACGGCTATTGGACCAATAGCAAAATGCCGAAAGCCGCCGAGAAATGGTTGGAAGCCGCCGACCAGCACGAAGGGTCGTGGTGGCCCGATTGGGACGCCTGGACGAAGAAACAGGCCGGCAAGGCCCGGGTGCCGGCCCGCCAGCCCGGCGACGGCAAATTAAAAGCGCTGTGTGACGCACCCGGCACGTATGTCATGATGAAGGCCGAAGATTAAATCTTCAGGCGGCCGCGGTGCGGCCATCATCGGCCCGGCCGGCCATTTGGTTTGACAGGGCCGACACGTCGACCACCGTTTCGAACGCCAACAAGGCGTCAAAAAGCGGCCGGACCGCGTCCACGGGCAAAACGCGCTGCGCGCAATCGGCAAACTTGGCGTAAAGTTCTGCCTCGGACATGGGCCGGCCGGGTCCGCGCAGCACGGCATCATCCGACCTGACGGTAACAACGCGGCCATCGTGCATGCTCACCGTCAATTCCGCCGCATAGGTGTCGGTCTGCGGATCACTCATCGACGGATGCGGCCCGATCCGGACTTTCTCCATGAGTTGGCGAACCACGGGGTCTTCGTAGCCCGCAGCTTCGAAATCACCAAGCCGTACGGCGCCGTCGATCAGCGCCCGGGCGATCACGTATTGCACGCTGAACTTGGCGGCCAAGCCGGATCGGGGATCGGGATTATCCGTGTGCGGCAGGCGTTTTGGATCGGTCAGCATTTCTACGGCGGCGATCTCCGCCGCCGTCAATCCGTGCCGTTGGTGAATTTCCAGGGCGCAGTCAATGGCCCCGTGGGTTGAACCGCAGCACGGGTAGGCCTTCAGGCTGGGTCCCGGATCGGCGACATTCCAGGGCAAGCCCCAACCGTCAAAAATGCGTTCCGCGTCGTAGGTGCCGTCGCCGTTGAAGACCTCAAAAAACCCTTGTTTGTGCTCAAAGGCCGCATCGTTGGCGGTGAAGCCGTCGCGCGCCAATAGTACCGCCATCAGGCCATTGCGCAGCGAATGGCCGATGTGCAGCGGTTTCGTCATGGTGCCGAAGTTCGCCTTCACGCCGGACGCCAGCGATGTCGCCATGGCCAGCGCCTGCGCCGTCTGCGGAACATCGAGGCCCAGCAATCGCGCACCAACCCCAACGGTGCCGAATATCCCCAACGTCGCCGTCGGATGCCAACCTTTGGCGTAATGGTGATAGTGAACGCCAAGACCGATTTGGGTTTCCGCCTCGAAACCGGCAATATAGGCGGCGATGGCGTCGCGGCCACTGACCGTGCCGTCGGCCATGTCGGCAAGGGCGAACAGGGCCGGCACCAGCGGCACCGACGGATGGCCGCCGATCTGATTGTTCACGTCATCGAAATCCAGGGCATGTGAGGCGACCCCATTGATCAACACGGCATCCAACGCCGAGGTCCGGCGGCCCAAGCCGAACAACAGCGCCGGCCCCTCCGCATCGGCAACCCCCGGCAGGCCGGCGGCCAAACGCGTACATGCCTCGGCCGCGCCGGCCAGGGTCACGGCAACCGTATCGAGAATGCCGATCTTCGCCCAGTGGACGGCCTCTGGCGGCAGTTCAGCGGCGTCAACGGCGAGAATTTTTTCGGCCAACCGGTGCGCAATTGTCATGTCATCGCCCTCGAGGTTGTCGTCATTACGACGCCATCGTGTTGGAAGATCAAGGCCGGGGCAACCTTCCCGGCCGGCATGGCCACATGTCCGGTGGGTCAGGCGCTCAGGGCGGCGTTGTAAATCTTCTTGGCCAGTTTACCGAATCCCTTAGGGGTCGGATGAATTTCGTTTCGCCACTCGTTTCTGGTGACCGTTCCATGCGTATCCACGACCTGAAAAAATGGATAATCGTTCTCAACTCTGGCCAGCGCCGACTTAAAGTTTTCCAACAGGTTTGCGATGATATTTTTCTGGTCGGCCGCCTTGGTAATCTTCTTTTGCTTCATAAACGGGTAAATCCAGGCCCTGCCGACGGGAATGATATCGAACAATTCAAAACCCGTTTTTCGCGGCGTCAATTTCTCATAAGTATGGGTGACGATCCTGATGTCGGGGTTGGCCGAATAATCAGTGACCAGTTCGCACAGCGTCCGATAGGCGGCTTCGATCTGTTGCATTTTAAGTTTGACGCGATCTTGCAAGATGCAGTCCTGCCAGTTGTCGCCGGGACCTTTTTCGCGGATGAAAAAATCGAAGTCATACCGGCCAACGATGTCGTTGCCACCGCCGGAAAACAAAAGATAGTCAAAGTGATTGTATTTCAGGCGTTTGATCAGGCTGAATTTCTGCTCGCCCGACAGCATGGACAGCGTTTCGTCGCCATTGCTGGACGTATTATAGATGACCAAATGATCGTAATCAGCCAAATGGTCGATAATATTGGCGTCGGCGCCGAACAGAAAAAATCGCCGTGGATAGGCAAACCACGAATCACCCTCCGCCAAAATCGCTTTGGCGTCACTGCGTTCGGCCATTAAGGTCTGAAAATCACGTGAATCGTTTGTCTGCGGCATAACCGGTCTCCCCTAAGAATGATTTCGAAATTGCGCCAAGCCGAGAATGCTCCGCCAGCGGCGTTACGAAAATAACATCTTAAGGTAATCGTATTTATAACAATACGATTTTAAATATATTTTTGAACTGTTGCCGCCAACCCTAGCAAACCCTTTTCGATTTCGTCAAAATTCAAGCCGGCATAACCAAGAACCAGGCCCTGGCGGGAGGATTGGCCGGCGAAATAGGACGATAGCGCGGGCGCCGCAAGGCCGGCCTCGGCGGCGCAGTCCGCAATTTCCGTATCCGACCCGCGGCAACTGGGCGCCAGGTTGGCGATGAGATGCATGCCGGCCTCATCCGCTTCAACCTGGAAAATGTTTGCGGCCGCGCGTTCGGCGATATTGATAAAATAGGCCTGACGTTCCCCGTACAGAGCCCGCATGCGGCGCACGTGGGCGGCGAAATGTCCTTCTTCGATGAAACGGGTCAGCGGCGGTTGTACGGCGATGCTCGGCGCGTCATCCAGGACGGATCGAATTCTCAGAAACGGATCAACCAAGGTGTCGGGCAGCACCACATACCCCAGCCGAAGCGCCGGAAACAGAACCTTCGAAAAGGTCCCGACGTAAATCACCCGGCCCTGATCATCCAGGCCCTGCAGGGCGGACAAGGGTTTGCCGGCATAGCGAAATTCGCTGTCGTAGTCGTCTTCCAGTATCCAGGCACCGGCGTGGGCGGCCCAATCGAGAAGTTCCAGGCGCCGGCTCAGACTCATGGTCACCCCCAGCGGATACTGATGTGATGGCGTCACGGCGGCCAGCACCGCATCCGGGGCAAGGCGGCGCCCGGCTTCGACGTCCAATCCCTCGGCATCAACCGGCACCGGAACGACCCGCGCGCCGGCGGCACTGAACGCCGCCCGCAGACCCGCGTAACCCGGGTCTTCCATCCAAACGCCGTCGCCAGGATCAAGAAACAACCGCGACACCATATCCAAGGCCTCCTGGGCGCCCGACGTAATCACAACCTGATCGCCGGTGCACCTCAGCCCGCGCACCGCACCCAGGTAGGCGGCAATGGCATCACGCAAGGGACCATAGCCCGCCAATTCGCCGCCGTTCAGCAACGCCCGCGGCGGGCGCCGCCAGAACCCACCGACCAGCCGGCCCCAAACATCCCAGGGAAACTGTTCGACCTCCGGCAGGCCGGGCCGGAAGGCCCGAAACCCACGGCCTGTCCGCTGGCTCGACGACAGCTGTAAAGCCAGGGCGGAGAGCCGCCGCGTCACCGCCGGCTGAGACGGCGGGCGCCGCGCGGCCTGATCCGCACCGCGGGCCGCCAGCAGGGCCTCGGGCAGCACCCGCGAGACCTGGGTCCCCGATCCAACACGGCCCTCCGTATAGCCTTCCGCGAAGAGCATGTCATAGGCCGTCAAGATGGTGTTCCGCGAGACGCCGACTTCGCGGGCCAACGAACGGGTGGCCGGCAGTTGGGTTCCCGGCGCGATGCGGCCATCGAGGATGGTCGCCCTGATTTGATCGTAAACCTGACGATAAGCGGGTTCCGGCGCCTTGCGATCAATGGCGACGGCCAGCAAGGGCGCTTTGGAGGTCCGGCGGGGCATAAGTTCGGAGTTTAAATGGCCCTATCTAAAATTCAATATCGGTTCTTTTTAATTGGCCAATATGCTTTAACATTGTCTACTTCCAGATACCCCGCGCCGTAAAACATGAGGTTCATCGATGAACGCGCCCCTTCGCCTTGACGACTGCGTCAATGAGGTTTGTCCCTGGTCCGGCAAACCGGTCCAGGAAGATTCCCTGACCCTCTACAAAGGCCAGGTCGTAGGGTTTTGTAATCCCGGTTGCAAAGAGAAGTTCGAGTCCGCGCTCACAGCTTTCGACGGCGTCCTTGCGCCCGCCTCTTGATCGCATCGCATAGGTGCAACCATCGCCCTTGGTATCGGCGCCGCACAGAAGCCAGTTTGGAAATAGTGAGTCTATTGAATCGCTTAACTGTCGATCTTCAATTCCCGCAGCAACCTGCGCGCCGCTGATTGCGGGTCCGTAAGGCGGCTCGCCGTGCTTTCCAATAAGGCCTTGAGCGCGCCTCCGCGTTCGGCTTCCAAACGGCCGCGCACGATATCTTCAGCGGTCTTCAAAACCCGCATCTCGGTAATCAACCGCTGGCGGACCGCCAGCTCACCGGTGTCTTTAAGATGCAATCCATGGGCGTCTATGGCCATCATCAGATCACCAATCCCGACGCCGCTTTCGGCGCTGGTTCGGATCACCGGCACGGACCAATCGCCCCGGTCGCGGCCGGTCAAGCCGAGGCCCAACATGGCCTGCAAATCGGTCGCCGTCTTATTGGCGTCTTCGCGGTCAGCTTTTGAGACCACGTGAATGTCGGCGATCTCCAAAACACCGGCCTTGATGGCCTGGATATCATCACCAAGGCCCGGCGCCGAGACGACAATGACCGAATGCGCGGCGCTGGCGATATCCACCTCATCCTGACCCACGCCGACGGTTTCGATGAACACCAGATCAAAACCGGCCGCATCCAGGATGTCGGCCGTATCCAAGCTGGCCCGCGCCAATCCACCGAGACGTCCACGGGTCGCCAGCGAACGGATGAATACGCCGTCGTCGGTGGCCAGATCGGTCATCCGGATACGATCACCCAGGATGGCGCCGCCGGAAAACGGGCTGGAGGGATCAACGGCGACGATACCGACCTTGCGGCCGGTCTTGCGGACCGCCCTGGTCAGCGCCGCCACCAACGTCGACTTACCGCTGCCAGGGACACCGGTCAAACCGATGATATGGGCTTTGCCGGTGTGGCTGTAAATTTCCGCCATGGCAGCGCGGGTCTCATCACGGCCGGCTTCCGCCGCCGACATCATCCGGGCGATGGCCCGGGTCTCACCGGCCAGAACGCCCTTGACCAAGGCTGTGGGATCCGCCGGCGCGGCCACGCTATTCACCGGCTTCCGACAGGTTTGGCAGGGTATCGCTCATGTCCCGCAAATCCAGGCCGGCGTCACGGTAGGCGCCGCCCAATTCGGCGTAGTTCGGCCAAATACGGTCCAGCATGGCTTGATGCGATTCTTTCACATCGCACACATAGCGGGCCGGGGAACCGGCCCAGAATTGACCGGCTGGCACGCGCTTGCCCGGCGCCAGCAGGGCGCCGGCGGCCAACAAGGCGCCGCTTTCCACAACGCAGCCGTCCATGACGGTGGCCTGCATGCCGATCATGCAATTGTCTTCCAGCGTACAGGCATGGATGAGGCACAAATGGCCGATGGTCACGCCGCCCCCGATATAAGTGCCGAAGGAATTGCGGGCGACGTGGATCACGGTGCCGTCTTGAATGTTGGTGTCATTGCCGATGCGGATTTCATGAATGTCGCCGCGCACGACGCAATGATACCAGATACTCGATCGCGCGCCGATTTCCACGTCACCGATAATCACCGCCGTGGAGGCGATAAAGGCATCCGGGGCGATCTTCGGCGTATGCCCGAGAACGCTTAAAATCTGACCGCTCATGATCTGGTCCACACCTTCACGTGCCGCCAGCATCACCAAGCAAACCGCGCAAAACAACCAACGGAGTGTTTGTGTTCATGACATTGTTCCATGAAAACTCAGGATCGGCAGACGGTAGCGAAGTTCCCCGCATTGGCAAGGGTCCAGGGACGTGCGTTAGGGGCGCCCGGAAATCGTTGACAGAACCCGACAAAACCCTAATATCCAGCAGCCTTTGGCGAGTTGCCATCGGCACGTGGTGCGGCCAGCAGCCGCCTTTGTAACAGCGACGGGTACACCCGGCTTACATGCAATTTTCCGATCTCGGTCTCAGCGAAGACTTGCTACGCGCCGTCAGCGATGCCGGCTATAGCGAACCCACGCCTATTCAGGCGGAAGCCATCCCTTATGTCCTGATGGGACGCGATATCCTTGGCTGTGCCCAGACGGGCACCGGTAAGACGGCATCCTTTACCTTGCCGATGATTGATATTCTGGCGCAAGGCCGGGGCAAGGCGCGCATGCCGCGCTCGCTGATCCTGGAGCCGACCCGCGAGTTGGCAGCCCAGGTGGCGGACAACTTTGATGTCTATGGCAAGAACCACCGCCTCAACAAAGCCTTGTTGATCGGCGGCGAATCGCTGGATGAGCAGGCGAAACTTCTCAACAAGGGCGTTGATGTCCTGATTGCCACGCCGGGCCGGCTGATCGATATGTTTGAGCGCGGCTTCCTTTTGCTCAACGACGTCAAGGTCTTCGTCATTGATGAATCGGACCGCATGCTGGACATGGGCTTCATCCCCGATGTCGAACGCATCGCCGCCATGCTGCCGCCGCTGCGCACGACCTTGCTGTTTTCGGCGACCATGCCGAAGGAAATCAAAAAACTCGCCGAGCGGTTTTTGATGAATCCAAAAGAAGTGACCGTCTCACCACCGGCATCCACGGCCGATACGATCACCCAGGGCCTGTTGATGCTCGGCCGCGCCTCAAGCCGCGCTCCCGGCGCCGACCAGAAGATGAAGCGCGAAGCCCTGCGCGATCTCATTCAGCGGGAAAAGCCGCGCAACGCGCTGATTTTCTGCAATCGGAAACGCGACGTTGATATTGTTCATCGCTCCTTGAACCGGCACGGCCTGGAAGCGGCGCGGCTGCACGGCGACATGTCGCAGCCCATGCGCATGGAAACGCTGAACAAGTTCAAGACCGGCGATATGCGCTATTTGGTGTGTTCCGACGTCGCCGCCCGCGGCCTTGATATTCCGGAAATGAGCCACGTCTTCAATTTTGATGTGCCGACCCACGCGGAAGACTATGTCCACCGAATTGGCCGCACGGGCCGGGCTGGCCACCAAGGGCACGCCTTTACCATCGCCGTACCGGCCGATGCCAAGTATGTCGATGGCATCGAACGGCTGACCAAGTCGCCGATCCCCCGGATCGATTTGAAGGGGGCCGTCAAAAGTCCCGCGAACAGCGAAAGCAGCCCGGCCGACGAAAGCGACAGGGGCAGCACGGGGACGGTAGCGGACGCAAACGAAAAGCCCAAGCGCCGGCGGCGCGGTGGGAGAAATCGCTCGGCACCAGGCCCCGGCAGCGCCGTTGAAGCCCCGGTTGCCGCGACCGAACCGGTCAGCGTTAACCCCTACGCCGCGGCGGAACCGGTTCCCGAAACGTCCCAGCAGCCGCCCCGTGAACCCCAAAAACCGGCGGCCCGCGCTGAACGACCGCGCCAGGAATCGCGCAAGGACGAACCGGCGAAATCGGACCGGCCGGTCAAGGGATTGGGCGACCATGTGCCGGCCTTCATGATGCGCGATGTGGATCTCGGTTAACCATCCGTTCGGCGTTTAACGTAGCGCCGTCATCGCCGCCTCGACAATATCATCCAACGTCCGCCGGTCCGGATTGGCCTTGCCGATCACCATGATACCGTTGACCGTACCGGTAAGGAACCGCGCCAAGGCCCGCGAATCGCGATCCGGTGATATCCCGCCCTCACCTTGCGCGCGCACCACCAGCCGGTGAAACGTGTCTTCCATCAAGGCCAAGCCGGCACGGCAGCGTTCGGCCGCCGCCGGATCATCGGGGCCGACTTCGACGGCACTGTTATTGAGGAAACATCCGCGCCGCCCATCCGGTTCCAAGATACGATCAACGGCACGGCCCAAAACCGAGCGAATGACCTGATGTGCCGGCGCCGGTAGATCAACGACGGATCGGACCTGTGCCGTGACGTTGGCGATATAGTATTCGATGGATTGCAGAAAAACCGCATGTTTGCCGCCGAAGGTTCCATAGAGGCTGCTTTTTGAAAGTCCCGTGACCGCCGTCAAATCGGCGACCGAGGTTGCCGAATAGCCTTTTGTCCAGAACATTTGCATGGCCTTTTCCAAGGCCGCATCCCGATCAAACGCCAAGGGCCGCGCCATTACCAAGCCTTCCAAATCTTCTACAGGTCGTGAATAGTAATGTATTTAGGACCAATCGGTCCAAAAATTAAATCAGCCCGGCCAGTGGCGAAGACGGATCGGCGAACTTTTTCATCGGCATGCGGCCAGCCAGATAAGCGTCACGGCCGGCCTTGACGGCATTTTTCATGGCGCGCGCCATGCGAACCGGTTCCTTGGCCTCGGCGATGGCTGTATTCATCAGCACCCCGTCGCAACCCAATTCCATGGCAATGGCCGCGTCGGAGGCCGTGCCGACGCCCGCATCGACAATGACCGGGACATTGGACTGCTCAACGATAAGGCGAATATTTACCGGGTTTTGGATGCCAAGCCCCGACCCGATGGGCGCGCCCAGCGGCATGATCGCGACGGCGCCGACATTCTCCAGGCGCTTACACATAATCGGATCGTCGGTGCAGTACACCATCACCTGAAACCCTTCCTTGGTCAGGATCTCCGTGGCCTCCAGGGTCTCGATGATTTGCGGATATAAGGTTTTCTGTTCGCTCAGAATTTCCAATTTGACCAAGTCCCAGCCGCCGGCTTCGCGGGCCAGCCGCAGCGTCCGAAGCGCATCTTCGGTCGTGAAACAGCCGGCCGTGTTGGGCAGGTAGGTGTATTTATTCGGGTCCAGAAAATCGACCAACATGGGTTTATCCGGATCGCTTAGGTTCACGCGGCGGACGGCAACGGTGATGATGTCGACCTCGGCGGCCTCGGCGGCCAGACGGTTGGTTTCATAGTCCGCGTATTTCCCGGTGCCGATAATCAACCGCGACGTAAAGGTCCGTCCGGCGACGCTCAAGACATCGTCTCGGCCGGCCGCATCGTCCGCACCGCCGGGCCCGTCGGGCAGGCCGCCGCCGATGAAGTGGACGATCTCCAGTTTGTCGCCATCGTTCAAGCCCATGGCACTGTAATTCGATTTCGGCACGATCTGCAGATTCCGCTCGACGGCGACCTTGCGGCCCTCAATGCCGATTCGCCCAAGCAGTTGTTCAACGGTCAACGGCGCCTCAAAATCGCGTTCTTCGCCGTTAATGGTCAATCGCATGCGCAGCGTCCCTATTTCCCTGGAAATCCGGCCATTTTCACGGCCCAAGACGCGGATTATGAGCCGCCGCGTCGGCAGGTTCAACCATCAAGAAAAGCCCAAACTGGACCTTACGCCGCCCCACCGGCATGATAGACGCGATCGCGCGCGGATAATTGGCGACACCGCATAACGAACCCAGAGAAGGTCGTGCATAATGGCAAAGACTTCGAAAACCACGATCGACGAGGATCTGGTCCGGCAGTTGGCGAACCTGCTGGATGAAACCGGTTTGAGCGAGATCGAATACGGAAACGACGGTCTGTCCATTCGGGTCGCCAAGCATGCGGCCATAACGACGGTGGCCGCACCGGCGGCTGGCGCCGGCGTCGCGCCAGGCCCAGAGCCGGCGGCCGCGGCCGTCAACGAAGAGCCCGCCTTCGCCGATCACCCGGGCGCCATCGCGTCACCCATGGTCGGCGTTGTCTACACAAGCCCGGACCCGAACACGCCGGCGTTCATCCAGGTCGGCGATGAGGTGACGGCAGGCCAGACGATCTTTCTGATCGAGGCGATGAAGGTGTTCAACCCCATTGCCGCGCCGCGTGGCGGCAAGGTGACCCGCATATTGGTCGAGTCCGAAACGCCGGTGGAATTCGGCGAACCGCTGGCGATCATCGAGTGACGCGTCTGCCATGATCGAAAAGGTCCTCATCGCCAATCGCGGCGAGATTGCGCTCAGGATTCTCAGGGCGTGCCGAGAGATGGGTGTGCAAAGCGTCGCCGTCCATTCAACCGCCGACGCCGATGCCATGCATGTGCGGCTTGCCGACGAAAGCATCTGTATCGGTCCGCCGTCCGCCAAGGAAAGCTATCTAAACGCTCACGCCATCTTGACGGCGGCGACCATATCGAACGCCGACGCCATTCACCCGGGCTATGGGTTCCTGTCAGAGAACGCTGATTTCGCTGCCATGGTCGAGGAACACGGCCTGACGTTTATCGGCCCATCACCCGACCATATCCGCCTGATGGGCGACAAGATTGCCGCCAAGAAAGCCGTCGCCGACGCCGGTATTCCGGTGGTACCGGGTTCCGACGGCGAGGTCTCCAGCCTTGACGAAGCCCGGGCGGCGGCAAAAGCCACCGGCTTTCCCGTGCTGATCAAGGCCGCGGCCGGCGGCGGTGGCCGCGGCATGAAAGTCGCCAATACGGAGGCTGAACTTGGCGATGCCTATACGTTTGCCCGCACCGAGGCCGAACAGGCCTTTGGCAACGGCGCGGTCTATATGGAGAAGTTTCTTGGCCAGCCTCGACATATCGAAGTTCAGGTGCTGGCCGATTCGCATGGCAATGTGGTGCATCTGGGCGAGCGTGACTGCTCATTGCAGAGGCGCCATCAGAAGGTCCTGGAAGAAGCCCCCTCGCCGGCTCTCAATCAAGCTCAGCGCGATGCCATCGGGGCGACGGTCATCAAGGCCATGCAGGCGATTAACTATCGCAGCGTCGGCACCATCGAGTTTCTGTTTGAGGACGGCGAGTTTTATTTCATCGAGATGAATACCCGCCTGCAGGTCGAACATCCGGTAACGGAAATGATTTGCGGCCTTGATCTGGTGCGTGAAATGATCCGCGTCGCCAGTGGCGCCCCGCTGGGGTTCACGCAAGACGACGTGCGGTTTCACGGCCACGCCATAGAATGCCGGGTCAATGCGGAAAACCCCCGGACTTTTGCGCCGTCGCCGGGCCGCATCGGCGATTATCACGCACCCGGCGGTCTGGGTGTTCGAGTCGATTCGGCGCTTTATTCCGGGTACACCGTGCCGCCCCATTACGACAGCATGATCGCCAAATTGATCGTCCATGGGACCAGCCGAAACGAATGCCTAATGCGGTTGCGCCGGGCGCTTGGTGAATATGTTATCGACGGCATCGAGACGTCCATACCCTTGCATCAGCGCTTGATGGAATCGGCCGCCTTCGTCAATGGTGAGTATGATATTCACTGGCTGGAGACCTTTGTCGACCAGGATACGGGAGACCCATGAGCCGTCACGAAACGGACTTGGAAATAACACCGGAACTTCTGCTGCGCGCCTACGCGGCAGGCATCTTCCCGATGGCCGAAACCCGGCAGACCAACCATGTCTTCTGGGTCGATCCGAAAACCCGCGGCATCATACCGCTTGATGATTTCCACGTGCCGCGCCGCCTGCGCCGCACAATCCGCAGCGGACCCTTCACGGTCAGTTGCAATACGGACTTCGCAGAGGTGGTTTCGTGTTGTGCAGAAATGACCTCGGGACGCAACGATACCTGGATCAATCCACCGATTGAAGCGGCGGTAAATGAACTTCACCATATGGGTTTTGCGCACAGCGTCGAATGCCGCCTGGAAGGCGAACTGGTCGGCGGTCTATACGGCATATCTCTGGGCGCGGCGTTCTTTGGCGAAAGCATGTTTTCCAGGGCCCGCGATGCCAGCAAGGTTGCCCTGGTCCATCTGGTCGCAAGGTTGCGTCTTGGCGGCTTCCGTTTGCTGGATGCCCAGTTTATCACTGATCATCTGACGCAATTCGGTGCGGTCGAGATCCCGGCCCGCGAATATTTGCTGCTTTTAGAGGACGCCCTCAAATTTCAAGCCGGATTTCCCTCGGCGGCAGCCGGTAAAGGCTGGCTCGAACATCTCAATAAGACGCTTATTTCAGAGTAATCTTGGTTATAACTAACTGAAATAAAACTATTATATCAAATTATACAATTTTAAGTTAATCCTTATTTGATGCGCTGTAGAACTTGTAATTGTTCCGCCCGGATTCTTTCACTTTATACATGGTTTGGTCGGCGCATGCGAGCAGCCGCGCACCGGAATCGGCATCTTCGGGGAAAATAGCAATGCCGATGCTGGCGCCGACGGTGCATTCCTCACCTCCCGCCTCAATGGGCGAGGTCAGAACGTCGATAATCGATTGCGCCACCTGACCGACGTTCTCATCGGTGTCGATCGCGTCCAAGATGACCACGAACTCATCGCCGCCGACGCGGGCCACCGTGTCGCTGGCCCGCATCCGCTCTAAAAGCCGCATGGCAATGGCCTTTAGGACAATATCGCCGGCTTCATGACCCAGTTTGTCATTGATCGGCTTGAACTTGTCGAGGTCAATGAACATCAAAGCCATGCGCGCACCGCGGCGCTGATTGGAGACTAAGGTTTGCTGCAACCGATCTTCAAACAGATGTCGGTTCGGCAACCCCGTGACGGCATCGTGGTGGGCCAGAAATTCGATCTGCTCAAGTTGCTGCTTTCTTTCCGTGATGTCGCGCAGGACGCCGATGAACTTGTGCCGCCCGTCACCTTCGTCGATTTCCGAAACGGTGATCTCCAGGGCGAATACCGAACCATCGGCACGGGCTGCCTCAACTTCGCGTGGCTCACCAAGGATTTTGGCCACGCCGGATTCCAGGTAGCTATGGATAGCCCTATCGTGAGCCGCCCGTTCAGCCGGTTTCATCAAGATGTTAACGCTACTGCCGACGGCGATCTGCTTGGATATACCGAACATTTTTTCCGCCGCCGGGTTAAAATCCTCAATCTCGCCCAATTCGTCGGTCGTCACGATGGCTTCTGTAATGGTTTGCAGAATGCGCGATATCCGGGCTTCGCGGCGGCGGGTCATTTCCGACGTTTTGACATATTCGGTGATATTTTGGCATTCAATCAAATAAATCGGATCGTCGGCCTCATCATCGGGCAGGGTCTCAAGCCGGCAAACGGTCAGGGTCACATCGATCCATGCACCGGTCAGCGTCATCAACTTCATCGGCGTGCCGGTATCTTCCTCCGTAAAGGCGTCGAGATCACTGCGCATAAGCGCGCCGAAATCGTCATCGCACAAATCGGTGAACGGTCGGCCAACTAAATTGGCGGCGACCTCGGCGCGCAGCATTCGAATGCCTTGCGCGTTGACGTATTCGATGATGCCTTGGCGGCAGAAACACAAAAGGTTGGAACTCGCCTTGAGTAATTGCCCGCCCATGCTTCCGGAACGGGCATAGGCCGGCAACAGGGTGTCAGCGGACCCGTCGGCTATCGACTGCCCTACCTCTTCGCCAATTGCGGCGGACGTCCGCTCGGTCACGAATATCTCCCCTTAATAAGTCGCTTGTTCGCCTACGGTCGCATAGATTTATCCGCCATACGACACGAACCCACGCCTATGAAATTAATTCAATACCCCCAAAGCTTCATCGCGATTCCAACCTAGCGTCTTTATGACATGGTAATTGCCGACAAGAAGTTTCAACATTTTACAGCTATGAGATAGCAGGAACCTGAACCAGTTATCAGGGCGGCAATGGAGAATTGGTGGCCGGAACGACGGGACTTGGCAATGATCGCGCCGGTGTTGTCCCGGCCGGTGCTTCACCAACGGCCACGTGATCCTCACAATCGAGGACCCAAACATCATAAACCGGGTGCTCTAAGGCACTGAGCGCCGGACTGGAGGCAAACATCCAACCGCGGAACAGGGACGTCGCCGATTCGCCCGGTCGCACCTGCCAGACATCCAAGAAAGCAGCGCTTTCAGGTGTTTCCTCGGGCGGGCGTTTGTCGCAATGGCGGACGATAATTTCCAGGGTACCGAAACGCACGGTCGAGCCGATCGGCGCCGATAGGGTCGAAACCCGGGCCGTGACCTTGTCCAAACCCTGCAGCACCGCGGTCCGGTAGGGCGTTGCCGCCGCGCTGTTCGCGTCCATAAAGCCGAAGATGCCGGCAATGACGCTGGCGGCGGCGCAACGATAAGCCCGGCGCATGGCCACGGCCTATTGACCGCCCTTGCCGCCCGTCGCGAGAAAAATGATTTCGCCAACCTGATCTTCCAGCGAGCGAAAATCCTTGGTCTTACCGATTAAGCCGCCGGCCGCCAAAGTTTTCTTGGCGTTGCCGGGCTCAAGGCGCACATACTTTCCGCCGACAATGCCTTCGCTGCCGATTCCGGCAACGCTATCGGCCGGCAGCTTGATACCCGCCGCGATGGACATCACGACAACGGCATCATACGTCTCCGGATCAAGCCGCGCCGAAGTCACCGATCCGACTTTGATGCCGTTGATCCGAACATCGCTGCCCGGCGTCAGACCGCCGATCTTAAAAAAGTTAGCGCGCAGTTCATAGCCCGATACAGCCTTCACCTGCGCCGTGCCATAGGCGAAGAATACGAACATGCCGGCAACCAACAGAACCACGGCGCCCAGCACCGTTTCCACTGCATTACGTCCCATGGCCGTCCTCCCGCTCCGTCATTTCGTGCCTTTCGGCAGCGTATTTCTTGCCACGTGGCCTTCGGAGATGATCAGTTCCAAAAGATCGCCGACCACGACCGCATCCTGCGTCAAGGTGATTTCTTCGCCGGTTTTCATAAAGGTTTCCTCGGCACCCGGCTCAAGCACGACAAACTTGGACCCAAACAGGCCATCGGTGTGAATAGCCGCCGACGTATCCGCGGGCAACGGCACCACCGGTTCAATGGCAAACGTCACAACGGCCCGAAACTGATCATCCAAAACCATTTCCGCGACCCGGCCGATCTTAATTCCGCCCAGGCGCACTTCGCTGTCCTTGACCAAACCGTCCACTTTGTTGAACTTCGCACTGACGATGATCTGGTTTGCACCGGCGGCTCCAGCTAAGTCATGTCGCGCATTCATGAACGCCAACACGGCGACAAACACGCCGATGGTCAGAGCGCCAATGGTGATTTCGCGAATTTCCCTATTCATGACGCAGTTCGCCTCACGTCCGGGCTGGGAATGGCCCCCGGGGTAGTGCCAATCGGATTGCCGATCATTCCGGCGTCCAGGCCTCATAGTCTCCCGTTGCCCGGGCGCGCTGGCCGCCCCGCGACACGTGGCCGGCGGGACGATAGGCCTGGGCCGTGCCGGTCATGTTCGGCTGATGCTCGCGCTGCCACGGCTTCATCTGCGTCGACAGATGAGTTAACGGTTCATCGACAGTATGATGTAGCCAGGCATGCCATTCGGGCGGCACCTTGGAAGCGTCGTCGCCGCCTTTGAACAGGCACCAACGCTGCTCGCGCCCCCATCGCTTCTTGTTCTTGGCGCGATAATAGCGATTCCCAAACTCGTCCGTGCCGACCAGTTCGCCATTGATCCAAGTATGGATAATCGTTCCAAGTTTCATGGCGCTTATTCGCATCCATCCGCATCATTTCGCCCCCAACAAGGGCCATTTGCAGACTATCGCACCCTCGACTGCCGTCGTCCAGCCTCTCCGCATCAGGCCTCACCGGCTGGCCAGACATCGACACAACATATTGCGCGGCGGTCTAGTCAGTACGAGGCGGTCCGGGGCGGTCCGGGGCGGTCCGGGGCGGATATTTAAAATTCGCCCCTTCGCCGGCTAAGCCCTTGCCCCGAAACCATTTCCGATTCGTTGGCAGGATTCCGCCGATTCGCTGCGACTGCACATCGTATGCGAATTTACACAAAATAAAGTATTCCAAACTACATTTAGACCCAACATATGGTATTTTCCTATTGCGGCCCGAATGACGATACGCTACATTTCGCAGCCGTTGCACCTGGGCAAACACGATATCTGGTAGCTTCTAACCGAGACAACGAAGCGCAAAAGCTGGAATCGCTACGAATTTACGGAAGACTCGCTCAACAAGGTCGCAACCGGGGCGCCGAGTAAGGGTCCATAACAAGTCGATAACCCGAGACCTACGTGGGGGCAGAATGCGGATAACGCGACATTTCACCAAACAGACAGATTCAGCTTACGACTCATTTGAATTTCGCACGACTTCCAGCGAGATACGGAATCCGAACGGTTCCGTGGTTTTCCAGCTTGAGGAAATGGAAGTGCCAAAGGCTTGGTCACAGGTCGCCTGTGACGTATTGGCGCAGAAATATTTCCGCAAGGCCGGCGTGCCGGCGCGGCTAAGGGCCGTTGAAGAGAATGACGTTCCGTCCTGGCTGTGGCGCAGTGTCCCCGACAAAGACGCCATGGCCGAATTGCCCGACGAACAACGTATGAGCGGTGAGACCAGCGCCAAACAGGTTTTCAACCGGCTGGCCGGGACCTGGACCTATTGGGGCTGGAAAGGCGGATATTTCGACGGTGAGGCCGACGCGCGCGTTTATTATGACGAAATGCGCTACATGTTGTGCGCGCAGTTCGCCGCGCCAAACTCGCCGCAATGGTTCAATACGGGCCTGCATTGGGCTTATGGCATCGATGGGCCGGCCCAGGGTCATCACTATGTGGACTATAAGTCCGGCCGCCTGACGCGTTCCGAATCCGCTTATGAACACCCGCAGCCGCATGCCTGCTTCATCCAGAGTGTTTCCGATGATCTGGTCAATGAAGGCGGCATCATGGATTTGTGGACCCGTGAAGCGCGGCTGTTCAAGTACGGCTCCGGCACGGGCTCCAACTTCTCAAAAATCCGCGGCAACGGCGAACCCTTGTCCGGCGGCGGCAAGTCGTCAGGCCTGATGAGCTTTCTGAAAATCGGTGATCGCGCCGCCGGCGCCATCAAATCCGGCGGCACAACACGGCGCGCCGCAAAAATGGTCAGCGTGGATATCGACCACCCGGATATCGATGCGTTCATTAACTGGAAAGTTATCGAGGAACAAAAGGTCGCCGCATTGGTCGCCGGCTCGCGCATGACGGCCAAGCACCTCAATGAGGTCATGGCGGCGTGTCAGGACCAGGAAGTTGACGCCGATGATCGATGCGAGGTTAAGAACAACAAGGGCTTGAAGAAAGCCGTGATCGCCGCCCGCAAATCCATGATCCCGGAAAATTATATCCTCCGCGTCATCGAATTTGCCCGCCAGGGCTTCACCGAAATTGAATTCCCGACCTTTAACACGGATTGGGAGGGCGATGCCTATCTCACGGTATCGGGACAGAATTCAAACAATTCAATTCGGGTCACCGACGAGTTTCTTAACAAAGTTCTGGCCGACGAGGAATGGAATCTGATCCAACGCAAGGACGGCAAAGTCGCCAGAACCGTCCGGGCCAAGGATCTTTGGCACGACGTCGGCTATTCGGCTTGGGCTTGTGCTGATCCCGGTATCCAATACGACACCACGATCAACGATTGGCATACGTGCTCGAACACGGATCGCATTAACGCGTCGAACCCGTGCTCGGAATACATGTTCCTCGATGATACGGCCTGCAATCTGGCTTCGCTGAATTTGTTCCAGTTCCGCCGCGACGACAACTCCTTCGACGTTGAAGGGTTCGAATACGCGGTGCGTCTGTGGACCGTGACCCTGGAAATCGCCGTTCTCATGGCTCAGTTCCCGTCGGCGAGGATTGCCGAGCTGTCCTATGAATTCCGCACCTTGGGATTGGGCTTCGCCAATATCGGCGGCTATCTCATGGCGTCGGGCTATAGTTACGATTCGATTGAGGGCCGGGCCATTTGCGGCGCCATTTCCGCACTGATGACCGGCACCGCCTACGCCACTTCGGCGGAGATGGCCGAAGAATTGGGCGCCTTCCCGAATTTCGATGATAACCGCGAGCCGATGCTCAAGGTCATGCGCAATCACCGGCGCGCCGCGCGCGGTGCCGAGGACGGATATGAAGATCTCTCGACCCTGCCCGTATCTTTGAAAGAGAACGAAAACCCGGATGCAGATCTGGCCGCCGCGGCGGTACGGGCCTGGGACAGGGCGCTGGATTTGGGTGAAGCGCACGGATATCGCAATGCCCAGGTTTCCGTCATTGCGCCAACCGGCACCATTGGCTTGGTCATGGATTGCGATACCACCGGCATCGAGCCGGATTTCGCCCTGGTCAAATTCAAGACATTGGCCGGCGGCGGCGCTTTCAAGATCATCAATCGCATGGTGCCGGCGGCTTTGACCAACCTTGGCTACGGCGAAGGCGAGACCGAAGAGATTATCCGCTACGCCATTGGCCACGGTTCCTTGCAGGGCGCACCGGGCATCAACCACCAGACGTTGGCCAGCAAAGGTTTCACGGACGCGGTTTTGACGCTGATCGAAGATGCCTTGGGTGAGGCCTTCGACATTAAATTCGTCTTCAACAAGTGGACATTGGGCGGCGCGTTCTGCACTGACGTTTTGGGATTTTCGGATCAACAGCTTGAGGATGTCTCCTTTGACATGCTTGCTGAGTTGGGATTCTCGAAATCTGAAGTCGACCTCGCCAACACCTATGTCTGCGGCGCCATGACCTTGGAAGGCGCGCCGCATCTTAAAGACGCGCACCTTGCCGTCTTTGACTGCGCCAATCCCTGTGGACGCATCGGCAAACGGTTCTTGTCGGTGGATAGCCATATCCGCATGATGGCGGCCAGCCAGCCGTTCATCTCGGGCGCCATATCCAAGACCATTAACATGCCGAACGCGGCGACGGTCGAAGATTGCATGGAGGCCTATTTGCTGTCATGGCGGCTGGGCATCAAGGCCAACGCGCTTTACCGGGACGGCTCAAAACTGTCCCAACCGTTGTCCTCATCGCTGGTTGACGACGAAGATTTGGCCGAGGATCTAGAGGACGCCTTGGCCGAGGCGACACCGATCGATCGCGTCGAAATCGTCGCCGAGCGGATCGTCGAGCGGTTTGTGGCGGAACGCGTCAGGCCGCCGCACCGGCGCAAAGGCTATACACAGAAGGCCACCGTCGGCGGCCACAAGGTCTATCTGCGCACCGGCGAATACGAAGACGGGCGGCTGTCGGAAATCTTCATCGACATGCACAAGGAAGGCGCCGCCTTCCGGTCCTTGATGAACAACTTCGCCATCGCCATTTCCATCGGACTGCAGTACGGCGTGCCGTTGGAGGAATACGTCGAGGCCTTCACCTTTACGCGCTTCGATCCATCGGGGACCGTGACCGGTAACGAGACGATCAAGATGGCGACATCCATTCTTGATTACATGTTCCGTGAATTGGCGGTTTCCTATCTGGGCCGCAACGATCTGGCGCATGTAGAACCGAAAGACCTGTTGCCCGATGCCTTGGGCGAAGGCGCCAAAGAAGGCAACCTGCCGGCCACCACCGGATCGGAAGCTTTGGAAGCCGTCCAAAAGTTCGCCAGCCGCGGCTATATGAGGAAGTTGCTGGTCATCGACGGCGCCAAGTCTGACCGCCCATCGGTTCAGCCGGTTGCCGAAGCGGAAGCGGAAGCGCCGATCCCACAAGCCGTCGGCGCTCAAGTCACGCCGCGCGAGGAAATCGCCCAAGCCATTCAGCATATCTCGACCGAAGTCATGGCCCAGGCTGATGCCCATGTGGATCAGGCAAAGGCGGCACGGATGAAAGGTTATGAAGGTGATCCATGCGGAGAATGCGGCAACTTCACGCTGGTCCGAAACGGCACGTGCATGAAGTGCAACACCTGTGGATCAACGAGCGGATGCTCATGACGCACGGTTTTTAGGAATCCTCCCTGGGAAACTTGGGGCGATCGTCGGGGACACTCCTCGGCATCGCCCCTTTTTTTTGCGCAAGTGACGTCTGGGTTTGATCGCATGGTTTGTTATGTAATCGGAAATTTCTATTGTAATTCAAAGGTGTCCGGGCCATGTTGGAGGCAACGCCACGTGGAACGGTGTGGACAGGGAATCGGACGGGGCAGGAATGTTAGTGGGTTCCGAACCGATTTCCGGAAAAGGCCATGAAAGCCATGGAAGACCATAAGAAATCCCGAATCTTTATCGTCGATGACGATAGCTTGTCAGCGAAGGTAATGACCGCGCTGTTGGAAGACAGCGGTCATGATATTCAATCGACAACCGACGCCGCATCCGCCTATGACAAGATTTTGAGCGCGAAGCCGGAATGCGTCATCTGCGACCTGATGATGCCGGAGGTCGATGGCCTTAATCTGTGCAAACGCATCCGCGAAACGGCCGAGCTTGAAGGCATAAAATTCATCATGGTCTCGGCCAAGGCCTATGAATTCGATCAAAAGCGCGCCTTTGAATTCGGCGCCGACGGTTACATCCGCAAACCGTTAAACACGGAAACTTTTTCCGATCTGGTCAACCGCATATTGGATGACCACATCGACATGACCTTTTGGGGTGTCCGCGGCACATTGCCGGTCAGCGGCGAGCAAGCGCTGAAATACGGCGGCAACACTTCGTGCGTGACCTTGGAATTTCCACGCGAGCAGTTCTTTATTTTCGATGGCGGCAGCGGCATCAAGAATTTGGGCGATTCGCTGATGGCCCAGCAAAGGAACCGGATCAGAGCGCGCATATTCATTTCCCACCCGCATTGGGATCACATCAACGCCATTCCATTTTTCGCGCCGCTGTATGTGCAGGGCAACGAGTTTGAAATACTTGGCGCCAACCAGGGCGACAACACGATGCGCGAGTTGATCTCGGCGCAGATGGACGGTGTCTATTTCCCGATCACCTTGAGCGAGTTCGCGGCCCGGGTCTACTTCCGCGACCTTGAGGAAGAAAGCGTTGAAATTGACGGAATCGGCGTCGAGACAAAGCTGCTCAGCCATCCCGGCAAGTGCCTGGGATACAGAATCAACTACAACGGCCGGTCCATCTGCTACATCACCGACAATGAGATGTTCCTGGAAACCAGCGAATTCTACTCACCCCATTACGAACGCAAGCTGGCCGATTTCTGCCGCGGTGCCGATAGCCTGATCACCGACACCACCTACACCGATGAGGAATACCAGTCGAAGGTCGGCTGGGGCCATTCGTGTATCAGCAAGGTCGTGCAACTGGCCGATGTGGCCGAAGTCAAAAGCCTGTATCTGTTCCATCATGACCCGGACCAGGCCGACAAGGACATCGATGCAAAAATGGACGCCGCTGCCGATATGCTGGCGAAACGGAATTCCAGCGTCAAATTGGAAACACCGAAGGAAGGCGACCGCTTTAAGGTTTAGCCGCACCACCCCCGACAATCGACAAAGGAGAACTTATCATGGCCGGAAAGGTTGACGCCCGCCTTGCCGAACTGGGCATCGAATTGCCCGAAGCCGCCGCCCCCGCCGCCAACTACGTGCCCTATACGCGCACCGGCAACTTGGTCTTTGTTTCCGGGCAGATAACGTCGCGTAACGGCGAGCTTCAATTTCTGGGTCGGCTTGGCGATGGCATGGATACAGAGACCGGATATCAGGCGGCCCGGTTGTGCGGCCTCAACCTGATTGCCCAATTGCGGGCGGCCTGCGGCGGCGATCTGGATCGGGTTCGCCAGGTGATTAAACTTGGCGGTTTCGTCAGTTCCGTGCCGGATTTCACCGATCAGCCGAAGGTTATCAACGGTGCGTCGGATTTAATGGTTGAGGTTTTTGGCGAGCCCGCCGGCCAACACGCACGGTTTGCGGTCAGTGCGGCATCGCTGCCGTTGGGCGTTGCCGTCGAGGTCGATGGCGTCTTTGAAATAAGTTAGCGGCCAGACGTCACTTGCAGCTGGGCTTCATGCGCACCAGACCATAGCCGAAAACGCTGTCCTTGCCGCGTTTTCCCAGGTCTTCCACGTGGCGCTTCAATTTGCCGCGAAGTGTTGAGGCGCTGCGCTTGGCTCCGGCGGCGACCTGGGTGGCCAACAGCGCGGTGACATAGGGCGTCGCGAAAGAGGTGCCGCTCATTTTCTTGGCGCCGCCCGGCACGGCGGTGTAAATCCGCACCCCGGGCGCCGCAAAATCAATATACTTGCCCCGGTTGGCGTGGGAATAGATCAACTTCCGATCATTCACGGCGGTCACCGCCATCACATGCTTATAGGCCGCCGGGAAGGCCGGCCGATCGGCGCGGCCCCAATTACCCGCCGCCGCAATCAGCACCAATCCAGCTTTCCGCGCCTTGTCGAAGGCCAGGCGGATGGTTTTGTTGTCGGTGCCGGCAATGCTGAGATTGATGGCGTGGACCCGTTCCTTGGCCAGCCAGCTCAGGGATTTCAACAAGCCGATGGCGGAGCCGACCTTTTTGCCGTTCTTCTTGGTTTCAAACATCGACGCCGCCTTCAATTCGGCGCCGGGCAACAAGCCGCCCCACTTCGAGCGGCCAACCAGCATGGCGGCGATGGCCGTACCATGGACCCGCGCCGCCGGCCGCCGGCCCTTGCGATGGAACGACCGAAACGCCACGCGCTGTCCCTTCAACGCCGCGTGCTTCACATCGACGCCGGAATCAATTTGCCCCAACCGGATACCGCGGCCACACTTGGCCGAGGCATTTGACCACCCCATGGCGGCTCGGGCGTGCATGACCTGGCGGGCTTGTGATTCGAAACTGTGATTGGCGTCAATGGCGGCGCCGGGAAACCGTGATGACAGTTGACGGCGCGCCGCCGGCACCGTAACGCCGCGCGGCACACGGACCCTGAGCACAATCAAGCCCAGGCCTTCCAGATTTGCCGTCTCAACCACCCGGTAGCCCATCCCGGCGGCGATTTCAGAAAAATTTCTGGGCGCGTTGGCAACCACCAACTCTCCGGGCTCGAACTTGTTGACGGGGTCCGTGGGATCTTTGGAAAAGGTCGGACCGGGGATCTGGGTTTTACCCTTGCCCTTGTTCTTATTCTTGCCCTTCAGTTTGCGCGACGAGATGCTCGCCTTACCTGACTTATCGTATTTGAGGCTCCGAATATCCGCATACGCGACCGGCGCCAGCACCACCATGAGCATGATACCGATCAGCAACGCCGAAATTTTCTCGCGTGTTCGCATATCGTCCGCCATTGCGGTTTAATCAATACCGACCTTCGAGGATGCCCTTCCGGCCCGGCAACGGCAAGCATCGTGATCATAATCCCGCCGGGGCACGGAATGGTTTGCCAAACCCGTTCAAAATCCTCATGTCTTATGGATGCCTGATGGACGCGAAGCCATAACCGTCAGGGTCGCCGCCTCGTTTGACGAGATCGACCCGGAATCTTGGGATGCCTGTGCCGGGCCGGACAATCCGTTCGTCCAATACAGCTTCCTTTCGGCCCTGGAAGACAGCGGGTCGGCAACGCCTGAGTCCGGCTGGGCCTGCCAGCATCTGATCATCGAAAGCGACAGCCACGGCTATCTGGCCGTCGCGCCGCTGTATGTGAAAAGCCATTCCTACGGCGAGTACGTTTTCGATTGGGGTTGGGCCGACGCCTATGAGCGGGCCGGCGGGCAGTATTTCCCGAAGCTTCTTTGTGGGGTTCCGTTCACCCCGGTGACAGGTCCGCGGCTCATGGTCGCCGAGGCCGCCGCCGATCAGGCCGGCGATCTTCAGGCAACCCTGGCCGCCGCCATGGTCCAGGTCGCCGATCGCATGGATATCTCCTCCATTCACGTCAATTTCCCGACCGAGCCGGAATGGCAGGTCATGGGCGAAATGGGTTTCCTCATGCGCCAGGGACAGCAGTTTCATTGGGAGAACCATGATTTCGAAAGTTTTGATGATTTCCTGGCCAGCCTGTCGTCTCGAAAACGCAAAAATATCCGCAAGGAACGTGCCAAGGTGGCGGATCTAGGCCTGAATATTCAGGCCCTTCGCGGCGCCCAAATCACCGAGGCCCATTGGGATGCCTTCTATGAGTTCTATCACAATACATCGGACCGCAAGTGGGGATCGGCCTATCTGAACCGCAGCTTTTTTTCTTTGCTGGGTGAGCGTTGCGGCGACAGCGTCGTGTTGATCTTCGCCGAAGCCGGTGGCCTGCCGGTGGCCGGCGCCTTGAACCTGGCCGGCAGCGATACGCTCTACGGCCGCAACTGGGGCTGCGCTGCAAACTTCAAGTTCCTGCACTTCGAGGCCTGTTACTACCAGGCCATGGATTACGCCATCGCCCACGGTCTGAAGCGGGTCGAAGCCGGCGCCCAGGGGCCGCACAAGATCCAGCGCGGTTACCTACCATCGGCCACCTACAGCGCGCATTGGATCGCCGACAAGGGGTTCCGCGACGCGGTTGAGCGGTTCTTGGACGAAGAACGCCGCGGCGTCGCCCATGAGATGGCCCTGAATGCCGAGCATTCGCCGTTCCGAAAAGACGATGAAAACCCGGCCTGACTTGACTCTCCCTTAACCTTTTGGGTTTAGCTTCGTTGTCCTGGGACGGAGTTAAACCATGCTGACACTTCGGGCGTTTCTGGTTACCGCGGCGGTTCTTGCCGCCGGCCTTGTCACACTCCTGACCGCCGGCCCGGCAGCGGCCGAACGCTGCACCCGCGTCGTCCACGACGGCGGCACGGAATACATCGTCAACGCCTGCAACGCGTGCCGGGTCGTCAACATCCGACGTAAGCGGCGCGGCATTCCCATGCCGATCATGCGCACCTACAATGTCCAGGCGCGCAGTAAGTTCCCGGTCTCCTTCAAAGGCCCCGGCAAGTCGCGCATTTCAAGCGAAGTCCCCTGCAAGGGCGAAGCCGGCGCCGGCACTAACATCATGGACCCGAAATCCCGGGCCGCCGGCCAACAAACCCCGCAAAAACAATGTGTTACCTTGAAAGGTACGCCGGGCGGTAACGTCGTCTTGATCAACAATTGCGCAAGCTGCCGCGGCGCTGCCGTCGAACGCTACGCTGCCAACGGCAAACCCATGGGCCGCCAAGCCTATAAGCTTAACCCCCTGTCCGTCATCCCGATCAAATCCAAAGGCGCGGCGCAGGTCGGCTATCTGGCTGATGTGCCATGCAAATCTTGAAGTTCCGCCGCCGTTGATTTGAGACGTTAATTGCTCCACGGCATTATGCGGCTGACTTAACCTCATTACCGGGAAAACACGTAAGGCGCCGTGGTGACGATCGCCGACCGCGTGTTTATTGCATGGGGTTGACGTCGGGGGCGCCCAATATCATTTGGCCCAAATTTTCGTAGGCGATTTCGCTGACGATCAAGTGCTGGGCGGCGACGTTTAAATCGCGCAAACATTGCTGCAAGATGTTGTCCGTGTAAATTGCACCGCCGCCTGAATAGCGAAAAGCCTGTGTCACCACGTCCAATGCAACGTCGGTACAATGCGTTGCGACGGCACGCAGTTCCCCTTGTAAGCGGTTTGACGGAACGCTGCCGGCACAAACGGCCTGCCATGCCGCATCGTTGACCTCAATGGCCAGGGCGCGGGCGGCGCGCAACCGCAGTTCAGCCGACCCGATCATCTTCTGTACTGCGGGGCGTGCGGCAAGGCTGGAAAGTTTGTCGGTAAAACCGCGTTTTTTCTCGACTTCGCGTTCCGTAAAACTGTTGAGGGCGTGCCGACCAACGCCAAGCGCGAAACCCGCATGCTCGTTGGCGACAAAGCCCGGAACACTGATGTGATAAAGCGGCCCACCGCGAGACTGTGTATCGTTCAAAAGGTCCCAGCTGAATGGCTCCGGTACGAACAAGCGTTCGACGGAAAAATCACAACTGCCCGTGCCTTTCAACCCGGCGACCTGCCAATTATCGTGGAGCTGCGCGGATGCGGTTGGAAACACCATCATTCGCCGCTCCGGTGTCTCGCCGCGCATGACCATGGCCCCTGCCGCGATCCATTCCGAATGGCGCACACCACTACCGAACGGCCACCGCCCGGACAAAATATAACCACCATCAACGATTTCAGTCTTGCCAATGGGCATGGCGGCAATTGCGCCCAATGGAATACGGCCATCGGGAAACATCTGTTCAATTGCCGCATCAGGTAGAAATGCGCCTGGCAAGCCAACCGCGGTGGAACCAACCATGGCGCACCAGCCGGCGGCGGAATTAGCATGCGACAAGGCCTCAATCGCCAGGAGTTGAGTCGTCGGATCCGCCTCCAAACCGCCAAGAGCGCGGGGCAATTTCAAACGGAACATACCCGCATCTTCCAGGGTCTTTACCGTTTCCGGCGAAAGCGTGCGATGCGCTTCGTCCGCCGGCGCCTGGATCGTCAACGCTTCGGCAATTCCATCAACGGCATCCATCAGTTCTTGCCTGAGTTCAGTAACGGTTTTCGTGTGCTGGTCACTCAAAGGGAATCTCCATCGTGAGGTCGATACTTTCCGCGGCCGGCCAACGGTGGTGCATGAGGTGACGTCGTCCGGGCTTCCAGGCGCCCACGGCTCAGATCGCCCCTCGGACGCCGACGAAAATGGCGTAGAGCGATGTTGTCGCGGTGATGAACAGCCGGTTGTTCTTAGGGCCGCCGAAGGCCAGGTTGGAGACAACCTCGTCGATCAAAATCTCACCCAGCAGGTCTGCGTCAGGCGCGAAGCACTGAACGCCGCCGCCGGTGCTGGTCCAGATGTTGCCGTCCACGTCGAGGCGGAAGCCGTCCGATATGCCGATCTCGATTTCCTGAAAGACGCCCTGGTCGGTCAGCGTGTTGGCGTCCGTGACACCGAACTTCCGGATATGGTGCGGGCCGCCGTCTTGGTGCGAGACACCCGAGTCTGAAACGTAGAGCACGGTCTCATCAGGCGAAAAGGCCAAGCCGTTCGGCTTGACCAGATCGTCGGCGACGACGCTGAGCGCACCGTCGGAGGGATCAAACCGGAAGACATTGCAGTTCTCCTGCTCTTGGTCGGCCGGCGCACCTTCGTAGTCGTTCATGATCCCGTAGGACGGATCGGAAAACCAGATCGTGCCGTCGCGCTTGACGATCACGTCGTTCGGCGAATTCAAACGCTTGCCGGCGTAGGAATCGGCGATCACGGTGATCGATCCATCGTGCTCGGTGCGGGTGACCCGCCGGGTCAGGTGCTCGCAGGTGACCAGCCGCCCTTGCCGGTCGCGCGTGTTGCCGTTCGCATTGTTCGACGGCGCCCTGAATACCCGCGACCCGACGCCGTCGATCCATTGCATCATGCGGTTGTTGGGAATGTCGCTCCACAGCACATAGTCGCCGAGCGGAAAATAGACCGGCCCCTCGGTCCACAACATGCCCGTGCACAAGCGTTCAAGGCGAACGTTCGGTAAGCTCAAATACTTGAACCGCGCATCGTAGGTCTTCACGTCGCCGCTCATCTTCCGCCTCCCCGATTGGATGTCATCGGAAAGCCAGTCTGCGAGCAAGATTGCGGCTTGTCCAGGTTTCGGCGGATTCAGGCCCAGTTTCAGGCCCAGGCGATCTTCGACAAAATCATCGCCCGGTCGGCGGACGTCGCGTGTTCGCTCAAATAGCGCAGAATGTCCGTGGAACTGACAATGCCGGCCAGCTTGCCGGCCTCGACGACGGGCATGTGGCGGAAGCGGCCGCGGGTCATCTGGTCCATGACATCTTCCATCTTGTCACCCATGCGGCAGACGGCGACGTCGCGGGTCATGATGTCCTTCACGGATTGCGTCGCGACATCGCCGCCGTGGATGGCGACCGCCCGGGCCAGGTCACGTTCGGAGAACACACCGGCGATACGCTGCTCCCCATCGCACACGACAAGCAACCCGATATTCCTCGCCATCATCGCCTGCAGGGCCGCTTGAACCTGGGTTTCCGGGCGCACCGTTTCCACGTCTGTGCCCTTTTCCATGAGCAGCTTTTTAATGTTCATGATCGGCGCCCTCTGTTGCAGCTTCCGATCATCAAAATTCATTCCGGAAGGATTTTGTTGCCGGCGTGGCGGTTACTCGACCAGGGCCGGCACCTTACCGTCGCCGTCGCGCTTCGCCGGCGGAATACCCTTCTTGCGCTTTACCGGCAGGTTGGTGCCGGTCGGATAGTCAAACACGGGTTTGCCGTCCTCGATCTTGACGACGACCACACCGCCCTTCGCCAGCTTGCCGAACAGCAATTCCTCGGCCAACGGCTTTTTGATGTGTTCCTGGATGACGCGGCTCAGCGGACGGGCGCCGAATTTCGGATCGTAACCTTTCTTCGCCAACCATTCGCGGGCGCTTTCCGTCAGTTCGATCATCACGTTGCGGTCTTCCAATTGGAATTCCAGTTCCATGACGAACTTATCGACAACCTTGGAAACGACTTCCGGTGACAGGGCAGAGAAACCAATGGTCGCGTCCAGGCGGTTACGGAATTCCGGCGTGAACATTTTCTCAATGGCTTCCTTGTCGTCACCGATGCGATCTTCGCGCTCAAAGCCCATGGGCGGCTTCGCCATATCCGACGCGCCGGCGTTTGTCGTCATGATCAAGATGACGTTTCTAAAATCGATGCTCTTGCCGTTGTGATCGGTCAGCTTGCCGTGATCCATAACCTGCAGAAGAATATTGAACAGGTCCGGATGGGCCTTTTCGATCTCATCCAACAACAACACGGAATGCGGCTGATGGTCGACCGCGTCGGTCAGCAGACCGCCCTGATCGAAACCCACGTATCCCGGCGGCGCACCAATCAGGCGCGAAATGGAATGGCGCTCCATGTATTCGGACATGTCGAAACGTACCAGTTCGACACCCATGATATGGGCCAACTGACGGGCCACTTCGGTTTTGCCAACGCCGGTGGGGCCTGAGAACAAATAGCTGCCGACCGGTTTTTCCGGCTCGCGTAGGCCGGCTCGGGCCAGCTTGATAGCGCTGGCCAAGGCGCTGATGGCCGGATCCTGGCCAAACACCACGGTCTTCAAATCGCGTTCCAGATTGGCCAACGCCTTGCGATCATCCAGCGACACACTTTTCGGCGGGATGCGGGCGATTTTCGCCACCACTTGTTCCACATCCTTAACCGTCACGGTCTTCCGGCGCTTGTTTTCCGGCACCAGCATGCGCGATGCGCCGACCTCATCAATCACGTCCAAGGCCTTGTCCGGCAGTTTGCGGTCATTGATGTAGCGGGCCGCCAATTCGACTGCGGTCTTTATCGCTTCGGCCGTATAGCGGACCCGGTGATGCTCTTCGAAATAGGGCTTCAGGCCCTTCAGTATCTTGATCGTGTCTTCGATCGACGGCTCATAGACATCGATCTTCTGGAAACGCCGCACCAGGGCCCGGTCCTTTTCGAAATAATTCCGGTATTCCTTGTAGGTCGTCGAGCCCATACATTTGAGCGCGCCGCCCTGCAGTGCGGGTTTGAGAATGTTCGACGCATCCATGGAACCGCCGCTGGTCGCGCCGGCACCGATCACCGTGTGGATCTCATCGATGAACAAGATCGCGCCTTCCAGATTTTCCATTTCGTTCATGACCGCCTTCAGGCGTTCTTCAAAATCGCCCCGATAGCGGGTGCCGGCCAACAGGGCGCCCATGTCGAGGGCGTAAATGGTCGACTTTTCCAAAACCTCCGGCACCTCGCCATCGACGATTCGCTTCGCCAGGCCTTCGGCGATGGCCGTCTTGCCGACACCGGGATCACCCACATAGAGGGGATTGTTCTTGTTGCGCCGGCAGAGAATTTGGATCGTCCGTTCGATCTCTTCCATGCGGCCGATCAGCGGATCGATGCGGCCTTCGTCGGCCTTACGGTTGAGGTTGACGCAATAGGTGTCCAGTGCCTCTTGACCTTTTTCGACGATCTTTTCCTCGGTCAGTTCCTCTTCAGCGCCGTGCACGTTCCGGGTTTCAGACTGCCCCGGCACCTTGGCAATGCCGTGTGAGATATAGTTGACGGCATCCAGGCGCGACATGTCCTGCATCTGCAGAAAATAGACGGCGTGCGATTCGCGCTCTGAAAACAGCGCGACCAGCACGTTGGCGCCAGTGACTTCTTCGCGGCCCGATGATTGCACATGGATCACGGCGCGTTGGATGACCCGTTGAAACCCGGCCGTCGGTTTCGGCTCGGTGGCCTGGTCGGCGCGCATGTCATCTAAGTCCTGATCCAGGAACTCCACTAATTCGGTCGACAGGCGCTCCGTGTCGACACCACAGGCTTTCATGACGGCGACCGAATCCTGGTCTTCGGTCAAGGAAAGCAAAAGATGCTCCAACGTCGCATATTCGTGGTGACGTTCCGTGGCGTAGGCCAGGGCGCGATGCAGGGTCTGTTCAAGATTTCGCGACAGCATGTTCAATCTTCTCCATCATCGTCACCATCTTTCTCGATGGTACATTGCAGGGGGTGCTGGTTTTCCTTGGCCAAATCCATTACCTGATTGACCTTGGTTTCGGCGACTTCGTAGGTATAGACACCGCAAACGCCGACGCCGCGCTGATGGACGTGCAGCATAATCTGCGTGGCGCGCTCATGGGGCATGGAAAAATACCGCTGCAGGACATAGATCACGAACTCCATGGGCGTGTAGTCGTCATTCAGCATCAACACCTTGTACATGGACGGCTTTTTCGTGCGGGCCCGCGATTTGACGGCAATGCCAGTCTCGCCGTCATCGTCAAAGCGCTTCGGGGTATTGGGCGTATTGCCTTGTCCAGTCATCTTCATCCAATAGCTCTGTCGCCGGTCATCCAGGCCGACCACGGTCAGCGGAAACGTTACTGTTGATAATATGGGGTATTTAGTGGTCGGCGAAAGGGCTGAAACCAACATTTTGTCGGTGGGTCTCAGATTTTCGCTATTTCCGGGCCTGAGGCGACGCCGGAAACGGTTCTATTGGCTTGTTCCGGGGCATCGGGCTGGCTAGCGTCACAAATGAACCGCCCCGGACCAACGTGAGGCAAGACATGACCGAACCCGCCGGCCTTCGTTATTTATCGCGCCAAAACATGGAACAACTGGCGCTGACAGCGGTGGAAATCGTCACCGCCATCGAAAATCTGTGCTTTGGCCGCGAGCGCGGCGATGTTCGCAATGCGCCGAAGAGTTTCATCAAGCCCGACAACGTACGGTTTTTCATGTCGACCCTGGCGGTCAGCGACGACCCGCCGTTCATGGCCGTCAAATCGCTGGGCATGAATGAAACGAACCTCGCGCGCGGTGCGGAATCCATCGGTTCACTGATCACCCTATTTGATGGCCTGAGCGGTCATCCGCTGGCGGTCATGGATGGTGATTGGATCACCGCCCAGCGCACTGCCGGCTTGAGCGCCTTGGCGGCCAAGCATATGGCGCGGGACGATTCCAAGGTGCTGGCCTTTGTCGGCTGTGGCGTTCAGGCGCGCAGCCATTTGGACATCTTCGCCGAGATCTATCCCATCGCGGAAATCCGGGCTCTCGGCCGCGGCGCCGCGAACCGTGACGCACTCTGTCGCAGAGCCGCCAAGAGAGGCCTCACGGCGACCGCCGCGACATCCGGTCAAGACGCCATAGAGGGCGCTGACATCGTGATTTCCTCCGTGCCCGGCTCGCCGGAAACGGAAACGTTTCTGGATGCCGATTGGCTGAAACCGGGCGCCTTTGTTTCGATGGTTGATCTTGCCCGGTCATGGCACGCCGAAAGCTTGGGCATATTGGACGGCGTGTTTATCGATGACACGGCCCAGGAAACATCCATGCCCAGGCCCATGGTCGCACCGGCTCTGGTGCGCGGCGATCTTCAGGATCTGGTCAGTGGACGCTTGCCCGGCCGCCGTAATGATCAAGAGCGCGGAGCTTTTGTCTTTCGCGGTTTGGCCATCGGAGACCTGGCCCTAGCCATTGCCGCCTACGACCGCGCCGTTAATGCCAGTATCGGGCAGATATTGGAACGCTGATGCGCCGAGATTGCGCAGCTAGGTCCCCGGCAGGTCGCAGGTCTCCGGCACAAACAGATCATCCACCGACAACAGCCTGGGTGACAGATATTGCTCATGGGAATACCGGCAAAGCGCTTCCAGGTCGGCGGCGTTTTCGGCCACCCCATAGGGCCAGTAATCTTTGCCCATGAGCGCCCGGGTGGCTTCCCATTCCGCCGTCAACCAGGGCAGTTGGATACGGTTCGCAGATGCAGTGGCCGTCACCTCTAATTCATCCATGGCCATACGCCGGGCCTGGACGAAAGCTTCATAAACCTGTCGGGCCAGTTCCGGATGCGCCGCCAACAGGGTTTTCCGAATACCGATAACGTGCATGATCGGGAAGCAACCGGTTTGCCGGTAATAGGCACGTTCCTCAGCGATGGGGTCGGCAAACAGGCGCCGGATCGCAGGGTCGCCCGCCGTGAACGCCGCCGGCGTCATCGGCGAAATCATCGCGTCCAATTCTCCGGCCATCATCAGATCATTCAGAGTTTGATCTTCTGGAACGGGCTGGACATCCATGTCGGCCGGCAAATCCAATTTCAGGCGCTCCTTGCGGCCGGCCTTGTTGGTGCCACCGGTGCGATAGCGCAGCGTACGAAAATCCATACCGTATTGATCTTGCAGAATGCCGCGTGCCCACAGCGCCATGGTCATTTGGTATTCGGGGACGCCGACAACCCGGCCTTCCAGGTCCTTCGGCGTGGCTATGCCGCTGTCGCTGCGCACATAGACCCCGCCGTGACGGAAGGCGCGGGAGACGAAGACGGGAATGGCCGTGTAGGCGCAATGGCCTTGTCCGACTTGCAGAATGTAACTGCTGGCCGAAAGCTCCGAGATATCGAAGGGCGCTTCGGTAAAGGCCTTGGCAAAGATGTCAGTCGGGTAATGGATATGTGGGTCCAGGGCGACACCCGGGATTTTTACCCGGCCGTCCAAAACCGGCCGGCAACGGTCATAATCCCAACAGCCGAGGCTTAACTTTAATGTCGCCATTCTGTCCTCCCGTTTCCGCTGAGATTGGACCAGTCGTAAGTGGCTGGCAAATCCGGACCGGATGCAACACCTGCAAAAAATTATGGAGCGGGTACGTATCCATGAGAGGATGCGCGATGATCAACCCGGCCATCCCCATCGCGCTTGCGGCATGCCGCGCCCTAAAATGACAAGCGCCCAGCGGGGGAGGATCCACTGGGCGCTTAATCCGGCTACCTGACCGCGTTGGGGGGAGGAAAAGTCAGGCAGCAAGCGGATTGGTGATTTTTTCGACCGCGACCGTCACCTGCTGGGCGAACGGCGCCACGGCGTCTTCGGCAACTTTCTGGGAAAGCTCAGAAATCCGGCGGAACTCAGTCACCGCTTCGTCGTAGCTGGTTTTCGCCAAATCGCTCTGCACGGCAAAAAATTCTTCCGGCGTCTTACAGGCATAAAACTGGCGCGTCGCAGCGGCGTTTTTCTCCATTGAAGCCTGGGCGAAGCCGAAAAGTTGGGCGTTGATCTCTTGGATGCCCTGCACCCATTGGGTGTTGGCGGCGACAACCGCGTCCATGCTGCCTTTACCGAACCCGAAAACGTCTTCATAGCCTTTGATGGCCTCGGTGCCGGCCTGCACTGCCGCGGCAACCTGCTTTTGGCTGGCGGCAACAACATCTTCGACATTCTGGACGGCGGCTTCGGTGCTGGCCTTGACCACGGTTTCAACGGTTTCTACAGCCTCTTTACCAACGGCAACGGTGGCTTCAACAATTTCGGCCGATTCCATCGTGACGGGCTTGGCCGTCGCGGATTTCGCTGTTTTCGCGGTTTTCGTCGTTTTCTTGGCGGTCATCGATTTCTCCATGGGAAAAGGGTTCTATCTTGGTTTATCTCCGAACGGCTTGAATATGGTCCGGCGAAGGAAATTTACAAAATGCTGCAATGCAACATTATATGATAAATATATCCTCTTCCGTTACCTTGTCAATGGAATATTGCTGCAATGCACAAATATTTTTTATAAAAAAATCCTTTGTCAACAATATCTTAATATGATTTTTTCAAATTATCACAAATTTATTGCATCGCGTCATTTTTCACATGCCCGCGCCGTCAAAACACGCTCGGCTGGCTTAATCAGCATTGAACGGCCCCGTATTAACTAATTTTTCATGGCCGAGGGACTAGAAGCGATTGATTCGATTGCAAAATTTGTGGAGACGCGACGGCGTTTTCATGATTAAATCTCGGCGCAATACCACACCGCGCCGCAAACTAAGGGGCGCAATATGAGGGGCCAACCTGGGATTCGACACCGTAGGGCATTCTTATTGAACGGAATATTCAGTTTCCGTAGTTGGCGTGGTATCGCCATGCTGAGTGTCTGTGCCCTCACCCTCCTGTTGTCACCCAGCGCCGACGCCAAATATGCCTCTATTGTGGTCAATGCCAAAACCGGCGAAATTCTGCACGCGACGAATGCCGATACTCGGAATTATCCTGCGTCGCTGACCAAGATGATGACCCTGTTCATGGTCTTCGAGGCGCTGGACACCAAAAAATGGACCTTGCGTAAGCGCCTGAAAATCTCCCGCCGCGCGGCCCGCCAGCCGGCCTCTAAACTGGGCCTACGCGCCGGTCAGACGATCCGGGTTGAGGATGCAGTGCTGGCCTTGGTGACGAAATCCGCCAACGATGTGGCAACCGTGATCGCCGAGAACATGTCGGGATCTGAGCGTAACTTTGCCCTGGCCATGACCGCCATGGCGCGTCAAATCGGCATGAACCGAACGACATTCCGTAACGCCTCGGGTCTGCCGCATCGGGGCCAAATGAGCACGGCCCGCGACATGGCTCGTCTGGCCCAGGTGCTGATCCATCGCCATGGCCGCTATTACCATTATTTTTCCACTGATTCATTCCGCTATGCCGGAAGAAAACACCGCAATCATAATAAACTGCTGACCACCTACGAAGGCGCCGATGGCATCAAGACGGGTTATATCCGGGCCAGTGGTTTCAATCTGGCCGCCTCGGCAAAACGCCGCAACACGCGCCTCATCGGCGTTGTCTTCGGCGGTGACAGCTCGCGCCACCGCAATATCGTCATGACCAAACTGCTGAACAAGGGATTCCGCATCGTCGACGGGCCACGTCCGGCGCCAAAGCGGATTGCAAAATCGGCGACACCCCGCCAAAAGAAAACGGCACAGCCGGGTGGAAAGCTTAACGGTAAATGGGGCGTTCAGGTCGGCGCCTACAGCCGCTATACGCAGGCCCACGAATCGGCCCGCATCGCCATTGATATGGCCTCGGTCCATTTAAAGGGTGGCGTCATCCGCATCGTGCCGCTGAAGACACGTCGCGGTGGCACCGTATACCGCTCGCGCATCCACGGCCTCGGCAAGCGCACGGCATATGCAGCTTGCCGCGCCCTGGAAAAACGCAACCGGCCGTGCATGGAATTACGGGTCAAGAACGGCGTCCAATTCGCATCGGCGGAAATGCGCTGACGCCGCATCTCAGTTCGCGAAGGTGCGCCGACTTGGCGTCACCGTGTAGTGTGTCAGATAACCACCAAGTCACATAAAGGCCTGATACATTAGGCGCGCCACCTTGCATCTGGATCGGCAACGAACAACCCGAAACAGAACGGCATCTCCGGCTATGCGACAATGTCCGGTTCACATGAAAAGGCCGACAGTATAAACCACGACACACCTTGTGAACGAACGCGTACTCGGGTCTCATGTCCCAACCATTGGCACGGAATGGCTTGCAGATATAATAGATATTGATTGAAGACCATGATCATAGCCATGTTTGATCCATGTCCGCCTCAGATAGACCAAGGGGCTTCATGAGCGACGAACCCGAAGATACTAAGTCCGACCCCTTACTGCTTGAGGCTATCAGCGCCATGAGCGACGGCTTTGTTGTCTACGATTCCGAGGGCTGCCTCAAAATCTGTAATGAGAGCTTCCGCCATATTTACGGGTACAGCGAAGAGGAAATGGTTCCGGGCGTCACCACCTATGACGGCCTGGGCGCCTTGGACGAAGCCTACTCCAGCGATGACCGAAAGCCATTTACCTTCGCCCAGCGTCTTGCCCAACTGCGCCGGGACGGTCCCTCGGTGGTTCTGCAATTCTACGGTGAACGCACCTATGAGCGTCACCAATCCGCCACCCCCTCAGGCGGATTGATCGGCATCACGACCGACATAACGGACCTTAAACGGGCGGAAGCGGAACTTGAACGCGCCGTGGAAATCGCCGAGCACGCCAATCTGGCGAAGTCCGAATTTCTGGCAACCATGAGCCACGAAATCCGCACGCCAATGACCGGCGTCATGGGTTTCGCGGACGCCTTACTGGAAGACAGCCTGCCTGGCGATAGCACTGCCAAGGTCGAGAAAATCAAGGAATCGACGCAAATTCTTTTGCGGATTCTTGATGAAGTTCTTGATATCTCCAAGTTGGAAGCCGGCAAAATGGAAATTGAGAATCTGGATTTTCATTTACCATCGATCGTTCGTGAGGTCGTCTCCATGTTCGAAGGAAGCGGCAGAGAAACCCTCAAAATTAATCTCAGCCTTACTGAAAACTGCCCCGAAGCCGTCAATGGTGATCCGACGCGTATCCGCCAAATCCTGCTCAACCTTGTCGGCAATGCAGTGAAATTTACCAAGCAGGGCCGCGTCAACATCGACGTGGGATTGGAACGGACAGAAGGTGATCGCGATCACCTGCGGTTTGTGGTTCGCGATACGGGTATCGGCATCGCCGAGGAGACGAAGGCCAAGCTGTTTTCGGATTTTACCCAAGGCGACGCATCGATCACCCGGGAGTTCGAGGGCACGGGATTGGGATTGGCCATATGCAAGCGCCTGGTTGAACTCATGAGCGGCACCATCGGTGTGGAAAGTGAATTGGGCGTCGGCAGCGCTTTCTGGTTTATGTTGCCCTATGTTGCCGCCACATCCGAGGTCAGTGCGCAATCGGCGGACATGTCCTCAAAAACGCTGCAAATCCACACATCGCGGTCGCTGACAATCCTGGTCGCCGAAGACAATCTGATCAATCAGGCAATCATTGGTCAGGTTCTCACCATATTCGGGCATAAATTTGAGATGGTTGGTGACGGCGGCGAAGCGGTGGAATCACACGAAGCAACGGATTTTGATCTGATCATCATGGATGTTCGCATGCCGAAGGTCTCAGGCCCGGATGCAACGAAGATGATCCGCCGTATGCAAGGCGACAAAAGCCGGATCCCCATCATGGCCTGTACGGCGGACGTCATGACCGAAAATCAGAAAGAATATCTCGACGTTGGCATGAATGCAGTGGCGACCAAACCCATTGATCGCACTGAATTGGCGATGGCGATCAATGCCGCCATGGGTGCAGACATTCACACCTTTGTGGAAAGCGATGATCGCAGCGAAGACGGGTGAAAATGCGCCCCGGGAAAGGCAGTCACGACCTGATGGAAGGGTCGGCGTTAAAATGCCGGCGGCTCGATCCCGCTCAAACGCAGCTGGGTTTCCAGCGCCGCCTTCAGCCGGGCCAATCCGGCGTCGTTGGTTGATTCACATCGCGCCACCAGCACGGCCTGGGTGTTGGATGCCCGAAGCAACCACCAGCCGTCGTCATTTTCAACCCGCACCCCGTCAATGTCATTGACCTCGTAGCTATCGCCTTCCCCCTGGCCATCCCGTTGGCCGTTGGTCAAGCGGTCGCGAACCTCATCGACGACCACGAACTTCCGGTCCTCGGCACAGTCAAAGCGGATTTCCGGCGTATTAACGTAGGACGGCAGGGAATCCCGGATATCGGCCAGACTTTCTCGCCCGCCGGCGATGATCGACAAAAGCCGGACGGCGCTGTAGACGGCATCGTCATAGCCGTAATAACGGTGCTTGAAAAAAATGTGGGCGCTCATCTCCCCGGCCAGCGGCGCACCGGTTTCCGCGAGCTTCATTTTCAGGTGCGAATGGCCGGTTTTCCAGATCAGCGGGTTGCCGCCGAGGCGCAGGATTTCATCTTGAAACAGGCGGCTCGCCTTAACGTCGGCGATGATTGTCGCGCCCGGCAATTCGGCCAGGATCGGGCGCGCCAAAATCACCAGAATTTGGTCACCCCAGAGCACTCGGCCCTGGCCATCGATGACGCCGATCCGGTCGCCGTCACCGTCGAAACCGAGGCCCAGATCACAGCCCTCGGCGGCGACCAGGGCCTTCAACTGATCAAGATTTTCCTCAACCGTCGGATCGGGATGATGGTTCGGAAACAGACCGTCAATCTCACCGTTAATCACCGTGTGGCGGCCCGGCAGGCGTTTGATCAGGCTTTCGATAACCTCGCCGGCGGCACCGTTGCCGGGATCCCAGGCGACGTGCAGGTTGCGGGCGCCGGAAAAATCTTCAGCCAACCGATCCACATAGGCGTCAAATACCGGCGCATGCTCTGACTGGCCTTCGCCTGTCTGATAGTCGGCGGCGGCAATGCGCCGGCCCAGGTCCTGAATGTCGGGGCCAAAAAACGCCCGGCCCAGCATGGTCATCTTGATGCCGTTATAATCGGGCGGATTGTGCGACCCGGTGATCATCAGGCCGGCGTCCGTCTCCAAATGGTGGGTCGCGAAATACAGCATGGGACTGGGGCCGCGGCCGACCCGGAACACCTGGGCGCCGGCGGCGACCAGGCCATCAACCACGGCGGCCTCCAACGCCGGCGAACTGAGCCGGCCGTCGTAACCGACGGCAACCCGGCGCCCGCCCTCGGCGATCAACTGCGACGCGAAGGCCTGGCCGATGGCGCGAACATCGGGCGCATTCAAGGTCTCGCCGACAATGCCGCGAATGTCATATTCCCGAAGGATAGTCGGATCGAGGATTACCGGTCCAGTCATGCCGGAGAGACGGCAGCGCGCCCGATGGATGCGTAGGTAAACCCGGCGGCCCGCATGTCATCGGGGTCATAAATGTTGCGAAGATCGATCATCACCGGCGCTGTGAGCAGGCTTTTTACGCGCTCCAAATCCAGCGCCCGGAACTGGTTCCACTCGGTAATGATCGCCACCGCGTCGGCGCCGTCCATGGCATCATAGGCGTCCCGGCACCACGCCACGTCGGTCATCATGGCGCGCGCCTCGTCCATGCCTTCCGGGTCATAGGCCCGCACCGTGGCGCCGGCCGCCTGCAATCCGGCGACAATATCCAGGCTTGGGGAATCGCGCATGTCATCCGTGTTCGGCTTGAACGTGACGCCCAGGACAGCGACGGTCTTGCCATCCACCGTACCGCCGCAGGTCTCAATAATCTTGCCGGCCATGCGGCCTTTGCGGGAATCATTGATATCGACCACGGTTTCGACGATCCGCAGCGGCCGATCCATCTGCGCCGCGGTCTTGACCAGGGCCAGCGTGTCTTTTGGGAAACACGACCCTCCATAGCCCGGCCCGGCGTGCAGGAACTTACGCCCGATGCGGCCATCCAGCCCGATACCTCGGGCCACGTCCTGAACGTCAGCATCCACCACTTCGCACAAATCAGCGATCTCATTGATGAAGGAAATCTTCGTCGCCAGAAACGTGTTGGCGGCGTATTTGATCAGTTCGGAGGTTTGTCGTGAGGTGAAAACAATCGGCGTTTCGATCAGATAAAGCGGCCGATAAAGGCTTCGCATGACCTCCTGGGCGCGCTCGCTTTTGGTGCCGATGACAACCCGGTCGGGGCGCATGAAGTCTTCAATGGCCGACCCCTCGCGCAGGAATTCGGGGTTGGAGACCACGTCAACTTCCGCATCGGGCCGGGTTTCAGAGATAATCCGTTCCACCTCACGGCCCGTGCCGACCGGCACGGTGGATTTCGTCACCACCACCGTATAGCCGTCCAGCGCCTGTGCAATCTCTTCCGCCGCGCCGTAAACATAGGAAAGATCGGCGTGGCCATCGCCGCGCCGGCTTGGTGTGCCGACGGCGATAAACACGGCATCGGCGCCGGCCACGGCGGTCTTCAGATCCGTCGTAAAAGACAAACACCCGGCCGCGACGTTCTTGGCGACCAGGTCTTCCAAGCCAGGCTCATAGATCGGCATCTTGCCGGCTTCCAGAGTTTCGATTTTCGAAACGTCCTTGTCGACACAAACCACGTCGACGCCGAATTCCGAGAAGCAAGCCCCCGAAACCAGACCGACGTAACCGGTGCCAATCATCGCAACGCGCATGGGATGACTATCTCCTTAGTGACGCGAAAAGTTATAAGATAGAGCCGATGACGTCGCGGATATCACCGTTCAGATCATCTCGGCTGGCGGCAAAGGCGACATTGGCGGCGACAAAACCGATCTTGGTACCGCAATCAAACCGGCGGCCATCGAAACGCAGGCCGTGAAACGGGATGTCACCGATTGTCTTGGCCATGGCGTCGGTCAATTGAATTTCCCCGCCGGCACCCTGCTCATGCTTGTCCAGATGATCGAACACCTCAGGCTGAAGAATGTAGCGCCCGATAATCGACAACGTCGACGGCGCGCTTTCCGGCGCAGGTTTCTCGACCATCCCCCGGGCCCGGACCAACCGGCCATCGTCCGTCTCGACGTCCAAAATACCGTAACGGTCGGTCTTTTCGCGCGGCACGTCCTCAACGGCGACGATATTGCCGCCGGTCTCGTTATAGGCTTCAACCATCTGTTTCAGGCATCCGGGCTCGCCCAGAATCAGGTCATCGGGCAGCAACACAGCGAATGGTTCATCGCCAATGGACTGGCGCGCACACCACACAGCATGACCCAACCCCAAAGGCCGGCGTTGGCGGGTATAAGAAAGCCGGCCCGGGTTCGGGGTCATCTTTTGCACGGCTTCCAATTCTTCGGATTTACCGCGCTCGGCCAGAATCGCTTCCAATTCGTAGGCGTTGTCGAAATGGTCTTCCATGAGGTTCTTGCCGCGGCCCGTGACCAACACAAATTCCTCGATGCCGGCTTCCATGGCCTCTTCCAAGGCATATTGGATCAATGGCTTATCGACGATGGTCAGCATTTCCTTGGGCATGACCTTGGTCGCCGGCAGAAACCGCGTACCAAGCCCGGCCACCGGGAAAACGGCCTTACGGACGGGTTGAACCATGGAATCCTCTTGATATGCCGGCGCCGGCTCAAAAACCCTTCAGCGCGACCTCACGTTGAAGGCGCGGCCTTTGTGCCACAGGCCATCGGGCACCGCAATATGTGGATGAGTGCCGGATATCAAGTCGGCGGGGTTAAAGTTTCGAGTCTTGCCACTCTGGTTCCGGCTGTTCCGGTTCCGAGCGGTAACCGGCACCGCGAATTCCCATGATCGCGCAGTATTCATCTTTTTCAGAGGTATCGCCGCTGATCCCGACGGCGCCGAGGGAATAATGTTCGTCATCCAGAACCAAAACACCGCCCGGCACCGGCACGAAACGGCCTTCCGACGCGTCGGTCAGCGCCGCGACGAACGTCACGCGCGGCGACAGGCGATCACGCAGCAGGCGGCTCGGCGCACCCATGCCCAACGCGCCCCAGGCCTTTCCCGTGGCAATCTGGGCCCGCAAGATGCCGGAGCCGTCTTCGCGCTTGAAGGCAATCATGTGGCCGCCCGTATCCAGGACCGCGACCGACATGGCCTGCATGTCAAACTGGCGGGCCGCTTCCAGGGCCTTGTCGATGATTGTTTCGGCCACCGCCAGCGGCAAACTCGGTCTCGATTTCCATAGTAAGCGATCAGCCATGCATCACGTTCCTTCAAGACATTACAATTCAAGAACGTCAGCTTACGGGAATGGATCGTTCTTTGAAAACGCGAATTAGCGAAAAATACTGGCTATCGGCAACTTTAAGCCGAAGTATTTCCGGCCTCGAGAAAGGCGATGTTGAGGTCCAATTTTTCACCCAGCCACAGCGGATTGTCGCGGTGATCGACAACGTCGTCGCCGGTTTCCGGATGAACCAGGATGGTCAACCCGTCACGATTGAGCATCAGCCAAGGTACGATTTCGGAGAACACGGCGGCGGGAAACGCGGCTTGAAACATGGGCAACGGATGCGGCCCGACGGGTTCATCGCGCCAACGTCCCATGCGGACTTCCGGGTTCGCCTCCAATACCCCGCGCAGCACAGCCGCCTGTCCGCGTTCAGTGTCGTCGCGGTAATAAATATGGGCGTGATAGCCGTGAATGGCGTCGGTTTCGGTCATTTCAATCTCCCAACAGGATATCTTTCGCTTGATTGATTTGCGCCGCCAAATAGTCCGACCCCCCGTGATCAGGGTGCAGACCGGCAATCAGGCGGCGGTGAGCCTCCTTGATATCGGCAGCCGACGCATCGTCCGCAAGTCCCAGGACCTGCAGGGCTTCGCTTTTGTCCATGGCACCTGACGGCGATGCGGCTGCGCTTTCGTGCTCACTGCCGCCGGCGTGATCGCGCCATGTCGGGTGGGCGCGGTCCAGATAGGTCTCGACGACGCGCGCCGATTCCTTGTCCTCGGCGTTACAGAAATCCCAAAGCCGGGCCAATTCCGCAACCCCCATGCTTTCCAACTCACGGCCCTCGAACGGCCCGGCGATGACGACACCGCTCATGGCGCCGGTCTCGTGGTCCAACTGCATGCGCAGGAACCGGGTTTCCAGATCAGACTGGTCGCCGCCGCCGGCCACGCCGGCACCGCCATAGGCTTGGCGCATGCGCGAAAATGTTTTCGCGGCGCGCGCCACGGCGCGGATCCGAAAGAACCAGGGCAACAAAGCCGGCAGGGTCGCGAAAGCCCATCCCAAACGGCCGGAGATGACAAAGAACAAAACCACGGCAACGACAGTCGCCAGCAACAGCCACTTCAGTGCCTTCAACAAGGTCTTGGTATCGGCCGTCGCATACCAACGCCCGGCCAATAAAAACCCGGCCAGCAGCGCGATACCAAGGATGAACGCCGGAAACATGCGCCGTCAGCCCTTACCGGGGCGCATTTGATGGGCCAACAGGCGAACCTCGCCGCCGTGGCGAGAGGCCAAATCTTCAAGGGCACGGCGGCCACCGGCGGCGTAGACGGCGACGGCGCTCAGCAGTTGGCGGAGAATATCGGCGGCCCCGGCGTCGAAGCGGCAATAGCCGCCACCGCTCAATTTTGCCACCTGTTGAAAGGCGAAAGCCGCCAACGGATCGGCGCCTTCGTGAAACATGAACACGGGCAGGCCAAGCAGGCCCAGCTCTCCCGCCGTCCGGCCGACGGCGTCAACGTCTTCTTCAAAGCTGTCACCGACAAATACCAGCGCATCGACCTTGCGTTTCGACGTTTCGTTGCGGGCGTGCTTGAGGACCTTGCCAAGTTGGGTTTCACCGGCCAGACACGACACCGACGTCATCAACTTCAACAGGTCGCGCGGATTGCCAGCCCACCGGCTAACCTTGAATTCACCAAAGCCGCGATAGAAAGCCAACTGCACATCCAGGCCACCCAGATCAGCAGTCACCCCAAACATCTCGGCCTGCGTATGGGCGGCCTGATCCCACATGGGTTGGCGGCTGGCGGTGGCGTCGAGGCCGAAAATTAGCCGGCCGCGCCCGCCCGTCTTGGCCGGCGCCGGCGCGGCGGCGACCCGGCGCAGAAAAGCATCAACCTCGGTGCCTGAGGTGGTCTTGCTGGGAAGGCCGTCGCCCTTGCTCATGATTTGCCTGTCGTCTGCGTCCGTTCCGGAGGTCTTAATTCAAAGATAGTAAGGCTGCGGGCCTTTCGCCAGCCGGCAATCTTCAACTTGCCGCGACGACGGAACCCGGCGGCGGCGGCAGGCCCAGGGCGTTGACGATGGTCAGCACCTCCTGGCGCGCCGAGTGGTGCGATGCGCTGAGCGATTGCGGCCCGGCGGCGTCCTTCAAATCCATAATCGTCAAGCCGACCAGGAAAAGTTCGCGGAAGATAACGCGTTCGCCAAACCCTGGTATAACCCGAAACCGGATACGCGACGAAAGCTCGCGGATCAACCGCTCCATTTCGCGTTTATTGTGGGCATCCAAACTGCTTAAGCGGTTGCGCATGACAATCCAGTCAATGCTGCCGCCGTCCCGATCCGCCCGAACCTTCTTTTGTTCCCAAACCATTTCCGCATAGTGGCTGGGTCCCCTGATTTCCATTTTCGCGCCATCCACGTGGGCCAGCACATCGAAATCAACAAGGCTATCGTTGATTGGCGTCACCAGTGTATCTGCATAGGAATGCGCCAACCGTGACAGGCCACCCGAACTGCCCGGTGTATCAATGACGATGACATCATGATTGATCATCGCGCCTTCGATCAGCAACCGGAGCTTTTCCTGTTCCGCTTCGCGTTCGGCGGCACTTGCCGCCTCCGCCGGTTCATCCAGCCGGTAATGCTCCGGCATGTCCACGTCCTTGCCGGACGCCTGGACAAAACGTGTCCGGTTGGCCACGTACCGGCTGAATGTGCCTTGGCGGGCATCGACATCAATGGTCGCGACACTGCGGCCCTGCTGCAGCATGGCGACCACCATATGCATGGCCGCCGTGGACTTTCCGCTGCCGCCCTTTTCGTTGCCGATGACAACAACGTGAGCGCGCTTCGATTGAGGCGTTTGGCCGCTGTCTATTTTATTGCCGAGACCCAGCATGACCCTTCTACGCCGCCTTCACCCAAACAGCCGTATCGTGAAATATTCCGCCACCGATCGGTTGCGGACGATCAGCGCTGATGAGCACATTGATACCCAGCCCCTCTTCGAAATACTCGGACGGCCAGACACCTTCAACAACAACAACGTCGTGGCGCAATCCGTCAAAGGGACGGATCGGCACGACAACGCTACCCTGCTCGTTCCCGACCCGCACCCGATCACCCTTCTCAAATCCCAGTCGGCGGCAGGCATCCGGGTGCATGAGAATTTCTGGACCAATTTCCTTGGCCCGCGATGACGGCATTTCCGTGAACGACGTATTCAGGAACCTTCTTGCCGGCGGCGCAATCATGCGGAAAGGTCTGGCCGGCGACACTTCGTCGATAACCTCGGCGTGATCAGGCAGTGTCGGCAGAGCGTCATGAGTGTCGCTGAGTTCCGACCAGTCGGCGGAGAAATGAAATTTGCCGTCGGCGTGGCCAAAGCCGTTGAGGAAGTGCGCATCATCGAAGCTTTTCGAGAAGTCGATCCAGCGCTGGTCGGCGGCATCCTCGAAACCGGGTAAGCCGGAGGCCTTCAGGCTGGCATCGATATGTTCGACGGCGGACATATGAAAACCGGGATAGTTGGAGCCAAGGCGCTGGCCCAACCCATTGATCACCTCATTGTTGGGGCGGCATTCTTGGTAAGGTTTGATGATTGCCCGGTGGACCTGCAAATAGACATGGCCGCTGCCATGATAGAAATCCTCGTGTTCGACGAACATGGTTGCCGGCAGGACGATATCGGCGAATTTCGCTGTCTGGGTCATGAACTGTTCGTGCACGCAAAGGAATAGGTCTTCGCGGGCCAACCCGGCACGCACGGCCCGGGTATCCGGGGCCACGTCGGCGGGATTGACGTTCTGGACCAGCATGGCTGTCACCGGCGGACCACCTTGCAAACTTTCTTCATCTCTGGCGAGGATCGCGCCGATGCGGCACATATCAAGGGCACGTATCGTGTGATCAGCCACGTCCAGCGCCATGATCTGAGTCCGGTCAATGGCATTGTACAGGTCCGCATTGGCGTGCATGCCGCCGCCGCCGCGATGTCGCCACGCACCCGTGACTGCCGGCAGACAACTCACCGCATGCATATTGGCGGCGCCATTACGGCCACGGGCGAAACCGTAACCGGCACGGATATAGCTGCGTTTCGTCTTCCCATAGAGCCGCGCGAAGGCTTCAATTTCGTCCACCGGGACACCGGTGATGGCCGAGGCCCAGGCCGGGTCACGGGTTTTCAGATGGGCTTCCAGGTCTTCCGGCGCGTCCGTATATTCCCGCATGTAATCCCAATCGGCATTACCTTCCTTGAACAACACATGCATGACGGCACAGGCCAGTGCGCCGTCCGTGCCCGGACGCACGGCGATGAACATGTCGGCAATATCCGCCGTCGGCGAGCGGTAAGCATCAATGACCACCAGCTTGGCGCCACGTTGTTTGCGGGCCTTGGCAATATGGGTCATCACATTGACTTGGGTGGAAACCGGATTTCCGCCCCACACGACAATCAAATCCGAATCGGAAATCTCGCGTGCGTCCGTGCCCCAAATGGCGCCGCATCCGGCCCGCCAACCGGCGCGTGGCAAATTCACACAAATGTTCGCATCTTGATTGGAATACTTCATGGTGTGGCGCAGCCGATGAATGCTGTCGCGCTGCAAAAGGCCCATGGTGCCGGCAAAATAGTAAGGCCAAACCGTCTGCGCGCCATATCGGTCGGCGGCGGTTTTGAAATTCTCGGCGACCTCGTCCAGCGCTTCGTCCCAGGAAATCTGCACGAATTTCCCCTCGCCCTTAGCCCCCACCCGCTTTAAGGGGTGACCCAGCCGGTCCGGATGATGGACGCGTTCCTTATAATTGGCGACCTTGGCGCAAATCACACCCGACGTGTAATCGTTATCCCGGGCGCCCCGGACCTTGCCGATGGTCGCGTCGTCCAGGCGTTCGACCTCCAGCGCACAGGTGCTGGGACAATCGTGGGGGCAGGCGGTGGAAACGAAGGGCGCGTTCATGCTTTTTGATCCTTGGCAATTATAGGGAATCTAGCCCCGCCGGGCGGTGTCCACAAGGTTTCGCAGGCTTGCTGTTGCCGCGCCCGCCGGCTTCTGAAATCATCGCCGCATGGCCATTCAACGTCTCGCCGTTTCTTGGCAATTGTCGGATACCCACGGCTGGGGCGTTTTCGGCCTCAATCTTGTCCGCTGTCTGACCCGCCATGGCCCCATCAAGCCGTTGATACTGGCCGAACCGAATCTCCTGGAAGCCTCGGCAGATGAGATTGAGGAACTGCGGCCACTGATCTCCGAACAACGCCAGATCATGGCAGCACTGGAGGCCCAGGGCCAACCGGCAACAAGCGCTCAGATCGCGGTTCTGCATGCCCTGGGGGCGCGGTTTCAACATGTCGATATCACCGATTTGGTACGCGGCGGCGTGAATATCGGCTTCACGTTTTTTGAACGCGGCGGTTTTGATCAAGCCGCCTTGGACCGGGCCAATGCCTATGACCGTATCCTGGCCGGATCTTCGTGGAACCGGGATTACGGCCGCGCCGCCGGGGTCCGCGATATCGAATTCGTTTCCCAAGGCGTCGATACCGGTCTGTTCGCGCCGGGTTCGGGCACCGGCGCCTACCGGGGGCGGTTCGCGATATTCTCCGGCGGCAAGCTGGAATTGCGAAAGGGCCAGGACTTGGTTTTGGCGGCTTTCAAAATCTTTCATGCCCGCCATCCGGATTCGATTTTGGTCACTTCCTGGCGCAACGCCTGGCCGGAAAGCGCCATGGACATCAGCGCTTCCGTCCATGTCAACGCGGCGCCGGCCGTCGACGATGCCGAGGAACTTAAGATCGCCGAATGGGCCGAAGCCAATGGCGTGCCCGCTAACGCCTTCATTGACCTGGGCTGGCTTTCCAACCGCATCATGCCGGGTGTGCTGCGCGACATGGACGTCGGATTGTTTCCAAACCGCTGCGAGGGCGGCACCAACCTGGTCGCCATGGAAACCATGGCATCGGGTGTGCCGTGCATATTGTCCGCCAACACAGGGCATCTGGATATCATCAGCGTCGGCGCATGTTACCCGCTTAGGGACCAACGCGCCGTGACGGATGAGGCCGGCCCGACCGGCATGTGGCGGGAAAGTCAGGTCGAGGAAATCGTCGAGAACCTGGAACAGGTGTACACGGACCGATCTGAGGCCGAGCGGCGCGCCGACGCGGGCGCCCGGTTCATGGCCGGGCTGTCATGGAAACATCAAACCCAAAAGCTGGTGGATGCGGTCCAGGACCTACTGTGATCGGCTAGTTGATGACGATCTTCTTGCCCTTATGGAAGACGTGATAGACGAAGGCGAAGGTCACGTCGTAGACCACATCTTGCAGCTTACCGTCGGCACCCTTGCGCTGCACCGTAACATTACCGACATCGCGGCCCTTGCGGATGCGGCTTGAATCCAGAGCCGAGTTTTGGCCGGCGGTCCACGATACGATGAGCCCGCCGTCCTCAACCTTGCCTTTCTTGCGGATCAACGGCATGGACCAGGCCCGGCCGTCGGCGACGATGACCCGGATCATAGGTTCGATATAATCCGGCAGATCGCCACGGAACAGGAACGGCTGTGAGGTCGAATCGTATCTCTCATAGGGATTGCGGCCGTACGAGCGCTTGTCCGGGTCGTTCGGAATGAGCACTTGGCCCTGGGGCGCGCGGGCCAGAAACTTCTCAAAGGATTCAAGCCGCGCCGGTATGGTTTTCAAGCGTTTGCCCATCATCTTGCCAACGATGCCTTCGCCCAGAAACTGCTGCCACCAGCTTTCCGTCTGCCGGTCATACATGACCATATCGGAATTTCGGAGCTTCCCGGTGGTGCCGAAATCAAGAACCAGACCATCCAAGCGCCGGTCGAAAACGATGCTCGAATTGCACAGCGGACAATAGGTGACGGTGATCGGCACGCCGGCCAGTTCATCGTTGACGATCTCATGCCAGGTCAGAATGCGCAGCGGATAGGCCTTCGCCTGGCCGTTGATGATGACCCCGATGACCGGTTCCGTCGGCGCCAAATCCTGAGTGTTAACCTTGGCGGCAGGCATGAAACGCGGCTTGTCGATAGAGGGGATGCCGTCTTTCGGCGGGCCACCGGAGATGATTTCCTTGAAGTCCACGGCGGTTTTCTTGAAATCCGTTTTCGGCCATTCCCAGGACCAACTCAAAACTGATTGGGCGTTCGCCGCGGGTGGGTCGGCAATGAAACCCGTCAACATGAGAAACGCCGCAAACACCGCCGCACCCTTGCCGAAACCGGTTTGTGAAATGCGCCCAAATCTTGAACCAAGTCTTGAAATGTCCATGGCATCGTCCTCCATCCCCCTAAAATCGCCGCAGCGGACCCCTTAGCGCAATTCAAAGCCGATCACAGGTCGGTGAAGGTCAGCGTTAATCCGCCGTGCGATAAGGATTTTAAAGGAATGGTAAGAGACCGCGTGATAAGCTCGGCCTCGATTCGCGACACAATGGAGGCGGCCCTGTGATCCGCGCTTATTGGCGACAAACTGTTCTTTTTGCATCCGCCGCCGCGTTTTGCGCCGTGGCGCCGCCGAGCCATGCTCAACAACAAGACACACTTGCCCAAGCGCCACCCGGCGCTGATAGCGGCGGGTTTACCCGCATTCAAGGCCGCGACGGACAAGGCGCCGCACCGGCGGCGTTGCCCGGCGAAGAGGTCTTATTGGACCTGCGCGAGGAAATGCGGAAATTTGTCATCAGTATTTCCCGGTTCGGACGGCGATACCGGCGCGACTTCCGCATTGTCACACGCGGCGGCCTTGATTTGCTGGTCAAGCGCGACGACGTCGATGAAAACCGCGCCTCTCCGGCGCGCACCTATATCCGCGCGATCGACGGGATCGTCGCCGAAGGCATGTTTTTCACCGAGCGCCGGCCCGGCACGCCACCGCCGCCGGAAATTCAAACCCAAATGATCGCTCTGGCGGAGTTCGCCAATAAAAACGGTGTCAGGGTTCTGACATTGGACTACGGCGCCGGGCCGCAGTTTGTCGACAAGGCACGCAGCGAAGCCCAGAAGCGCGGCTTCATCTCGCTGGTGACGGACCGCCCGTTACTTGATATGTCCCAGTTGCCGGCCTACCCGAAGCGGCCGTTCGATGAAAACTCCAGCAGCATCCTGTCGCTTGGCCAGGTGCGGAATTTTATCGCCGTCACGAATTCGCTTCCCTACGGGCGCGAGGACACCTTTGCCCTGAAATTGCATGACACCAACTATGACATGGTGATTGTCGATGTGTTCCATGGCCGCAGGCCGTTAAGCCGCCAAGCGGTGGAAACCCTGAAATACAAAAAGGTCGGTGCGAAGCGTCTGGTCTTGGCGCAGATGGACGTCGGATCGGCGGCCAGCTACCGGTTCTATTGGAAGGACAATTGGCGCGAGGGATCGCCGCCGTGGATTAACGCACCGCAACGCGAAGACCCGGACCGCTACAACGTCGAATACTGGAATCCAGGCTGGAAGAAACTGATTGCCGGCAACACCAATTCCTATCTGTATGGAATTATCCGGCAAGGCTTCGACGGGGTTCTCCTGGACGGATTGGAAGCGTATAAGTTCTTTGAAGGCGGCGGCGAAGACGGCGAAGAAAATCAATAGGCGCCGCCAATCGTGCGCGCGCCGGCCAGACAAAGGGTACATTTGAATGCCTGAGATGATCTATTCGAAGCAGTTCGCCGCCGGCGAAACGATATTTTCCATGGGCGAGCGGGGGCGCAACGCCTATTTCATTGAAAAAGGTGAGGTCGAAGTTTTTATCGACCGCGACGGTGAAAAAGTCGTGCTGGCGCATATCGGCAAAGGTGACATCTTCGGCGAGATGTCGATGATCGACGATGCGCCGCGCTCAGCCACGGTGACGGCAACTAAAGATACGGAAGTTATCGTCATCGAGCGCTCACAGGTTTTGCAACCGCTGCAATCCGCCAACCCGATGATGAACCTTCTGTTGCATGTCGTGCTGACCCGGTTCCGCGACGCCCAAAACCAACTGAGCGGCATTCGCGCCCGCAGCGCCGACGTCGGCAACTCACTAGATGAAATTCGTGACCTGGCCTTCGCCCGCATCAACAGTGAACGCAATCTGCTGCAAGCCCTGGACGACAACGAATTTGAAATGCACTACCAGCCCATCGTCGCCCTGGACGGCGGCCATATCGCCGGTTTCGAGGCGTTGATCCGTTGGCGCCAGGAAGACGGCGGGTTCGTCTCACCCGTCGAGTTCATTCCGCTGGCCGAGGAAACCGGCCTGATCGTCGAGATCGGCCGATTTGCGCTTGAACAAAGCCTTCGCGATCATCGCAGCCTAAGCGCCACCTTCGCGGAAATCTGTCCGGACCTGCCGGTGCCGTTCATGAGCGTCAATGTGTCCGGGCTGCAGTTATCCAGGCTGCCGGAAATCGATATCCTGAAGCAGATCATCGATGACAGCGGCGTGCCGCCCGAACACGTCAAGTTGGAGATCACCGAATCATTGATGGTCGACAACCCGGAACACGCCGCCGACGCGCTCAGAAAACTGAAACAAACCGGCGTCTCCATCGCCATTGACGATTTCGGCACCGGTTATTCTAGCCTCAGCTACTTACATCAGTTCCCCCTGGATACCCTGAAAATCGACCGCGCCTTTGTCATCAACATGGACAAAACCGACAACGGCCGGCGAATCACCGCGAGCATCGCGCATTTGGCCCTGGCCCTGGAGATGAACATCGTCGCCGAAGGTATCGAGGAAGCTCCGCAAATGGCGGCGCTTTGTGATTTGGGCTGCCACTATGGCCAGGGCTTCCACATGTCGCGCCCCCTGCCCTTCCCCGACGCCCAGGCCTTGATCGAGAGCAATGTCCGCTGGCACCCGGACGCCTGACCTAACCAACCCGGCGGTAACACGGTAGCATGTGCCCCTCAAAAGATCGTGCTGGAACATTCCGCGCCTCGCCGCAAAAATATGAATATAAAGGCGGTTCGTCCTGATCGGTCAAAATCTGGCGGGAAAAGCAGGGAGACGAAGATGGTTCTTACCAAGGCGCCTAGCTACGAGGAGCTTTACGGCAATTTCCGTTGGCAGATTCCCGACGCTTTCAATATGGGTGTCGACGTCTGCGACAAAAACGCCGCCCTGACCCCGGATAAACCCGGCTTGATCGTCGTTGAGCCAGGTAAGAAAACGCTCAGCTATACCTTCACCGACCTGAAGCGCCTATCCAACAAGCTGGCCAATCTGTTCATCGCCAACGGCCTGCAGCGCGGCGATCGGGTCGGTATTTTGATGAGCCAGTCCGTCGAGGTCGCCGTCTCACATGTCGCGGCCTGGAAAATGGCCGCCATTTCGATCCCGCTGTTCACCTTGTTCGGAGAAGATGCCTTGCGGTTCCGGCTGCAGAATTCAGGCGCCCGCATGCTGGTCACCGATACGGACAACCTGGGGAAAATCGAAGCCATTCGCGAAGACCTGCCGGACCTGGAAACTATACTTGTCGTCGGCCTGGGCGCGGAAGGCCCCGGCCTTGCGGATTTCTGGGACGGTCTGGACCGTGCCAGCGACGCCTTCACGCCGGTGGTGACATCGCGCGAGGACCCGTCCTTCATCTGCTACACGTCCGGGACGACCGGCAATCCGAAAGGCGCCCTGCACGCCCACCGGACCATGTTCGGGCATTTGACCGGCATGGAGATGTTTCACGACTTTCTGCCACAGGCCGGCGATCGCATGTGGACACCGGCCGACTGGGCCTGGGTTGGCGGGTTGATGAACTGCCTCATGTGTTCGTGGCACCACGGCGTTACCAATGTCGCCTACCGGGCCCGCAAGTACGATCCGGAAGAAGCCCTGAAGCTGGCCGCCGAATATGAAATCCGCAACACCTTCATGCCGCCGACCGCCTTGAACATTATGCGCCAAATCCCGGACGTGCCCAGTTTCGGCGCCAACTTCCGCACCGTCGCCGTGGCCGGTGAACCCATGGGCGCCGAGTTATTCCACTGGGCTCAAGAAAACCTTGGCGTCAATTGCAATGAGTTCTACGGCCAGACCGAATGCAACCTGGTGGTCGCCAACTGTCAGGAGATCATGGACATCAAACCCGGTTCCATGGGCAAGCCGGCGCCCGGCCACGTGGTCGAGATCATCGACGACGACGGTAATATTATGCCGCCCGGCGAGGAAGGCGAGTTGGCCGTGCGGCGCGAAGGCGAGCCGGTGTTGCTGCTGGAATACTGGCGCAACCCGGAAGCCACAGCAGCCCAGCACCGCGATCAATGGTGGCGCATGGGCGACGCCGGCACCAAGGACGAGGACGGCTATCTGTGGTTCGTCGGCCGCGCCGATGACGTGATCACGTCGGCCGGTTACCGCATCGGCCCGGGTGAAATCGAGGATTGCCTGTGCAAGCACCCGGCCGTGTCGCTGGCCGCCGCTGTCGGTGTGCCGGACCCGGTGCGTACGGAAAATATCAAGGTCTTCATCAAGCTGGCGCCCGGCCACAACGGTAGTCCGCAGTTGGAAGACGACATCCGCGGCTTCGTCAAAACCTACCTCAGTCCGCACGAATACCCACGCATCGTCGAGTTCGTCTCGGACCTACCGCTGACCGCGACGGGCAAAATCAAACGCAAGGAATTGCGCGACGCGGAGATTGCGAAGATGGACGGACAATAGATTCGAGGAGACCAGACGTGACCGTCCAAAACAGTTTCCAGGCCAAAGACTCGCTGCAAGTCGGTGCCAAGCGTTACACAATATTTAGCCTGCCGAGAGCCGAAGCCGCGGGATTAGCGGGGGTGAGCAGGCTGCCCTATTGTTTGCAGGTTCTCCTGGAAAATGCGCTCCGTCATGAAGACGGCGAGACGGTTCGTCCGGCAAATATCGAGGCGTTTGCCGCGTGGGCCGACAACGCCACGAACCCGACCGAAATCAGCTTTTTCCCAACCCGGCTAATGCTACACGATGTCTCCGGCATTCCCCTGCTCACGGATCTGGCCGCCATGCGCGAACATGTGGCAGCCATGGGCGGCGACCCGGAAGGCGTCAATCCGATCCGGCCCGTCGATTTCATTATGGATCATTCGGTGATTGCCGATGTGGCCGGTCAAGCCGATGCGCTGGCCCAAAACATGAAGACCGAATACGCCCGGAATGGCGAACGCTACCGGGTCACGAAATGGGCCCAGAAGGCGTTTCGCAACATGCGCGTGCTGCCGCCGGGCCAAGGCATCTGCCATCAGATCAACCTGGAAGCCCTGTCCCGCGTCGTTTGGTCGGAAGACGATGACGAGCACGGCCTTGTCGCCTTCCCCGACAGCCTTCTGGCCTGTGACAGCCATACCCCGATGATCAACGCGCTGTCCGTATTGGGCTGGGGGGTCGGTGCCATTGAGGCCCTATCGGCCATGCTCGGCGAACCGGTCAGCATGATGATGCCGGACGTGGTCGGCGTGCGCCTGGTTGGGCGGCTTCGTGAAGGTTCAACCACCACCGATTTAGTCCTGGCCCTGACACGGACGCTGCGCGACCACGGCGTGGTTCAGAAATTTGTTGAGTTTAACGGCCCGGGCCTTGATTTCCTCAGCCTGCCGGAACGCGCGACCCTGGCCAACATGGCGCCCGAGTACGGCGCCAGCGTTGGCTTTTTTCCGACCGACGCGGAAACCCTGAATTTCCTGCACCTCACCGGGCGCGGCGATCAGGTCCCATTGGTTGAAGCTTATAGCAAGGCCCAGGGTCTTTGGCGCGATGACACGGTCGCGCGCGTTTATTCCGATACCATCGAATTTGACGTGGGCCAGGTCGAAGCCAGCCTGGCCGGGCCGAAGCTGCCGCAAAGCCATGTGCCCTTGAGCAAGGCACATGAATCCGCGCGTGCCGTGCTGGGCGATAATTGGACAGCACAATCCAGCCCCAACAGAGGGTCGGTGCGTGATGGTGACATCGTCATCGCCGCCATTACGTCATGCACTAACACGTCGAATCCCAGCGTCATGGTCGCCGCCGGGCTGTTGGCGCAAAAAGCCCGGGCCAAGGGTCTGACGACGAAACCCTGGATCAAGACATCCCTATCACCGGGCTCGCGCGCCGTCGGCGATTATCTGGTCAGTGCCGGATTGATGGCGCCGTTGGAGGAACTGGGTTTCCAGGTCACCGGATACGGCTGCATGACGTGTTGCGGCGGGTCCGGTGCTCTGCCCGATGATATCGCCCAAGACATCACCGCCAACAATCGAAACGTCGCCGCCATCTTGTCCGGCAACCGCAATTTTGAAGGCCGCATCCATCCGCAGGTGAACCTGGCCTATCTGGGCTCGCCGCCCCTGGTCATCGCCTATGCCCTGCTGGGTTCCATGGCGGCCGATATCACGACGGAGCCGCTTGGCCACGACCCGTCTGGTGCGCCAGTCTTTCTGAAGGACATTTGGCCCAGTTCCAAAGAGATCGCTGATGCCGTTGGCCGGCATGTGACGCAAGATGTCTTCACGGCGCGCTACGCCGATATCTCCAAGGGCGATGCCCTGTGGGATCAGATCGACGGCGGCGACGGCGGCGCTTATACCTGGGATGCGGACAGCACCTATATCGTCAAGCCGCCCTATCTGGAGACGGCGCAGCGGCAATCGCCCATGCAAGACATCAACGGCGCCGCCGTTTTGGCCCTGCTGGGCGACAACGTGACGACAGATCATATCTCGCCGGGCAGCCGTATTTTGGAAGGCAGCGTCGCCGGCGATTTTCTTGCCGAAAAAGGCGTATCGCCGGCCGAATTCAGCGGCTTCCTGCAGCGCCGTTCCAACCACGAAGTGATGATGCGGGGCAGCTTCAACAATCCCCACATACAAAACGAAATGACCCCCGACCGACGTGGCGGCTGGACAACCCATCAGCCATCGGGCGAGGTCATGACCATCTTCAATGCGCATCAACGCTACGCCGATGAAGGCCGCGCCTTGGTGGTCATCGCCGGGCGCGAATACGGCATCGGCTCATCGCGCGACTGGGCGGCCCGTGGCCCGCACCTGCTGGGCGTCAAGGCCATCATCGCCGAGGGCTTCGAGCGCATTCACCGCAGCAATCTGGTCGGCATGGGCGTCATGCCTGTGCAGTTCCAAAACGGCCAGACCCGCCACACATTGCAATTGGACGGCACGGAGACCGTTGATATCACCGGATTGGCCGGCGGTATCGGCGTCAACCACACGGCGACGGCGCGGTTCACCAAGGCTGACGGCAGCAGCGTCGAAGCCGACGTCCTGTGCCGGTTGGATACGGTCCGTGAGATCGCTTGGTTCGAAGCCGGCGGCGTCATGCCTTATGTGCTTGACCGGTTTCGCAGTGAAGGCGCGGCGGCGTGAAATGATTGAATATTGTTGAACCCGATCACCATATGAAAATATGGCGCTCAAGAATTTTATACGTCAGGAGACAACCATGAGCCAACTTGAAGGTGCCGGCACACCGGAAAACTTAGCCCTGCCGCTGAAACTCTATTGGCAACCAGGATGTTCCAGCTGTCTGAAAATGAAGGAATTTGTTTCGGATCACGGCGTCCCGTTCGAATCGGTCAACGTCTTGGAAGACGAAGAAGGCTTCAAGACGCTGCAGGCCCTGGGCGTGCGCATGGTGCCCATTGCAGCGCGCGGCAACGTTTGGGCCAATGGCGCGGTCTTCCGCGACGTCGCCCAGGTCGCCGGGTTTGATTACGGCGGCCAGAAAATGCTGTCGCCGGAAGAAATCAAGGACAAAGTCCTGTTGATCCTTGAGGCGGCGCAACGCTATCTGGCGCAAATCCCCGACGACAAACTTGATGTCGTCCTGCCCGGCCGGCCCCGGTCCTATCGCCAGTTGGTCTATCACGTGTTCGACATTCCGAAGGTCTTTCTGGACCGGGTCGAACACGATGCGCCGTACACCTATGAAGCACTGAAATCCATCTTGCCCGATGACATGACGACGAAGGATGACCTGCTTGCCTATGGCCGTGGCACCCACGAACGATTTGCCGCTTGGTGGAACCGTGACGGCGCGTCGATGGATTTCAAACAGCCCGGCAAGGTCTATTACGGAGAAGTCAGCCTGCACGAAGTTTTGGAACGGACCGGCTGGCATTCCGGCCAGCACACCCGCCAGATCATCCTGATGCTCCGCGAAAAGCTGGGCATTGAGCCGGACGCGCCAATCAGCGACGACGACTTGGCCGGCCTGCCGTTGCCAAAAAATGTCTGGGACAACGAACGTTCCTTCGATGAGCAATCCTATACGGACGCTGCGGAAACCTGGGAGACCGCAAAAACCGGCTGATACGGCCGATACCGGTTGCTGTCGGTGTCGGCACAATCACCGCCGCCTGTTCATTGCACGTGTGCATCGCCAAACAGTTTCACCATCGGCTCGGTGAAAGATTTCGCCATCGGCTCGGTGAAAGATTTCGCCATCGGCTCGGTGAAAGATATGTGCCGATGCTCAATTACTTGATCACGAGATTTGATTAAAGAACCTCAATCAATGGCGCCAACTCGGTTTCATATCGCGTCCACGACCGGATGGAATTGTTGTAAATCGGCTGACGCACCTGAACCAAACTCGCGGTCCGTATGGGGCGGTCGGTTTTGTAAAACTCCAGGCACGCCTGATCCCATTCAAGGCCGCAATGCGCCAACAGCGCCCTCGAGTGCATCTCTTGATCCGCCACCACATCTTCGTAACTGATGTCATAAATGAAACCCGGCAACACGGCATGCCAGTGGTCCATCAGATCCAGATAGAATTTGTAGTACCGGCCCAACTCACTGAGGTCATAGGCGTAGTGCAGACCGCCGTCGGCAAACAGGTTCTTAAATACGGATACGCAGGTATCCAATGGATCACGGCGGCAATGAATAACCGTGGCATTTGGAAACATCAACTTGATCATGCCAATTTGATTGAAGTTGTCCGGCATTTTATCGGAAATGAATTCGGCCGGTTCGGCGCCCGCTCGCGCCCGGTTTATGTATTCCAGGCCGGCGTCACGGAACTGATCGGCGCTTGCCTGGCTCAGAATGTTGCCCAGATTGGCGTCATCAATATCGCAGAATGCCGATGCAACGACCTCGACCAGGTCGGGCAATTCGCCGGCGCCGTAAACCACGGGGTGACTGGCCAGGATTTGCTCGACCAATGTGGTGCCAGAGCGCGGCATGCCAAGAATGAAGATGGGGGTCTTATCTGACGTCCCATGGCCCGAACGTTGTTCGAAAAAACTCTCGGTGAATATCCGTTTCAAATTGCTAAGACGTTCTTCGACACGGGTGATCGAAAAATCGAAAGTCGCGCGTTTCAGGACATTGCCTGCTGCGAAGAATTCAAAAGCCCTTTCATAGTTGCCCATGTCCTCGAACGATTTACCAAGGCCGAAGGCAATATACATTCTTTGTTCGTCGCTGATGCTTGCCTTGGCATAGGTGTCTGCCATTGCCGCGGTGTCTTCATCGTCTTCGGAAAACTTCCTGACCATGGCCAGATGCATGTGCGCCTCTGCGTAATCAGGGTCGATGCCAAGGGCACGTCGATAACTGGCGGCGGCGGCGTCAAAATTTCCAAGATGCTCAAACGCCAGGCCAAGGTTGTAATGGGCCTCGGCGTAGTCTGGATTGATCGCCAGTGCCTCACCAAACCGCTCGATAGCCTCACCTGACCTTCCCAACGAATCGAGCGCATTGCCCAGGTTGTTGTGGGCCGCCGCATAACCGGGCCTGATGACCAATGCCCGGCGATAACACGCGACAGCCTCATCCAGACTACCGGTCTCGCAGAGCACATTTCCGAGGTTCATATGGGCTTCGGCAAAATCCGGCTTGATGGTCGCCGCCTGGCGATAACTGACGCTGGCCTTGTCCAGTTTCCCCATTTCCTGGAGCACAAGGCCCAAATTGTTATGAGCTTCGGCAAACTCGGGACTTATGGTCAGCGCTTGGCCAAAACTCACCGCCGCCTTGGCCGGCATGCCTGTCTCTTTGCGCAAATTACCAAGATTGTAGTGCGCCTCGGCGAAGTCGGGAGCGACCGCCAGCGTTTTACCAAAGAAGTCATTGGCGATCTCATGTCGGCCGGATTGCATGGCGATGACGCCCAGCAGATGCAGTGCATGCGGTTGATCAGGCTCATCGCCCAGGATTTCGTGGCAAATACGTTCGGCTTCCAGAAGGTGACCGGCGCTGTAATTTTGAAAGGCCGCGTTCAAGGCCTGGCTGGTGCGTAATGACGGTTGACCGCGCCTCGGATTCTTTGCCGCTTTCTTCGCCAATTTCCGCTGACGTCGCGTCTCGGCCCTGTTCATATTTTCCCGTCCACACCAAATCCGACTGTGCCGGCCGACGGGTAACGTAAACCCGCATTGTCGGACCGAGCAAGGCGGTTTGCGGCGGCGCGCGCGAGATTACACTCATCCGACGCGCAGCCGGCAATTTTCGGCCGCCGGTAGCAGGCATGTTCACCTGTTCGAATAATCCGATAAGCTCAGCCCGTAACGATAACACCGGCGGCCTGCCGAAGACCCAAACGTCAGATCACGCGGCTGTGCCTATTCTCCGAAATGGTCGAACTTCATCCGGGGGCCGAAATCCAGGCGCAGATCAGGTTCAGCCTGGCGGGCTGAAAACCGAACCCCACAAGTGACTGACAAGGGCCTCCGGCCTTTGCGGCATAACCTGTCTTTTGCGTGATCAGCGACCGGGCTTATTGTTTCGGTACCAACCTGTCCAGCAACGTTTTCAGGGGTTTCTTCTCTGCCGGTTTGAGCTTGGAATTTTTCAGCTTCAATCGCCGCGCCTCGGATTCGCGTTGCCAGCGCTGCTGGGTTGATTCCTTAGGCTTCGGGACCACGGTTTTCGGGCGGGTGATTTCCAAGGGCAGCCACTTGCCATCGTCGTAGCGCCAGGTTTTACCGGTCGGTGTATCCAGCAAGATCATCGGCGGTCCCGGCAGGATTTGATAGCGGCCCACGTCGGCGGCGCCGACCTTTGAGGTGGTCAGGAGGGCGGCGGTCAGGAAGGTGGCGGTCAAAACCGCATGGCGAACAGCGCTCATGAGCGCTTCACCACCAAACCAGTGATGTCGTCGCTCTGCTCGGCGCCGGCCGCGTGGGCGGCGACGGCGGCCTCGACGGCATCGATGATTCCCAGCGCATCTTTATCCGCATGTACCATTAAGCTGGCCTCCAGGCGTTGTTCGGAAAATTGTTCGCGGGCGTCGTTGAACGCCTCGGTGACGCCGTCCGTATACATGTAAAGGAATTCCCCCTCCGTTAAGTTCACGGTCTCCTGGCCGAACTCCATGCCGTTCATGATGCCGAGCACCGTACCTTCGCCGCCTTCATGGGTGATCAGTTCAGCCCCGTTGCCGCCATGGTAGGGCTGCTGATGGCCGGCGTTGGTGAAGGTGAAGGTGTTGTCCTGGGCGTTCAGGATGCCGTAAAGGGCGGAGACGAACATGCCTGGAATATGGTGATCGCAAAGCAGTTCATTAACCTGGATCATCACCGTCATGGGCTCGGCACCAGTCATCGCCACGGAGCGCAGCAGGGTGCGGGCAACGGCCATATAGAATGCCGCCGGGATGCCTTTGCCTGAGACATCGGCCATGACAACGCCGACCGGCCCCCAAGAATCCGTTGGGTCCAATAAAAAGACATCGTAGAAATCGCCACCCATAACCTTAGCGGCCGTATTGGCCGCGGCGATGCCATAGCCGGGTGGGCTGGGAAATTCCTGCGGCAGAATGCGCTGTTGGATGTCGGCGGCAATATCCACTTCGCGCTTCAGGGCCGAGAAATCGGATCGCTCCTGCCAATTGCGCCGGCGCCGGTTCACATCGGCCAGTACCCGGTCAATGGTGATCGCCAGATCATCGGCGGAAAACGGCTTAACCAAGAAATCCGTGGCGCCTTCGTTCATGGCCTTGCGGATGCGGCGCAGGTCGCCTTCGCCGGTCAGCGCGATACGCGGGATGCGCAGGCGGCGTTCGGTGATCTGCGCAAACACCGACATGCCGCTGATTGCGGCGCTGTCGATGGCGACCAAGGCTATATCGAAATCGGCGCCATCGTTAAGCAGCGCCACGGCTTCGGCGTCGGAATGCACGACGGTCACGTCCGTCGGGCCGATTTCATTGGCGTCGGCGCGTTCCAGGTGTTGGCGGATCACCGGCTCGGTGGTCGGGTCGTCATCGATAATCAAGGTCCGCGCCATAATTCAGCCGCCCCGCCTACGGCCCATAGCTGGAGCGCGCCTGCATACCCCAGCGGCCGTCGCGGAAAACCAGGATACAAAGCGTTTCATAGACGCCGATGACGCTGCCGTCTTCACGGTAGCGGGTGAAATCCAGGGTGAAGTGCGTCTTCAGGGGCCCCCATTGGATCAGCCGGATATCGTCCCAGGTGCTGGAATGCCAGCCGTCCTCGCGTTTCAAGCGCTCAAACATGTCCATGGGATTGTGTCCCGGCCGCTCCCAGACATCGACCCGGCCGTTGCCGATGCGCATGTGTGGAAAATGTAGACAGGCATCCATGCCCGCCGCATCGTGGGCGTTTAACGCGTCCATGAACCGGGCCAGCAGATCGCGTCCGGCCTGTTCGACATCGTGCTTCATCGGATCATCTGTCATGACCGGGAGTCTACAGAAACCGGCTGGGGTTTCCAGCCCCCGTCGGTTAAGCTCGCGCCGTTACCAGCGAGGAGAAAATTTCATGAGCGATAGTGGACGTACCGCCTTGATCACCGGATCGGGACGCAACATCGGCCGGGCCTGCGCCCTGGCGTTGGCCGCCGACGGCTTCAATGTCGTTCTCAACGGATCCAGCGACGAAGCCGCCTGCGACGCCGTCGCCGCGGAAGCGCGCAATCTGGGCGTTCGTGCCGAAGTTGCCATGGGTGACGTCGGCAAAGAAGCCGACGCCCGCGAGATCGCCCAACAGGCGATCGGCCATTGCGGCGGCGTCGATGTTTTGGTCAACAACGCGGCAATTCGGCCGTCCAGTCCGTTTCTGGAGATGACCGAGGAAGAATGGACCCGCGTTCTGAACACAAACTTCCAAGCCGGCTTCTGGCTGGCCCGGGCCTGCCTGCCGGGCATGGTCGAGAAAGGCTGGGGCCGGATCATCAATTTCGCCGGCATGAACGCCATTCACGGCTACAACGGCCGCGCCCATGTGTCGGCCTCGAAGCACGCCGCCTGGGGTTTGACCAAGGCGCTGGCCATGGAATTCGGCCCCCAGGGCATCACCGCCAACATCATCTCGCCCGGCCCCATCGCCGGCGAACGCGATGATCCGGCGGCGGCGGCACATATCGCCGAGATGGCGGCCCGGGTGCCGGTCGGACGGCTGGGCACCAGCGACGAGGTCGCCGCTGCCTGTGCCCTGCTGGCATCGGAAAAAGGTGCGTTCATTAACGGGCAGATGATCCAGGTCAACGGCGGCGCCGAAACCTGAATGCTGTTATTTGGGGCGCTGGTGCAGATCGCCGGATTTAATCTTCGTGACCACACCCTTCGACGTCTGCAGACGGAACGGAATGGTCCGGAAGGCATAGCGGCCCGAGGTCGGCACCGAGACCTGAAAATGCAAGTGCGGGCCGCTGCTTTTCCCCGTGTTGCCGGCATAGCCGATCAACTGACCGGTTTTGATCTGCTGGCCGCGCCGCACCACGACACCGTCCTTCATCAAATGCAGATACCAGGCGTACGTGCCGTCGGTGTGGCGGACCCAGATGAAGTTTCCGCGCCCGCGCTTCTTGGATTTCGACCAACCGCCGGCACCGACGACCCGGCCATCGCGAGCCGCGTGCACCGGATCACCAGTCCTTAGATTCCAATCGACGGCATAGGCCTCGCGTTTCTTGTGCGTGCTTGACGCTTTCTGGCCCTGCGACACCTTGTAGCGCCGGCCCGTCGGAAACGGCAATTGATAAAGCGCGTCCGTCGCCGGCTGGGCCGTGTCGGGCCGGCCGGGGTGGTAGGTATATTTGAAATAGTAACGCCAGGAATGGCGGTCCTTAGGGCGCAATTTCGCCAGATGAATTGTGCCCGGTCGGGTCAGCACCACCGGATCGGTGCGCGTCGGCCCGATCAGGTTTTTCTGCGTCGTCCGCATGGTGAAGGTCAGTTCCGTGTCGGTCAGGGCCTGGACCCAGGCGTCGATACCGTTCTTGGCCTCCGCCGTATGGAAGCAGAAAAGTTTTCGATAACACGAAGACTTAGCGGCCTTCGGCGGCGCCACGGCCGGACGGTCCAATTCCAGGGCCGACGCCGGGCCGAACATCAGCACAAGGGCCAAAGGCCCGATTAATAATGCTCTGAATAACGGCAAAGAAGATGTCACCAACAAGCCTCACGCACAGGAAAAATCACCGTATTTTAAAGCGCCTGGCCCTGGCTAACCGATGTGCTCGACGAGCGCGGGCTGAACGCATAGACCAGAACCGGCACATCGCCGCCGTTCCGAACCAGTACCTTATCGCCCGGTTTGGGATTCTTCAAAGAGGCATATCCGATGCCATGGACGGTAAATCCCTGGACCACATCGCGGTGCCGGCCCGGTGCCTGGTGAACGATCGCCAGATCAACCGGCTCGGCCGCTTCGAACTGCAACTTCACCGGCCGGTCGCCGCCGTGATCTATCAACAGCCGGGCTTCCTGATCCGGCGGCACAATAAACTGATAGGTCCAATCAACCCGCGGTGTCGCGTTCTCGAACTGTACGTCGATGACGTTCAGGCGCTGCGGCTCAAACGCCATTTGTTGGGACATCGACTGGGTCAGCACCGGGGTCACCGTGCTCAGGCCAATGGCAGCGACAGCGATGCCGACGGCAAAGCTCAAAGGCTGCACGGCAAAGCCCTTCGGCGACATCAACCATTCCAGAAGACGTCGGGCCGGGCCGGGCCGCGAAGCACCGCCGGCGTCGATAATGGATTGGCGGACCGCATCGGCCAGACTAACCCGCGGTTCGGCGGCCGCGACGCTGCGTCCCATCTCCGCCAGGGCATCTTCCAAATCAACCAGCTCGCCCATTTCCGCCGGGATACGGTCGTGGCGGGATGCCAGGCGGTAAAGCTCGCGCATTTCATCGCGGGATAGATCGGCATCGAGGCCGCGGCTTAACAGTTCGTCGATGCGGTCGTGTTCAAGTTCCATCTGGTCGGTCATGGCAGGCCTCTTATTCCCTCATGCTCGGTGCACGTTTCCGGCCGCGATTGTTTCGTCGGCTTCTCTTCATTGGTCACAAACCCGGTGAGATAGTTCGCGCTGCCGATAATTATTTTTCACCGCTTAGAAAATCATCGCGGCCGGCCGCCGCCAACACCTGGCGCAACGCCTTGCGGGCCCGGAACACCCGGTTCTTCACGGTGCCGATGGGCGCCCCGGCGATTTCCGCGGCTTGCTCATAACTCAGGCCCTCCAGGGCGACCAGGACCAGCGATTCGCGCAGCTCATCGGTCAATTCCTCCATGCCGGCCTGAACGGCACGCAGCGACTGGTTGACGGCGGCCTTATCGCTGGGCGATGCCACACCGCTATCGAAGGTCTCCAGCGTTTCGTCGGATTGGAAATTGTAGCGGCGCTCGGGTGCCCGGGTCCGATAGTTGCGCGAGATGTTAAGCGCGATGCCCATGACCCAGGTGGAAAACTTTGACGCGCCACGGAACCGGTGAATGTTCCTGTAAACTTCCAAAAACGTATCCTGGGTCAGATCCTCGGCGGCCGGCGCCGCCGACACCTGGCGCAGGATAAAACGGAAGACGCGGCCTTCCAGGCGGCCGACCAGATCACCAAAGGCCGCCGCATCGCCGGCAACGGCGCGGGCGACGTCCCAGGCATCGGGATCATCGGGACGGTAAGACGCGGCCAACGCGGCGGCCTGGCGTTGCGTCATCGGTGAGCCCCCTCGCTCATGATCCTGGCACCGCGGACAAGCCTGCGGCGCGAACGGTTATTTTTTCTTCAGCCATTTCTTTGGAATGGATTGGCGGACCTTGCAGGAGATTTTGTTCTGCGTCCCCTTGACGTCAATCCATTCGTTCATTTTCACCGGCGCCCGGCATTCGGCTTTCCATCCGGGGCGGCTTTTCTTCTTGGTCACCGGCACGAACCCGGTGACCACCAAAACCTGGGCCTTCTTGGTTTTCTTGCTGATGCAGGTCTTTGCCGTGCAACAGGCTTGCGCCTTGGATTTGATGTCGGCGTCGAAGCCTTTGGAATTGAGCGATTGGGCGTGAATCTGCACCTGAGAATTGTTGGCGACACAGAAGGCTTGGCTGTCTGACGGCCCGGCCCACACCGCAATTCCCAGTACAACTGCCGGAAGCAATCGGTGAAATCGTCGACCCACGTTGGTGTCTCCCTTGAATCTGTCCCGCAAGTACGTGTCTTGTTGGTGACCTGTGCCGCGGAAAGGTTCACATTCATTTGAGGATAATTGATCCCACTTTAAGGGCAAATTGGTTATAGAAAAGCTGAACTTTCCAGCCTGCAGTGTCACTGAAGTAAGGATTTCAATAATCGGCGCTTGTGCCTTGGCAAAATGACAAGGGCAGAATCACCGGGCAAAAGAAAACACACAAAGGAGATAATAATGACAATGACCCGATATTCCGCCGTGGCTCTGGCCGCCGCCCTGGCCTTTTTATCTGTCAGCGCCCCGGCGATCGCCATGGACGGCGCCAAGGTGTTCAAGAAATGCAAGGCTTGCCATACGTTGACGGGCAAGAACCGCGTGGGGCCGTCCTTGAAGGGCGTCATTGGCCGCAAATGCGGTGCCGTCACGTCTTATAAGTACGGCAAAAGCTACAAAGAGGCCTGTAAAACCAGGCCCTTCGTCATCGATGCAGCGTTTCTGGAGACTTATCTGCAAAACCCCAGCAAGAAGCTGACATCAATTCTGGGCAAAAAAAGCCGCTCGAAAATGAATTTCAAGTTGTCGAAAGCCGGCCAACGCGCGTCCGTCATCCACTTTCTGACGGAGCAGAAATAACCTGTACCGGCGACTAATCCCGGCGCCGTATCTTGGCCCGGTGCGGGAATCCTGGCCCGGCGCGGGAATCCTGGCCCGGCGCGAAAACCCTGGAAGGTCTAAATGGCGGTGAGCGCAACACCTTCGATGACGAACCCGTCGGCGGGGTTGAACCGCTCGGCCACCATACGCCGTGCTTCGATTTCATCACAGGCGACAACGTCGTGTTTTTGGCTGTCCGCCCAATGATCGTCAAAAATCGCGTGGCTTTGGTTTTCCTTAACCAAGGACCGCACAATCTTATTGTAGAGGGAAACCTCGTAAACCTGTTCCCCGTCGCATGGCTTGTGAAGCATCTGCCGAGACCCCTATTCCGTGTTCTCCGTCGTCACACCGAATCCCCCTTGCAGAGCCTGTCCCCTCTTTGATGCCAACCTTGGTTACTTGACGGTCGGGAGTGGGTTAGGTCCTTTATATGTTGGAATTGTTAACAAATGATTTTATGCAGTCAACACAAGTATTCACAAATTCCGAAATTTTATTTACTTGGCCGCCAAAAAATGATTTTGGCCGGTTGTCTGTCGATGTTCACTCATCCCAGCGGGTCCCTTGACCTGTCTCCGTTCACCGATAAGCTCCGTCACTCGTGACACCTTCAAAAGGATAAAACACCATCATGGCCCGCCAGATTATTTACCACTTCAGCCTCAATTCACCCTGGACCTATCTGGGCGACGCCCGGTTCCAGGAAATCGCCGCCCGGCACGGTGCCAAGATCATCCACAAACCGACAAATTTCGGCATGGTGTTCCCGGAAACCGGCGGCCTGCCGCTACCGAAGCGCGCCCCGGCCCGCCAAGCCTATCGCTTGCAGGAGCTGGACCGTTGGCGCCATCACCTAGATATCAAATTAGTGCCGCAACCGGCATTTTTCCCAGCCGATGAAAAGACCGCCGCGGGCATGGTCATCGCCGCTGCCAACGAAGGTCTGGATTGCGGGCCACTGGTCAACGGGATCCTGACAGCCGTTTGGGCAGAGGAACGCAACATCGCCGACGACGACACCTTGCTGGCGATCGCCGGTGAGCGCGGCTTTGATAATGGCGCGGCGTTGCTGGCTGCCGGCAAAACCGAGGCCGCCGAGGAACAACGCATCCAGAATTCGAAAGACGCCCTGGCCGGCGGCGTGTTTGGCGCCCCCAGTTACGTCGTCGGCGAACATTTATTCTGGGGACAGGATCGGTTGGAGTTCCTGGACCGGGCACTGGGCCAGACATGAGGCTGTTTGCCGCCATCGTCTGTCTGGCCCTCGCGGCCGCCGTTTCGGTTTCCATCCCGGCCCCAGTCCAGGCCAAAGATGGACAGGTCCGCGGCCGGGCGACGGTGATTTCCGGCGATACCTTGATCGTCCAAGGCCAGCGCATGCGCCTCTATGGCATCGATGCGCCAGAGAAAGGCCAGCGATGCCAATGGCCCAACAAAGAGATCGATTGCGGGATCATCTCAAGGGCGGCGCTTTTGGATCTGATCGCGCCCGTCGATATCACCTGCCGACGGCGTCAGGCGACCAAAGACGGCACCTGGATCGCCAGCTGCGATGCCGAAGGTTTCGACGTCAGCCGCAATATGATCTACACCGGATGGGCGGTCGTGCCGCCGGGCGGTCCCGCCGGTTTTTCAAAAGTCCAGAAGAACGCCGCGGCCCGCAAGCGCGGATTGTGGAAGGGCACGTTTCAGATGCCATGGGTGTGGCTGAAAGCCCAGTGAGCGACGCCGCTGAGACCGCCTGGATTTTCGGCTACGGATCTCTGATGTGGAACCCGGGCTTTCCCTTTGAAGAACAACACACCGCCGAACTGGACGGCTATCACCGGTCATTCTGTGTTTATTCGCACCATCACCGAGGTACGGCGGAAATTCCCGGACTGGTCCTGGGCCTGGACCATGGCGGCCGATGCATCGGGATCGCCTATCGGGTCGCCGCGGATGACTGGGCGGCCACCATCAGGTATCTGGACGACCGCGAATTGATTGCCAATTACCCGTACGTGCCGCGCGTCGTCGCACTCACGACCCGCACGGGCCGGATCAATGCCCATACCTACGTCGCCGACCCGGGCCATGCGAATTTCGCCGGCACGCTTGCACCCGACCAAACCGTTGCGATCATTCGTGCCGCGTCAGGATTGGGTGGCTCAAACCGCGATTATCTAATTGAGCTGATTGGCAAACTTGAGGCCCTGGACATCGAAGACCGGGCGCTGGGCGCCTTGTTGGCACGGGTGCGGGCCGCTGACGGAAATTAATGGCGCCCCGGCCGAACATGATAGAATGCACCGATTCGCCCATTAACCGCGGCTTAATGCCCATGGGGAATAATGGACACTTAATAAATTGGGTGAAACCATGGCAGACGACGAACCGCAAACTGTCGGCGACGTTCTCGGAATGGACAAATTCGTCACCGAGTTGGATGCCGTCCTGGACGTCAGCGTCGACATCACTGCCGTGCTGGGGACGTCGATGATGCCGATCAGCCAAATTCTGAAACTTGGCCGTGGCGCCGTTGTCGAATTGAATCGCAGCGTCGGCGAAGACATCGAAGTTCATGCCAATAGCCGGCTGGTGGCAACCGGCGAAGTCATTGTCATCGAAGATCGCCTGGGCGTGAATATCAACGATATCGTACGAATGACCGAAACCGTCTCCTGATAGGCCCGAATAAACCATGACCGATAACACCGAGATCATCCGCACCGCCCGCCTGCTCATCGACGAATATGGTGAGTTGGCCGCCATGGGTGCCGTCATCCGCGCCGACCATCTTTCCGAGCGCGGCGACCTCAACGGCCATGCGATTTGGCTGCAAATCGCCAAGGTCACCGAGGATTTGCTGTCCGAGGAAATGCCGGCGGGCCAATCCCTGCATTAGGCGCGCTTTAGGGCCTAAGTAACAAGCGCCCGCGGGTCACTTCGTAACCGGACAGCCGGCTCAGGAAACTCATCCCCAATAATGATCGTTTCATGGCGGCGCCGTTCACCGAGGCACGCACGTCACCTAATATGATCGGCCCAATCGCAACACGCCCCAGCCTGACTGGCGCGCCTTGAACGACACCGTTGGCGGTGCGGTAGGTTTTGGTAAAACTCAAGGCGCCGACATCGAAGCCGAGGCGACGGGCGTCGGCCGGACTGAGAACGACGTCGCTGGCCCCCGTATCAACCAAAAAGCGGACCGGCGTGCCGTCGATGTCGGCTTCGACGACGAAATGACCGCCCTCTCCGGCGGCGATGGCGACTGCCCCATCAACCGTCTGTCCGCGATGCGGAATAAGCTCGGCAAGAAACCGCTCGGCCAGGTCTTTCGCGTCAAACCGGAAACTGTATGCCAGTACCAGGACACCGCCCAAGGCAATCCAGATGGCGGCGTATCGAACTGCGTGGCCCGCCGACAGTCGGCCGCGAACAAACAGGCTGGCCCCGACAAAGACCAAAATCAGCAAACTGCGCGTCAGATCAACCTGTCCGTCGCGGTCGGCGATCGCTTCCGGATAAGTGCTGATCAGGAAAATTAACAGCGCCGTAATGCCGAGCGCCATCACGCCGAACAGCAACCAGGAATTTCCACGAATTTTCATAATACGGACCTGGGATCGATGAGCTGTTCTGTCAATTCGGATCGCCCGTGACGATTGGCCAACAAACGGGCATCTCCGGCGGCCGCGTCAGTGCTCGGGGCGGTTCGACTGCTGCATGTTCCTAATTGAGTCATAGGCAATCTTGCCGCCGGCATACATGGCGTCTTTAAATTCCGTGGACGTGCACCCCGAAACCAGGAACAAAATGCCGGCAATCATCCCGGCGATGCCATTAAACGGAGGGCGAACGCGCACGGCCCTAGGCGCGGGCGTAGTCGTTGATAAACCGGATCTTGTCGGCTTCCAGTTCAAAGGTGATCTTCAGGCTTTTCTTGATGAGATCCTCATCCATGCCTTCAACGATCAATCCCCAGTCGCCGTCACAACTGTCTTCCAGCCAATCCTCGACATCGGAGACCGCACCTTCGGTATTGAACAACACACCAAACGACATGCGCGCCCGGCGCCGCGAATCGTCCACACTATCGAATTGGATATCGTCCGACATTTGTCTCGCCTCTCCGCATCGACGAAAAATCAGCGCCCTGCCGATCATCGTCTCAACCAACCCCGGAACCACGCTATACCACGCTCGGCAAGGTGCGCAAAGTGTCTAGAATCGAGAATAAATCCATGTGCGCACTACCACAATATTTCGTGATTGAAACATAATGACATCAATATGTTGTGGTCTTGTCACAATATTGACACACCAAACGGATAACTTTGAGGCATGTCAACAGTCCCATTAAGGGCAATCGGGAGAATACCCATGCTGACAAGGCGTCGAAACCAACTGATAGAAGTGCTTAACGCAGCGGCTTTGGAGCTCATCAACGAAGCAACGATGAGATCCCCCGAAGACGCGGCATCATTGACAGAGCTGGCGACCCGCATCGATGAAATGCGCGTCGATCTGATCAGCGAACAGGCGAAAGGGCTGGAGATCGACCACTGGCCGCTGCGCACCGCCGCTTAGAACGTCGGATCAAACGTCCAGCCGATAGGCATCGCCGTCTTTGACCAGGCGGCCGGCCGTCGGCGTCGCGAAATGGGTGCCGATGATAAGCGTCGGCGAACCGGCGAAGCGCTCGAACATGGCACGCCGCGTCTGTTCGGCCTGATTGGAATCCTCATCAACAACCGCGCCCCATTCCGGATGCGCCATTTGACACGGATGGTGCAGGAAATCGCCGGTGATCAAGGCATCCTCGCCGCGCGACGAAATCATCACGCTGACATGACCCGGCGTATGGCCCGGCGTCGGGATCAAGTGAACACCGGGCGCCACCTGGTGGTCGGTGGCGACCAGATCGACCAACCCGGCATCAAACACGGGCCGCACCGAATCATCGAAAACCGTGCCGAATTTCTCATCATTGCCGCGGGCTTCCCAGAACGCGAACTCATCGGCGCCCATCAGATAGCGGGCGTTGGCGAAGGTCGGCACCCATTGGTCATTTTCCCAGCGCGTATTCCAGCCCACGTGATCGACATGCAGATGCGTGCACAGCACGGCATCGACGGCGGGCGTCGGATAACCGGCGTCGGCCATGTCGTCGAGGAAACTGGTCTGCATGTGATCCCAGGCGGGGATTTGCCGGACCTTGTCGTTGCCGACACAGGTATCGACAACGATCCGGGCGTCACCGGTGTCGATGATCAGGGCGTGGATACTGCCGCGCATGCGGCCGTCCGCATCGGCGAAGTGCGGCTGCAGCCAGGAAATCTCGCGAACCGCCTCGCGCGTCGCATTGGGCAGGAAACGGCTTAGTCCACCGGCCATTTCAATCTCGACGACGCGGGTAATCTTGATATCGCCGATGCGCCAAACTTCTCCGGTCATGTCCTTGCTCCCCCGTTGCTAATCTATCTGCCAGACAATTGCGTCGTCGGGACCATTAGGCCGCGCGATCACCTGCAGCGTCCGCATCCGGTCATGAACATTCAGGCAGCCTTCCCAAAAGCCGTTCCAGCATTCAAAGACAACCGGCGAGACCCCGGTCATGCCGCGTGGCAATCGCCAGCCGTTTTGCCGCAGGGTCAGGCGGCCGCCGTCGATATCCCATTCCAGGCTGTCGTCGTGCGCCGCGGCCATGGCCGCCATGAACCCTGCGAAGGCGTCCAGGCTCTTATCCGACGGATCGAGTCCCAGGGTCCGACGCAGTTCGGGAAAGAACTGGCGGCCGATCAATCGCGATGTAATGAGGCCCAATTCCCGAGCCTTGTCGTCACCAAGCAGCCGGGCCAATTCCGGCAGGCCGTTGCGGATGTATTCCATGGCGTAATTCCGCCGCGCCTTGGCCAGCCGCTCGGGCGTCCAGATGGCCTCGTCCAGAACCGGTGCCGTCGCTGAATCAAAGACCGGCATGATTTCGCCGGTCGTAAACCGGGCCCGCTCCTCGGGCCCCAGGTCATGGTCATATTCCTGGAAATAGCCGACAAAGCCGTCGCCGGCATGGGTGTCCTCGCTGGTACAGACAAACCCCAGGCGCGGATTCTGCAAACTGACCCCGTTGTGACCATACCATCCGCGCACGTAGCCGCGGCCAACTGATTCCGGGACCCCGCATATGGCGGTCCCCATGTAGATCCAGCGCGGATGTGGAAAGCGCACCCAGGCCTTGGCCGGCGATTCCTCGACATATTCAACATCGACCCCGCCGATTCGGTTCGACAGAAAGTGATAGCGGGCCGCCGCCACTGCATGCGGCAATTCACTCAGGCCCAATTTGTCGAAGCTCGAGAGAAATTTTTCCGTATGTTGGCGGCGAAACAGGTTGAAGGCCCAGTCGCCGGCCGCCTGATCACCGGCCCGAGACGCGATGCTCAAGATCAAGCCGGTGAAAAAATTGTGGTAAAGCAGGGAAAGTGCGCGCCAGCCCGCCTCGCGTGATCCCGGCGTCACCGGCGTTGTCTCCGTCATTGCCGTCCCCCGATTTTGCGGCGTGCTCAAGCCCTGACCCGGTATCTAACGGCAAACGATCGGCTCTTCAATCGGCGGGTGTTTCAATCTTCACGGCGGAACGACGCGGACACCGAGGCTGACCAATTCACCGGCGCCGTACACGCAACAAATCGGCGCCACGCACGTGCCCCCGACCGAACCGCAGTCAGCCGACTGATAAAGGCGATGTTACGCGTCGTACCGCTTGCACGAAGGGCGGCCCGAATTTGAAGCGACGTGCCATATGCGATAGCCAACAACACCCCGTCATCGCGCGGTTGCCGACTGGCTGGATGTGCGGCGAGCCTGATATCCAGCCAAAAAAATCCGCACCCGCGCGATCGGCAATGCCTCTATTTTTTAGAATAATAATATCAAACTATTATATTTAAAATTGAAAGAACGTATTGACAACATACATTAATGAGCCTATACTGTTTTTGGTCGAAAATGCTCGACGGACCCTGACCGTTGCAAGGTTGGGATAATCCGTTTCGCGTTTTTTGATTTCGGCAGGCTTGCGCCTTCCGACAGCATGGTTTCCGGCGCGCCCGCCGGTTGGCCGGCCAGGCCCGGGGTTCAGTAAGCCCCGGATAACCTGGGGCATTCGGCACAACCACGGCGGACAACGCTCCCAAACATCTTGCTGGAATCCGTCTCCGGGCCGCCCAACGCGGCGGTTCGAAGAACGGTTCCTTATGAGTTGTTTCAGGGAGCGCCCACGGTACGCGCCGGTGGCACATGGATGCGACACAAGGCCGTCTCCCCGAAGCGTGGTTGAACACGTGAATGAAGGAAACGAGCCATGTTCGCACCGTTTAAACTGAGATCGACCCTGGCCAGAAACGCCAGTGCCAATCTCGACGACAGCCTGAGGACCAAGAAGGCCCTCAAACAAATCGGATACTTCGAGACGCCGGAATACGGTCTGACCGAGTATCCCGATGAGCCCTTGTTCAAGGGCATCGAGAACTTCCAACGCGACCACGGTCTCCGGCGCGATGGCGTTATGAAGCCCGAGGGGGAGACCGCGACGGCATTGGGGAAGACACTCGGTGAGTTGACCTCCCAAGAGACCGTATCGAAGCCGAATACAGAAAGGAACGATAGAAACCAAATTGTTGCGGCGTCAGAGCCAAAGCCAACTTCTCCGCCGGCGTTGGTGAAACGCCAAGGACAAGTGACCTCAAAGCCGCCGGCCTCCGCCAACGCCGGGTCCGACAGTGAGATCGCCTTTGCGCCGGCAGTTCCATTCGCCATTTGGCTCATGCCGATACTGGGCGCGGTGACGGCGGCGGCCGCGATGGCTATCTACAACAAACTAAGCAAGGTGCGTCGTGGAGAACTGCGGCGTCAATATGAGAGAGAAAAAGAGCAGGATGATTTTTGCCAGCAAAGGCGTACGCGCGAGAATAGCCGCTGTCGGCGGTGGGGCCTAAAATGGAGAATTGGGTGTGAAGATAGAGCACGAGATCGGTTTGTCCTGTGTAGGAATAATGGCGGCAAACCTGATCCAAACGAGCCACCCGAATGGAGCAGGGCCGATATGGAAGTAAGTCCACCAAGGTAGTAACGAAAGAGATAACATGAGCGCAGCGGAACCGTTTGCCCGGCTAAACGAATACCAAGACACGATCTTGTTTCCAATGGTGCGAGACAAACGGTTCCGTGAGCTCTGCGACCGAATTCTTGAATTGTTGGCAACGGAGCACGATCCGGATTGCCGCTTCGCGTTGATAACCGATCTGACGACGTTCTTGCGTTATGCGGGCGACGATCAAGAGAGTTTACGTTGGGCACAATCGTTAACCCAAGAATATGCAGACAATCCCTTTGCCTGGACCAATTTGGCCGGTTGGTATTTCTATTCTCCACATCCTGGAAGCCCCAGTAACAAAGACAGAGGCAGAGCTCTCGAATATTTCGAAACGGCTCTCAAGATAGCTCGCCAGCAGAACGAATTTGTTCGCTCCGTCCTGTTCGCCATTTGCCGTGTTCTGACGGATATGGCTGATTATGCGGCGCTGTCCGAATACATGAACGAGATTCTGCTGGATATGAATATCCAACGGGAATACGACATCCCACAGTTTGAAGCCGATTGGCTAAATCGCGTGCCGGCGGGGGCAATCGCGCCGGACCTGCGTGAAACGTTCATACGCCTGGAGGCCGCTGACTCGAAGCGGCGGCAATCGAACCGGTTCAGTACGATGGCGCCAACAAGATCGGATTTGGAACGCGGTGAAGGTGAAGGTGAAAGCGAATGACGTCCGGACAATTGACCGCGCCCTTCCTCAAGCGCATTACCCTGCTGCCCGAGAAAGCCGACAAGGAGGCTTTTCCGTTCTCGCGCTTCCCGCAACTCCTGGACGATGACTTCACGCTGGCGTTCGACCACGCCGTCACCTTGTTCGTCGGCGAGAACGGATCGGGCAAATCGACGCTCCTGCAAGCCATCGCGCAGCTCTCGGGGTTTGCCGCCGGCGGCGGCGACGCGAACTATCAATTGCATTACACTTCGGATTCCACCGATACCACCCTGGCCCGAGCGCTTCGCCCGTCGTGGTTGCCGAAGGTGTCGAAGGGGTTTTTCTTTCGTTCCGATACTTTCGCCGATGTCGCCCGCTACATTGATGACGACGGAAATCCTCGCATTCATGATTACATCCCCCTTTGGGAACGCAGCCATGGCGAATCCTTCATGGCCGTGTTCAATGACCGGTTCGGGACCACGGAACGCCGCATGTATCTGATGGATGAGCCGGAAAACGCGCTTTCGCCGATGCGCCAGATGGAACTTCTGCGCCTCATCAGGCAATGGGAAGTATCCGGCAACGCGCAAATTATCCTGGCGACCCACGCGCCCATCTTGATGAGCTATCCCGGCGCCGAAATCCTGCACTTCGACGGCCAGGGTATCGCGCCGATTGCTTATGAAGACATCGAACATGTACAGGTGACCAAGGCCTTCCTTGGCAACCCGGAACGTTATCTGCGCGAACTGTTCGCCGACGATGATGAGAGCGATGAGTAAGGGCCAACCCCGCGTGATCTCGGCGCGAACGGCGTAATTGTTGGGCCCGATATTGCTGCGTGAGCAAGCCCCTGCCTCGGTATCCAAGGACAATCGATTGGCGTTTCAATCGGCGGGTGTTTCAATCTTCAGGGCAGAATGACGCGGATGCAGTGGCTGATCAATTCACCGGCGCCGTAAACGCACATGGCAGCGCCGACTGCGGTGCCGGCCATCATACCCGTGACCCTTGAGAGCCTTCTGATCATCGCCGAGACCTCCTGTTGAATGGGGCACGGCGCTTTTTGCGCCTGTTGTTGATTTAAGGGTAGACGCCGGACCGGCGGCTGGCAGTGACCATGATCACAGAGGACGATATCAACGATTTCCGCAGTTTGTTGATATCGATCAAGTTGGCCGCCGGCGCAGTCTGTTAACAACCCGCCATGAATGAAATTCAAACCCTAACCGCGCCCGCCCGCATCGGCGACAATTCCGATGGGGCCGCCATTGAGATCGAGGTGCGCCTGTTCAACAGCCTTGCTGGCTATCTGAAAGGCCGCCGGACGGCCTGCCGGGTGTCGCTACCGGCCGGCAGCTGTGTCGGTGATATCCTCAGCATGTTCCAAATACCCAAATCCGAAGTTTTCCTGATCATGCGGAACGGCCGGGATCTGACGCCCGAGCTTGGCAGCACCGTCAGAACCGACTATCGCCCACAAGACGGCGATGTTATCGCCCTTTCCGGGCCCGTCCCATATAGCTGGGGATACGGTGCGCCGGTCGTTTGAACCACGCTTGTCAGCCGGCTTTTAGGCCTGCCCATTTACTGGCCTTCCCAACCCGGCTCCAAGCCCCTATCATCGCGTAAAATAACGGGGAAAGGCCGCACGGGGCATGGCGACAAGGGGCTCAAGTCTTCGCTTTCATCTGACCGCGGTATTCGTTGTCTTGATCGCAGCGATTGTTGGAACAATCGCCTATATCACCTATTTCAAGAACACCGAGGCGGTGCTGGATTTGGCCGACCGGTTCATCACGCGGACCAGCACGGCAACCATTCAACGCACCACCGATCACCTGGAGCCCTTGGCGGCGACCATGCAGCACTTGGCCAAATTGGCCGAGACCAATCCGACCTTGGCCCGCAGCGAAGACATATTCCCAACTTTCCGGTCCGTCCTCGACACCTATCCCCAATTGCAGGCGGTCTATTACGGGTTCAACACGGATGGCCGCTTCCTTCAGGCCTTTCAAATTCCGCCGAACACCAAGAAATATGGCCTGCCGAACTATTCGACCCTGCCGGACGGCGTGCACTACATTCATCGCACCCTGCTGTGGACGGACGATCCTTCCGACCATTGGGCATACTTCACCAAGGACGGCGAAAAGATCTTCGAAGAGAACGCCTTTCGGATGTTTTACGATGTCCGCAAACGCGGCTGGTTTAAACGCATTCTGACCCGCCCGAATATGCGGTCTTGGACCGATGTGGTGGTCTTCACGTCCAGCCAATTGCCAGGCTTTGCCCCCGTTTACCCGATCCACGATGCAAAGGGCGGGGTTATTGGCGTCGCGGCGGCGAACATCACGCTTGATACGGTGTCACGGTTCCTCGGCGAATTGGAGGTCGGCAAGACCGGTGTCGCGTTCATCATGGATGACAAGCGCCAGCTTATTGCGCATCCGGAAACCGCACGCTCGATGAAGAAGAACGAAGACAAGAAGCTGGTGCTGGTCAAGGCCGATGAGCTGACCGAACCCTGGGTTTCCGGGGCCATAAAGCGATACGCCGCTGATAAGCGCCAAAAGTTCCGATTCAAGGTCGGCCACGAGGAATATCTGGCGTCGTTCACGCCGTTCCCCAAAGATTTCGGCAAGAAATGGACCATGGTTATCGTCGTGCCGGTCAGCGATTTCGTCGGCGCTTTGAATAAATCGAACCGCAACATTTTGTTCATCGCCGTACTGATCACCCTTCTTGGCGTCTTGATGGTCGGCGCCTTTGCCGGCTGGATCACCAATCCGGTCCGCCAACTGGTCGATGAGATCGGCAAAATTCAGGAGTTCGATCTTTCCGGCGACGTCAAAATTCGCTCCGGCATGACCGAGATCATGGCCCTGGCGGATTCAATCCGAACCATGAAAAACGCCCTGCAGACCTTCGGCAAGTTCGTGCCGAAAACCTTGGTCCGCGAAATGGTCAAATCCGGCGTGGCCGTCGAATTGGGCGGCCAAAGCCGCCATCTGACGATGATGTTCACGGACATCCAGGGGTTTTCGACCATAGCCGAACGCACCCCGACCCGCGAATTGATGATCCAGCTGTCGGATCATTTCGAATGCATCACCGAAGCCATCCGCTTCAACAACGGCACCATCGATAAATTCATCGGCGATTCGGTGATGGCCTTCTGGGGGGCGCCTGTTTGGGACGAAAACCACGTCTATCAGGGCTGTCTGTCGGCACTGATGGCGAAAAGCAATCTTGATCTGTTGAACGAAGCCTGGGTTGCGGAAGGACGGCCGCAGTTCTACGTCCGCTTCGGCCTGCACACAGACGCCGTTCTGGTCGGCAACATCGGCTCGCACGACCGCCTCAGCTATACGGTCCTGGGCGACGGGGTCAACGTGGCGTCGCGCCTGGAAGGCGTTAACAAGGTCTATGGCACGCAAATCATCGCCAGCCACAGCGTCTATCAGGAAGCCGGCGAGCGTTGCCTGTTCCGGCCCCTCGACATGGTCGCCGTGCAGGGCCGCCGCGCCGGCATCATCATTTATGAATTGTTGGGCACCATTCACGAAGGCCACCCCGATTTCCAGGCCACCGATGACATGAAACTGCTGGCCGATAAATCAACAAAGGCTTTCTATGCCTATCTTGAGCGCCGCTGGGACGATGCACACGCGCTGTATACGGAAATTATCAGCCTCGACCGCGATGACCGGGTGGCCTCCATGTTCCTGTCCAGGTGCGAAGAATTCCAGCTCAACCCGCCGCCCAAGGATTGGAGCGGGACTTATACGTTGAAGTCCAAATAGGCCGGCATCAAAAACGATGCACTGATTTCCATATTATGTTAGAGTTTCAACAGTTCAAATGGAGGACTGCATATGCGAACCCTTACATTGAGCCTCGTGGCGGCTTTCGCGATGGGACTTTTCCTGGCATCAGTGACCCCGGCATCTGCCGCGGGTGATTGCGGTTGGGGCCACTCCAAAACCGCCGACAGCGCGACCAGCAGTATTGCCGAAGGTCAGACTCCGCAAACACCGAAGCCCGACCAAGGCGGCTGAACCAGACACCTGGTGTCTGTTAGGCGCGCGCCGTCTTTTGACGGGGCGCGCCTTTCTTATGTGCTGGCTTATGCGCCGGTCCGGTTACGCCGCCGCTGATCAGTCTGCTCATTCGGGTGTGTTTCAGGCGCCGCCGTCAAGCTCCACATAGCCGCGCTCAACAGCGTGGGCCAGGGCATCGTAGGCCTTGACCGCTTCTTCGTATCGCGCCCGTAGGCCGGCCAACTGCGCGACCTCGGCGTCATTGGGCACACCGCCGTGTTCACGGTCCGCCAAAGTCATCGCCTGGGCCAGATATTCGGCCCGAACCCGGGCCACGGAGACCGCGAAGCGCAGGAAGATCTCCTGATTAACTTTCGGCAGCTTGGCATGGATGGCATGGCGGTTGGCTTCGGCAACGGCCGGCTCCAAGGCTTTCAGGAATTGTTGACGCTTCATATCGTCATCCATGATCGACGCTCTCCTCTTGCCTCACGGGCCTGCTGACTATGAACGCATCCGAAGCCACCCGCAATGATCGGATTTTTGGGGAGGCTGCAATGTTGGTGTGGTGACGGAAAATGGTGGGCGCTGTAGGATTCGAACCTACGACCGTTCGATTAAAAGTCGAATGCTCTACCAACTGAGCTAAGCGCCCGCCAGAAAACGCAGGCCTCCTTGCGGAACCGGCGCGACCATAAGGAGGCCAGGGGCCAGGGTCAATGCCCTTTCTGCACCGCCGATGGAACCTGCGGCCCGGATATGTTGACGGCCGGGTTCGCGGCGTCAATACGGAGGATGGCAGCCCGCTATTTGCCGGCCGATTCGGCGATTTTCGCCAAAATAGTTTCCTTGACGGGGGCCGAGACGAAATGGCCCACATCGCCATCCAACAAGGCGATTTCCTTGACGAAGCGCGAGGCAATGAACTGGTGGCGTTCAGACGCCATCAGGAAGACCGTCTCGACGCGCTGATTGAGGCGCGAATTCATGCCGGCCATCTGGAATTCATAATCGAAGTCGGATACCGCCCGCAGGCCGCGAAACACCATCTTGGCACCCTGCTGTTCGGCAAAATCCATCAACAGTGAATCAAACGGCACGGCGGTAATACGCTCGGCGTGGCCGTCGCCCATGCCGGCAACTTCCGATTCGACCATGGCGACGCGTTCTTCCAAATTGAACAAGGGCGCCTTGCCGACATTGACGGCAACAGCAATGACCAGCCGGTCAACCAACCGGGCGGCCCGCGATATGATATCCATATGGCCGTTGGTCACGGGATCGAACGTCCCCGGGTAGACGGCAATGCTCTCTGCGCTCATGTTTGTTCTCCGTCGTCGCCGCCGTTATCGGCTTCCGGCGCGTCATCACCGGCGGCATCTTCTTCGGCTGCATCTTCGGCGGCTTCTTCCGCGCCGTCGCTGTCGGCATTATCTTCGGCGGCGGCGGTTTCATCACCATCCGCCGGAATCTGGTCGCCATCTTCATCATCTGCGCCATCTGGACCATCTTCGTCGTCGTCATCGAGATCGCGGAACCGGCTGACCGAGACCAGGCGTTCGTCATCGGAGACCTTGAAGATGGTCACACCGCGGCCGCTACGGCCAATCACGCTGATTTGGTCAATGGGACATCGGATGATCTGACCGGCATCCGATACCATGACCAATTGATCGGTCACGACCACCGTGAAGGCGGCGACAATCGTCGACGGCGGGTTGGTCTTGCCGCGCGACAATTCGATCCCGGTAATCCCCTGCCCGCCGCGTCCGGCGATGCGATATTCGTAGGCCGAGGTGCGCTTGCCCATGCCATCTTCGGTGATGGTCAGGATGAATTCCTCATTTTCCGCCATGTCGGCGAAGGCCGGTTCATCAAGCCTGGCGGTTAATTCTTCGTCACGCGCCTTGTCTTCATCGCGATCCGTATAATCGCCGCCTTTCAGGCGCCGCGAGGCGCTGACCGCCTGTAGATAAAGGTCGCGCTGTTCGGTCTCGACCTTGACGTGGCGGACAACAGACATGGCGATGACTTCGTCGTCGTCCTTCAATCGCACGCCACGCACGCCGGTCGAGGTACGGCCGGAAAACACCCGCACCGCCGTGACCGGGAATCGAATCACCTTGCCGCCGCGGGCCGACAAAAGCACATCGTCATCTTCCGTACAGGTCCGCACCCGCACCAATTTGTCGCCCTCGTTCAGCTTCATGGCGATTTTGCCATTGACCATGACATTGGTGAAATCCGACAGGGAATTGCGCCGAATGTTGCCCGACGACGTGGCGAACATGACAAACAGATCGGCCCAACTGTCCTCGTCCTCGGGCAGCGGCATCATCGTCGTGATGGTCTCGCCCTCGTCCAGGGGTAACAGATTGACCAAGGCCTTGCCCCGGGCCTGCGGGGTGCCGAGCGGCAGTTTGTAGACTTTCAGCTTGTAGACCAGCCCCGTCGACGAGAAGAACAGCACCGGCGTGTGGGTGTTGACGACGAACACTTGATCGACGAAATCCTCATCACGGGTCGCCATGCCGGCCCGACCCTTACCACCGCGCCTCTGCGCCCGATAGGTCGACAACGGCACCCGCTTCACATAACCCGACCGGGTCACCGTGACGACCATATCCTCGCGCTGGATCAGGTCTTCGATGTCGTGTTCGAACTCGCTTTCCTCGATGGTCGTGCGGCGTTCGTTGGCAAACTGGTCTTTCATCGCCAACAGTTCGTCACGGAGAATGCCGTAAAGCTTGTCCCGGGAACTCAAAATCGAAAGAAATTCTTCGATCTGCACGCCGAGTTCCTTCAAGTCATCTCCGATCTTGTCACGCTCAAGACCGGTCAGGCGATGCAGGCGCAGTTCCAGGATGGCTTTCGCCTGTTCTTCGGAAAGTTTGTATTTGCCGTCAACAACCTCATGGCCCGGCTCATCCAGCAGCGCAATCATCGGCGCCACATCGACGGCCGGCCAATCGCGTTCCATCAATTGGGCACGTGCCGTCGCCGGATCCGCGGCCGCACGAATAAGCGCGATCACCGCATCGATATTGGCCACCGCAACGGCCAGGCCGGCCAGGATGTGGGCCCGATCACGGGCCTTGCCCAGCTCAAAAATGGTGCGGCGGCGGATGACTTCCTCGCGGAAAACGATGAAGGCTTCCAAAATCTCCTTCAGGTTCATCAGCCGGGGCTGACCGCCGTCCAGGGCCAGCATATTGACGCCGAAGGTGGTTTGCAGCGGGGTGAACCGGAAAAGCTGCATCAGCACCACCTCGGGCTCCGCGTCACGCTTTAATTCGACCACGACCCGCACGCCCTGGCGGTCGGATTCGTCGCGTAGATCGCTGATCCCTTCGATGCGTTTGTCGCGCACGGCTTCCGCCATGTTTTCAATCATCCGCGACTTGTTCACCTGATAGGGCACTTCATGGACGATGATGGCAAAACGGTCCTTGCGAATTTCTTCAACGGACGTCTTGCCGCGCATGATCACCGAGCCGCGCCCCGTGTGGAAGGCCGAGATGATGCCGTTGCGGCCAAGAATCTGCCCGCCGGTGGGGAAATCGGGCGCTTGCACGTGGTGTTCGATGATCTCATCGATGGTGATTTCGGGGGTTTCGATGATCGCGCAGCAGGCGTCGATCACCTCGCCTAAATTGTGCGGCGGAATGTTGGTCGCCATGCCGACGGCGATACCCCCGGCACCGTTGACCAACAGATTGGGGAACCCCGCTGGCAGGACCTGCGGCTCACGCGTCGATTCGTCATAGTTGGCCTGGAAATCAACCGTATCCTTGTCGATATCCTCGATCAGAGCGTGCGCCGAGCGCGCCATGCGGGCTTCCGTATACCGCATGGCGGCGGCCTTATCGCCGTCCATGGAACCGAAATTGCCCTGCCCGTCAATGAGCGGCAAACGCATGGAGAAATTCTGCGCCATGCGGACCATGGCGTCGTAAATGGCCTGGTCGCCATGCGGGTGATATTTACCCATGACGTCACCGACGATGCGCGCTGATTTGCGATAGGGACGGTTAAATTCGTAACCGTTTTCCTTCATGGAATAGAGGATTCGGCGGTGTACGGGCTTCAATCCGTCGCGCACATCGGGCAGCGCGCGTGAGACGATGACGCTCATGGCGTAGTCGAGATACGACGAGCGCATCTCGTCTTCGATGGCGATCGGTGTTATGTCCGAATCAGGGGCGCTGGGAGGTGGTGTCTTAGGAGGGTTGGTCAAGGAAATTACCAAACTATTTCAAAGGCTTGACGGAATAAATCGAGGAACTGATTAGACCTCTTCCGAACCCCTTGAATTTACCATTTTGGACCCGCACTAACAAGCAGCGGGACGGCGGAAACCCAGGCTTTTTCAAGGTTTCTACGGGGCTGGCGCGGCGGCCTGACGGGTGCGGAACCAAATCGCCCCGGCGAACACAAAAAACACCGGTACGGCGACCACCATATTGACCGCGGCCCAGCCCAATTTGGCATGCAGGACGCCGGATCCGAAACTCGACATGGCGACCACCGTAAACACCAGAAAATCGTTCATGCCCTGGACTTTCGCCGTTTCCTCGGGCCGGTAGGCTTCCGTTACCAAGGTCGTGCCGCCGATGAACATAAAGTTCCAACCGATGCCCAACAGGATCAACCCGCCGATGAAGTTGGAAAAATTGATGCCGCTCAAATTGATCGCCATGCAGGCAACATTCGCCAGCGTCCCGACAAGAATGATGTTGATGACACCAAACCGTTTGATCAGATATCCGGTGAAGAAGCTGGGCGCAAACATGGCCAGCGCGTGCCATTGGATAACGGTGGCCGAATCGATGGGCGTGAAACCGCAGAACTGCATGGCCAGCGGCGTTGCAGTCATCACAAGGTTCATGGTGCCGTAGCCGACCATGGCGGCCAACACGGCAATGATGAAGACCGGCTGGCGGGCAATTTCCAGGCGTGAGCGGCCGGCGCTCTTATCAAGTTTGTTGATCTTTGGCCTGGGTATCCGCACGAATTGCAGAAGAACGATGGTCAGGCAGCACAATATGACGATCACCGCGTAGGCTCCGGCATACGGCACGGGCGCGAAATAGTCGTTAAATATTTTGAACAACTGGGGCCCTGCGATGGCCGCGATGACGCCACCGGTCATTACATAAGAGATCGCCTTGGCCTTGAATTCAGGCGCCGCTGTATCAGCCGCCGCGAACCGGTAATATTGCCAAAAGGCGTTGTGGATACCGAGCACGAAACTACCCACGGCAAACCACAAAAAGCTGCCCTCAAACAAAGACCAGCACGCGATACTGGCACCGACGATGCCAATCAACTGGCCCAGTGTGAACCCCCACCGCCGGCCGATAATGCCCATCAGATGGGACGCCGGCATGGTCGCCAGCCCGGTGCCGACGAATTGCAAGGCGAAAGGTACCGTCGCCAGGGATTTATCCTCGGCCAGAACCGAGCCGGCCAAACCGGACATGGCGACAACCATGACGGTGCCGCTCATGGCGAAGGCCTGGCAGATCACCAGAACCATCACATTGGCCTTCGAATGCGTGTTTTCGGCCGGCGTTGCAGTCATTTTCGCACCGTCATGATGAATACCGTGGGTCGCTGAGATCGTCGTCAGAGAACATTGACGCGCCGCAGGGTACCTGGGAATTCACCGAGTGCAAGTCCGCCGGCACGCCACCGGTCATTTGACATGCATCATGGCTGAACCTGCGGGTTCCAGTAGATATTCACGCGATAACGTGCGGACTCCTCCGCGCGTCAACGCGGGCTGGGCGGAACCATATTGACCCACACCGGCACATCGCCACCACTGTCTCCCGTGCTGTTGGCGGGTCTTCCCTTGCGCGCCTTGCCACCTGGCGTCATGCAGCCAGCGCTGGACGCCATCATGGCGGCGTTGCGGCGGCGCCACCCGGAAGTCTTCGCCCGCCTGGACGGTATCGAACGGCCGGTCTACGAAATCGATCCCGTTGATCTTCCCATCAGTTTTCTTCTGCACATGAGCGCCGCGGCGCCGAGGCTGCGGGCCGTTGGCAAGGCCGCCGCCGGGCTGTCTCAGGCCGGGGCCGCCATTCGCGGGCCTTTGCTGGCTTTGATCGAACTTCTGGAAGGCCGCACCGACGGCGATGCCCTGTTCTTTTCGCGCCAGTTGACCGTCGAAGGCGATACGGAAGCCGTCGTCGCCTTGCGCAATGCCCTCGACGACGCCGAAGTCGATATCGTGGGTGATATCTTGGCCAGCGCCGGCCCCCTGGCGGGCCCCATTAGAATTGCCACGGGCCTAGCCGCACGGCTGTTCAACCGCGCCGCCCAGGATATGGAAGCCGTCCGTGCGGCGATCATGGCCCCCGCCATGCAGCGCCTTGATCGCCAGGCCAAGACCAACCGGGACCTGGAAAAGCGTCTTGACGGCCTGCAGGCCGTCAAGCCCCACCGGCGGCGGCGAACACCGTGAGCGCAGCGCTGCCGCCGCAGGGCGCGAACCGCCTGGAACTTGTCTGTCCGGCCGGTACGCCGGCCGCCCTCAAGGCGGCGGTTGCGGCCGGTGCCGATACGGTCTATCTGGGATTTCGCGACGCGACCAACGCGCGCAACTTTCCCGGCCTGAATTTCAGCCGCGACGAATTGGCCGACGGCTTGCGTATCGCCCACGATCACGGCGTCAAGGTCCTGGTCGCCATCAACACCTTCCCCGAGGCCGGCAACCCCGGTGCCTGGCACCGGGCCGTCGATGACGCCGCCGCCATGGGCGCCGACGCGCTCATTGTCGCCGACATCGGCCTGGCCGCCTACGCGGCTGAAAACCACCCGGACACGCGGCGCCATCTTTCCGTTCAGGCAGCCGCCTCCAATCCCGAAGCGATCCGTTTCTATGCCGAGGCACTGGGCATCAAACGGGTCGTCCTGCCGCGGGTCCTGAGCATTCAGGAAATCGCCGCCCTGAATGGCGAAATCGCGGTCGAAACGGAGGTCTTCGTATTTGGCGGACTTTGCGTCATGGCGGAAGGCCGCTGTTCGCTGTCGTCCTACATCACCGGGATTTCGCCCAACAAGGACGGCGCCTGTTCGCCGGCCAGCCACGTGCGCTACGAAGAGGCCGGCGAACAGCTCACATCACGCCTCGGCGGCGCCATGATCAACGCATTCGCACCGGGTGAGGCGGCGGCCTATCCGACGCTTTGCAAGGGCCGCTTCCATTACCAGGGCGCGGCGTCGTATCTGTTCGAGGAGCCGACGTCGCTGAGCCTGGTACATTTGCTGCCCGAATTAATGGCGGCCGGCGTTACCGCCCTGAAAATCGAAGGCCGACAACGCGGCCGGGCCTATGTGTCACAGGTCGTTGCGGCTTTCCGCGAAGCCGTCGATGCCGCCGCCGAGGGCCGCCCCGTGGCGATCGACGAACTGGTCGGCGTCTCTGAAGGCCAGCGCGACACCACGGGCGCCTATCAGCGCGGTTGGAAATAGGAGGCCGCCCATGGCAACCGTCAACGCGCCGAAATACGGCCTGACCCTCGGCCCGGTTGTCTTCAACTGGCCGGCCGAGCATTGGCGGGATTTCTATTTCCGCATCGCCGACGAGGCGCCGCTGGATCACGTGGTCGTCGGCGAGACCGTTTGTGAGAAACGCCTGCCCTTCATCGCCCCGCATTTGCCCGGCGTCGTCGCGCGCCTGCAGCGCGCCGGCAAGCGGGTCTCGGTGGCCAGCCTGGGGTTGATTTCCAACCCACGCGAACGGGCCGCCACGCGCGCGATCATCGACATGGAGGACGTGCTCATCGAAGCCAACGACATCTCCGTCGTCGCGGCGCTTGCCGGCCGGCCCCACGCCATTGGCCCGATGATCAACATCTACAACGAAGGCACCTTGAGCTATCTGGCCGGACGCGGTGCGGTGCGGGTCTGTCTGCCGCCGGAACTGCCGGCCATATCCATCGCCGCCCTTGCGGCCGCGGTGGATACGGAACTGGAAGTACAGGTTTTCGGCCGCCTGGCCCTGGCCATCTCGGCGCGCTGCTATCACGCCCGTTCACGCGGTCTGACCAAGGACGGTTGTCAGTACGTTTGTGCGGAAGACGCCGACGGCATGGTTATCGATACCTTGGAGGGAGAAGCCTTCCTGGCCGTCAACGGCACCCAGACCCAATCGCGCAGCTATTTGAACCTTACAGCGGAACTGCCGACGTTGCGGTCCATGGGCGTCCATCGCTTTCGCCTGTCACCCCAGGATGTCGATATGCTCGCCGTGGCGGCGGTCTATGACGCCCTGCTGAGCGGCCAAATCGATGCTGAGGAAGCCGACAGCCAGTTATTGGACCTGTGCCCCGCGGTGCCATTTTCCAATGGCTTTTTTCATGCCCGCGAGGGCCGCCGGTTCATCGGCCAGGACACCACCGCTGAATAATTCCGCAGACGGTTGAGACAAAATCAGGACGATCCGCCGAACCTAATCCGTTCTAGAAGGGAATCTCGTCGTCCAGATCACCGCCGGCGGGACCACCGCCGCCCGAGCCGCCGCCCGAACCACCGCCTGAGCCGCCACCACCGCCGCTGTCCGGCCCGCCCCAACCGGGATCACCGCCACCGTCCGAGGGGCCGCTGTCAAACCCACCGCCACCACCGCCGCCGCCGCTGCGTCCATCAAGCATGGTCAGAGCGCTGTTGAAGCCCTGCAGGACTACTTCGGTGGTGTATTTGTCCTGGCCATCATTGCCGGTCCATTTGCGGGTCTGTAGTTGGCCCTCAATGTAGATTTTTGCACCCTTCTTCAGGTACTGTTCGGTGATATTGGCCAGGCCTTCGTTGAAGATTACGACGCGATGCCATTCGGTCTTCTCGCGGCGCTCGCCGCTTTGCCGGTCCTTCCAGGATTCCGACGTGGCCAACCGGATGTTGGCGATTTTCTTGCCCGCCTGGGTGTAGCGGATTTCCGGATCGGCACCAAGATTGCCGACAAGAATGACTTTATTGACTGAGCCTGCCATGAGGACCCCCTGCTGAATTTCCGGGCCGGACTCTACAATCAACGGGCCGCGTGTGCCAGCCCGTGAATCCGGCAAAATTGTGGATATTTTCGACTTTGTCGGCGTGTTATCCGGTGACGCCTGGCCGGCCATGCCATTTCAGTCATGGTTGTTCGGTCATGCCGGGGCGGATTTTCGCATCCAGCTGACGAACCGTATCAAGAATGCCGCTCTCCGGCTCACCGACCTTGATCATCGCGGCGACGCCGATCTCCAGAAGCGCCATACCGTAGACATAGGGATTGACGTTTTCGGCCAGAAACCGCTGCAGCGCGTCAGCCAGAATGGCATCGGCACGGTCAAAATCGGCGGCAAATTCTTCGTCGGACATGGGGAACCTCACCAGTGTTTCGCAGTTCGTCATCCCACACCGGAACGGGACTGTCAAAGTCACAACCCTCAGCCGCGCCCGACACAACAGCCAGTTTCTTGAAGCCGATTATTGTTCAGCCGATTTTGACGAACATCAAGGCGGCGCCCCGTCGAACGCGCGACAATCACACCATGGCAAACAAATTATGGAGGCCGCCATGTATACCAAAATCGCCGTTGCCACCGACGGTTCGGCCATGGGCGGTAAGGCCGTCAATGCGGCTGCCCGCCTGGCCGTACTTTGCCAGTCGGAACTGGTTGTTCTGCACGTTCTGATGCATGGAGAGCCGCCCGAATCCCTGGTCCACATGGCCGAGGTGGAGCACCTGGTCAAAGACAATCCCCAGTTTCAAGCGGCATTGGATAACATTCCGAGCCAAATGATTGGCGTCACCGCTGAGATTGCGCGGCGCCGCCTTGATGACGCGGCAATCGCCAGGATGGGCGACACGGTCATCGATCGCGCCGTCGCCACGGCGAAATCGGCCGGCGTCCAAACGGTGACACGTGAGGTCCTGAGTGGCGATACGGCCCAGCAGATTATCGATGCGGCAAACCGCCACGGCGTCGACCTGATCACCGTCGGCACGCGCGGCCTGGGACCGATCAAGGGCCTGGTGATGGGCAGTGTGTCGCAGAAAATCAGCCAGCATGCCGACTGTGATTGCTTGGTAATCAGATAGTTCATCGACCGGCGTGGGCGACCGAATATTCTGGCCCGCGATGCAATGAAAAACGTCGTCGCGGCCTTTACGGCGGACGGGAATCTCTGTATCTCTGAGGGTTCCGGCAGAACCCTCAAAATTGGTCCCCGACGCCATGCAAAATATCCGTGTACGCGGCGCCCGCGAGCACAATCTGAAGAACATTGACGTTGAAATTCCGCGCGACAGCCTGTCGGTGATCACCGGGCTGTCCGGTTCCGGCAAGTCATCCCTGGCCTTTGACACGATCTATGCGGAAGGCCAAAGACGCTACGTGGAAAGCCTCTCGGCCTACGCCCGGCAGTTTCTGGAGCTTATGCAAAAGCCCGACGTCGACGCCATCGAGGGCCTGAGCCCGGCGATCTCCATCGAACAGAAGACAACGTCGCGCAATCCGCGCTCAACCGTCGGCACGGTGACGGAAATCTATGATTACATGCGGCTTTTGTTCGCCCGCACCGGCATCCCCTATTCGCCGGCCACCGGCCTGCCTATTGAGGCGCAGACCATCAGCCAGATGGTTGACCGGGTCATGGGCATGGACGAGGGCAAACGGCTGTTTCTGCTGGCGCCCATCGCGCGCGGCAAAAAGGGCGAATTCAAAAAGGAAATCCAGGGCCTGGCGAAACGCGGCTTTCAACGCCTGCGTATCGACGGTGAAATGATCGATATCGACGACGCGCCGGAGTTGGATAAGAAATTCAAGCACGACATCGAAGTGGTGGTTGACCGCATCGTTGTCCGCGACGGCATCAAGACCCGACTGGCCGACAGTTTCGAGACCGCGCTGGGTCTGGCCGACGGCCTGGCCTACGTCGATGATGCCGATGCCCCGCCACCGCCGAAACCAACCAGGAAAGGCGGCATCAAGGATCACGTGCCGGAAGGCCGCACGGTGTTTTCAGCGAAGTTCGCGTGCCCAGTGTCGGGCTTCACCATTGACGAGATTGAACCGCGTCTGTTTTCCTTTAACAACCCTTTCGGCGCCTGCCCGGCCTGTGACGGCCTGGGCACGGAAATGTATTTCGACCCCGATCTTGTGGTCCCTGACGACAGTTTATCTTTGAACCAGGGAACCCTATCGCCGTGGGCAAATTCGTCCTCCAAATATTACGGCCAGACGTTGCAAGGCTTGGCCGATCACTTTGATTTTGCCCTGACGACGCCCTGGCACAAGCTGGCTAAGAAAGTCCGTGAGACCATTCTGTTCGGGACCGGACGCGAAGACGTGAAGATGTCCTACCACGACGGCAACCGCAGTTATGAAATCACCAAACCCTTCGAAGGCGTCATCCCGAACATGGAACGGCGGTGGCGCGAGACTGATTCGTCGTGGGTCCGCGATGAATTGTCACGCTACCAAACGGTGACCACGTGTTCGACCTGTGGCGGCGCGCGGTTGAAACCGGAAGCCCTGGCGATCAAATTGGACACCCTGCATATTTCCGACATCGCCGAGATGTCCATCGACCGGGCCCACGCCTGGTTTGGGTCATTGGACAAGACCCTGAACCCGCAACAGAGTGAAATCGCCCGGCGCATTTTGCGCGAAATCAATGAACGCCTGGGATTCCTGAAAAACGTCGGCCTTGAATACCTGACCCTCAGCCGGTCCTCAGGCACCCTGTCGGGCGGCGAGAGCCAGCGTATCCGCCTGGCCTCGCAAATCGGCTCCGGCCTGACCGGTGTGCTTTACGTCCTGGACGAACCCTCCATCGGCCTGCACCAGCGCGACAACGCCAGGCTGCTGGAAACCCTGGTGCGGCTGCGCGACCTGGGCAATACGGTTATCGTTGTCGAACACGACGAAGACGCCATCCGCAGCGCCGACTATGTGGTCGACATCGGCCCCGGTGCGGGTATTCACGGCGGCCAGCTGGTCGCGTCGGGCACGCCGAAAGACATCATGAAGGCGACGGAAAGCCTGACCGGGCAATACCTTACCGGGACCCGAATGATCGCCATCCCGGATCAACGCCGCCCGCAGAAACGCGGTCATAACATCAAGATCAAGGGCGCGCGGGCCCACAATCTCGACAACCTGAACGTCACCTTCCCGTTGAGCAATCTGATCTGCGTGACCGGGGTTTCGGGCGGCGGCAAATCCAGCCTGGTCGTTGAGACGCTTTACAAGGCCGTGGCGCGGCGGCTGCACGCGGCGCGCCTGCACCCCGGCGAACACGACAGCCTGGAGGGCATCGAGCGCATCGACAAGGTTGTCGATATCGACCAATCGCCCATCGGCCGGACGCCGCGGTCGAACCCGGCGACCTACACGGGCGCCTTCACGCCGATCCGCGATTGGTTTGCCGGCCTGCCGGAGGCCCGGGCCCGAGGATACAAGCCGGGGCGTTTTTCCTTCAACGTCAAAGGCGGGCGCTGCGAGGCCTGTCAGGGCGATGGCGTCATCAAGATCGAGATGCATTTTCTGCCCGACGTCTATGTCCAGTGTGACGTCTGCAAGGGCAAGCGCTATAACCGGGAAACCCTGGAAATCGACTTCCGCGGCAAGTCCATCGCCGGCGTCCTGGACATGACCGTCGAGGAAGGGGCCGAGTTCTTCAAAGCGGTGCCGTCGATCCGCGATAAATTGGTGACGTTGGAACGCGTTGGCCTGGGTTATATCCACCTGGGCCAACAGGCAACGACGCTTTCCGGCGGCGAAGCGCAGCGCGTCAAACTGGCCAAGGAATTGAGCCGGCGGGCGACGGGCAAGACGCTCTATCTCCTGGATGAGCCAACCACCGGCCTGCATTTCGAAGACGTCAAAAAACTTCTGGAAGTTCTGCAGGCTCTGGTCGAGACGGGCAATACGGTGATCGTCATTGAACACAACCTTGAGGTCATCAAGACCGCCGACTGGATCATCGATTTGGGCCCGGAAGGCGGCGACAAAGGCGGCCGGCTGGTCGCCGAGGGCACACCCGAGGACGTCGCCACGACGGCGGGGAGCTACACCGGCCAATACCTGGCGCCTTACCTGGGGATCAAATCCGGCAAGCGCAAAAAACGCGCTTAATTCTGAAAGATTTTCTAGCTCAGGATTTTCGCGTCGGATTCATCTAGCCAGCCGGGATTACGCCATCTGGCGTTCGGTAACGGGTCCTGTTCGGTGCTGGCGAAATTCAGATATCCGAAATAAGTCACAATTCGCCGCGCGCTTAATTCATTGATGGCGGTTCTGGCGTGCAGGAAGCGGGTGTTGTCCAGCATCAGCACATCACCCAACCGCCAAGCCCGGCGGACGGCCAGTTTTTCGCCGGTTTTTTGAATGGGGTCGACCAATTCATCGGGTACGGGTGTGCCGTCTTCGAAGCAGGGGAACGACCGGTCATTGTGCAGATAACGCGAAAACAGCAGGAAATTGCCGAACGCCAATCCTTTGTGAAACATCGGCCGGTGAAACACCGGCGCCACATAGGACCGGTGGATGACGCCGCGAATTTCGCGAAATTCAAAGGGGCAATCTTCAGGTGGATTGAGTAAATCATCGGCGGCGGGCTGTTCAATTTTCAGCCAAAACCTGGTCTCCTCACGGGTGGCCGGCACGTCATATCTGAGCTTGCGCTTGAACAGCGCCGAGCGGACCCGCCGCGGCAACTCGCGCACCAGTTCAACGCCGTCGCAGAATATGGTTTGGCCGCCGGAAATCGGCGCTTTCTCGCAGGCGAAAAAGCAAACGTCCGGTTTCCAGGGTTCGCGCGACAGCTCGGGGTGAAGCGGAAATGGTTCATCGCCCGGATCAACCGTTTGAATGGAATTTTCCGGATCGATCAATTCCCGGCCGCCGCTTCGGTTTTCGACGGCATGCGTGCAAAACCTGCGGGTCAAATCCCGAAAGGCATTCAGTTCAAACGGAAACCCGCTAAACAGAATGGCGCCGTGTTTCTTGTAGAGGTTGGTGATTGAATCTAAATCAATGTCGGCAATGCGCTGGCTTTTAGTTTCCGGTGAAATGACCACCAGACCCGACATGTCACCACGGACTTTTGCGTTCACCATTCTTATGTCTAGGCGCTATTTGGAGCAGATGCCAGCGTATGCACGAAGTGTCCGCGATCTCAAAAATTTCACACGCAAGACATGGGATACGCTCTTCACCCCAATGTGTCCGCCTTCCCTGTCTGTTCCTTCGGCGTTATTGTGTTCGAAAATATCGTGATATTAATTGCTGGTCTTTTAAGCGGCGAGGCCGAAAATTGTCAACGCTTCGATGTCCGCCTGCGCCGCGTCGCGTTGTTTCACACATTGCATAAGGTATGACCTTGCGTTCACTGGTTCGCTGCATCATCCCGATCCTGGCCGTCACGTGGTTGAACAGTGTCCCGACGGTCGAGGCGGCCGATTTAGAGGTTCTGGCGCGCCCTGGCATCTGGCCGGCAGCGGACCATTTGATTGCCTACCGGGGTGATATCTGGTTTTCGTCGGCGGTCAAGGGCGTCAATCACAACTCCGCCGACATCTGGAGTTATGACCCGGCGGCGCGGCAAACGCGGTTTCGGCGTTATTTGTTCTCCCAGGATACGGGGCGTCCCGCCGTCCATAAGGGCCTGTTGTACTGGCCGCACGAGGATATGCGCACCGGTATGGGCCTCGGCACGCTGTCGGTCACCAACGGAAGCGATTGGCGAAACCTGCAGTTTTCCGTCGGCGACTATATGATGCACACCCACGCTGCCACCGAATGGCGCGGTCAATTGGTCACTGCCCTGGCCGGTTGGCGGAGCGCCCTGGCGGCATCATCCAACGGCGGCGCGACATGGCGAACCCTGATCAACAAGCCGGCCGACACCGGGCGGTTCCATCGCTACAACGATCTTGTCGCCGTCAGTGACCGGCTGTTTGTCCGCCATTGGCAGACCACCGGGGTGACGCTGGCGGAATACCGGGGCGCCGCCATGACGCCGGTGGCGGGATGGCCCGCTGACAAGGACCTTGTCGACCTGACCGCGTTCCAAGGCGCACTCTACGGTTTGGTCGAAGACGCCGCCGGCAACCGCGAGCTCTGGCGCTTTTCCCCGGAACGCAAAGACCAACCAACACGCGTCACCATAGGCGTCACGGCCTTGGATCTCAGGGTCATGGTCACGGACGGATTGTCGTTGTCGGTTGTGACGCGAACCAAAGCCGGCGGCCAGGTCTGGACCAGTGGCGACGGTATTCATTTCTCCAAGACAGACACGTTTAGCGGCGGCCGTCCCCTCAGTGCGGCAGCCCTGGCACCCGGGTTATTGTTCATCGGCGGCGCCGGCGCTGACGGCAGAGCCATCCTTTGGGGACCGGCGTCCGACCGCGTACCGTTAACGACAGGCGAGCCGCCGGCCTTGCCGACCCTACCAAAAGCGACGATGCCCAGCCTCGCTCCCCCTGCCCTGGACGACGCCCGCCAACGCCTAACGGCAGCCCTCGCGGAGCCGGCGAGCTATGAACGCCGGGGCCGCCTCTTGCAGACCCTCATTAATGCGATCACCGCCCAAAATCCACCGGCAGATTTCTTCGCCGCGTTCTTGGACGCGCCGGTGCCGGAGACGCAAATTCCGACCTTCGGCGGCCGCTATCATGCCGAGGCCCGGGAGATCGCCACGTGGCGGTTGATGATCGCCATGGCGCGCCATGGTGAGGCGGCGGTGCCCGTGCATTACCTGACACGGCCTTGGCGGCGCAAATCCAACGGTCCGCAAAAATGGTTCGACCCGTTGCTCATCGCCCTGCATACGGTGGCACTCGCCGGCCAGAACGACCGGCCGACCATCGACGCCCTGATCGGCCGCCTTGATACGGACGATGATCCCGATTGGCTGCGCTCACAGGTCACCGGCACGCTGAGTGCCGTCACCGGGCAGCGTTTCGCCTATGACGCGGCCGCCTGGAAGCGCTGGTGGGCACAGAAATAGCGGCGCTTGGCTAAACACGGGGGCGAGCCCTTGGGGTAAGCACGAGTGCATGCTCTGGGGCAATCAACTTGCCCGCCTTTGGGCGCTTATATAGGGTTTCTTCCGACGCAAAAGTTTCGGGGTGAGCGGATCAATTATGAATAGGGCCGAAAAGCGGCGCCAACAGAAATTGGCCAAGAAGGCCGCAAAGAACGCAAGGCCGGGTCAATCGGCAAGTTCTGCTTCCGGGCCGGCGGCGCCAAACTTCGATGGCGCCTTGAACGCCGCCGCGCAACAGCTCAACGCGGGCCAGCTTGCCGACGCCGAGCGTATTTGCCAGGACATCCTTCAGGCTGACCCCAATCACCCCACCGCCTTGCATTTGCTTGGCGTGATCGCCCGCCAAATGGGCGACAATGCTACGGCCGTCGCGTTGATCTCAAAGGCCATCGCCATCAACCCGGGCGACGCCGAGGCGCACAATAATCTGGGCGTTGTGCTCAAGGAACTGGGCAGATTGGATGAGACCATTGCCAGTTATCACAAGGCCCTGGCCATCAAGCCCGACTACATCGACGCTCACTACAATCTTGGCAATGTGTTCCGGGAACTGGGCAAACTGGATGACGCCGTTGGGTGTTATCTAAAGGCCTTGGCCCTTAAGCCCGATTACGCCGAAGTCCATTGCAACATGGGCCTGGCGTTTCAGGATATGGGAAATCTGGATGACGCCGTTACCGGCTTTCACAAGGCCCTGGCCATCAAGCCCGATTATGCCGATGCGCAAAGCAACCTCGGCGCGGTGCTGCGCGACCAAGGAAAACTGGACGACGCCGTTACGCATTATCACCAGGCCCTGGCCGCCAACCCGGATTTCGCCAAGGCGCACAGCAACCTTGGCGTGGCCCTTCAGGAACTGGGGATGGTGGATGAGGCTGCTGCAAGTTTTCAAAAGGCCTTGGCCATCAAACCGGATTTCGCCGAAGCCCACAGCAACCTGTTGTTCGCCGAACACTATAGACCCGGCCACACGATGCAATCGCTCTCCGATCTGCATGGCGAATGGGAAATGCGCCACGCTCAAGCGTTCCGATCTTTGTGGCCCGCGCACGTCAACGCGCCTGATCCGGAGCGGCGGTTGCGCATCGGGTTCGTGTCGCCCGACCTGGGCCGTCACCCGGTTGGATATTTTGTCGTTCGCCTGCTCGAAAATTTGCCGAGGACGGATATGGAAACGCTCGCCTATTCCGACCGCCGCGGCGATGACCTGACGGAACGGATTGAGGCGGCGACAGACGTCTGGCGCGATGTCCGCGGCATTTCCGACGACCACTTGGCCGCCAGGATCACCGATGACCGGATCGACATCCTCATTGACCTGGCCGGTCACACCAGCCGCAACCGGCTCGGCGTCTTCGCCCGCAAGCCGGCGCCGTTGCAAGTCACCTGGGCCGGATACGTAGCGACAACGGGACTGGCGGCGATGGATTATCTGTTATCCGACGCCCATTCGACCCGTGCAGATGAGGACCGCTTCCACAGTGAAACCATCATCCGCATGCCGGACAGCTGGCTTTGCTATGATCCCCCCGCCTACGCCCCTGCGGTCGGCGCCTTGCCGTGCCGGGAAAACACCCATGTCACCTTCGGCAGTTTCAACAACGCGGCGAAGATCAATGCCGATGTTGTCGCCCTGTGGGCGGACATTCTGAACACCGTGCCAGATTCCAGATTGTTGCTGAAATCGAAAGGCATGGATTCGCCCTCCAATGTGGAACGACTGACATCGCTATTCGTCGGCCGGGGCCTCGATCCATCCCGGTTGAGGCTGGAAGGCGGATCACCCCACAAAGACCTATTGGCCTGCTACAATCAGGTCGATATCGCCCTTGATCCGTTGCCCTATTCGGGCGGCCTGACGACCATGGAGGCCTTGTGGATGGGGGTGCCGGTCATCACTTTGCCCGGCGCGACATTCGCCAGCCGCCATTCGCTGAGCCATCTTTCGACGGTCGGTCTCCCGGAACTGATCGCCGGCAACCGCGATGACTACGTCAATATCGCCGTCGGGCTTGCCGGCGACCTGCCCGGGTTGGCGGATTTGCGCGCCGGTCTGCGCGAACGGATGTCCGCCTCACCCCTTTGCGATGGCCGGAAATTTGCTGACGGCTTTGCCGCCAACCTTCGCGATATCTGGCGCCGTTGGTGCGCCGCGCAAGATGCCGGCTTCACGGCGCCACCATGAGATTTCCGCCGCGCAGACCTCGCCTCTAGCCATTCGCGGCGGCTTCCTTAATACTGATATATTCGATAGGCTTGGAGGCGTTTTACATGCTGATCACCCGCAACCCCGATACCACCGCGGCACCGGCCGCCAAGTACAGCCAATCCGTGGAGGTGCCCGCCAACGCGCGCTGGCTGGTTCTGGCCGGTCAGGTCGGCATGACCCCCGATGGGACCATCCTGGAAAGCCTGGAAGCCCAGGATGAGCAAATCTGGAAGAATACGGTTCTGACCTTGGAAGACGCCGGCTTCGGCGTTGAGGATATCGTCAAACTGACGGTGTTCTCCACCGACCCCTCGGCCCTGGCCATCCATATGAAACACCGGATGGCATATCTCAGCCAAGACCATACGCCAGCCTCCACGTGGCTGAATGTCAGCTCACTGGCGCGCCCGGAATTCCTTATCGAAATGGAGACTGTCGCGGCAAAAACCGGCTAGGTCCTACCCCCACGAAAGGCTGTTACAAAGCCGCACCGAACAGTCCTGACAACGCCAATCGCCGGGTTCGCCCTGGCTTGTCGATGCGGCTTTACAAGCGACGCCATACCGCTGCGCGCGTCTTCAACCGCATCAAGACTTTTCGTTGCATCGCAACGCGATTTGAAAAATGCCAGCTACAATGCCGCCAACGCCTCGGGGCGCGCCAGAACGACGTTGTAGACATATTGAGGGTTAGGCCGATTGCTTGCGTCAAGCAGAACCGGTGGGCTTCCATCATCATTCGGCAGGCAAACGACGTACCCCAGATCACGGGCAAGGGTGAACAAACTGTCGACGTTCGAACCCATGTTCATCAATCCGCTGGCGTTGACTTCCGCGATGATGAAATCGACGCCGCCCGTGCTCAGCCAGGCCGAGCCGCTTTCCAGAATGCCGGCCTCGGCGCCTTCTGTGTCAATCTTCATCAAACGCGCACGTTCGCAGCCGACATCGGCGATCAACGAGGAAAGCGTCATCGAGCGCACGGTAATTTTCTCGGGCGCTTCGCGTGTCAGGATGTTCGCGGAATGCAGCGCGGGGTCCCACAGGGCGTGGCCGCCGTCGTTGTCCTTGTTGATATGGAAATCAACTGTTCCGTTGGCATCACTGACGACGGTTTGCAGAATCTGAATTTTCTCCGTCAGATTGTTGAGCTCGACGTTATGTCTCAACCGTTCGAAATTCGTTACAAAGGGCTCGACGGCAATTACCCGCCCCGCCTCGCCAACGAGGGCGGCACCGATTAACGAAAAGAATCCAATGTGGGCACCGACATCGATGAATGTGTCGCCCCGTCTCAAGACGCGACCAAGGAATAGGGTGGTTGCGGGTTCATAAGCGCCAAGCGTCTGAATTGAATTGAGAATGGATTGATGAACAGGCGAATCCAAATCGAAGACCATCCGCAATTGGCGGTTTGCGACACTGAGGTTGATTTCGACATCCGACATGAGTGACGGCCATTCAAAACTTCAGCGATGAAGCGCAATCAATGTGGCGACAATATCAAGACGCGGTCATCTCATGTTTCTTGCATGCAACTATTTGCCGTGCAACGCCGTCGTGTCTGCAATGGGTCAAATCCGGTTGTCGGCGGCGACCAATTTTCCGGCCCGCTTACCACGCAGAACCAAACGTACTTAGGCCGTACGCTAGAGGTCTCTTCCTAGCCAGAAGCGGCCATTTATAATTTATTGAGTTGCTGGTGCGCGGTGCTATCAGCCTTTGTTCACTCGCATCGCCTCGCGATGAAATATGTAAACCGATGAACTAATGATAATACTTGCCCCGGCCAACGTATAGGCATCGGGAATTTCGCCGAACAAGACATATCCGAGGATCGCAGCGTAGATCAGCTTCGAATACTCCATGTTACCGACCACGCTTGCTTCGCCCAATCTGAGTGCTTTGACGCCGACCCATTGACCGACCGTGGCGAGAACACCCATTGCCAAAAGCAGCAGCAGACCTTGCAAATCAGGGGTCTTCCAAAACCAAATTAACGGTACGCCCGACAATGCGCCGACAAAAATGGACTGATAAACGAGCAAAGTAGCTGTGGACTCCGTCTGGGAAAGCTTTCGAACAGAAGTGACGGCCATCGCCGCCCCGAGCGCGCCAAGTACGGGGATCAATGCATGCATCTCTACGAAACCATCAACCCCTGGACGCATTACGACAATCACGCCGATAAAGCCTATAACAACAGCGGTTACCTTGAGAGTTGTTAGACAATTCCAATATTCCAACAAAGCGGCGGTCGATTGCGACTATATCGAAAATAAGCCCAGGGGCACCTCATACTGTTTTGAATGTAGCGATTGTTAGGTTGGTCCATTCGAGGTCCGTTCTGGGTCATAACCCGACGTTTTCACTGATCGATTTTAGGGTCTGCTAGTGCCAAAAAGCGGAAGTCAATTTCCCAAATTTGAAAAAGCGGACATTCCGGGTCCGCTTGGCGCCTGGAAACTGACATATTTCGACACTCGTCAAAAGGTCCGGGTGTAGCCATAAGCAGACAATTAGACTTCCAAATAATGCTGTTTTCTAATCGTCATTTGACGCGATTATGCAATAGATCCATTGTGATTGAAGCGGCCCAAATACAATTTTCTAAACGTTACAGGTTGGGGTGTTGGAAAGATGCGAGTTCACAATTTTGAATACGAAGGACTAAGCGCCTTAGAAGGTGAATTGGCTTCAAGAGGTGTCCTAGACGGCGAGAATGTATTGGTTCAGTGCTTTGTTGGTAAGGTGGACAAAACCGCCATCGTCGATCTGCAAGACTCGATACGTTCATGCCTGCCAAAATCAGTGATGATCGGGGCGACGTCAGCTGGTGGAATAATTGAGGGAGAGTTCTCCCCTCTGAACCCAATTGTTTCCATTTCAGTTTTTGACAAAGCGACGATTTCGAGCAGTTTTGTCGTCGAAAAGAATGAAGAGAATATGGCGGCGAGAGTTGCCAGCGAAACGATCCGCAATGACTCAAAAATGATGATCCTATTCAGTGATGGGCTAACGACCAACGGCGACAATATCCTTCAAAATCTTTACCCGCATACGAACGACCTCATGGTCGTAGGTGGGCGTGCAGGTGACGGTGCCTTCAAAGAGACGTTTATTTTTGACAAAGACAATATATCCAATGTTGGTGCCGTGGCCGCTTGCGTGAACGGCGACGTTACCGCCGTCAATCGATACTATTTGAACTGGCAGCCCATCGGCAAAATCATGACCATCACGGATGTTGACGAAAACATTTTGAAGACAATTGATGGCCAGCCGGTTCGAGACGTTTACCGCAAATATCTCGGTGACTATGTGGGTGATAATCTACCTGTATCTAATACAGAATTTCCACTCATTAAACTTGGCGCTGAGGGCCAGCAAATCTGCCGCGCAATTATCGCTATGACAGACGAAGATTATGCGGTGCTTGGGGGAAATTTGGAGGTTGGCGATCAGGTTCGGTTTTCATACGGCAACGTCGACATGATTATCGACGAAACCAGTAAATCTATCCCGACAATCAGCTCCCGGAAACCTGAGGCAATATTCGCCTACTCCTGCGCGGCCCGTTTGGGGTTCTTGGGAGATGAAGTTGGTCTGGAGCTTAAGCAATTCAATAAAGTTGCGTCGAACGCGGGGTTTTTTACGTTCGGTGAGTATTACTATTCCGGAAGTTCATTTGAGATGCTGAATGGGACGCTCACGGTTGTCGGCATTACGGAACAGACTGTATCCAATGATGAGATTGCCACTGCTGAAGAAGCTGATCAAAAGGCTGCCGAGGCGCTTGAATTCACGGTATCCACTGAAGAATCCGAGAACTTATTTAAAGGGTCCCAGACTCGTGTCTTGCAGGCATTGATCACCCTATCGAATACCGTTACCGGAGAATTGGCTGCGACTCACAAAGAAGTTGTCGATTCCATCAATTACGCTTCTCGTATTCAGCGCTCAGTGTTGGCTTCTGAAAGTGACTTCGACGCTGCATTCAGCGATCATTTTGTCATATGGGAACCAAGAGACACAGTTGGCGGGGACATGCTCCTCAATTCCAGCACTTGGGGAGATGGCGACCTGGTGATCATCGGCGATTGCACAGGACACGGCGTGCCCGGTGCATTTGTAACGTTGTTGGCAAACGCGGCCCTTGATCATGCGATGCTGAATATTGAGCCAGGAGACGTGAGCGGTCTTGTTCAAAAGGCCCATCAAATGCTGCAACAAACACTAGGGCAGCACCAGGAAGGCGGACGCTCGGATGATGGTATCGAGCTTGGCGCCTGCTACCTGCAATCCAACTCCAACAAAATGATATTCGTTGGTTCGAGATTTAGTTTGTTTGTCGTCGATGGCGGGATTGTATCCGAAGTCAAAGGTACAAAAAAAGGTATGGGGTATCGCGGTATATCTTTTGATCAGGAATATGAAAGTCACTCAATCGACCTGAAAGAAGGCCGATCATTCTTTATGACAACCGATGGCTACATTGATCAGGTTGGAGGTGAATTCCGGCGCATGTTCGGGAAAAAACGCTTCAAGGAATTGTTGCTTTCCATGGAGAACATACCGATGAGCGAACAGAAAGAACGTTTGATCGAATCTCTTCATTCCTATCAGGGCCACGAAGGGCGACGAGACGATGTTTCGGCTATCGGGTTCAAGGTGTGACATGAGTAATAAAATTCAACGCGAAGCGACAGTAAATACGCCATCGATTTTATTCGATTTCGAAAACCATGATTTCGTGATTTCGGGCGAATCTTTCCCGGAGGATGTGAATTATTTTTACGACCCGATATTAGTGCCTTTCGCTGAGTATATTGATGCCGCTGAGGGGTTGGAAATACGTTTTGAAGTCCGTCTCATATATTTCAACAGTACGACTTCGCGAATACTGTTGGATTTTATAGAACGTCTGGACGATGCCGCGAAGCGAGACAATCAGGTAAAGATTGTATGGGCACATGCGAAAGATGACGACAATATGGAAGAATTCGGCGAAGAGTTTGAGGAGGATATAGAGGCCGCCGAATTCGAATTGGCGCCGTATTAAACTTCAATTCCATAGCAAATTAATTCGACAAACTTCCGTTATGGGTCACGTGGTCTTGCCCAGTTTTAATGGACAGTTCAAAAAGATCCGGCTGACTGCTGTTCGAAGTCATCCGGGCTGATGTTGCCAAGGTAACCATGGCGTCGTTTTCGATTATAGAACACCTCAATGTAGTCGAATATATCTGCC